>Ga0209289_100140_pt1 | contig 43886 bp, 40 predicted proteins | sample GXS110809BmetaG_FD_184121 | JGI IMG/M metagenome (GOLD analysis project Ga0209289, IMG submission 184121) | Hot spring microbial communities from Gongxiaoshe hot spring, China to study Microbial Dark Matter (Phase II) - GXS 110809B (SPAdes)... ... | reverse complement strand
GGACAGAGCCTGCGCCCTACAATTAGATGCCTGAATTTTTGTTCCCTTCAAGACTGTCTGCAACCCTTGTCCTTGCGTAAACGCCTAATTTTACTGGCAAATAAGGGCTGTGCAAAACTATAGTTGCACTAAAACAAACTCAAAAATGTAGGTGCAGGATAAAACCTGCGCCTAAAATCTTTCGCTATTTGTGGGGCAGGGACTCTGTCCTCTGCCGATGAAATTTTTCAGCGCTTAGGGAAACGCCGGGTTTTTACGGAGCCAGTGTTAAGACCTAATCCCGAGCAGCGACAGTTGATTTTACTTCTTCTTCAACCAGAAGGATGCTTCGCTTGCTCCAGATGATGGCACCAGCCAATGCTGCAAGCATAACAAAGGCGATGAGAAATCGCATTAGTGGTGAAATAGGATGGACGAGAATAGGGGCAATCAAAATGCCGACAAGGTTCATCACTTTGATGAGAGGGTTGAGAGCCGGTCCTGCGGTGTCCTTGAAGGGGTCGCCAACAGTGTCGCAAATAACGGCGCTTTTGTGAAACTCTGTTCCCTTTCCCCCGAACAATCCCGCTTCAATCAACTTCTTGGCGTTGTCCCAAGCACCGCCACTGTTTGCCATTAGCACTGCCAACAGTTGTCCTGAGACAATTGCGCCTCCGAGAAATCCTCCCAAAGCCGCTGCCCCCATTTTCGGTTCTACAAAGCCCAATGCAAACCCAACGAGGATTGGCGATGCAATAGCCAAGATGCCCGGCGAGAGCAGTTCCCGTTGTGCTGCAGCCGTGCTAATGGCAACGGCTCGTGAGTAATCGGGTGTTGCTTTGCCTTCCAAAATGCCAGGTATAGTTCGGAACTGGCGACGCACTTCTTCCACCAATTGAAATGCTGCCCGACTGACAGCGCGAATGGCAAAAGCGCTGAAAAGGAAAGGAACTGCTGCGCCCAGCAAGATGCCGATGAACACTTCAGGTTGGTCAATCCGAATGCCTATGCTCAGTTCACCAGGGCGAACCAGTCCTGTTGTTTCCGTGAAAGAGCGGAATAGTGAAACGGCAGCGATGACAGCCGTTGCAATGGCGAAACCTTTTGTCAACGCTTTGACAGTGTTGCCGACGGCGTCTAACTGAGCGACGATGCGACCAGCACGCTCGTTGCCTTTCGTTTCCGCATCTTTCAGTGCTCCTGACATCTCAAAAATGCCGTTAGCATTGTCGCTGATAGGTCCGTAAGTGTCCATGGCTAAAACGAAACCAGTCGTTGCCAACAAGCCCAGACCAGATAGCGCTACCGCATACGCTGATAACGCAAAATCGCTAGGGAACAACAGTATGGAGAGGAAAATGGTCAGTGCTATAGAAACAATTGCCCAAACGCTGCTTTCCAGCCCAACTCCAAATCCTTCCAAAATCATCGTTGCTGTTCCTGTCTTGGAACTTTGGGCAATGTCCTTGACGGGGCGATATTCAGTGCCAGTGAAGTATTGGGTTAACCAACCGATGACTTGAGTTAGTGCGATTCCGATAGTGCACGCTAAAGCAAACTTCCACCAGTTTTCCATGTTGCCGAGGTAAAAGTAACTTACGAGCCAAAAACCGATGACGGAAAGTGCTGCTGCTGTCCAGAAGCCGACATTGATGGGGCGCATAGGGTCAATTCTTTCTTCGTCCCTTGCTTTCACTGCCGATATGCCGAGAATGGAAGCGATTACGCCAACACCTCGTATCAACAATGGGTAAAGAATGAGTTGCATGACATGCTCCTTTCCTACTGAAGCCATTGCACCATAACCCAGCAAAATAGCAGCGACCAAAGTGACTTCGTAACTTTCAAAAACATCGGCAGCCATACCTGCACAATCGCCAACATTATCGCCAACATTGTCAGCGATGGTGGCGGGATTGCGAGGGTCATCTTCAGGGATACCCGCCTCCACTTTACCCACCAAGTCAGCGCCGACATCGGCTGCTTTCGTGTAAATGCCACCGCCGACACGCATGAACAGTGCTGCCAAACACCCGCCAAACCCAAATCCGACCAAAACGAACATCGCTTTTTCACGGAAAGCAAGGAAAATCAGCGTCGCCCCAAGCAAACCGAGTGCTACCGTTGCCATGCCAGAAACCGAACCTGCTTGGAATGCAATCCGAAGTGCATCACGAAAACTTCGCAGTGCCGCATAAGCGACGCGCACATTCCCGTTAACAGCCATCCACATGCCAACAAAACCCGCTCCGTAAGATGCAGCAACGCCCATCAAAAACGCTAATGCCGTTCCAAATGCCAATGCTGGACCGTATTCTGGCACTTGCCAATAAACAGCCAGCAACGCAACAGCCAGCAGAAAGACAAAAATTCGCATCAACCGAAATTGCTGCCGAAGGTAAGCGAAAGCACCTTCTCTCACCGCTTTTGAGACACGACGCATCGTTTCATGACCTTCTGGTTCTGCCAAAACTCGTCGGATAAGGTAAATGCCATAGCCGATGGCAACCAATGCCACTGCCAAAACAGCAACCAGCACAGCGATGTCGTGTCCCGTGAAGGGTGGCAATTCAACGGCTTCCGTTGCAGCAAAAGCGTTAGTCGCAGCGACGAGAACAATTCCCAACAACTGTTTGAGACCCTTTGCTTTCCATCTGACCATACCAAATCTTCCTCCTCCAAGACATAGTTTGCTATGAGTTACTGTAAATGTAGCCAAAGATGACATTTTTCGGCGCAGGTCAGAGCCTACGCCCTGCATCACATACCTGACTTCTTTCACTTTGCCTCTTGATGGGAAGGGGCGAAGGCAGGAACAACTTTTTCCGTGAGCAATTCCCACCAGCGCCACGCTGAAGCAATAACGATGACAACTGTCAACGCCAACATGCACACAGTCATTGCAGCGTTGATAAAGTTGGACGGGGCAGGCAATGTCGTCCAGAAGCGAGGGATGCTCATAACACCTGCTGCCATCGTCGTCGCAAACACCCAACACAGTGGCAAGAAGGTGCAAAGTGCGTAAATCTTTTTGGATGCATGGGTCAAAATGTAAGTTGTCCCAAAGGCTAACCCAATGGCTGCCAGCAGTTGATTGGCGATGCCGAACATCGGCCAAATCGTGCTGATGTCGTTGGTGAAAAGCAAGTATCCCCAGGCTATGCAACTCAAAGCACTGGCGATGATGTTCAAGCCCCAACGCACACCATTTTCTGAGAACGCTTTCTCCAAAGTCGGTTTAACAATGGGCGTGATGGTCTCTTGAAAGATGAAGCGAGCAACTCTTGTGCCCGTTTCAACCAAAGTCAAGATGAACAACGCTTCAAACATGATGGCGAAGTGATACCAGTAAGCAGCCAAAGTTTGCATCCCTGGCAACATGCGGAAGATGTGAGTCATGCCAACTGCCAACGAGACAGCGCCTCCTGTTCGTCCAACCAAAGTTTGCTCACCGACTTCCTTCGTCAGTTGCAAAAGGTCAGGCGAGTTTGCGGCAAACTGAGCCGCTAACTCCTTTTTGGCGTTAATAGCGAAGTAAGTGTCTGGGTGCAATGCGCACGCTGCTATCAGCGCCACAACTGCAACGAAACCTTCCAACAACATTGCACCATAGGCTATAGGCTTGATGTCTGACTCACGGTAAATCATTTTGGGAGTTGTTCCTGAAGCGATGAGGGAGTGAAAACCAGAAATGGCACCGCACATAATCGTGATGCAAACGAAAGGCCAAACCTTCTGACCGGGCAAGACAGGACCTGTGCCGTTAATGTAAGGCGTCAATGCAGGCATTTGCAACGGTGGATTAGCCAATATGACTCCGACACCCAACAAAATGGCAACTCCCGCTTTCATGTATGAACTCAGGTAATCGCGGGGGCACATCAAAAGCCAAACGGGCAAAACAGATGCGATAAAAGCGTAGGTAGGCAGTAGCAGTTTGAGGGTAGTTTGATCCCAAGTGAGCAATTTGGGGTCAAGGAACAATTTCCCTTCCTGAAAAGGATGACCAAGCAGCACGCCTAAAATCACAATGGCGATGCCAATCAACGATGCTTCGGCAACTTTGCCTGGTCGTATGCGATACATCCATTGCCCTGTTATGATGGCGGCAGGAATAGTGACGATGATGGTGAAAACGCCCCAAGGACTTTCGCTCAAAGCATTGACAACAGCAATGCTCACACCTGCCAATGCTGTCGTTATGATGAAAAGTGTTGCTAATGAAGTGGCGATGCCAGCCAAGCGCCCAATGTAAGTGTGGGAAAGGTTTGCCAACGATAAACCATCATTGCGCACTGATGCAACAAGGACGACAAAGTCGTGAACAGCACCTGCTATTGCTGCCCCGATGACAATCCACAAAAAGCCTGGCAGATAGCCAAATTGAGATGCCAAAACAGGACCTATGAGCGGACCAGGACCAGCGATAGCAGCAAAGTGATGACCGAAAAGAACCCACTTGTTGGTCGGAACATAATCCACACCATCCTTGAGCCTATGAGCAGGCGTTATGTTCAAGTCGTTAAGCATTGCCACTTTAGCCGCCAAAAAGTTGGCGTAAAAGCGATACGCCAACGCAAAAACAGCCAATGCTACCACAATCAGCAACATAGAGTCCATCACTTTGACACCTCCATCCGTTCAAGTTTGCCCATCTCAAGTTCAATTTTACGCAAAATTCCATTGTGCCGTGTTTACTAACTCTTCAGCGAGCCTGACAGCCTCTTGAACTCGCTCTGTTAGCGTGCATCCGCAATAACTTGAGAGCCAATCTCATGCTTGGCGTTAAGTTCCCCACCCTTCAATACCACCCTGAGCCCTCATGCTGCATGTCTTGCCAATTCGCGCTTAATTTTTTCGCGCAAACTGGGGTGAACGATTATGTCCTTGACAGAGCGACCTGAAGGAATCATCGGGTAAACATGCTCGTCTGGGTCAACCCAAGCGTCAATGACGACGGGCTTGTCTTCAATCTCCATCGCTTTCATCAGCACCTTTTCCACATCCTCATCTTCGGTGATACGGAAGCCAACAGCGCCGAAGGCTTCAGCGATTTTCACAAAGTCGGGATTGCCTGTTAAGTCCACACCACTGTATCTTCCTCCAAAGAACAGGTCTTGCCACTGCTTAACCATGCCCAAGAAGAAGTTGTTGATGATGACTACTTTTACAGGTATGTTGTAAACGACTGCCGTCGCCAGTTCATACATTGTCATTTGGAAGCCACCGTCTCCGACGATAGCGACGACCAAATTGTTAGGCTGCGCTAACTTTGCCCCTATTGCTGAAGGGAAGCCATAACCCATTGTGCCCAAACCGCCTGAAGAGATGAACTGTCGTGGTCGGTGGCAGGGATAGTATTGTGCTGCCCACATTTGGTGCTGCCCAACATCGGTGGTGATGGTTGCCTCTCCTTTCGTCACTTTTGCCAGAACTTCAAGCACATATTGCGGTTTAAGACTCCCATTTCTGTCGTAAACCAAAGGGAACTCCCGCTTCCAATCATCAATCTGACGAAGCCACTCGTCATGTCGCTTTGGCGGAAGTAATTCCAAAATTTGCCTCAAAACCGTTTTGGCGTCGCCAACGATTGGGACATCAGGTTTGACATTCTTTCCGATTTCCGATGGGTCAATGTCAATGTGAATTTTCTTGGCGAACTTAGCGAACTCTTTCAAGTCACCCGTAACTCGGTCATCAAAACGAGCGCCAACACAAATCACCAAGTCGGAAAAGTTCAAAGCAAAGTTGGCTGCCACCGTTCCGTGCATTCCTGGCATTCCAGTGCAAAGGTGGTGATTGTCGGGAAATGCGCCTTTCGCCATCAGCGTGTATGTCACAGGGAGTTGACAACGCTCCGCCAATTCCTTAACTTCTTCACTTGCCTCGGACTTAATCACGCCACCGCCGATGTAAAGGATTGGCTTTTTAGCCTGCATTATCAATTCCACCGCTTGCCGAACCATCAATGGGTGACCGCGAATAGTTGGTTTGTAGCCACGAATGTTCACTTCTTCGGGAAATTCAACATCACTTGGGTCAATGGGAGAGCGGGAAATGTCACGGGGGATGTCAATGTGGACTGGACCTGGGCGACCTGTTCTGGCGATGTAAAATGCCTCTTTGATGATGCGAGGCAAATCGTGTGGATTGCGAACCATGTAACTGTGCTTGACAATCGGCATCGTTAAACCGAAAGCATCTGTTTCCTGAAAGGCATCCCGACCTATGTTGTAACTGGGAACTTGCCCAGTGATAGCGACAATGGGTGACGAATCCATTTGGGCAGTAGCGATGCCCGTTAGCAGGTTAGTTGCACCAGGTCCTGAAGTGCCCATGCACACTCCAACTTTCCCTGATGCGCGAGCATAGCCATCCGCCATGTGAGCGGCGCCTTGCTCATGTCGGTTCAGGATGAATTTGATGCGGTCACGGTAATGGTAAAGGGCATCGCAAACTTCAATAACTGCCCCACCTGAAATGCCAAACACATATTCAACGCCTTCACGCACCAAACATTCAACCAACAGTTCCGCACCACGCACCGTTTGCAAATCAATTGAGAGCGTCATACCCACCTTTTCTCGCCTCCTTAGTGGGATTGCTCATTTTTAAAAGCGATCATAGCGACACTAAAAAGTTTACACGATTTGACTCTGTCCGCAAGTTCACTCAATGACTTGCCTTTCCAAAGGGTTGACTTCAACTCCGACTTGCTTTAGCCAAGCGATTGCCCGTTCCATCTCTTCTCCCTCGCCCTCAAGTTCCAAGTCAATCCAACCACACTCAGCATCAACATTGGCTCTTCGGATGTTGGTGATGACTTGGAACTTTTGTGCCAGTTCCCATAGGATTGGCTTATCAACCAAATGCTTCGGATAGACCAACTGAACCCTCCTCTTTGTCGTTGCCATTTTTCTCGCCTCCATTTAGGCTCATGGGCTCAACTGACCTTGTGCATCATGAATTTTTGCACCCGCCAGCAATTGCTGGGATAATTGAAACCTCATCGCCTTCCTTGACTTCCGTTTCCAAACCTTGAAGGAAACGAATGTCCTCGTCGTTAACGAAAATGTTCACAAAGCGCCTTAGTTCTCCATTTTCGTCGCAAAGCCTCGCTTTAATCCCTGCATATTGGCGCTCCAAGTCATCAATCAACTCACGCACTGTTTTACCATCAGCAGCAACTTCTGCAGCCCCACCAGTCAAATTTTGCAACGGCGTCGGAATGCGAACTTTAATCGGCATCATTATATCCCTCCTTGACAGCACTTTGAATTTCCTTTGCAAAGGAATTTTACCCTGCTACAGGATTTAGCCCGTGTCAAATCTCCCTTTCGGAAATCAGTTTAGCGCCTGAAAGTGAATTTTATAAAGCGAGTGCTCAGCAAATTCTCAAGGGAGACCGAAGCCGTTTGAGCAGTTTTGACCTTTTGGGCAATGGCAAGCACTGATGGCTCCATCGGCTTCAAAAACCAGCGCGGGTAAACGCCAATGGCAAACATCACAACAACAACAGGTGCTAACACAAGCCATTTTTCGCGAAAGTTCAAGTCAGGCAAGTTTTGATTTTCCGGCTTCGTTATCGGTCCATGAAAGACATTACGCCAAAGCCAAAGCAAGTAAACGGCTGCGAGAACGACACCGAAGGCTGCGGTCGCAGCCCAGAACCAATGGACTTGAAAAGTTCCTGCCAAAATCAAAAACTCACCGACGAACCCGTTCAAGCCCGGTAAGCCAACGGAAGCGAGCAATGCGATTAGGAAAAAGGCTGCATATGCGGGCATCACTTTCGCTATGCCACCGTAATCGCTCATCACCCTCGTGTGCCTGCGTTGATACAAAAGCCCAACCAGCATGAATAGCATCCCCGTGCTTAAACCGTGATTGACCATTTGAAGCAAACTGCCCGCCATCGCTGTCGGGTGAAAAGCAAATAAGCCCAAAGTGATGAAGCCCATGTGCGAGACGGAAGAATAGGCTATGAGTCGCTTGATGTCAGTTTGAACCCAAGACATCAGCGCACCGTAAATGATGGCTATGATTGAAAGCCAAACGATGATTGGAGCCAAAACTTGCGATGCGTCGGGGAAAAGGGTAAGGCAAAACCTCATGAACCCGTAACTGCCCATCTTCAGCAAAACGCCAGCGAGAATCACACTGCCAGCAGTCGGCGCCTCAGTGTGAGCATCAGGAAGCCATGTGTGGAATGGAAACATCGGGACTTTAATGGCAAAGGCAAAGGCGAACGCCAAGAAGAGCCAAATTTGCATTGTCGGCGAAAGTTTGTGGGTCAAAAAAGTGTCAAGGCTAAAGGTCAAAGGTTGCTGGGTTGCGCGGTGGTAATCAAGCGCCAAGACCAAAATCCCGACAAGCATCAAAACGCCGCCAAGGAGCGTGTAAAGCAAGAACTTGACAGCAGCGTAAATTCTGTTCTCACTGCCCCAAACAGCGATCCACAAAAACATGGGAACGAGCATGACCTCCCAGCAGGCGTAAAAGAGCAATAAATCGCGGGCTGTGAAAACCCCAACGAGTGCTGCTTCAATGAGCAGAAGACAAATGTGGAACTCCTTGACTCGTTCTTCAATTTCGCCAATTGACACAAGCACGCACAAAGGACCGAGAAAAAGCGTGAGCAGCAAAAGCGGCAAACTTATCCCGTCAACGCCGAAACTTATTTGTGCGCCGATGGAAGGAATCCAACTTACCTCGTAAGTGAACTGCCACTCGTTGCTTTGCCAATCAAACCTCAAAAACATCAAAACGCCGATGATGAAAGCGATGAGTGTGGCAGCAAATGAGATGCTGCGAAGGCGATTTTTTGCTTCCTCTGGCGTTATCACCAGCAAGCCGATACCTGCCAGCAAAATGCCGATGATGAAAGGGATTGCAGCCGTCTCAAAAATCTCAAAACTGCTCATTCCCTTACCTCCTTTGGTGACTTTTGTAGGGCGGGGCTTCCATGCCCCGACGACTTTCCAAATTTCGTCGGCATATGTAGGGCGGGGCTTCCATGCCCCGACGACTTTTGTAGGGCAAGGCTTCCATGCCCTGACGACTTTCCAAATTTCGTCGGCAGGGGACAGAGCCCCTGCCCTACAAAGCCTACCAACAAACTTTTGAGTAAAGAGCGTAGAACTTTTTCGGTTTCGCAAAAGGCTTAAGTTGGGTCGCCGTAATGCGCTCCCCATTTTTGAGCCAGTTGCTTTCCGAGAATTTCCAGCCTCTTTCGCTCCCCTTCTGTCAAAGGTTTGAAATTGCGCACAGTCTTACAATTTCGTTTCAGTTCATCAATGGTAAACATGCCAATGACAGCACAGGCTACATCGGGCAAACTCAGCACATATCGGATTGCAAGGTCAGCATAATCAGCCATCCTGCCTTCATTTGGATGCCCATAGCCTGACTTTGGTCCAGCCATGACTTTCATTGCCACGATGCCAACTTTATGCTTTCGTGCGATGGGCAAAACTTTGCCTTCAAAGTCGTAAGTAAAGCAATCAGCGAAATTCATTGCAGGCATGACAACATCAAACTCACCGCTATCCAGCACTTTTGCCATAACCGAAGGTCGCAGATGTCCACTCAATCCTACGAACCTAACTAAGCCCCGTTTTTGAGCCTGCCTTAACCCATCCAAAACTCCGCCTTTGCCCAGAACTCGGTTTGGGTCGTAATCGCCTATGTTGTGAACATGAACCAAGTCCACATAGTCGGTGTTCAAAGTCCGCAGCGAATTTTCCAAAATTGCCAGCGCCCTTTGCCCATTGTCCGTTGCCGTCTTGGTTACGAGAAAAACTTTATCACGCACTTTAGGCAAGATTTTGCCCATGAACTCTTGCGCTCGCCCGTAAGTTGGTGCGGTGTCCCAATAGTTTACGCCCAAATCAATTGCCGATTCCATCAACTCCAGCGCTTCTTTTTCGCTCAAACCAATCCCAACAGGACCAAAGCCCAGACCAAGCATCGGCACCTTTTCACCTGTGCGACCAAGGGTGCGAGTTGGCAACGGCGAAGTTGGAGCAGCATCCCTCACCTTAGTAGCGAATGCCGTCGCAAATAACGCTTTCAAAAACTTCCTTCGCTTCCATCCCATCGCTGTTCACCACTTCGTTTTGTTTTTTCTTCAATTCGCTGAGAAGTTTTGGACAGGTTTCCACCGTTGTCAATGCAGTTATCACTTCAAACCTCTAACAGTGCCATCTGGTAGGAACAAAAGGATGGCAGCGAGAGCAAAACAAAGAGCACCGAAAGCCAAAGCCTTTGGCGCTCCAAAACATTGACCTAAGAAGCCATAAAAGAGGCTGCCAAGTGGCGCTAAGCCGATGAAAACGAGGGAGTAAACTCCCATCACACGACCACGAAGTTCGTCGGGAGTGAGGGTTTGAACGAGTGTGTTTGATGTGGCATTTTGCATCACCATTCCAAATCCGACGAGCGAAAGGGAAACAAGAGCCCAATGGAATGCCTTGACGAAGACTGTTAGAACCAACCCAAAGATAGCGATTGCGCATCCGAGCATTACTTGCAGCCCACGCTTTCGTTTCGCTTCCAAACTTGCTGCTGCAACAGCGCCTAAGATTGCGCCGACACCGATGCTTGCTACGAGAAACCCGTAGCCTCTTTCCCTGACGCCAAAAGTTTTGTCAGCCAAAACGGGAAGCAAAATATCAAACTGCCCACCAAACAAACTCCATGCCCCAACGAGCAAAAGTAACTTCAAAACTGCTTTGCTTTTCCTCAGGTAAATAACCCCCTCTCTCAAACTTGACAAAATCGCCTCGCTTTGACGAGCCATAACGGATGTCGGTGGCGTTCGGAGCAAGACGAGAAGCGGTGGCAAAAAACTGATTGCATTGATGAGAAAACAAGTTGCTGTCCCGACCTTCGCTATGACTATGCCAGCGATGGACGGACCGAGAATGCGGGAAAGGTTGACGACAGCGGAGTTGAGTGTTATTGCACTCATCAAATCTCTCTTGCCTACTAACTCAACCCAAAACGATTGCCTCGTCGGGACATCAAAGGCTCGGATAAATCCGAGCCCCAAAGCCAACAGCAAAATATGCCAGATGGCTATCAAATTCGTTGATGTCAAAAGCCAAAACATAGTCGCAATTGATGCTGCTGCAATTTGAACACAAATCAAAATTCGCCGTTTCTCAATTCTGTCAGCGACAGCACCGCTGAAAGGTCCGACCAAAGCGACTGGCAAAGATGTCAAAGCGTTAACAATTCCGAGCAGCGCTTCCGAACCAGTCAACTCGTAAACGAGCCACCTTTGTGCTACTCCTTGCATCCAACTTCCTGTCAATGAGATACACTGCCCAAACCAAAACCACCTAAAGAAACGATGACGAAGAGCCCTAAAAGGGCTGGTAAAAGCGGAAGGCAATTTTGGAGCACTAATTTGCGCCTCCCGCTCATCACTTCCATCCATCATCGCACCCCTTTCTCTTGGTAGCACAAACTGCAGTTTGCATCGCAAGCCTTAACATTTGGCTTAACAGCCACTGCCTTTTCCAAATTTTCAACCGAGGGACAATTGCCCAAGATCACGAAGCCTTTTGAAAATTTCCAAAGTTTCGGCGAAACCCAATTTTACAGGTGTGACTTTCAAAGGTCCGACATCCCGCTGAATTGCGCTATCGTCAAGTTCCCAGACAAGGGGTAAAGGCGTCGGCTCAAAGGAGATGAGTTCAGATGCTGAAGGTTCAATTTCCATCATCACGCTGACAATTTGTGGGACAGACATGGGTGTCCCTCGCAAGTTGTAAACTTTAGCGCCATCAAGGTTAACTAATGCACACCTGACGAAGGCTTCCGCCACATCGGCAGCATATTGCAAATCAACAAACCCTCCAAAACGGATGCGGAACGGTTGCCTAATCACAATCGCTTTCAAAGCAGTCGTTATGTCCGCAGTCAAACCCAAATCACGACCAAAACCGTAAACGGTGTGAGGGCGCAAGCCAGCGCTTGGAATGCCGTGTTCATGCCAGTAGGCATTGGCACAAAGTTCATTGCAAACCTTGAAAGCGCCATAGTGAGTGACAGGCTTGAGAGGCACATCTTCAGGAATTGGTGTTCGCTCATAAATCCTTGCAGGTGAGAAAACCGCAACTGAACTTGCGTAAACCAATCGCTTGATTTGACCTCTAAGTTGTTTTGCCGTTTCAAAAACTCTCAATGTCCCGATGACATTCACCATAGCGCCACCAATTGGGTCTTGACGGCAAAGAGGAATTTGCCAAGCAGCGAGATGAATGATGCTCTCAACTTGAAATTGCTTTGCGACTTCAAATAAAAACTCAGGCGCAGTTATGTCATCTTCAATGAAAGGCAGTTCTTCCCAATCGGGAACAAGAACAGAAAGCCTTTTCCCATCCCTCCTCAAATCCGTCAAAACCACAGGCAAATTCCTTTCACGAAGTTTTTTAACGACCCAAGCACCAATGAACCCGCAAGCACCTGTCACAAGGATTGACATTTTTCGCATCATCCTTTGATCATTCGTTAGGGCGGTAACCTTACCATCCGATTTCTCTTTACCTGCACTTTTTGCATTTGGTTTGCTTCAAAAGTTTGTTCCAGAGACTCAAGGTTTGCCCACACTCTTCGCACAGACCTTGAGCCCTTCTTTGGGCTCTCAATTCAGCCATTCGCCTTTGTTCTTCTAACTCTTGCAAAGCCCTTAGTCGTTTCTCTTCCACAAGACTTTGTATGCTCTGTCGTTTTCTTGATAACTCTTGTAGCCGTTGCTCATACTCGGTTTGCCATTGCTCCAAATCCCGAAAGATTTGGTCTATTTCCTCTTCCGAAATTATTTCCTTACCTGCTCACTTCCAAAATAGCGGATAAGTAAGCCACAACTTTATGGTGTCATCCCAACCTCCTGAAGCCAGAATTTGACCGTCGGTAGAAAAGGAAACGGAGTTCACATCGCCCTTATGCCCTGTCAGCGTTCTAATCAGACTTCCGTCAGAAACTTGCCATAACTTGATGGTGTAGTCATCGCTTCCAGAAGCCAAAATTTCGCCGTCTGGTGAGAAGGAAACGGAACGCACAAACCCTTTATGCCCTGTCAGCGTTCTAATCAGACTTCCGTCAGAAACTCGCCACAACTTGATGGTGGAGTCATCACTTCCAGAAGCCAAAATTTCGCCATCAGGTGAGAAGGAAACAGAGACTACAAGCCCTGTCTCAGAAATTGTCCTTATCAAACTTCCATCAAAGACACGCCAAAGTTTGATAGTTTTGTCCAAACTCCCTGAAGCCAGAATTTGCCCATCTGGGGAAAAAGCGATGGAGCGAACATCATTTGTGTGACCTGCGAGTGTCCCTATCAAACTCCCATCCGATACACGCCAAAGTTTGATTGTGTTGTCGCTACCTCCTGAAGCCAAGATTTGACCGTCGGGCGAAAAGGAAACAGAATGAACCCAACCTTCGTGCCCTGCAAGGGTTCTTATCAAACTCCCATCAGGCATCTGCCATAGTTTGATATTTTTGTCGCTGCTTCCTGAAGCCAAAATCTGACCGTCGGGTGAAAAGGAAACAGACCGAACACCACCTTCATGACCCTTAAGGGTTTTTATCAAATCCCCATCTGAAATCCGCCACAGTTTAATGGTGTTGTCGTCACTTCCTGAAGCCAAGATTTGACCATCGGGCGAAAAGGAAACAGAATGAACCCAATCTTTGTGCCCTTCTAAGGTCAAGCAATTCCCACTCCAATGGGCAAACATTGAGACAAATTGCTGAGAAATGCTTTTGACTTGACGAAGGGTTCGGCGCAAACTGACATAACCCTGAAATTGTTCAAGAGCCTTTAATGCCCGCTGAAATCGGTCCAAACCAACCACTATCATCTCACAAGTTATAGGGAACATGATGAGCAATTTTGTGAGACCTTTTATCCAATGGGAAAACCTCCTTTCCCACAAATGGGCTTCTTCCTTTATCTTAGTAGTCAAAGCGTTCACAACCTCTTTCACCTCTTCCAGTGTCAGCAAATCAGGGTCGGTAACGGCTCTCACGAAATTTGCTTCGTCATTTTCAATAGCGTTTGAAAGGCTCACTCTCATCTCCTCTATCCTTCCCGTCAAAGCGCAATGGATTGCATGTTGATAGTGCGCTTCACCCCAATTGGGCTGTAACCGAACTGCTTTCGCTGTCGCTTGGTATGCTTCCTCAAACTCGTTTCGGTTGAGATGGACATAGCCAAGATAAAGGCAAGAGAGAGCTGCGTAATAGGGCGAATAAGGCTCTGCCAGAACCAATGCCTTATGAAAGCAGCGAATTGCCAAGTCTGAGTTGCCCTTCTCAAAGAAGAGGATGACGCCTAAACTTTGGAAAACGGAGAAGTCGGTAGGGTTCTTGCGAATGGACTCAAGGTAAGCGTCAATGGCAAGGTTCATCCAGTGCTCTCGGTCTTTAGGCATCTTGGCTTTAACTCCATTCCTGAAAAACTCGTTGCCTTTTTCTCTCATCTCTTCTGCTTCCACCGTCTTTGGGTTACTTAACCCCTTCAGGATGTCTTGAAGCAACTGGTTCGTCTGCTCTTGTGCCCAGATGACCTCAGCGGAATCCCCAAAAGTCGGTTTTTCAAGCAATTCAATGTCACCGCCGATAACGCTCATTGACCACGAAACCGTATCGGCAAGGTTCTCCACATGTTTGCCTAATTGGATTAAGCCATACTCAATAGTTCGCATTTGTTCTTGGATGACCCCAATTTGTGCTTGACTGAGTTTGGCTGGAAGCGACACCTGTGTTTGTTGGAGGAAGAGTTCCTTCAAACTATGCCTCACTTCCTCACGAAAGCGATGACACATGTAGGCTTCATCACTTGAAAAGTGAAGCCACATCTCATGCTGAAGTTCATCCCACCATTGCTGAACTTTCATGTTAAACACCTCTTTTTCAAAGCCCAATGAAGTAAAAGGGCTTCTGCCTCCATTCAAAGCAGCAAGGGCTTTGCGCATAAATTTTTGCAACAAAAATTAGGACAATGCTACATCTTGCTGGCAAGTGTTCACGCCAAATCAAAACAGCGTTCCTTGACTTTCTGAAGACTTTGGTGGCTCAATGGGTCTTTGTCTGGCGCAGAGGTGGGCAAGTCTCAACGGTTCAGGCAACCGCTGCCCAGGTTTGGTGCAACGAAGCACAAAATCAACTGCCGTCTCAAGGGAAATCTTGTGCCCGACCGAGACATAGATTGGAGGGCTTCCCTTCTTCGTCCTCACCACCATGCCTAAGGTGCGACCGTCAATAGGGTCATAAAGCGGAATCATAGCCCCATCTTCGTCCATGACTTCATCTGATTGACCGTAAAGCCTGCTTTTGGCGCAACCGATTGATGGTAAATCCAACAAAACGCCCATGTGACAAGCCAAACCGAAATGGCGAGGATGAGCGCGACCTTGAGCGTCAAAAAGAGCAATGTCAGGGTCGCAACGCAACTGTTCAAAAGATTTCAGCACAGCAGGGCTTTCGCGAAACGCTAACAGTCCAGGCACATATGGGAATGTGATTGGCACAACCGCTCTGGTAATTTCAACAATTTCAAGTTCAGGGAAGGAAAGGAGGCAAACGACAGCCTGCATTTCCTCTTTCCCAACTTGGTGGACATCAGCGCCTGCGACATATCGGATTGTCTTAGGAAGTTCGTCAACTTCCACAACCTTAGCCGAAAGTTCCCATTGCAATCTTTTCGCCTCGTCAACTGTTAAGTCCCATCGGTGCATCAACTTTGCACGCATTCAACTCACCTGCCTTGCAGTTTCCCCTTCCCTGCTTCCAAGCCAATTTTGCAAGGTTTTTTTCCAAACGCATAACTGCAAACCTTTAACTTGAAAATGTCCACTCAATGTCCCATCCCCAAAAGCATCAAAATTCCCAAAACGGTCATCAAACCGATAGCAAGAAATCGTTCGTGCTTTTCTTGAAGTTGAGGGAGCAAACTACTCCAACCCTTGTTAGCCAAAAGCACAATCGTGAGGATTAAAGCAACAGTGAGGGAACTGCTAACAATAGCGATTATCAGGGCATTGAGCCAACTGAATTTAACAGCGGTTGCGAAAAAGACAGGCAGCAAACCCTCGCAAGGCGAAAGGGCTAACGCTACAAACAGACCAGCCAAAGTTACGACTTGGCTGCTATCTTTGCAATGCTCGCATTCATGATGGTGGATGTGTTTGTGCCCGTAAATTTGTGGTGCGAAAAGGAAAGTCGCAGCCAAAATCAGCAGAGCGATGCCAGCAATTTTCACTGAATGGTCGTGAAAGAAGTAAGAAACACCTTCACCGACCAAACCGATGACGACCGCAAGACTAACCGTTACTGCTGCATGGGCTAAAGTCACTAATAGCGTGAAGCGAAAAAGTTGCGAACTTGACCAGCGATGAAACCGAGCAGCAGCAATGAAAGGGAGCCAGTGATTGGGCAGCAAGGCATGAACGGTTGCTGTCGTTATTCCAACGCTGAGAAACCACAGGAAGTTCGCTTCTTTCATTGTCAACTTCCCTCCAAAAGCGAAAGGACTTGTTGTGGTGTAACTTCCGATAAACTATCAACGACCAAATCTGCACCTGCTTCCTGCAAAGCCCTTCTTGGGTTCGTCGTTGTTATGGCTACGCATTTCATCCCGCCACCCTTAGAGGCAATGACACCTGCAATGGCATCTTCAAAGACGACGCACTTTTCTGGAGCAATTCCAAACTTTTGTGCAGCCTTTAGGAAAACTTCAGGGTCAGGTTTGCCCCGCTTAACATCTTCAGCGCCGACAAAGGCGTCAAACAGGTCTTTCATTTTCAGTTGCTCAACCGCAAAAAGGATGTTGATGCGCGGTGTTGAAGACGCAATTGCCAGTTTGAAGCCGAGTTCCTTTAGACCGAAAATCAACTCCTTCGCCCCAGGCAAAGGAACTAAACGACCACCAGCAACTTCACGATAAAGTTCCTCCTTCCTCTCACCCCACTTGGCAATTTGCTCGTCAGTAGCGGTTGGGACAAGTTGCTTTATGATGGCATCATTTCTTTGCCCGAAAGTGTTGCGGAAGAACTCAGGCGTCATGACAAATCCAACTTCCTCGTCCCAGTTTCACCCAACTTTCGTAGTGAAACTGGGACGAATCAATGATGACGCCATCTAAGTCAAACAGTGCTGCTTTGTTCAACGCTAAATCCCTCCATTGCAAATTGAATTGAAGCGCTCAGAAGTTGTGCAGTTGGGATTTAAGTTTGGCTGATAAAGTGAATGTCTCTGCCGAATTTTTGCACCTTTCAAACTCTTTCACAACCCTTGCCTTTTGCGTAAATGCCCAATTTACCGACAAATAGAGTTGCGCAGTTGGATGTAGGGGCGGCTGTTAAGCCGCCAGCAAGGGCAGTTTTAACCCCTTATAAAGGATGTTTTCGGGCAGACTATCGTCCGCCCCTACACAAAATGACATCAACTGCGTAAGTCCTACATTTCTATAAGCATTGCTCTCGTGAAGTTCAAAAAGGAAACCTAAAAGGGCAAAGGTAAGATAATGGCGAAGAAAGAAAAGGGGCATAAAGACCCTCTCTTCCAAAGACAACTTGAACTCACCCCCTGCACCTATCCCTTTTCCTTCTTGACAGCCCCCTCCTTTCGTAATCTGGATAGGCTTTTTTAAGAACAGCCATAAGTCCATCAAATTCTTGAAGAGAAATTCCAGTAAGGCGACGAAAGAGGTTAGGGGACTTTTTGGCTTTTTCTAATCTGAGCATGGTCAATTCCACCTTTTTACATGAACTTAGGCTCGGATTATAATGGTAGCATCGTCAAAGCCATAAGGCAATGACGCAATAAGTTTATTCAACTCTTCTGCAAGATAGACGACGAAATGAAAAATGTCCAAAAACACAGCCAATCAAAACTCTATCCAAGCGAAATTGTCACTATAGGACTTCTCTTTGCCATGAGAGGAGAAGGCGAAAGGAAGTTTTACCGATGGCTCAAGGGAAATTTCCTTCATCTTTTTCCCAAACTTCCTGAAAGGACAAGGTTGTTTAGGCTTTTGAAAAGCCATCAAAATTGGACAAAAAGGTTTTTGGCAGAACCGACGATATTCGGAATTGCTGACACTTACGGCATTGAACTTATCCATCCGACAAGGGAAGGTAGAAGCGAAAGGCAAATAGGGAAGAAAGGGAAAAGCAACCATCGCTTTATAGTTGGGTGCAAAGTTTGTTTTGTTGCAAACAAGTATAGTTGAGGGCGAGGATATCTTTTGCAGTTGCAGCCTTTGACATTTTGGCGAGATGGGGGATGAAAGTTTGATGAAAATGGTTTCGTTCATCTCTCAATTGCTGATTTCTGCCTCTAAACTAGCACCATTGGTTAGGATATTGTCACCTGACTTAGGGCTCAACTCGTTTCGCTCAGGCTCAACAATCATCAAGTGCACATCAAAAGGCAAAGATGTTTCGGGTCGGAGCGATTCAATGACAGGGAAGCCGAAAGTTATGTTGGGGGCGAATTGCCCATCAATGATGTCAAAGTGAACCCAAATCTGCTTCACCCTCCTCAAGTTCACGAACAATTTCGCCTAACTTTCGGAAATCAGCGGAAAGAATTGACGGCGATATCTTCACTCCACGAACGGGCTTCCTTTCGTTCCGAGAACTTGAAGCAAAGGATGCTTCTTGGGCAAGTTTGTTGGCAAGTTCGTTTGACTTGCGGGGTATGTGGACAATGTTAAACTGCCGAAAACTTTGAGCGAGGCTTAAGGCCTCTTTGTGAAGCCTTTGAAGTTTTGGTGACTTGACTTTGTAATTGCCCTTCAATTGCTGGACGACCAATTGGCTATCGCTGAACAAAGTGACTTCATTGGCGCCCAATCTCCTTGCCAGTTTCAACGCCTCAATAACCGCAAGATATTCAGCCTCGTTATTGGTGGCGGTTGGCAAAGATAACTTGTGAGTGGCTATGATTTTTCCCCTTTCGTCACAAGCGACAACACCTATGCCCGCTGAACCTGTATTGCCTAATGATGAGCCGTCAACATAAAGCCTTAACATCTTCATGGCTTCGCCTCCAAAGCAGCATTAATTCCAGACGGCTTTTTCTATCGGTAGCCCTCGCTTGTGGACAATTCGCTTGATGAACTGATGCCAGAAGGCAGATTCTTGTAACCGCTTTATCTCACGGTTCAAAATTTCCAGTTCCCGCAAAAGCAACTCATTAACATCTTCAGTTTCAAGCAGTTCCTGTTTCTCCCGTAAGGGAATATCAAGCAGAGAGCCAATTCGGTAGCCAAGGGTTAATAAGTCTGTCGGAAGCATCATGTCTGCAAGGGCAAGTTTGTCTGCAACTTCCCTGAGTTCAATGTATCGGTAGAGCATAGCCGAAAGTCGGTTTGCCAGATGAGTTAGTTGTGGCGAGATGAAAGAAAACCTTGCAGGCAAAATCTCAACTCGCCCTATCCAATAAGGTTCGCTTTGAAGGATTTCTACAAGGCGAAACCTTTGTTCGCCCCTGAGAATTAAGGCAACTTGGTTGTCTTGAGTTATTTCGGCGTGAACAACCACAGCAATTGTGCCGACATCGCAAAACTCAATGCGGTCAGAGAGCGACCTTCTTTTGAACAAAGTGACACCGACAATCCTATCGCCAACCAAGCAATCCTCAATTAGTCGTTTCTCTCTTTCTTCAACAATTGTCAACGGTAACTTAGAACCTGGAAACAAAACTGCTTCCACCAAGAGCAAAGGTAACTCTCGCCTCATCTTTTTAATCACCTCTAACATCGCTAAATCATCTCATAAAAGAGTGGCATGCGTGTTTGCAAATTTCAAGGTGCAATTTTCAACCCTCGGCTTGATGCTGTTGTTTCCTTTCGCTTCATTGCCTTCGTCAACTTGTGATAAACTAAAACCCAGCCGAACACATTTGAGCCGATGTTTTTGAGAGGTGATGGCAATGGCGTGGTTGCTTTGGCTCATCCTGCTTGCTGTCGTCATTGGGGTTGTCGTTTACTTGATTTCAAAGCGTCGCAGCGAAGCCGAAAAGCCGAAAGCCAAAACTATTGCTTTGGAAGATTTGGACATAGGCGATTTGGTTGAGTGGAAGTTCATGCCGACGGAGATGTTTCGTGTTTCAGGCATTGTTGAGTTGGAAGAAGACGGATGGCGCTGGAAGGAATTCCGCTTGAGAACGGTCAAAGGCTTGACCCGTTGGCTCTCCGTTGAGTATGTTGGGCTTGACAAAGTGGTTGTGCTTTGGGAGGAGGTTGCTTTGTCTGACCAAACAGTATCGCCAAAGCAAAATAGCATCGTTTGGGAAGGAAAAACTTTTCGGCGAAAGGAACACGGTTTAGCCAAAGCCACTTTGCGAGGCGAAACGGGACGACCTGCAACGGAAATCTGCGAATATGCCGATTACGAATCCGATGACGGACAACTGCTTTCGGTTGAGCGCTGGGGCGAAGAGTTGAGTTTGTGGAAGGGAAAGCCAGTCAGAGAAGATGAGTTCTCTATCTTCCGACCCGAAAGCAAAGGCTTGTGAAGGTGAATGCTAATGGTGAAATGTCCGCATTGTCAAGCCAATAACCCTGACAAAGCGACTTTCTGTCGCCGATGCAAAGGCTTGTTGCAACCTGACAGGTTTTTCCAAGTGGCGGACAAAGACGCATCTGGCAGCATCCGTTTGGGCTATCGTGCAAACTTTTTCGGGCAAACTTACGAGGTCATTGGATACCTTCGCTACAAAATGATAGACGAAGAGGGTGAGGCTTACACTTGGGACGAATGGCGTTTGCACAATCCCAAAACTGGCGATTTGTGGCTTGTTCGTGAAGATGACTACCACTTCAAATTGATGCAACCTTACGCCCTCCAAAAACCTATTGCTTGGTCGGAAGTAGCCAGCAAACCCACTGTTTTGGTTGACAATCGCGTTGTTCACATCAAGGAGCGAGGCAAAGCGAAAGTTATTTCCACAATCGGCGATGTTGAAGAGCGAGGAGGCAAACAAGTTGAATACGCCGATGGGAGAGGTATGGACGGGATGCTTTACAGTTTTGAGCGATATGGTGAAGTCGCAGAAGTTTACAAAGGCAAACCTATCAGCCCAGTGAGCGTTTATGAAGCCTTCGGCATGAAGGCTGCTGCGGAAATTTGGCGATGGAAGTTGATGGGTTTGACAGGGCTGAAGTGGGGAGGGGTTGCGCTTATGCTCATTGGGTTGCTGGCATGGCTTAGCATTGCCTTTTTGCCAAAAGGCAAGCCAGTCTTGAAAAACACCTTCTTCGTGACCCTTGCTCCTGCAGGGGAAGTCAATGCAACTGAATTGCCAATCGGAGTTTTCCAACTTTCAACCGAGAACCAGCCTTATTGCTTATCCGTTGAAACTGATGTGAAACTTGGAAGTTGGTTGTTTTGTCAACTGGTTTCGGAAGAGGTCTCAAGCGGGCTGGAGCAAGAAGTTTCCGCTCTCTCTCATGAATTTTGGGAAGAGCAAGGTTACGATGAGGGCGAGTATTGGCATGAGCGGGACGAAAAGCGTTACTTTCATTTTCGGGTTAATCAGACAGGCGAATACGCTCTCAGCCTTTACTTGGAAAGTTCGCCTAACTTGACTTCAGTTCCCATCGTCGTTAGCCTTTACGAGCGAACCCCTTTTGCTGCACCACTTTGGATTTTTGGTGGGTTTGCCTTGACTTTAGGCTTTATCGGATGGTTTACCTCTGTCGGCGGTTGGCAGTGGCTTAGCGAATATGCCAACGATGGGGATGAGTGAACATGCTGAAAATTTGGGCACTCGTTATTGTTGTGGCTTTGCTCGGTTTTATTTTGTGGTTAATGGTGTTCGTCGGAACGATTAAGGGTTGGTGGCTTCCAACTTTGGGCGCTCAGCAAGGGCAAATCATACGAGAACCGAACGCCCGTTACGGTAGCGTTCGTCCGTTACGAACTTACGGTGGCGGACCAGGTTTCGGAAAGTAGTAGCAAAAACGCAATGGGACAGAGCCCATGCCCTACACGGCGACGATTTTTTGAATTGGTATTACTTTTGCATTGAATTTTGCAATTGAGAAGGAGGCGATGAGTGTGTTGCGAAAAACGCTTTGGATTTTTGCAATTGCAGGGACAGTTGTAGGTTCGGCGAATGCTCAAGCACCTTCACTGCTTCAACCACCTGCGTTGTGGTGGGAACTTTTGGCTTCTGTCCTGTTCGGGTTGGTTGGTATCGTTTTGGCGATGGTCGGCTATAAGGTCTTTGAGTGGATAACGCCTTTCTCAGTTGCCGATGAATTGCAGCGAAACCATAACATCGCCGTTGCTATTGTTGTCGCAGCAATCATCGTCGGCATCTGCCTGATGATGGCTGCCGTCATCAGGTAGCAAATTTGCTCAATAGCAAAACTGCGTAACTTCTGCCAAAATTCACGCCGACCAGATGGTCAAGGTGATGTTGGTTCAGAGAACTTTTGGTCAGTTGATTCTGGCTCAAATGATGCTGGTTTAGTTGATTGTGGTTCAGGCGATGTCGGCTTGGGTGATGTTGATTCTTCGGGTTTTATGAAAGGAATCCCGTCGGTGCCAGAGGAGGAAAAAGGCTGAGGTTTTTGTGAGATTTGCTTTTTCTTCCTTACCTGACTGACATGAACTGCGAGGGGATAAATGTCGCTGCTCACAAGTTCCCGCTCCTTCACAAATTCGTTCTCCAACTTCAGCCTCCAAACAACAACGCTATAGCCTTTGGATTTTTGCCTTCTTCGGAGGATTTTGTAGGTCACGCCTTGCTGCTTTCCTAAAACAAGGACAGTCAGCCTTCCTCCTCTCACAAAAGTTCGCAAATATAGCGGAGTTTCAAAAGGGTTACGAAGTTTCAAATCCAGCGAGCCGAAGTTGACTGTTGCATCCAAACCAGGTGGCAAGTAGGCAACGGGGCGACTATGCCTGTGCCTTTGAACGATTCCCATGCCAGCCCTCAAGGCAGCGAGGTAAAGTGTTCCTGCAACTTGACAAACACCGCCACCGAAATCCACTGTGAATTGACCTTGTGACAAAACCCTTGCAATGAGAAAACCGCGACGAAAAGTGCGTGGACCGACGATTTCGTTGAAGGAAATCGTTTCGCCAGGACGGATTAGAACATGGTCTAACTTTGATGCTGCCAAGCGAATGTTGTGGGAGCGGTTTCGCTCACTGGTTCTGAAATAAGTCGTCGCTTGACCGACAACTCCATCAATGCTCGCCACATCTTCAGTCGCCACTTCAGGTTGAATTTTGGTCACAACTAATGACAAGGTTCGCCACTGCCCTTGCCTAAAATGTTCCTTCCAAACCTTTAAGGTTCTCTCAATCGCTACTTTGGACCCTTCCTTTGACGGGATTATCACGAAAGTTCCCTTCTGCCATTCAACCAGCGCTCGTTGTGGCGGGCAATCCAGCGATTGAGCGATTTGTTTCAAAATCTGACGAGCGTTTCGCTCATCAAAATCGCATGACAGTGGCAAGTGAATTCCCTTTCGCCACGCAGCCAAAAACTCCTGCAAACTCGCTTTCAAAGAATTTCGGCGTCCAATTTGAAAGGTGTTTTTCAAAGTCTCGTCAAAATTTGGCTTTATCCCCAACTCCTCAATCCGAACCCTTCGGACAACCTTGCCTTGATTTGTAACAGATAAGGTGAAGGAAGAAGGAAAGGGTTGTTTGAGTTCAAGGATGCGTCGTGCATCTGCCACTTTCATCCCGCCGATTTTGATGCCTTGAAGGTAGACACCGAAAGCGATAAGTTCGGTTCTTTGCCACAGAAGGAAAGCCAACCCACTCCCAACTATTGGCGTGAAAGTTCCAAGCACTGCGCCAATCAAAAACCATCGCTTCATTCACCAATCACCGCTTCGTTAGACAACACCAACAAGGTGTAAGACTTGCCACACTTTGCTTCACTCAAATTCATACCCGTCTCCAGCGAGTTCCTTGCGGTGTGTCTTCAAGAGCGATGCCCAACTCACCCAGTTTTGACCGAATTAAGTCGGCAAGGTCAAAAAATTTTCTTTGGCGAAGTTGCCCACGAACTTCAATGAGCAAGTTGAGCAGTTGTTCACTCAGAGCATCTTCAAGCCTTTCTGGCGCTTCAAGTTCAGCCACATCAAGACCCAAAACCGAAAGCAAATTTGTCAACCTCTTCCCAAGCAGGTTGAGTGCCACTTTCTCGGAACGAGAAGGCAATTCTTTTATGGTTGTCCCGACCGTCAAGGCAGCACCAACCATGCGGAATAAATAACCGAGCGCCTCCGCAGTGTTCAAATCGTCGTCCATCGCTTCATAAAAAAGCCTTGTGCTTTCCTCAACAAATTGGGTCAATTCAGTAGCCCGTTCTTTGCTCTCTTCAGTTTCCTCTTCGGTTTCGGATGCCAGCCTATTTCGGATTACTTCAAGCGCGGTGCGAATTCGTCTCAAAGAAGCCTTTGCGCCTTCCGCTCTTTCCTCTGAATAGTCAAGGGGCGACCTGTAATGAGTTGATAGGTAAAGCAACCTGAGGGCATTTTTGCCGTGTCGCTTCAAAGCGTCCCTTAAGGTCACAAAGTTGCCCAAACTTTTGCTCATCTTCTCGCCACTCACCGTTAAAACTCCAGCGTGCATCCAGCAAGTCACAATCGGTTTGACATTGGTCAAGGCTTGGGATTGGGCAATTTCGTTCTCGTGGTGCGGGAAAACGAGGTCGGTTGCGCCACCGTGAAGGTCAAAGGGAGCACCCAAGTATTTGAGGGACATGACTGAGCATTCAATGTGCCAACCAGGTCGCCCCTTGCCCCAAGGGCTATCCCAAAAAGGTTCGTTTGGTTTTGCCGATTTCCAAAGAGCAAAATCTATTGGGTCGTCCTTGTCCTCGTCAGGAGCAACACGAGCGCCAGCCATCAACTCATCGCGACTTTGCCCTGAAAGCAAACCGTAATCGTGAAACTCACTTTCGTATCGGCTGACATCAAAGTAAACATCGCCGCCACGAGCATAAGCGTAGCCTTTGTCAATCAGTGTTTGAACGGCTCTGATGATGTCGGGAATGTGCTCGGTAACTCGTGGCGCAATTGTCGGTTGAAGTAAGCCCAAATTGAGGCAATCGCCCTCCGCTTCGGCGATAAACCTTTCGGCAACTTCTCTTGCACTTATCCCCAACTCATTTGCCCGTTGAATGATTTTGTCGTCAATGTCCGTCCAGTTTTGAACATGGATGACTCGCCAACCCCTGTGCTCAAGGTATCGGCGCAAAACATCGTAAACCATGAAAGCCCTTGCATGCCCAATGTGCATGCTGTCGTAAGGAGTCAACCCGCAAATATACATGTGCAGCACATTCGGCTCACGAGTTTGCAAAGGCTCTTTTTGCCTTGTCCGAGTGTTGTAAAGCCTCAAGTTCATTTGTGACATAACCTCCCCAAAGCAAAATTCATGTCGTTTAATTCAATTTGCCTGCTCATGTTAGGCTCACATGCCAGATGGTTTTGCATCTAACTTTAACGCTTCCTCGCTGAAGCATCTTCGCCTTCGCCCCAAGAACTCAATCCACCTTCATCCCAACTTCCCGAGGTGTCCGTTTGCTGTGTTGGTTGTTGGGAAGGTTTGGGTTGGTCTTGCTTATCCGCAATTGGTGGATCGTAAATGAGCGGTTGGTAGTAATTTAAGGGCAATGAGACAGCGCAAACTCCCTTCTGCCGCCTGACAGGCGGGAAATCACCATACTTGATGACGAGGGTGTAAGTGTTTACAGGCAGCGGATAGAAAACGAAAGCGCCTCGTTCGCCCAATTCAACTGATAAACCCGTTTCTTCAACAGTGACCTTTGCTCCCTTGAATGGAACGAAGCCACTTGGCGGTTGATTTTGATCGCTCACAATAACATCATCATCCAAAGTCCCGTCAAGTTCTTTCAAAGCGCTTTGACCGATGTAAACGAAGCCACTTAAAGTGTTGGGGTTGGGGCAATCGTCTAAATCTGAACTGCATCCAACCATTGCAACGACAAAAGCAACCGAAAAAAGCACTGAGCAAATTTTGAGTTTCATGTTTCGCACACCTCTCGCAGGCAAAAAGTTAACCCAATGCTAACAAGGTGCGCATGAACTACGCTGGAAACGAACAAATTTCGTCACCTTAACTTTTGCATCCTTTGCGACGCTCTCGTCAACTATTTTAGCCTTCTGCGGGCATCTTGCAACCTTTCACTGATTTGAGGGAGATTTGGGTCAAGTTCCAAAGCCTTTTTGTAACATTGGATGGCTTCAGCAAAATTGCCCTTTTTAGCGTGCATGTCGCCCAAGTTTGCCCAAGCGACGGCGTAATCGGGTTTCCGCCTCAGGGCAAGCAGATATTGCTTCATCGCACCCTCGTAATCGCCTTGTTGGCGAAGCAGATTGCCCAAATTGTTATGGGCATAAGCAACAGCCAAATCATCAGTGTCAAGGTCTATTGCTTTCTGAAAGGCTTCTCTTGCTTCCTTTAACATCCCCAATGCTTGATAAGCCAAGCCCAAGTTGTTGTGTGCCATCGCCATTTCAGGTTCAATTCGCAAAGAGCGCTCAAACTCAACGACGGCTTCACGAAAGCGTTTTTGCTGGGCAAGTATTGTGCCCTTGCGCAAGTATGCTCGCGCAAATTTGGGTTCAGCCTTTATCGCAGCATCGCATTGAGCCATAGCAGCATTCAAGTCACCTTGCCTAAGGTAAAGCCCAGCCAAGTTGTAGTGGGCAAGCGGAAACCACGAAGGCTGATAGCGAATTGCCTGCTCATAACACCATCTTGCTTCACCCAAATCTCCCTTTCGTTCAAAAGCAAGTCCCAAGTTAACCCATGCTTTGTAAAATTCTGGGTCAATTTGAACTGCTTCGCGTAACAAGCGAATGGCTTCGTCAACATCACCTTTAGGTTGCTCCTCAGCGTCCCAGACATGGGCTGCTTTTGAGAAAGCGATAAAAGCATCAATAGATTGGGTTGGGTCTCTTCGGATGGCTCCTTTCAAATCAGGCGTCAATTCAACGCCCACCTTTGTCAAAATTCGCTCAGTCAAAGTGTCAATGACAGCGAGCAAATCTCTCAATTCACCTGACACAGTTTCCGCTGTGACGGTCTTGCCTGCTCGGAACAAATTTGCAGTCAACGACAAACTGTTGCCTTCAACAGAAAACCATCCGTAAACGACGAAATCACATTTGAACCGAGAAGCGATTATGGCTGCTTTCCGTTCAGGCTCAGAGTTAGGAATTTGGTTGATAACACGATAAACGACACCTCGCGAAATGGGGACGAATGAAGGTGCAAGAGAAAGTTGCGATGAGAGTGAACCAGAGATAGTCCGTGCCAACCAAGCGAAGTCAAACCCCGACGACCTACCTTCAAAAGGCAAAACGGAAAATCGTTGGTAACTTTGAGGGCAAGCAATTTCAGCCGTGAGCAAAAGCGAAAGCAAAGCAGCGTTCAAAGTTCGCATTTTCCTTCACCCATATGTTAATTTTGCCTTTGTGGAAATCTGAAGTTACCCAATTTTTAAAATCACCTGATTTTTCCGCCAAATTGTCCAAAATAGAAGCAGGCGTAGAATGTTTGTAGCACGCTGGTGACTGCTGTTATCGTCTGTTTCTTCTGCTTGCTCTTGTCGGCAAAGCAACCCTTTGGATGGCAGTCGCTGCCGACATGGGGGCGTCGCTGCTGGTTGTTGCCAACAGTTTGCGCCTGTTAACTGTGCGAGGGGAAGAATTTGGTGAAAAACACTAACTCACGGGCAAGGCTTCATCCCGTTTCCCTTACCCACCATCTTGAATAAAGGGCAAACCGTAGCGCAATGCCAACTCAGCCCTCATTAGTTCACGCCCAAGATAAGCGGCGTGGTCAAGTTGCGAAACCAAGCCCAACTCAATAATGGCGGCACACAATGTCTTGGCATCTTCACCTTCAATGATGTGTTGCAATCGGTCATGATAATCGTAATGTTCCACGACGATGATGCCCTTATCGGGCTGCGGGATGATGACGAAATAACCAGCCTTGTCCAGTTTCAGCGGGCGCTGAGAAGGTTTGGCTTTAATGCGTGGCACAGACAGCGTGGTAGCACTTTGACTTAAAGCGACTTGACAGCCACAAGGGCACGCTTGAGCGAGGGCTTCCACCTCAGCAGCGATGCGATCAGTATCTTCACAGCCAATCAAGTCCACGACCGTCACTTGCTTACGAAACTGCTTCACTTCTTTTGAGGTGACATTGCGCAAATAAGGGCGCTTGCCCTTTGCTCCGATAATGCGTTGCCGCTCATCCACACCGTTTTCTGCCAAAGCCAAAAGTGCTTGACCACTCAAATGACCTTTTGGTTCTCGTCCGGCAACGATGAGGGTGTGAATGCAAGGGTTGGTAACGATGTTCTTGACCACTTTGTCAATGCCAATGTTCTCCGTTTCAGTCTTGCCTACAATGGCTAAACCCTTCGGGCGCATTCGTGCCAACTTTTCAGGCAAATCGGTGCTGGAGAGGGTGGAGACGGCAACGCTGCCGTGTCGGTCAAGGACGAAGTATTCGCCAGCCACGATTGGCCATTCGCCGTCAGTCCTCACTTCAAAAGTGCAAGATGGGCGTTGGACCATCAGAAGTGGCAGGATGCCTTCAGCAGACGAGTGAAATCTGTTTTCGGCGACAGCGGGATAGCATGGGTCGCAGCCCAAGCAGGGATATTGGATGGGTTCCATGCCTGCGAGAAATTGGTCAATGTCTGCCCGCAAGGCTTCGGTTTCCTCACCTGTGAGGGCAGCAGTTTCATTGCGCAGGGCAATAAGGGTGTCTCGCAGGCATCCGCACTTTCGGCACTTGGGAGTGTCAAAGGCTTGCTTCAAATTCACCCGCAATTGGCGCAGGATTTCATCTTGCGTCATCGCATTCGCCTCCTGCCTGCTGGCAACAATCAGGGCGGCAACTTTTCTGCCGAAGCCACAAGTAACCGCAGCCAACCGACAATGCTGTGATGGCTGCTACCAACGGTTTTGTCAATCCCAGTGCCTTTGCCCCAAACAAACCCAGCCATACACTTAACATCGGCGAGCCACAACAGCCGACGAGGAAGCAAGTTCCCGCCCACAGCGCCGAACCCAATCCCATCCCCAACGCCGCACCCGCCATCGCCCGTTTGCTGTTGAAAAATCAACGCGCAACGCTCAACCCTGAACGCTCAACACATTCACGGCACCACTTTGTTGAGCGGATACTCAATGATGTCGCGAGCACCTGCTTCCTTCAATTGAGGGATGAGTTCGCGGACTTGCAACTCGTCAACGATGACCTCAATTGCGACCCAATCTTCGTCGGCGAGTGGGGAAATTGTCGGTGCTTTCATCGCAGGCAACACTGACAAGACTTTGTGCAAATCTGCCCTTGACACATTTAACTTCAGCCCAACCTTCTGTTGAGCCATCAGTGCGCCTTGGAGCAACAGAGCCATGTGCCTGATTTTTCTTTGCTTCCACTCGTCTTGCCAAGATTGAGGGTTTGCAATCAGCCTTGTGGTTGATTCCAAAATCGTTTCAATGATGCGCAAATTATTTGCCCGCAAGGTCGCTCCCGTTTCTGTCACATCAGCGATGGCATCAACGAGTTCTGGCACTTTCGCTTCCGTCGCGCCCCAAGAGAATTCAACGCGAGCGTTAACACCCCGTTGTTGCAGGAACTTTCGGACAGTGTTAGGCAATTCAGTGGCAATTCGTTTGCTTTCCAAATCTTCAACTCGTTGGTAAGGCGAGTCGTTGTGGACGGCTATGACGAGCCTGACTTTTCCCAAACCTTGTTTGGAGTAAACGAACTCGGCGACTTGAATAACTTGGTCTTCAACTTCGTTTTCAACGATTTGGTCGTAACCTGTTATTCCTGTGTCTAAAACGCCTTCAGCAACATAGCGCGGTATCTCTTGAGCCCGCAACAAAATAGCCTGAATTTCAGGGTCATTGATGCGAGGGAAGTGAGACCGACCCTCAATGTGAACTTCCCAACCAGCCATCCTCATCAACCGCAAAGTTGCTTCTTGCAAACTTCCCTTCGGGATGCCAAGTCGTAGTTGTCGTTCCATCGGCGAACCGACCTCCGTTTAAGTGGGTTGGGTTTTTTCTGGTTGCGCTAAAATTTTGACACGGCTTGCAACCGAGAAACTTTCCTAATTGTCCCATCGCTTGTGTGAATCGGAGGGCGACGAACCATGATTGAAGTGGCTGGATTGACAAAGTTTTACGGAGAAGTCAGGGCACTTGACGATGTGACCTTTGATGTCCGCAAGGGAGAAATTTTGGGCTTTTTGGGTCCGAACGGTGCAGGCAAAACGACTACGATGCGAATTTTGACGGGATTTTTGAGCCCAACTACAGGGACAGCAAAAGTTGGTGGCTACAATGTCGTTGAAAATTCTTTGGAAGTTCGCCGCATAACGGGCTATTTGCCAGAAACTGTCCCACTTTACAACGAAATGCGAGTCCGAGAATACTTGAGTTACAAAGCCCGCATTCGTGGCGTTCCACGCAAACGCATTAAAGACCGTGTGGATTATGTGATGGAGCGGTGTGGATTAGTTGAAGTTGCTGACCGCATTATCGGGCACTTGTCAAAAGGTTATCGTCAGCGGGTTGGCATCGCCCAAGCCATTGTCCATGACCCGCAGGTGCTTATTTTGGACGAACCTACCATCGGGCTTGACCCAGTTCAGGTTCGCGAAGTTCGTCAACTTATCAAAAGTATGGCTGGTGAACGAACCATTATCTTGAGCACCCATATTTTGCCCGAAGTTTCAATGACTTGCGAACGAGTGCTAATCATTCACAAAGGGCGCATCGTCGCCGAAGACACACCTGAAGGTTTGTCAAGGAGACTCCAGCAATCGGAACGAATTTTGGTTCGACTCGCTCGCGTCCCATCGCAGCCTTTGAGTGCGCTTGGTCAAATTGACGGCGTTGTTAGAGTTGAGCATGTGGGCGATAACTTGTTCGCTGTTGAAGCCCCTGCTGGGCATGACATCCGAGAGCAACTCGCCGAGTTCGTCGTCAAAAACGGTTGGGGCTTGCTTGAACTCCGCCGAGAAGAAATGACCCTTGAGGACATCTTTGTCAACTTGGTGACGAGGGAGTAGCGGAGGGAAATGACTGCGTTGACGCGGGCGAAGGACTTCATCACAGGGGCAGAGGCATGTTTTAATGCTGGGGCGTTAGCAGCGTGTGCCCTTTGCTGCTACGCTGCCGTCTTCTGGGCTCAAATTGCTGTGTTGGAACGACTGGGAATTAGGCAACCGAAATGGTCACATGATGGATTGAGGAACAAATTTTCGCTTGAAGCTGTTAAGCGGCGGCAATTATTTGACCCTGAAGTTGTTGATTACATCCGAAAGGCTTACTACTTGCGCCATGATGCTCACTACAGCACGAGAGAGTTGAGCCGTAAAGTCGTTGAACGGTTGTTACGACACACGCAGTCATTCGTGGAACAAGTGAGACAATTTTTGGGTTGATGAAGAGGTGAGCACTGATGTTATCTAAACCATCGCGCAGGAAAAGATGGCAAAGCATGCTTAACCGGCGAATCAACGAGCTAATTGAAGTAGCAAAACATATTGAGCCGGAGACAGAAATCATAATCCACGAGCCCTTTGAAGATGAAGACGCCGTTGTTGAGTTTCTCGTGCCGCCAGAGAAGTTTGATGATGTGTATGAATCCGTCACCCACAAGTCAACCCAAATTTGGTGGGAAGACGGGTTTGACATCGTTGTCTGGGTTCACGAGAAAAAGCCTGTTGAAGTGAAGGAGGCGGAGTGAAATATGGCTCAGGCGACAAAGGCGTTAGTCGCGGTGAAGCCGAAGGAAACGATTGTCCGCATTGGTGAATGGCTTGCGGTCACATTTGTGATTGCGTTGCGGGAGGTTCGCAGCCTGTTCAGTTCATGGGTCGCTTATGTGACGCTGGCGTTCTTTGAGATTTGGGCAGGTTTCTTTTTCTTCGCCATTGCCCGCATAGGTCAAACTTCTGACATGCGATACCTTTTCTGGAACATGGCTGTCATCTCGTTCATCGTTTTGCCGATGGTGACGATGAGATTGCTTGCGGAGGAACGAAGGTTAGGGACATTGGAGTTGCTGCTCACTTCACCTGTGACTGACTGGCAAGTTGTGTTGGGCAAGTTTCTCGGTGCTTACTACTGGCTAATTGTCGCTTTGGGCTTGACACTTTATATGCCTTATCTTGTCCACCGCTTTTCTGGTGGGACGGTGGATTTGGGTCCATACTGGACGGCTTACATCGGTTTGTTGCTTTTCGGGGCGACTGCGATTTCCGTTGGGGTTTTCTGGTCAGCACTCACTGACAACCAAATCATAGCAGCCTTTGCAACTTTCGGGACATTGCTTTTGGCTTATGTCATCACTTGGCCAACTGAGGGCACTGGCACTTTGGCTGAAATTTGCCGTAAGATTTCGCTTTATTACCGCTATCAGGACTTCACCGCTGGGTTGATTCAAAGCAAGGATGTGGTCTTCTTCCTGCTCTTGACTTTCGCTTTCCTTTACCTTGCCGTCCAAGTTCTCGGAAGCCGAAGATGGCGATGAAGGGGTGATGGCAGATGAAGCGGATTCGCGAATTGACAAAAGCCAATGCTTTGGTTGTCGGGATTTTGGGTTTCATCGCGATTTTGATTGGGCTCAGCCTTTACTTCGCACAGCCTGACAAGAAGTGGGCTTGGGCTTTTGCTTGGGCGATCGGGGTAGCATTGTGGATTGGGCTGCTTGCGTTTCACTTTGAGGAAGTTCTGCACTATCTGATCAGCCAACGAGGGCGAATGGGTGCAAATGCTGTGCTGAGCAGTGTCTTTGCTTTGGGCGTCTTGGTTCTGCTCGTTTACATTGCCGACCGACACAGCGCAAGTTGGGATTGGACGAAAACGAAGCGCCATACCCTTTCACCGCAAACGCTGAAAGTTGTCCGCAGCATTAACAAAGAAGTCAATGTCGTTGCTTTCTACGATGTCAACTCTCAAGAGTTTGTGCGTGTTCGCGATTTGCTCAAGCGTTATGAGGCAGCAAATCCCAAAATCAAAACCCGTGTCGTTGACCCAAGGATTGAACCTGCGTTGGCGAGGCAATATGAAGTGACTGGGACAGGCATTACGGTTTTTGAAGCCGACGGCAAACGCGAGCGCGTTAGTTTCGGTAGTGAGAAGGAATTCACGGGCGCACTGATAAAAGTCACAAAGGACAAGAAACCGACGGTTTACTTCCTGCAAGGTCATGGTGAGCACACATATGACAGTTTCGCCGACGAGGGTTACGGGATGCTCAAAAGTGGTCTTGAGCGGCTCAACTACCAAGTCAAAGAGTTGAAGTTGCTGACCGAGAAAACCGTGCCGAAGGATTGCGATGTCTTGGTCATTGCTGGCGCTCAGCGCGATTTGTTCCCGCAGGAGAAACAAGCGATTAAGTCCTATTTGGACAAGGGTGGACGATTGCTGCTTATGCTTGAACCTGATCCAGCACCAAGTTTTTCCGATTGGCTTGACGAATGGGGTTTAGAAGCGAAATCGGGGATTGTCGTTGAACCTGCAAACAACATTTTGGGGGATGCTGCTGCCATTTTCGCATTCGGTTTTCGTTTCCACGATGTCACCAGACCCTTCCAAAAAGCGCGGCAAGAGGCTGTTCTGTTCATCACCGCCCGACCGCTTAAGCGGAGAACCGAAACGCCTTCGGGGGTGATTTTGACAGAGTTGATTGAAACGAGTGCATCAAGTTGGCGTGAGGAGAAGTTTCAGGGCGTCGTCAAAAAAGACCCGAACGAAGAGAGTGGTCCGTTTATACTTGCGGCTGCTGTTGAAAAGAGCGTGACAGACAAGAAGAAGATGAGAGCAATTGTTCTTGCTGATTCCGACTTTGCTACGAACCAGTTTATCCGAAACTTGCTCAACGGTGCTTTTGCTGCAAACTGCATCCACTGGCTTGCCGAAGAAGATGTGCTCATTGACATCCCGCCAAAAGACGAACCACCACAAACGCTGTTCCTGTCTCGTCAGCAAACTGTCTTCACATTCGTCTGGAGCGTTATCGTTTTGCCATTGGCAATTTTGATCAGCGGGCTGATCGTTTGGTGGACGAGAAGGAGTTAGCCTGCGAGGTGAACTCAAATGCCTACGCTCACTTACACAGTGGTTTTGGAACGCAACAATAACGGAGGCTACACCGTCACCGTGCCAGCGTTGAAAGGTTGTGTAACGCAGGGCAAAACAATCTCACAAGCGTTGGAACGAGCAAAGGAAGCAATTGAGTGCCATTTAGAGGCATTAGCATCTTTGGGGAAACGAATCCCGCCTGATGCAAAAGTGGTGCGTCTTGCTCTCGCTGAGGCAGATGAAATTTTAGTTTTCAAAGTGCGGGTGAACCCAGAAATCGTTAAGGCGAGGGTGAAGGTGAAAGTTGGATAAACTTCCACGCATTACTGGGAGGCAAGTTGTCGCTACTTTGAAGCGATTGGGATTTCAGGAAGTCAGGCAAAAAGGCAGTCATGTGACTTTGCACAATCCAGCAACAGGCACGACTTGCACCGTTCCTGTTCATGCTGGTGAGACTTTAAAGCCCAAAACATTGCGAAGTATTCTCAAGCAAGCAGGCGTAACTGTTGAGCAATTGCGCCAAGCACTTTAGGACGCACAGGTGAGGTGACCGCTATGCTGTCGCCTTTCCCTGGCATGGACCCATACTTGGAAGCACCTTCAGGTTGGCAGGAGTTTCACAGCCGTTTCATCAACACCATGAGCGATTTTCTCGTTCCCAAAGTTCGTCCCAGATATGCTGTTCACATTGAGCGCTATGTTTATGTTGTGGATGTTATGGGCGAAGAGAGCAGGCTAAGACCTGATGTCACTGTTGCGGAAACTGGACGAGAAGGGATTATTGCTGAACCGCAAACTGCAGCGACGGCAACTGCTGTTTTGGTGCCCCTACCTGAACTTGAGGAAGTTCGCCACTACTTTTTGGAAATTCGTGAGTTGGAGACACAAAAGGTTGTCACTGTCATAGAGATGCTTTCGCCTTTCAACAAGCGTGCAGGGAAAGGGCGGGACGAATATCTTGCCCGAAGAGCCGAGATATTGCTCAGCGATGTTCACTTAGTAGAGTTGGACTTGCTGCGTGAAGGTGAGCGATTGCCGATGGGAAAACCTTTGCCAAAAGGTCAATACTACGCTATCGTTAGTCGCTCATACAAAAGACCAATTGCAGAAGTCTACGCTTGGACAATCAGGCAACCTTTGCCGACGATACCGATACCGCTTAAGCGGGGAGAGGCTGATGTTATGCTGGATTTGCAAAGTGTCTTAAACTCAGTTTACGATCGGGCTGGATATGATTACAGGCTGCCATATGACCGAGAGCCTGACCCACCTTTGAGCCCTGAGGATTGGGAATGGGCTAAACAAATTATCGCTAAGTGGAGAGAGCAAGCGAGGTGAATGTGATGCCGTCGCCATTTCCGGGCATGGACCCATATTTGGAAGCACCTTCAGGTTGGCAGGAGTTCCATCATCTTTTTGTAGCGGGCATTCAAGAGGCACTTGTTCCCAAAGTTCGTCCCAGATATGCTGTTCACATTGAGCGCTATGTTTATGTTGTGGATGTTATGGGCGAAGAGAGCAGGCTAAGACCTGATGTCACTGTTGCGGAAACTGGACGAGAAGGGATTATTGCTGAACCGCAAACTGCAGCGACGGCAACTGCTGTTTTGGTGCCCCTGCCTGAACTTGAGGAAGTTCGCCACTACTTTTTGGAAATTCGTGAGTTGGAGACACAAAAGGTTGTCACTGTCATAGAGATGCTTTCGCCTTTCAACAAGCGGACAGGGAAAGGGCGGGACGAATATCTTGCCCGAAGAGCCGAGATATTGCTCAGCGATGTTCACTTAGTAGAGTTGGACTTGCTGCGTGAAGGTGAGCGATTGCCGATGGGAAAACCTTTGCCACCGGGTCAATACTACGCCATCATTAGTCGCTCATACAAAAGACCAATAGCAGAAGTCTATGCTTGGACAATCAGGCAACCTTTGCCGACGATACCGATACCGCTTAAGCGGGGAGAGCCTGATGTTATGCTGGATTTGCAAAGTGTCTTAAACTCAGTTTACGATCGGGCGGGATATGATTACAGGTTGCCATATGACCGAGAGCCTGACCCACCTTTGAGCCCTGAGGATTGGGAATGGGCTAAACAAATTATCGCTAAAAGTAGGGGCGCATGAAATGTGCCCGAAAGAAATTGGTAGATTGCCATCTACCCCGCTTTGATATGAGGTGATGCCGATGAGGTTGCGCGGTGCTGCGATTTGGGCGATTGCTTTTGCGGCGCTGCTTGTTTATGTGCTTTTGCGGGAACGAGGTGAAGTCGTTGAAGGGAAAGTTGTGCTCAATTTGAAACCCGATGACATCGTCAAGGTTGAAGTGCAGCGCCAGCAAGAGCCCAAAGAAATCGTGCTGGAGCGGAGGAACAAAAGTTGGTGGCTTGCAAAACCTGTTCAAGCACCCGCCGACAAAACGACTGTTGAAACTTTGCTCAACCGATTCAAAAACTTGAAAGCAGAGGTAGAACTTGATGCGAAAAAACCTGAATATGGCTTGGCGAACCCGCCAGTGACCCTTACCGTCCACGACCGTCGTGGTCGCAAGTATCGCATTGAATTTGGGCAAAAAACTCCCGACAACTTGGGAGTTTACGCTATTGTGGAAGGTTGGCGCAAGCCCATAGTGCTTACAAGTTGGCTTTTAGACGACGCCAATAAAACTCCCAATGATTTCCGAGATAAACGCTTGGTCGTCTTCAACCGCGATGCGGTGACAAAAGTTGCGCTCGTTTACCCTGACAAGCAAATCGTTTGCGAGCGAAAAGGAAAAGACGAGTGGCGATTGGTTGAACCTTTGCGAACCGAAGCGGACAACAACGCCATCACAAATCTCCTTGACAAACTCTCAAATTTGCAGGCACGCCAGTTCGTCGTTGAGCGCCCTAAGAAAACCCAACTTGCAAGTTATCAACTTGACAAGCCGAAATTGCAAGTCCAATTCTGGCTCAAAGGGCGAGAAAAGCCTTTGACAGTCACTATCGGCAAGCAACACGAGACCGACAAAACTCGCTACTATGCTCGCACCACTCGCTTCCCAGCAGTTGTGCTCGTTGATGAATTTGACTTGAAGGACATCCGCAAGACCGAAAACGATTTGCGTTCCAAGAAGGTGCTCATTTTCAAAAAGGACGATGTTGAACGGCTGGCACTGAGGTTTGATGGCACAGAGATTGAACTGAGAAAGGGTAAAGAAGGCGACGAAACTCGTTGGCGAATGTTGAAACCCATTAAAGTCCCCGCCGATACTTGGCGGGTTGATGACATCCTTTGGGCACTTGACGGTGTTCAAGCAGAAGGCTTCATTGACAAACCGCAGAACCTTTTGGAATTTGGATTGGACAAACCGCAACTTGAGTTGAGGTTGTGGGAGAAGGGACGCAAGCAGCCGAAAATTGTCTGGCTAAGTGTCAAGGACAACACAGGCTATTTGCGAACCAGCGAAGGGGACACCGTTTACAAGGTGCGGGCAAGTTTGCTTGACGACTTGAAGAAATCGCCCAACGATTTGCGTGACTTGCAAATTGTCAAGTTCAAGCGCGACGATGCCGAAGAAATTGTTTTGCGTTGGGACAAAAAGCGGGTTCGTTTGGTCAAACGAGCGGAGCGCAACTGGGAGATTGTTGAACCGAAACGGAAAAGCGCCAATTGGACAACCGTTGACAGTATTTTGTTTGAGTTGGAGAGCATGAGGGCAGAAAAGTGGGTCGCCGAAAAACCGCAACCAGAACACGGCTTGGACAAACCCCAACTTGAGGCGGAAGTGAAACTCAAAGGCGGCAAGGCTATAACTGTCAAGTTCGGCAAACTGACCGAGCAAGACAGCGTTTTCGTCTGCTCAAGTTACAGCGACAGCCAAGTCTATCGCAAAGCCAAGTTCGTTCTTGAAAATCTCAAACGCTATGGTGACGAGTTGCTCAGGTGATAGTGGTAGAAGTTACGCAGTTGGATGTAGGGGCGGCTGCTAAGCCGCTTGTAGGGACGGTTTTAAAACCTTACAAAGGATGTTTTCGGGCAGACTATCGTCTGCCCCTACAAAAATGACACCAACTGCGTAAGTACTAAGTGGTTGGCAAGTAGAGTAAGCGATAGCAGATGTGGCGTCGGATTTCAGCCGATGCAAAAAAATCCGCCCTCGCCGCCGCTCTTCCCGAAAATATCGCGTGCAAATTTGGTCGTTGATTTCAAGGAGTAACCATGTCACACATCAAAGTAAAGGTGGAATTCGTAAGGGTGCGGTCGTATATTGACCTCATTCGCTTCTTTGCGTTTCAGTGAGAACCAAACCTCAAGGACATCACGAGTGAAGACATCGCCGCGAAGCAAGAATTGGTGGTCTTGCTCCAAAGCATCCAAAACGGCGTGAAGTGAGCCGGGAAGCGACTTGATCGCTCGTCGCTCCTCTGGTGGCAGGTCGTAAAGGTTTTTGTCCATCGGTTCGCCTGGGTCAATTCGGTTGATAATTCCGTCAAGCCCAGCCATTAACATTACAGCGAACGCCAAATATGGGTTGCAGGAAGGGTCAGGAGGTCGGAACTCAATTCGCTTCGCTTTCGGGTTGCGGGAGTAAACGGGAATGCGAACGCAAGCGGAACGGTTGCGCTGCGAGTAAGCGATGTTGACAGGGGCTTCATAGCCAGGGACCAAACGGCGATAGGAGTTGGTCGTCGGAGCGCAAAAAGCAAGCAATGCTGGCGCATGCCTCAATAAGCCGCCAATGTAGTAGCGAGCAGTTTCCGAAAGTTGAGCATAACCTCGTTCATCGTAAAACAGGTTGGTGTTGCCTTTCCAGAGGCTTTGATGGGTGTGCATTCCAGAGCCATTGTCACCGAAAATGGGTTTTGGCATGAAAGTGGCAACCAAGCCGTTTTGTCGTGCGACCATCTTTACGATGTATTTGTAGACTTGAAGTTTGTCCGCCATGCGAACCAAAGTGTCGTAACGAAGGTCAATCTCACCTTGTCCTGCCGTAGCAACTTCGTGGTGGTGAACTTCCACTGCCACTCCTGCATTTTCAAGAGCAATGACAATCTTTGACCGAACATCCTGTAGCGTGTCAGAAGGCGGGACAGGAAAGTAACCTTCTTTGTGACGAATTTTGTAGCCTAAGTTAGGTTGCTCATCGCTACCGCTGTTCCAAATTCCTTCACGACTGTCAATGAGAAAAAAGCCTTCGTTGGCTTTGTAATCGTAGCGGACATCGTTGAACAGGAAGAATTCAGCCTCAGGTCCCCAATAACTTCGGTCGGCGATGCCCGATGCGATGAGGAATTGTTCAGCTTTCTTGGCGATGTAGCGTGGGTCTCGGCTGTAGGGTTCGCGAGTCACTGGGTCATAAACATCGCAAGTGAGAACCAAAGTTGGAACTTCAAGCACTGGGTCAATGAAAGCCGTGTCAGGGTCTGGAATCAAAAGCATGTCGCTCTCGTGAATTTCCTGAAAGCCACGAATAGACGAGCCGTCAAAGCCGATACCGTCCTCAAACAACTCCTCAGTCAACTCCCTTGCTGGGATGCTGAAGTGTTGCCAAGTGCCGGGCAAGTCAGTGAACCTCAAGTCAACGATTTGAACTTTGGCTTCGTTAGCCATGCGAATGACTTCCTGCGGCGATTTTAAGTTTCGCTTTGCCACGACAATCCCTCCTTTGCGAGTTTTTATGCTTCTCTCATTTCAAATTCTGGGTATGCTGCTATTCCGTAAAGGCGCAAATCTGCGCCTTCAAGTTCGTCCATTGGGTAAAGGCGGAGCAAGTTGAAAAGTGCCAATATTCGGCAAATAAGCCGAGTTGCTAAAAAGCCAAAGGCAAAGGCTACAACCCAGTTGATAAAGCCTATGCCCAAAGTTGCATCCCCGCTAAACCACGAGATCACCAGTCCAATCAGTGATGCAACACCTTCAGCAGCCACTATCCCTACTGGGTCATCAATGAAGTTTTTGTCAAGCAGCAAGGAAACCCAGACGGAAATCACCCCGTTGAGGATGCCTGCTGCTAACGAGGAAAAGAGGGAAATTCTGCCGATGGCGAAACCGCTAACTAATCCTGCCCAAAATGCAGTTATTGCAAACGACGGGTCAATTTTTCCAAAGCGCCATTTCGTCCAAGCAAAAGAGGTCAGCAATGCCACAAACCCACTCAAAGTCGCTGATTCCCAAAGCGGTTGAGAAAACGCTTGTGAACCAAACCAAATCAAGAAAACGCCAAGAGTTGCAAGAGGTAAGTTGTGGGCTGGCATCGCCGTTGGAAGACCATTTCGGCTGTAACGAGCAATTCTTGGTCCCGCAGTCATGAGAGCACCTAACATTGCTCCTCCAGCCAAAGTGTGAACTGACCAGACGAAAGCATAATCTGGCTGCCAGTGGACTGAAATCCATTCCAAAACAGGTTTGAAAGCGAATAGGGATTGAGGCATCGGGGCGTTAAATAAGGCTTTCATCAATCGGTCAAAAATTAACAGTAACTTATGAGCAATGCCAATCGTCGCAGCGATAGCAATTGCAGCCGAAAGGGTTATTCGGTCACCTAACCCCAAAGTTGCCAATAAAGCCGCAATGCCACATAAAATGGCGTCATTCCAATCTTGCCCTATGAAGCCTAAGGTAATCCCAACTGCTAAAGCCGCTAATCCTTTGACGAAGCAATGCAATGCTCCTTTCGCTCGTCCCAAACCAGTTTCAACCAAGATAGCGCCCAAAGCAAAGAGCGGCAGCAAGTTCATCGGTAACCACTCCTTTAACTTCTTCCTTTACGCTTTTAAACCCATGCACGCCTACAAGTGCTTACACGCTTACAGACCTGAATGCACAAAATCAAAAACCCTTTGATCCTGCATCGCACAGATGCACGACACAGGTCAAAGGGCTTCATTGCCCGATTTTTTTCTTAGGCGCCATTGCCTAAGTCGTCGGAAAGAATAACGCAAATCGGACACGGTGTAAAGAGTTGTCAGTGAAGTTATGCCAATTGCTTTGAGGGTCTCTCCAACAACAGGGTGAAGCATTCGCCACTTTCCAGGAACGCTTTATCAGCAAGTAACTCTATTATGGACTTTTCCCAGACTCGTTTCTGTCTTTTGATCCAAGGGAAGTCATCGCCCCTAAATACAAAAAAGCCTCGGTCGTAGCCGAAAGATTTCAGCCAGGTCAGGAACTGACGAATTCCGCCTTGTTGCATGTAAGGGGGATGAACTTCTATCACAAGCGATGGACGGTCACGCCTTAAAGTTTCCTCAGCGCCTTGAAGCGCTTTGGTCTCCCATCCTTCAATGTCCATCCTGATAAGGTCAATGGGGCGTTCAAATTGAGAGGCAATCATGTCAATGGTTACTGTCGGAACGAGAATCGTTTTCTGACCAGTTCGCTCAGTCGGATGTAAGGAATGCCAATTTGAGCCTTCAGCAACAAACATTTCAGCAGTCCCAACTTTATCGCTAACAGCCACAGACATGACCCTTACATTGTTCACCCCATTGAGCCTAAGGTTCAGTTCAAGCAGGTGAGAATTTTCTGGGTGCGGTTCAACAGCAATGACTAAACCCCTTGCACCAACCAATCGTGAGAGCAACAAAGAATAGTAGCCAATGTTTGCGCCAATGTCCAAAACTGTGCCTCCCTGACGGACAAAACCTGGCAAAAGTTTCGTTACTGTCGGTTCATGGACTTGGTAAAATGCCAACTCGCGACCAATACCCTTATCGGCTACACTGACAAGCATTGTGAACCCATTGACATTTGAGACCATGAGGTAATCGCAGCCTTCAAATTGAATCCATTCCAATTCCTCGCGCCATTTGAAAAGAGGTTGGCGAAGTTTGAGCCGAAGGGTTTGAAAGAGTTCTTTTAGTCGGCCTTTGCGGAGAATTCTCGCCGCTGTGCGAACCTTTCTTTGGACGATAGAAAGAAAAGCAACCATTTTTGGAAAAGACCTTTTGGCTAACATATCACTCACCACGCTCGCAAAGGGTTTAATGCTATTCCGTTTATTTAGACGCTGCTTTGTTGAACAACTTCCAACACTGAACTTACAACCTTCATGATAACGAAATTTATCTCTTTTTAAGCCTTAACCAGTCCTGCTTTCCCCACTTATCCAAAACACTCTCCCCAAACCTTTTTCAAAGAAAGTGTTGTTTAGTTGGGAGAGGGATTGAAATCAACTTGCTTAATCCCCTCGCCAATCCCTCAAGATGCCGATATAGGATAGAAGAAACCATCTTCAGCGATGAAAATTCTTCCCTCTTTTGACGAGGTTATCGTTACATTCCTTCCAGTTTCTCTCCTCGGTCATTGCCCATCACCTTATTCTCAATAGCACACCAACCATAGGTTACTCAACACAGCAGTGATAATTTAAACTTGTTAGTCAAATCACTGCCAACACGGTGATAGGTGCTAAGGTGAAGAGAGTATCAATGGAAGTAATTTACGACGAAAGAGCGTTCGCTAACAGTAAGTTGGTTGTATAAGTGCCGTTAATAAAGGCAATATAGTCACAGGGAATTCTCGGTGGGAATAGACAGTTGTCCCATTACTTTGGCACCACATAAATTTTCCCATCTTGAACCTCCCACCACCTTATCCCCGCCTGCTTCGTAAGCCAGTAAAAGGGAACCCAGATTTTCCCATCTTCCTCAAAGGGAGCATAGGCAATTATCTCTGTGTGTCCTTTGCCATTCTCCAGTCGCTCAACGATTGGGTGCCCCAAAAAGAAGCGATAGGCGGTGTTAGGGGCATCGGGCTTTGTGACGCGGATACTTTTGCCTCCACTCATCTTGGGGTTAGGAGCAATGGAACAACCCAATCCTAAAACCTTGCATGCTTCATCAAGGGGGACTAAGATGAAGTAGTCCTCTTCAAGATACCGCAAAGGCAAAGGAAGCCATGTGTTTTTAGGTGGTGGTTTGGGAGGGCGATAGCCTTGCGCAATTAATTGTCGGCACCTCCCAACCATGTCTGGTCCTATCGCCGGAGCGTTTTTAATCCTCCTTTGCATCTCCTCAAAAAGTGGCAAAGCCTCTTGATAGCGCCCAAGGTCAAAAAGGGCTTCAGCCACAAGCCAACGAGCGTTTGTGCTCTTGCGAACTGTGAGAAGGAAAATCTGTCCACCTTCAATCCCCCTGCGCATAATCTCGCTTTTGGCATAAGGGTCAGGGAGAGGTTCTTTCACTACCCGAAAGACCCATTTGGGCCACCATGCCACCCAAATTTCGGGATCTTTCTGGTAAATGGGCAAGACTATCGCCAGTGCTCTTTCTGGTTGACCTTGGTCAAGGAGCGCATAAGCCTCTTTGAGTTTTTCGGTGACATCAGATGTTGCCTTGAACTTCTGACCGTTCGCTACCGACACAATGATACAAAGGCTGACGGAGACAGCGATAGTTCTAATGACCCATGCCCTTTGCATGTCTCTCTACCCCCTTCAAGGGTTTACCTTCCATCGGGTCTGACAGTCTGGATTAGCGACACAAAACTCCGTGGGAGGATTAGGTCGCCAATCCATCCCATCCCAAATGAGACAATCAAAAGTTGTGTTCCCTGCATGATGACCATAACCGGGTTTTAGGAACGATGAAACTCCAGTCCCCGTTTTGCGGGTCTCTCGAAACTGCCCCAAAGTTCATCACGAACATGTCCTCAATTTCCTTTCGCCTTTCCTCGCTACCGTTTAGACGAAGGGATAGGTTCACTTTGTTCCCTGCTTTGGGGCAACATAAATCTTTCCATTGCGAACCTCCCATCCCCTTATCCCTGCTTGCTTCACAATTTGTCTA
>Ga0209289_100139_pt1 | contig 43888 bp, 37 predicted proteins | sample GXS110809BmetaG_FD_184121 | JGI IMG/M metagenome (GOLD analysis project Ga0209289, IMG submission 184121) | Hot spring microbial communities from Gongxiaoshe hot spring, China to study Microbial Dark Matter (Phase II) - GXS 110809B (SPAdes)... ... | reverse complement strand
GAAATGGGTTGTGGAGAAAGCCCGTGAAACAGCGACAGTACTGTGGCTGGAGGGACAGAGGAAATGACCGAAACCCCGAAAAGAGGCTTATAAACCTCTCGGGAGAGAAGTAAGAAGGTTCTACGTCGATGTACATAGGCTTGCTAACAAGAAACGTAGCGGGAAGAATGATGAAAGCTACCATATATACAGCGTTGACGGAGAGAACTTCAAGCCTGCAAGATAACCGATATTCCCGTAGAACACGGCGACGAGCTCTACGTGGATGTTATTCCCGTAGAACTCACCGACGAATTCATAGAGCTTATCAGGCGTGGTGTCAGGGTCTTATACCTTCGGAAAACGACTGTGATGGCCAAGAAGCGTGAGCAACTGGGTATATCGAAGACGGCGAGAAACGACGTAAGAGCGATGATGCATATTGACTCACGCTGGTTTTTCGAAGTTGACGAGAACTACTTGGCGATTCGCCGGCTTGCGGTAGTGTTCAGAAGCCTTCAAAGGACATATCTCAGCTTCCTGAACAGGGCTAAGGCCCTGCCTGATGCTGAGAGAAGGCTTCTGATGGAGATTGCCAACGCTGCCGAAAAATCTATGATGGAAACGGCTTCATCAATTGTCTCCGAGGCAGAGAAGAGATACTCGCAGTTCAAAAAGGTGGTGGAGGAGCTTGGAATAACCGGAGAAAACCATCTAATTGCAAAAGAGGCCTTAGCAGAGATAATACCATACGTTGAAAGAACCAAGTCTTTCAAACGTCTCAAAAAGTTCTTCGGCCTCTTCGAAGCCAAGAAAGGCGTCGATAAAATCTATAGCAAACCGGCGCGACACGCGCTTGTAAGGCTGACAGCAGCGGTTCTGAAAAACACACACCACAAAGCAAGGGACGAAGAACAACTGCTAAAGAGAATCTGGAAGACTGTTAGGGAAACCCAGGAAAGGCTGGAGGCGCCGGCCTGAACAGCAGGGAAAAACCCTATAGAAAGGCCGGCGCTGATGACAATAGCTGTATCCTATAGGATACAGTCCAACGGGTATTAGCCGGCCTTTCCCATGGGTTTCTTGATGTTGTTCTGCTGGCGGCCTCCAGCCAACTCTCCCCTCATTTTTTCCTTTTTGTATGTCTTGCTTATGTATTGTTGTCGCTGTTTTTTCTTTGTCGAAGGAGCGCTGTGTTAGATGGGTTCAGAACCAGTATGAATAAATAACCGTATCAAAATCTACACGGTAGACAGCCCTGTCGTCTAGGTGGTTAAAGATGCAGGGCTCTGGACCCTGAGACGCCGGTTCAAATCCGGCCGGGGCTAATATCGCCAAAATACTAGGACTTCCATGAGGCTGGACAGGGCTTAGTGGTGGCGAGGGGGTGTGGCTCGATACCTCTCCATCTCCGATGTGTTTTCCATTCCCATACACCTATAAACCCTCCTCTAAATGGACCCCCCAAGTAATACATCATATAAGCTTTCTATTTAAAGAAACAAAAAGCCATGCCGACCCATGCAAAGTCGTATCCAAGCAGTTCAACACAAACCGCAAAAAAGTATGGAAGAGCAGAAGTAGCGTATTGCCGCGGGTATTGTCAGAACGGGCGTTTCATCATCTATCAGAAATACCCGCTTTCATCACGTTGTTTACTCTTCTCCAGGTCTCTTTTAAAGTTGTAGCAGCGAAACAGCGATAAAACAGACTCTCCCCTCTACCCACATGGTTAAAGCCGGTGACATAGCTCCCGACTTCACGCTGCCATCCTCCAACGGCGGCGTCATACAGCTCTCCAGCCTCAGAGGCCGTAGAGTTGTTCTCTTCTTCTATCCCAAGGATGGTTCGCCGGGATGCACCCGCGAGAACTGCCTGCTGAGGGACATGCTGCCGGAGTTCGAGAAACGCGGCGCGGTTGTTCTGGGCATAAGCCGTGACAGCCTCGAAAGCCACAAACGCTTCGCCGAAAAACACCAGCTGACTCACCTGCTTCTCAGCGACAGGGATGGAAGCGTTTGCAGAAAATACGATGCGCTGGGTTTGTTCGGCATGGTCAAGAGGAAGACGTTCGTAGTCGACGAGAAAGGCGTAATACTGTATGTGGTAGAAGGCATGATGCCCGACAAACACGTGAGAGAGTCCCTGCAGGTTCTCGACAAAATGACGGCGGCCGGAGCGTAACTGGGCTTGACAATCTCCATTATCCTTATTTAGCGTGTTTGCTTGTTTAATGATTATAAGTCAAGAATATAGATAATACATAATTACAACAGCCCCCATACATATTTTAAGGGGGCCCCCATGGCAGAAGAAACTCTTTTCGAGATAGATAGGAGGGGGTTCCTAAAGCTGGGTGGAGCTGCCGCACTGGCCACCACCCTGCCCGCTGTACTTATTGAAGCTGGGGCAGAGCCTGGGGACACGCGAAAAATCAAGGAAGGCAGGAAGGTTCCAACCATCTGTCCCTACTGTGCTGTTGGCTGCGGAATGCTTGTGACGGTTGTCGACGGAAAGGTTGTGGACGTTGAGGGCGACCCCCAGCACCCCATCAACGAAGGAGCCTTGTGCAGCAAGGGCAACGCATACCTCCAGCTCATCAACAGCGAGCGGCGGCTGAAGTATCCTATGAAGAGGACGAACCCTAAGAAAGGAGTGGACCAAGACCCAGGCTGGCAGAGAATAACCTGGGACGAAGCCTTCTCCACGATAGCGAAAAAAGTTGCCGACATCTTCAAATCTGTTTATGAAAAAAGCGTAAAACACCAAGACGGCTACTACTGGGTTGGGAAAGACTCGCCAATAGCGTTATGGGGCTCAGCATACTTCAACAACGAAGAATGCTATCTTGAGAAAAAGCTGATGTCCATCCTGGGTTCGCTGAACGTAGAGCATCAGGCTAGACTCTGCCACGCATCAACCGTCCCAGCCTTAGCAAACACCTTCGGCTTCGGAGCCCAGACAAACCATCCCGTAGACCTCAAAAACGCTAAATGCATTATGATCATAGGCAGCAACGCAGCTGAACAGCATCCAATCGTTTTCAGATGGGTTCAGAGAGCGAGAGAGGCTGGTGCGAAGCTGATTTCACTCGACCCAAGGTTCACAAGAAGCTCGTCCTGGGCCGACATCTATCTCCCGTTCAGGCCGGGGTCTGAGACAGCAATCTATCTGGGGATGATTAGGTATGCGATAGAGAACAACCTTGTTGACAAAAAGTTTCTCGAGTCAAGGACGAACGCTCCCTACAGTTTCGATGGTTTGGAGGTTGGGCTGGACGACCCACGCTCCGTCTTCAGCAAGCTTAAACAGCTTGTCGAACCTTACACGCCTGAAGAGGTTTCCCGCATAACAGGCATTCCGAAAGAGAAGTTTGAGGAGATATGCCGGGTTTACACGACGACGAGGCCCGGTTCCATCCTCTACTCGATGGGCACAACACAGCACACCAACGCGACATACGCGATAAGGGCGATGGCAATACTGCAGCTGGTTCTCGGCAACGTAGGCAAGCCTGGAGCTCAGATAGGTGCTTTGAGAGGCATAAGCAACGTGCAGGGCTCGACCGACATGAACATCCTCTCCCATCTCATAATGGGTTACAGGGTTCCGCCGAGAAGCCCGAAGGATGTCCGCGAATACCAGAAGTGGAAGAACGACAAAGCCGGCTACGAGAAGAAGCTGAAGGACAACGGGTACTGGGCTTACTGGCGATGGGGTCCTGCCAGAATGTTTCCGACGTGGGAGTGGCTTGAACAGTACTGGGGGGTTTACATCGGAACATATCCAGGCGTCGACCCCGACAACGAACCCGTGATATCAGACATACCCATCGGAGTTGGATACCCCACGGTCCAGATGTACAGAGCGATAAAAGACGGCAAAATCAAGGTGTTGTTCAACTTTGCCGGAAACAACGCAGTCTCCCTTGCAAACGCAGCCCACAACGTCCATGAAACATTTACAAACTCTGACCTGTTCATGGTCTGCTACGAAATTTTCGAGACCGAGACAGCGCATTTCGCCGACCTTCTTCTACCCGGCACCGTCCAGGTGGAGAGAAGCGGTTCCGTGACGAACACCGGCCGGTGGGTGCAGTGGCGTTGGAAGGCCGTCGACCCGCCTGGAGAATGTATGGATGAGCTTACCTTCCTCACAGAGCTTTTCAGAAGAATCAGGACGGAGCTGAAGAAGGAGGGGGTTCTTCTGCCGTCGGAGCTGTTTGAGAAGGAGATGGATGTGAAGCTGAATAGGGCGAAAAACCCTGTGTCAGGAGCGGTTGGCGTTGACGCCAACTGGCCCACGAGCTTTGAGCCGACAGGCACTCCTGAAGCGGTTTACAAGGAAATAGCCCATACAAACGCGCTGTACCGATTCCCCGGCCCAGGAAAGAGGTTCAGCGCCTACGACCTTGAAACAGCGCCGGAGCTTGACGGTATAATGGCTAAGAGACGTGACCCGACGCCTGCTGACGAATACGACAGACAGTACGGCTTGTTCAAAAACTGGGGATGGTCTTGGATGACAAACCAGAGAAACCTGTATGATTTAAACGAGCCGCCTGAAGACAAGAACAGAGTGAGAGGATTTTTTGTGTGGTGGGCCCATAGCCCAGAGCCTTTGGACAAGCCTGGAGGAGCTTGGCTGGGGTTGGACAAAGCCGCCATCTGGGCCGGAGGGCCGACAGGCCTCTACGACCCCTCTAAGCCCGACTGGCATCCTCTCAAGCATGGCATGCCTCTCCACAACGAGCCTGTCGAAAGCCCGGTGCCAGAGCTAGCCGCCAAATATCCGACGGTGTGGGATGAACGCTTCCCTGTGAAGAAAGGAAGACCTGAGGAATTCCCTGTAGTGCTGACCACGTTCAGGGTTACTGAGCACATGCAGGCGGGAGCTATGACGAGGAACTTGCCGTGGCTTGTGGAGCTTCATCCCGAGATGTTTGTCGAAATGGACAGAGAGCTTGCCGGCGAGCTGAACGTCAAGAGCGGGGACAGCGTTAGGGTGACCACGGCTAGAGGAAGCATCGAGGTCAAAGCAATCGTCACAGACAGGTTGAAGCCGCTTAACGTCAACGGGCGGAAGCTTCATGTTGTGGCTATGCCATGGCACTGGGGCTTCAAAGGCCTGAGCACAGGACCGATAGCCAACAACATCACGATAGACGCCGTCGACCTCCACGGAAACATACCTGAGACCAAGGTTTGTCTCTGCAGGGTTGAGAAGGTGAGTTAGAATGACGAAAGCTTTGTTGATAGACATTAAGAGATGCATTGGCTGCAGGTCTTGTCAGGTAGCCTGCAAGAGATGGTATGGCCTGCCCGGCGAGAAAACGTCTCTAAGCCCCAGTTGGACCAATCCTCCAACCATGACAGCCTACACTTGGAGCCGTGTGAGGTTCGTCGAGCTTGACGGAGAAAACGGCGATTTCAAGTGGCGTTTCGTCAAAGAACAGTGTATGCACTGCCTAGACCCAGCCTGTGCTTCAGCCTGCTTCGTTGGTGCGCTCCATAAAACCGAGGAAGGGCCCGTGGACTATGACTACACACGTTGTGTAGGCTGCCGGTACTGTATGATTGCATGCCCGTTCGGCGTGCCTAAGCTCCAGTGGGATAGGAGCCGTCCCTACATCCAGAAATGTGTGATGTGCGTCGAGAGGGTCAGGGAGGGGATGAAGCCCGCCTGCGCCAGCGCATGTCCAACTGGCGCGATAATGTTCGGAGAACGTGAAGAGTTGTTGAAGGAGGCGAGAAAAAGGATAGCTCAGGGAGGTTACGTAAACCACATTTACGGTGAAAAGGAGGCGGGCGGCACATCCGTCCTCTACATATCCGACGTGCCGTTCGAGAAGCTTGGCTTCCCGAAGGTCTCGGAACAGCCATACCCCAAGCTCACCGCCGCCTCTCTCGAGAAAATCCCGTTCGTCGTGCCTGCGCTGGCAGCTGGCTTGGTAGCGCTGTGGCTCTACTCGGAAAGACGTGAGAAGATACAGGCTTTGAAGGAGAAGGGAGGTGGTAAATGAATGCAGAGCTTGAAGACGTCTAAGCCGTTTGCCGCATGGGTTACGGCGTTGCTCGCCGTCATAGTTGTAGGGGCTTACGCAGCATACTTGAGGATGACCGTCGGCTTCAAGGTTACGGCGTTAAGCGACTACTATCCATGGGGGTTGTGGACAGGCTTCGACGTGCTCAGCGGCGTTGCTCTGGCTTCAGGTGCGTTCACGCTAGCTTTAGTCGTCTATCTTCTCAGGGTTGAAAGGTTTAAGCCTATAATCAGGCCAACGATTCTCACAGGCTTCCTCGGCTACCTGATGGTTGTCTTAGGCCTCATATTCGACATAGCGCAGCCCGAGAGATGGTGGCATCCCCTCTACCCGCTTTTCTGGCAGCCGCGTTCAGTTCTGTTCGAAGTTTACTGGTGTGTTTTCCTATACACCATAGTGCTTACCATAGAGTTTTCCCCAGCCCTTTTCGGAAAGGCTTGGATGGAGCTCGGTTCTCAACATCTTGCGTAAAATAACAATTCCTGTGGTGATAGCTGGAGTCATACTGTCAACGCTGCATCAATCATCCCTTGGAGCGCTCTACACAATATCCCCCGAACACGTTCATCCGCTATGGTATTCTCCGCTTCTCCCTGTTCTTTTCTTCACATCTGCCGTAGCGGTCGCGCCCGCTATGATAATCTTCGAGTCGACGCTCAGCGCGAAGGCTACTAAAAGAGGCCTAGAGCATGGGCTTCTGAAATCCCTAGCGAAGGCCGCGCCAGCTATTCTGCTTGTGTATCTCGTGATGCGTTTTGCTGACATCGCTTACGGGGGTGCTTCAGCGTATATGCTTGACGGCGTTAGGGCCTTGTTTTTCTGGGGGGAGGTTGGGCTTGGCTTCATACTGCCGATGATACTGCTGGCTGTTCCACGGGTCAGGGAGTCTGCTTCAAGCCTGTTCATCGCCTCCCTCTTCATCATAGGCGGGGTTGTCGCAAACCGCGTCAACACCGTAACAACAGCCTGGATTGTTCCAGAGGGCGTTGTATACTTCCCCACATGGGCTGAGTTCGCCATCACCTTCATGATTCTCGCCGTGGGCATGCTGGCGTTTACCCTCGCCATCAAGCTCCTGCCAGTTTTCCCAGAGCGTGAGAAAATCAGGGTGGAGGCCGCCGTTTCGGTAAAGCGGGGTTGACGGCTGCGACATACTAAGGTATTTAAACCTCACTATTTTTAAGCCAGCCCAAACCTAATAAGCCGACATCAACCAGAACCTATGGTGTCGCATAAACGGATGCCCGACAAACACGACCTCGTCCTCTCCCGGCTTGTCCTAGATGTTCTGAAACCCCATAAACCCGACATAGTGGAGTTCGCCCAAGCCCTGACGGGGTTGAAGGGGGTTACGAGGGTCGACGTATCCATCTTGGAGGTTGACGCCGACACTGAGACGGTCAAGCTGACGGTGGAGGGAAATGGAATAGCCTACGAAGGCGTTGTCAACGCCGTAAAACAGCTCGGCGCAGCGGTCCACAGCGTAGACCAAGTCACCTTCTCCCCTCCAGCACCCCCGTCAAAAACCAGACAAGACCAAGCATCGTAAAACATCGGATAGTTTAGATGGAGACCACACAGGCAGAGAAACCCATAAATAAATAAACCGTATCAAAATCAACACGGTAGACAGCCCCGTCGTCTAGCGGCCAAGGATGCAGGGCTTTGGACCCTGCGACGTGGGTTCAAATCCCACCGGGGCTAGAAGATGTTAAATTCTACTTGTCATAATTTCTCGTGTAGTATTTCTGGTCAATTCGGTGAACTATGAGACACTGATGCTGAACTTCAAAAGCTTCATGTTCTGGACGTTATCGAAAGGCATGGCGTAAGGCCTATGACCAGCTTTCCGGCCCAAACGTTCGACAGCTCAGTATTGAATAAAAGCAAATGAGGATGTTTGTTGGTTTAGGGGTGGGATGGCTGTGAGGCAGGATTTCGCAGGTTGTAGAACAGTCGTTCTACTGCTTAGAAATAAGACCTAACCAAGCTCTCTTTTTCACATGGTCAAAGCGGCTGTGGGGAAGATAGCCCTGCCCGTGCTTCTGGCACTGCTAACCCTATCGATAATTTCTGTGGTGAACCAGCCGGCAACAGGGCCAAGCCAGCCGGAGACAAACACTTCCACGTTGAAAACGTTCACGTCCCTGCAGGAGCTGAGACGTTTCGTGTTGGAGGCGCAAAAACTTCATCCCAAGCACTGGCCTCCCCTCGACGTCATCCAACCCAGCGTAGGGGTTGCCGTCACATCGCTCGACCGAGCCTTCAACCCCACACAAACCCAGCCAGAGACACTTAGATACTCGAAGACAAACATACAGGTTCCCGGCGTCGACGAAGACGACATAGTCAAAACAGACGGCGCTTACATCTACCTCGCCCGAGGCCACAAAATAATCATAGTTAGAGCTTATCCGCCAGCTGAAGCGGGCCTACAGTCCACGGTCCATGCATCCGGCCACATAACCGGCCTGTATGTCAACCATGACAGGCTCGTAGTCATGTCAAGCTCCGGCTTCAAAATTATGCCTTTTGTAAGATGTGTAGGATGCTTCATTCCGCCAGTGGTGGCGGTTAACACGACTGTGCAGGTGTTTGACGTCTCAGACAGGGCAAACCCTGTGGAGATTAGGAAAGCTGCTGTGTCAGGCTGGCTTGTCGCCTCACGAATGGTGGACGCCTATGTTTACATCATCACGTCGGAGCCGGTCATGATTACGGCGGAGAGCCAAGACGGGGTGACGCTGCCCAGCTATTCCGTGGACGGCACTATCTACAGGGTGGAACCCACCATGATATACCACGACGACGTACCCGACCAAGCCTACACATACACCAACATACTGGCCGTCAACGTCAAAGACCAGAGGGAGGAAGTTGCGGTAACGACGGTAATGACGCCGGCCTCTGGAGCCGTCTACGTGTCGAAGCAAAACATCTACATAGCCTCGCCCAACTGGATGGACGGCGGTGAGACAACCTCCATACACCGCCTGAGGTTTAAAGGCCGGAACGTAACGCCCGAAGCAGCTGGAAACGTACCCGGCTACCTGCTCAACCAGTTCAGCTTAGACGAACACATGGAATACCTGAGGGTTGCAACCACATTCCTCGAAAGGCAGAGTAAAACCGTAAACGGACCCGCATCTCCAAGCAGGCCGGCTAGGACCGTTAACGGATTATACGTGCTGGACATGAGCCTACGAGTGGTAGGCAAAGTGGAGAACCTTGCACCCGGCGAGAGGATATACTCCGTCCGTTTTATGGGCGGGAAAGCTTACCTCGTGACATTCAAGAAGGTCGACCCGTTGTTTGTCGTGGAGCTTGAGAACCCGGTGGAGCCGCGTGTGCTCGGCCAGCTGAAGATACCTGGCTACTCCAGCTACCTCCACCCCTACGACGACACGCATCTCATCGGCTTGGGCAAGGATGCCAAGCCAGCGGAAGAAGGTGACTTCGCATGTTTTCAGGGGTTGAAGATATCCCTCTTCGACGTCAGCGACTACACAAACCCCAAGGAGCTGGACACGTTGATACTCGGCGACAGGGGAACAGAATCCGAGGCCCTGCACAACCATAAAGCATTCCTGTTCGACAGGGAGAGAAACCTTATGGTGATTCCGGTGCTGCTGGCGTTGGTGGACACAGCCGACTACGGTGGACGTCCGTCTCCCAACACGTTCGGCGAATACGTCTTCCAAGGAGCATACGCCTTCCGCATCTCTCCTGAAGATGGTGTGAAGGTGCTGGGCCGCATCACGCATCTCCCAGACAACCAAGACCTGCTGAAAAGCGGCGAATACTTCACGTCGCGATACGCTGTGAAGAGAACCCTCTTCATAGACGAAATACTCTACACAATATCAGACGGCAAAATCATGCTAAACAACATCGACACGCTGGAGAAAATAGCCGAAGTCAGGCTGCCCACAAGACAAACATCACCTCCCTCATATGCCTTTTTCAGCTCCGCAATATCGAACTTTTTCATCTTCAGAAACGCTCGAGTCACGCGTCCAATCTTTTCCTCATTTTTTGTTTTCATCATAGTGTCCAGTATTTCGGGAACTATCTGCCAAGAAACTCCAAACCTGTCTTTGAGCCAGCCGCATTGCTCTGCTTCTGGAACGGCTGAAAGCTTCTTCCAGAAATAGTCTATTTCGTTTTGGTGTTTACACTTCACGGTAAGCGATACCGCTTCGTTGAACTTGAAGTCGTGAACGCCCCCGGCGTTTAAGGCCGCCAGCCAAACACCAGCAAGTTTAAAATCACAGAACATAAGGTCTCCTTTCCTGTATGGTCCGGCGTCTTCTTGATAGCGTATTATTCTTCCTAATCTGGTGTTTTCAAAAACCGATAGATAGAATTTCACAGCTTCTTCCGCTTTCCCTCTCTCATCGGTGAATAACAGACAGGGAACGATTCTCGGCCTAGGTTCTTCCTCCGGGTTCGTTAGGTTTAACTGCCAGGAAACGCCGTATTTATCAATAACCCATCCAGACCGCCTGCTCCAAAAATATTCTTTGACAGGCATCAAGACCTCTCCGCCCTTACACAACTTTTCCCAGACATAATCTAGGGTTTGCCGGAGTGATGGGTCGAAGTTTGCGATGAACGAAATAGAGGGGTTGATTTTGAAAACGGGTCCCGCGCTTATAGCCATGAATTCAAAGTTCATGATGTTAAAGTGAACAATATCACAGTCAAAGGCGTATCTGGGATTACGCCTTTGTGGGTTATGCTTGAGTCGGGGAACACAGAAGTGTAGAATTCAGCAGCCTCCACAGCTTCTTTGTCGAACCATAGGTGGGGTACTATCTTTTGCATAATGTTTTTCAGCCTTCAGTAACTTTTTACAAGAGTATTAATCCTGTTACCGTGATTGTTTGAAAACGTGATGTGAGGTGTTCAATATCGATGCAGTTTGACATGGCTCTAACTTGGTTTATGTGACGTGTTTGGAGATTTTGACGTTGGCCAGCTTTCCGTAGGTGATGGCTACCGCCATCACGTCGAAGTCTCTCATTCCCATCTGCGCCGTTGCTGTGAAAAGTTCTTTGACGAGTGAGCCGAGCGGCGTTGGAACCTCTATGTCTCTGGCCACGTCCATGGCGAGCCTCAAATCCTTGACGGCCAAATCTACGGTTGCTACGGGATTCCATTCATCATCAATGATTTTCTGAGCCTTATACTCGGTGACATAGTTTTTGAAGACAGTGTTGTTGAAGACTTCTGTGAGTGTTTTGGGGCTGACTCCCAGCTTCGATGCAAGGGCAACGCATTCAGAAAAACCTGCCATCGTAATCCAGAGATGGAGGTTAAGTATCAGTTTGATGGCCATGCCGGCGCCTATGTCTCCGACATGCAGAATTTTCTGACTGGTTGTTTGAAGTATGGGTGATACTTTGTCTACGGATTCTTTTCTGCCCGCCGCCAGTATGGTGAGTCTGGCTTGTTCGGCGATGAACGCACCGCCTACGACGGGGGCCTCCATGAAGTCAGCGTCTCTAGCTCTGAATTTTTCAGCCATCCTGGACGTGACCAACGGGTGGTTTGTGCTCATGTCAATGACGATCTTTCCATGGCCTACGCCGTCCAGCACAGACATCCCCTTCATGTCGCCCGTGCCTGTTAACACATTTTCGGTAACAAGAGGGTCTGTCAGCATGCTGATAACTATGGGGCATCTCTGGGCGACGTCCTTCGGCGTGTCCACCACTTTAGCGCCCATCTTCTCCAGCTCCTGAGCCTTTGAACGTGTCCTGTTCCACACCACGAGAGGAAAGCCGCCTTTCAGTATGTTCTTGGATATACGGCTGCCCATCCGACCCAAACCTATGAAACCTACTTCCAGCAAGGCTGTTCAGCGATTCAGAAAGTCAGATGTTTTTAAACTTTCCACAAGCATGTTTGGCGACGGCTTCGACAAGGTCACGTGTTTGTTTCAAGTGAATGGCGAGCTTGTGATGAATGTGGTAAGCTTTGTTAGATGTCTGTGCCGGCTACTGTTTGGAAAACAAATGCTGGTTTTGTCAGTAGGTTAGGAGTTTTTGCATCTCGAATATTCTCATAGCTATTTTGATGGTGGCGTCGTCGACCATGACGCCGTCAACGGATATGGCTCCAAGCCCTTCCGCCACAGCTTTTTCATACGCCTCCACAATTTTCTTGGCTTTCTCAACCTCCTCCCTCGATGGTGTGTATATTCTGTTGCACAGCTCAATCTGGCTGGGGTGTATGGCCCATTTTCCCTCGAACCCGAGGCTCTTCGATATCCTAGCCGATTTCTCAAAACCCTGCATGTCGGTGTACAGTGCGTAAGGCCCGTCTATGGCTTGGAGGCCGGCGGCGGCTGACGCGTTCCTGATTGTGAACAGTGGATAGTACCATATATGGCCTGGATACTCTTCTACATGGCCGCCGATGACAAGGGATGAGATTCCAAGGCTGGCGGCGTAGTCTCCTGGGCCGAAGATGAATGATTCAAGCCGCTGGCTGCTGAAGGCTATTTCACCGCATCTCAGCAATCCTTCAGCCGTTTCGATGATGGCCTCGATTCCGATGGGCGTCTCTATCCCGTTCTCATCCTCCAACACCTTCAACACTTTATCAACCAGCTCTATGTCGTTTTTGCTGTTGACCTTGGGAACTATGACGCAGTCTATCTTAGGTCCCACGTTGCTGATTATGTGATGAAGGTCGTCATACCAGAACTTTGTTTCCACGGCGTTGATTCTGAATGCAACGGTTTTTCCCCTCGGCTTCTCAACGTCTTTGAGAACTTCCACGACGTTGCGGCGTGCTACGTCTTTGTGAGTGTCTGGGACGGATGCTTCAAGGTCGAAGAACACTTCGTCAGCGGCGGTCTCCAGCAACCCCTTCCGCATCATCTTAACGCTGACGGCAGGAGTGGCCAGCTCGCTTCTTCTCAACCTGCGTCGCGGCATATCAGGCGTCTGCGTCTCCGGGATTATTTATGGATTGGCAGAAGAGTTACCTGCTCCATTAAGCCTTAAGCATGGGAGTAAACCATTTCTACACACCTATGTCATCCGGCACACAGTTTTATCCGAGCGCGAACGGCACGCTCACACCCGAGTAGGAGGTCGCGCTTGCAAGATATAGACCGGCTATGGGCGTGCGGAGGTTGAAAGCGTAGGTTGAGATCTGTTCCGAAGTGTATGTTGAAGGTCTGGTTGACCAGCGGTTCAAACTTCGATGAGCGGTTAGGATGATCCTTGATTTAACAGCTGTTCAGTCACACATACAAGCAATGTTTATATCAGCTTAGAATAAGGCCCTGCCATGCAGGATATACCGGTGATAGATATTTTCTGCCACATATTTCCCGCAGGCTTCATGCAGGAGCTTGCGAAAAGATGTCCGCATCTGTCGTTTAAACAGTCGGGAACCGGCAGCGCTTTGAACATTTTCAACGACAAGTCGGGATACTGGGTGGCCTACTACATCCCAGACTCGGTTTTCGACACGCCGGAGAAACGTCTCGAAGACATGGACAGATATGGCGTGGATGTGCAGGTTTTGAGCGCGTCGCTGCCCGGTGCAGAACCTTCATCCCTTTCCGCAGCTCCTGAAGACCTGGTCAAAATCGCCAAGTTTCTAAACGACGCCATAGCTGGTGTGGTGAACAAGTATCCCGACAGGTTTGTAGGGGTTGCTGAGATACCTGTGACGTCTGAGGAGAGCGCGTTGGAAGAGTTTGACAGGGCTGTCAACGACTTGGGTATGAAGGCTGTTCAGCTATATACGCAGATGGGCGGCGTCCCCATAGACAGCGAGAGGTTTTATCCGCTGTTTGAGAGGGCGGTGAAATTCGACGTGCCGATACTGCTGCATCCTTCAAATCCTCCGCCGGCTCAGTCGAGAAACTATGAACTTGATTACTCGTTGATGCTTCTGTTCGGATGGCCGTATGAAACCACCCTTGCTCTGTCCAGATTAGTGCTGTCAGGAGTGCTGGACAAATTCCCCCGTCTGAAAATAGTATCCCATCATATGGGTGGGATGATAGCATACTTTGGAGGAAGGCTTCAGATTTACGAGAACCTTGCGGCGATGCGCGGCGTCAAATATCCCAAGCCTTTGCTCGAATACTTTAAGGCATTCTACGCCGACACGGTTTTGGGCGGTCATCTTCCAGCGGCGAAGTGTGGATACGAGGTTTTCGGACCCGACCACATCGTCTTCGCCACAGACTATCCGTTCGGCCCGGAGATTGGCAAAGCCTTCATACGGCAGGCCATAAACGTCGTCAAGGGGCTTAACATATCGGTGGATGAGCAGGAAAAAATATTCTACAAGAATGCGAAGAACATTCTCAACATACGTTAGTCGTGCGGTGTCTGCATACGCTGATATATGACTGCCGTGTCCGAAGCTCAGTTCTCAGGCGTCTTCAGAAAGCGCATGATGTGTTCAGTCGCGATTGCGTCACCGACATTCTGCGTGTTGTGACGAAGAACTGTTATTTCGAAACTCTTTTATAACCCGCGCGGCCCTTGGCTGCATGCAGAAAAGGGCGGCAGCCCAGCGGATTGTAACACCTCTTTCTTATGTCACGTTAACAGTACCCATTGCGGCTCTTATCATATCTCTCGTGACCATGGACATACGGCTGCTCATTTACACCCACGTTATAACGGGTGGGACTTGGACCGGGATAGACCTGTTTATGGGGCTTGTGATGACGCGTGTGATGAAGGGTCTTCCGCCGGAGGCCCGCACCGAGGTTGTGAAGCGTCTTGTTCCGCTTCTGCTGTTCTTCATGCCTGTGCTGGCTGGTGTGGCGATAACCTCGGGGATAACTCTAGCCCAGCTGTACAAAATCCTTGACTTCAAATTCCCTATGATCGTGATAGCTGCTGCGATAGTCGCTGTGCTCACTGTACAGGGCTATGGAGTCATAATGCCCAACGAGATAAGGATTTACAGGGAGCTGCAGAAGGAGACGCCGGACAGGGATAAGATAATGAGGCTGGGTCTCCGTAACTTCAGAGTAGCGGGAAGCCAAGCAATCTTCCAGATCGCCATCATCTACGTGATGGTTAACTTAAGGCTCGGAATACTCAACCCGTTCTAGAACGCTGTCCAGTTATTTGACATGATTGGTGGCGACGCAAAGCCGAACCAGTTTTTCCAAAACATCCAGCTTATCCACATTCATTATGACGTTCGCCAGTGTTCGGACATCTCCTTCCCTAACGACCAGCTGCAGGTTGTTCCTAAACTTGTTCATTATGTCTTCAGTGGTGGGGTTTTCTAAATCAGACCGATTAGCAGTGTATCGTCTTCCGTCAACAGTCACTATTTCTGCGATTTTTTCCTCGTTGGTTTCGGCTTTGACAAATCTTATCTTCTTCGTTAGGCTGGCCACATCTTTTGACAAGCCGTTCTTCACGTCGAAGTCCTTTATGCCGGCTGAGCCTTTCACGAGAACGGTGGCGACGCCGTACGGTAGGCTGAACATCGCATCATATCTTGTTTGTGGGTTAAGCTTTCTTTCTGCGGGCTGGCATATTATCGGTATCGCCAGCTCGCTCACATAGCAGGTTATCTCTCTCACCTCGTCAGGATGTATGTTGTGTTTCTTTTTCAGGGTTAGGGCTGCGTGCATGAACTCATGTATTAGATGGCAGTTGGGGAACAGCTTGAACGAGATGTTCATCACCTCCCATTTCTCACCAAGGTCTGCCACCACATTTTCGAGGCTCGGTGTTACACCTGCGTAGGCTGCGTAAACTCCTCTGCCGCCTTCGAGGATTGTGCGTGGGCCTGCGAGTCCTTGGGCTGCGAGGAGTGCGGCCATGATGCCTCCGTGTGCAGCCCAGCCTGCGTGGAGGGGTTTTATCCATGAGCCGTCGGACAGAAACTCCATCAACCCCGAGCTCATGCTTCCAGCTATTCCCATGGCTCCGGCCAGCTTGGCTTGGCTGTGCCCCATCAGTTTTCCAGCGGCCAGCGCACAACCCAGCACGCCGCACACAGATGTGGCGTGAAAACCTCTTTCATGGAACCTGCCTCTGACAGCCATCCCAATCCTGGAGCTCACCTCGTACGCTGCCACGAGAGCCGTCATAGCTTCGGCTCCAGAGACGTGCAGCGCCTCGCCAAGAGAGAGAACGATGGATACCAGCGGCGAGCTCAGATGCATGATTGAATCAAGATGTGTGTCGTCGTAGTCGAGCGCATGGGCCATGGAGCCGTTGGCTAACGCAGCTATTGGAGATGGAGCCCTGCAGCCATACCACAGAACGGTGCTTTCCCCCGAGCTGAACACTTTTTTCAAGGTATCTGCGATGCTTTGGACGCGGGGCTCGAGCGAACCTGCTGCAGAAACGCCGACGGTGTCTAACAGATGTAGCTTGGCTTTAGCCAACACTCTCTCCGGAATATCTTTGAGCCTCAGCGCCTCAACGTAGGATGCAAGCTCCTCGCTCATCGTGTTCATGGCGAACCTGAAAATCATCTGCGTGCTGATTTTAAAACATAGGTCTCCCATCGGAGACGGGCGGCTGGATGGACTTTTTCACGCAAGCTCGGGCCGCATATCATAGTTCGGGGCCGGATGGTATGCGGCGTAGAGCTTAAGATTGTTGAACCTTCGGCAATTATAGGAGCGAAACATTTTTACAACCCTAATCCTCAGCGGAATCATGCACAGCAGCTTCAGCTATGGTGTCGGCTTACAGACATATACCGGCGGCATGTGGGACGGCGGCCAGCCTACCTTGGAGGAGTTGGGCGGCTACGTGAAGCAGGCTGAGAAGCTCGGATACAGCGTCATCTGGCACACCGACAGGCTTCTGCCGACAGTCCCGCCAGGCTATAGCACGGCATGGTATGAGCCTCTGACCACGTTATCCGCCGTCATCCCATACATCAGGAAGGCTGGGATAGGCACGTCCGCGGTGGTGCTTCCCATGAAAAACCCTGTTCTGCTCGCCAAGCAGCTGGCCACGATGGATGTTCTGTCGGGTGGGAGGCTGCGGGTTGGAGTGGCCATGGGCTGGTCGCAGAAAGAATACGAAGCCACAGCCACGGATTTCAGACGCAGGTCCTCAATCTACGGCGAATACGTCAAGGTTCTCAGCATGCTGCTGACAGGCGAAAAGATAAGCTACCAAGGCAAATACCTCAGCATAAACGACGTTGAAATAAGGCCGCATCCGGTTCAAAAACCTAGGCCGCCGATTTACATGGGTGGAGGAGGGCCGTGGGTCGGGGTCGACGACGGTACACGTCAGAAGCTTGAGTTGAGGGTTTTCAACCGCATAGCCGAGAACGCAGACGGATGGATTGCGGGAGCCCGCACAGACCCGGATACGGCCGCGAGATACATACAGCTTCTGAGGAAGATTCTTGCCGAAAAAGGGAAAGACCCTGAGAAGTTCACGATACTCAATCAGAACTTTGTGTACGTTTACGGGGTGAGCGGCTCGCCTGAAGAGCTGAAGGCGAAGGTCAACAAGATTGTGCCCACACCCTTCGACATAGTCTCAAAGGTTTGGATTATCGGGGAGAAGGCGGATGTGGCGTCGAGGATAGATAAAATGGTGAAGGCCGGCGTCCAACACTTCATAGTATGGCCCGTCGGAAACCATCTTCCCACCATAGAGTTCCTAGCTGAAGAGATATTTCCGAAATACCTCAAATAAGCCTATGAATTTTGTCAAGGCGTGTTGGAAGGGCTGGGATACTGTTTGCACAACCTTGACGGCGAGCTCTTGACCGATAGAGTTGTGATATAGCACGGGCAGGAGATTCCTGAAGGATGTAAAAGAAGATCCCGATTCTTCACTTTACTAACCGGGTGGCGGCGTCCACGATTTTGTCGGCGGTCACCATGTATCTTCTCTCAAGCTCGGGCGACTGGGGTGCTGGCATCGGCGGGGAGTTGAGCCTTATTATGGGTGCTTCGAGATAGTCGAACGCGTATTCGCATACGTGGCTCGCCACCTCAGCCGACAAACCTCCTGTCTTGACACTGTCTTCAGCGACTATCAACCTGTTTGTCTTCCTGACCGACTGGATGATTGTTTGATAATCCATCGGCATTATTGTTCTCAGGTCTATGACCTCGGCTTTAACACCGTTTTCCGCAAGCCTCTCTGCCGCGACCATCGCCTCCGACACAACCCTTGAAACAGCTACAACCGTCACGTCGTCACCCTCTCTTTTCACGTCAGCCTTGCCTATGGGTATCAGATACTCTTCTTCAGGAACCGGGCCCCTGTACCCGTAATAGTTCCTGTTGACGTACAAAGCTCCAGACTCGATGAACAAGACTGGGTCGTCGTCTCTTATCGCCGACTTTATCAAACCCTTCGCATCCTTGGGCGTTGCAGGTGCCACAATCTTCAACCCCGGTGCTTGCATGAATGAGGCTGCGAGAAACTGGGTGTGCTGGCTGCCGTATGCACGGCCTAGGCTGTACTGTGTTCTGACCACTAGCGGCAGCTTTACCTGGCCTCCGCTCATGAAACGCATTTTCGAAGCATGTGTAACCAGCTGGTCGAACGCGATGCCTACGAAGTCGAAGAACATTATCTCCGCCACAGGCCTCAGACCGTTGAGGGCAGCCCCTATCGCAGCCCCTACGATGGCTATCTCCGAGATGGGCGTGTCCAAAACCCTCCTGGGCCCAAACTCCTTGAGAAGGTCTTTGGTCACTTTGTAGACGCCGCCCGAAGCCGCGACCTCTTCGCCGAAAACTATCACACGTTCATCCCGACGCATTTCTTCACGTATTCCCTCGTTCAACGCCTCGACGTAGGTCAGCTCTCTCACTGCCATGCCCTCCTCACTTAAACAGGGTTGGAATAAACGAGCGAAGGAAGCTTATCGTAGTCGTATGCTGGTGACTTCACCACTTCTTCGACGATGACGTCAAGCTGCCGCGCTACTTCTTCTTCAATCTTCTTCCTATCCTCGTCCTGCAGCATTCCCGCAGACTTCATCCTCTCCGCCAGCATGTTTATAGGGTCTCTCCGCAGCCATTCCTCAATCTCCTCCCTAGGCCTGTAGCCCGTGCCCAAGTCGTAGGCCCCATGTCCGACAAACCTGTATGTCCTGCATTCGATGAATGCTGGGCCGTTTCCCGCCCTTATCTTCTCCAAGGCTTTCAGCGTTGTCTCGTAAACTTCTATGACATCGCTGCCATGAGCTACGTATGATGGGATTCCGTAGGCAGCAGCCCTCGCCGCTATGCTCTCACCCGCAAACACAGACTTGATGGATGTGGTCATGGCGTAGAGGTTGTTCTCGCATACGAACAGGACTGGAAGCTTCCAGACAGCGGCCAAGTTCAGTGCTTCGTGGAACGCGCCGGTGTTGACGGCTCCGTCTCCGAAAAAGACTGCGGCGACGTTTCTGCTTCCCCTGTACTTGAACCCGAGCGCGGCTCCTACGGCGATGGGTATGCCGCTGCCCACGATGGCTGTTGCGAGCGGGATTCCCAGCTCTGCGGAAATTGGAGCATGCATCGAGCCTCCGAGACCTTTACACGTCCCCATCGCTTTGCCCAGTATCTCCGCCAACACCGATTTCATGGGAACGCCGCGAGCAAGTCCGTGACCGTGGCCTCTGTAAGTTGAGATAATCACATCGTCCTTTTCAAGAGCCTCGATGACGCCGACGGCCACGCCCTCCTGCCCAACGTACAGATGTGTGGGACCTTGAACAAATCCTTCACGGTACAGCTTCAAAACACGTTCCTCGAACATCCTTATCTCAATCATCTTCCGCAACATATCTAACAATTTGTTGCGTGGGATGAGAAGCTGCTGGCTAGAACTCATATGCGGCTGTGAGTTGCCACGAGACGTATTTAAAAATTGCGGACGCTAACTTGCTAGTTCCATCATCTCTCTGAATTGGACAGCGTGCTTCCAGCTGACAGGTTCATGTCCGCCGACGTCACATGCTTTTTCAAAATACTCGGCCAGCATATCTCTGAACCTGTCGTGAACACAGTTGTCTATTATCACTCTAGCCCTTTCGCGGGGCGACAACCCTCTCAAGTCGGCCCACCCGTTCTCCGTCACAAGGAAATCCACGTCATGCTCGGGAATGTCTACATGTGAGCAGATGGGAACTATTCTTGAAAGCTTTCCGTTTGACGTTGTGGATGGGAGAGCTAAAACTGTTAGATATGCGTTTCTGGTGAAGTCTCCGGAGCCTCCGACACCATTGTGTATGTTTCCGCCGATGTGTGTTATGTTGGCGTTCCCATAAATGTCCACCTCGATGGCCTGCTGGATGGAGATAAGACTCATACGTGATATCATCTCAGCCCTGTTTGTTATCTCATATGGTCTCAGCACCACGGAGTCTTTCAAGCTGGACAGTTCGCTGTAAACCATTTCGAGAAGCTTTTCCTGCCCTCTAAGAACGTAGATGCAGGAGGAGGATATCGCGCTCACTTTGCCGCCAACATGATGAACCCAGTCAACGCTCACAGCCTCCGACCACACCCTGAGACCGCTGAAGTCAATCCTGTCCAACAACGCGCTCGCCAGAGGTCCTGCTCCAGGCTGCAGCGTGTAAAAACGTGTTAAACTTTTTTCACCGACCGCAGCGCTGAGGACTTCCGTGATATGTCCCGCTATCTTGAGCTCGACGGGGCTGACCGCACCATAGCCTCCGGCACCGCTCTCCGGCTTGTCCGTCACTATTATTGCCGCCAGCTTGTTTGAAGGACATCTAACCACAGGCTCTCCCACCCTGTCGAGAACGTTTCTTATCGGAACCGGTTCACTATCCTTTGGAAGATAAATGTCATGTAAGCCGTACATCACGGGCTTGGAAAGGTTAACCTCAAGTACAACCTTGTCCGCGGCATCCACCATCGCAGGCACAGCGTCAACGGACAGCGAAGGTATAATGCCGTTCTCATCAACGCCAGTTGACTCTACGACAGCAACGTCAATCTTCTTAACATGCGGTATAACCCCAAACCTTATCCACCTGCTGTATTCGGAAAGCCAGTAGTCTGCAACAGAGATGGTTTCACGGTTAGCCATGTCACGTGATAGGCTTCCGGAAACCGCTGGATAGCGGCGGGCTACACGTATTGATGAGAGGCCTTCTTCGAAGACGGATGTTGTCGTCCCGCCTGTCAACACGGTCAAGTTAAAGTCTCGGCCGCTGCGTGAAATAGCTGCCGGAACTTCCTTGGCGAGCGCGACACCAGCCATTCCACCGAAAGCAACCACACCAAACTTAGGAATATGCTTTACAACTTTATCATGTTCGATTATCAGATGCTGTAAAGACGGCGGTATGCGCTGGTCAGTCATTAAAGTCTGCTCTCGACGAGACTTATTTGAATTTTTATCATTGCGTGTTCAAGCGTACTTTGGAGCTATTTCATTGGCTACGTACTCTAAAACGTCCAAGTCTCTCGTGACCGGTATTAGGTTGAAGTGTGTCAATCCTGCTGAGATATGTTCGTCTATCCGCTTGGCCAGCTCTGCTTTATCGCATACGAAATACTGTTTTTTCGTTTCGTCAAATGGCATAGCCAAAACCTGAGACACTTCTTGGGCGGCTTTGTGCTCACGGCCGTCGAGAAGATAGACATATTTGTGAGATATCATGGGGAAGCTGCTTTCATCCTTTTTCAAAGCCTTGAGATGTGTGCGCAATATCTCCACGCTTTTCCTGATGTATTCTACTGGCATGTATGTTGCTGCGTACCAGCCGTCACCCAGCTCTGCAGCTCTCTTTAGCAGCCTCTCAAACCGTTGAGGGTTGTTCAACGACCTACCTGCAGCTCCTATTATTATCGGTGGGTGGGGTTTCTGGATGGGCTTCGGCTCCAAACGTACGTCCTTAAACCTCCAGAACCTGCCATCCCAGCTGGCAGATTCCTCCGTCCACAGCAGCTTCATCACTTTTATGGCCTCCTCAAACCTCTTACCCCTCTCCTTCAAGCTAACCCCTACAAGCTCAAACTCTTTGTCAAGCCAGCCAATCGCAACACCAAGCATAAACCTGCCGTTAGAAAGAACATCCAGAGTTGCCGCCTCTTTCGCCAAGACCCCCGGGTTTCTCAACGGAAGTATCACTATGGCCGTCCCTATCTTCGCCTTCCTAACGGCCGCGGCTACTGCCGCCATCGTCACCAGCGGCTCGTACCAGCTTGTTGAGAGAAGAGGCGGAGCCATCACGAAATGTTCGGCATGCCAGATGGATGTGTACCCAAGCCTCTCAACCTCTCTGCAGTAGTCTGTCAACTCCTCTACAGACATGTATCCGCCTTTCCACGTTCCTCCACAGTAGTCTGGCAAAACCACTCCGAAGGTTGCCTTGTTTCTCACGGGCAGTTTGAAAACCCTAACATTATTTAAGCAATACCCTTGACTTCTTGAAATCCACGCTGGCCCATGATTTCAAGAGCTTGTGCGATGCTTGACTTTGGACTACGCCATGCAACCACCCTGCACGGAGCAGCTTCACAGCCCACAATAGGTATGGGGAAGGCCGTTATCCATACTTTCTTAACCCCGCTCAGAGGCGTCAGATTCAAGTTCTCCATAATCAGGATGTCGTTGGACAGCAGTATCTTGTGTATGGGATAATCGAACCCCTCTTTTCTCATGGGGTGAGGCATGTCCGGTGTAAGCGTGTCAACGCCCACCATGCTCACTTTTGCGTCACGCAGCCACCATGCCACATCCTCCGACAGGAAGGGATGATGGTTGTATTCAGGCTGTTTGAAGAGGCTGCCCCACCCTGTTTTGAAGAAAACCATAGAATTTTCCTCAACAAGGTCCTCGTACTCTGTGATGTCGCTGGGGGTTATGGGTTCGTTGGGCTGCTTCTTCACATCAATTATCACACATTCGCCCACAAACCTCGAGAGGTCATACTTCTCTATGGTCTTGCCTCTCTCGAAAAACTGTTTAGGTGTGTCGACGTGTGTTCCCGTGTGGGATGGCATGTAAATGTTTGTTATGTTGACGGAGTCGAGCATCAGATTGCTCGCGCTCTTTATCATAGGTGGGGTGAATATCTTGGGTATGTAGGGCATCCCGTCAAATATTGGCTGGGTCAGGTCGACGAATACGTCCGCGTTAGAATCATTTGTTTTGGACTTTTTAGTGAAGGCTTCCACCCTCCTCCTCAACTCGCGCACGGTAAGCGACTCCTCAACCACTTGGCGAAACAGCCTTTCCTGTACCGCCCTGTCGCGTATTTTCAACAACACTCTGGCGTGAAGCAACCCGAACTTGCTAGTATCGATACTACCGTTTTGGATTGCTTTTATGATGTTTGGGCTTAACGACAAAAGCTGCACGCGGTTGTAGATGTATTCCCGACGGACGCCGAGCAGCCGCCCGATTTCTTCATAGGTCCTGCCAAACTTAGCCTTCCAAATTTCGAATAGATTGGCTTCTTCAATCGGGTTCTTATCTTTTCTAAACATGTTTTCGACAGCGTTCTGCAGCAAAACCTCCTCATCGCTTAGCATTTCCACAATCGCGCTTATCTTGTTTAACCCGGCAAGCATTGCTGCTTCGAGACGTCGGCGGCCCCATACAAGGTCGTAGCACCCGTCCGCCGTAGGCCTCACTTTTATAGGCACGTCAACATCTCTACGGGCCTTGATGGATTTTGCAAGCTCCACGATTTCCCCCATGTCGCTTCTGGTGGGAAGCCAGTCGATGAGCCGCACCTTCTCTAACGGAATTTTCCTCACGTTTCTCAAACGAACGGGCATTCCTTTCTTTGACGCCATGCAATGCCATAGTATATAAGCGCATAGCTTATGTCCGTACCTTGTAAATCAAAGAGCTGGATGCAGCAGCAAGCATCTCAGATTTTGCATAAGATTTATATGCCTCACACAGGTAGAAAACAAATATGCCGGAAAAAAATAATGAAGGTGCTGGAGGCCGGAAAATCAGCAGAAGAAAGGCGATCAGCAGTACTGTAGCCGCTGGTGCAATAGTTGGTGTTGGTGTGGTAGCCGGGTTGGGTGGATATTTTGCAGGGTCGTCGTCAGGAGGCCGTGTTCAAACAATAACACAGAGGGAAATGGTGACGGTAGGCGGTCAAACGGTGACGGTTGGCGGTCAGACCGTTACAGTAACTAACACGGTGACACAGCCCACAACAGTCACGGCAACTGTTACAGGCGTCGCAGGAACACCGAAGCCAGTGGTTATCGGGTATACGCTCCCCAAGACGGGCGGGTTTGCGGCGAACGGCATAATTCACGACATAGCCGACGAGGTTGCTGTTAGGAGGATTAACGAGACCGGCGGTCTTCTAGGCAGGCCCGTTCAAAGGCTCGTTTATGACGACCGTTCCGACATCTCCCAGATACCGCCCCTCTATGAGCGGCTTATCACCCAGGACCGTGTAGACCTCATCGTCGGTCCCTATGCGACACCGTTCATAGCGGCAGCCATGCCTGTGGCTGAGAAGTACAGGAAAGTGTATATCTTCGACTCCTACACGCTGCCAAAACAGGCCAGATATGAGTTCGCGTTCTCAAGCTGGGCCACAGGTTACAACACAGATGTTGAATGGCCGACGTTGCTGTTTGAAGCTTTGCAGAACTCTGCAGGTAAGCTTCCCAAATCCCTTGTCGTAGTCCATAGCACACATCCAGGAGCCGCATTCATAGCCGGCGGTGTTCCCGCCGTGGCTCAGCGATTTGGGATACAGGTCCTAGATGTGATAAGATATGAGCTGGGCACGACAGACTTTCTGCCAATAGCAACACGGTTGAAGGAGTTGAAGCCAGAGTTCCTCGTACAATGTGGTCTTGTGCTTGATGAGAGCAACATGAGGCAGGCGTTGGACAAAGCAGGCTTCATACCGTATGGGCATTCAAGCCTCTGGCCTGCGGTCGGCGCATTGCTCGGGCTTGGCCCGTTGGGCGACGGGTTAATCAGCCAGTCTGTGTTCGAGGCTCACATACCGTTCACACAGGATGCGGAAGCGCGATACTTTGTCGAAAACTATCAAAAGAGGGCGAGAGAAGCGGGTCTCGCCTACTGGAAGGCCGACACACAGAGCGGGACAAGTTACGCTATGTTCCAGATATTGAGGGAGGCTGTCAGAGGTTCCGGTTCTCTCAACGACGAGGACATAGGAAGATGGTTGAAGAAAAACAAAGTAGACACAATATTTGGAGAACTCACTTTCGACGGTCCCAACAACTACGGGCCGATGAAGACATGGATAGCCCAGATCCAGAACGGAGAGCAGGTAGTTGTGTGGCCGCCGGACTATGCTAAACCTCGTGCGAAGCTACAGTATCCGTCACCATTAGCCAAGGGATATTAGCGGCCTCTGCCACATTAACGTCGGTTGGAAAGCGAGACATGGTATCGGTCACAGGCGTAATTCAGAGTCTGCTGACTGGAACGTTGGTAGGCGGGTTCTACGGACTGTTCGCCCTTGGGCTTACGATGTCATGGGGGGTGTTAGACATCATAAACATGTCATACTTTCCGTTCGCCGTCTTGTCGGCCTACGTCGCGTACGTAACCGTGACTTCTCTCGGCCTCGACCCGTTCATCTCCCTCATTTTTTCCATCCCCAGCTTCTTCATCATGGGCATACTCATGCAGCTTTTCTTCAACAAATTCAAGATAGACATATTCAGGTCTCTGATAATCAGCTTCGCCCTGTTCGTCGTCGTGGAGAACACGTTGACCTATGTGTGGACTGCCGATGTCCGCCGAGCACCCGTTGGATTCCTCGGCAGCTCGTTCTTCATCGACTCGATATACGTGCCGGTGGGCGAGCTCATAGCCTTCCTGATAGGAGTAATGATTGTTTTGGCAAACGTAGCTATATTGAAGAAGACAAGACTGGGTTTAGCTCTAAGAGCTGTGGCAGAGAACAGGGAGGCTGCCTCGATGTGGGGCGTCAACTATTCTAGGATGGCTCTCATGGTTAGCGGCCTTTCGATGTCATACGTAGCCATAGCCGGCTTGTTCCTCGCAATATTCTTCCCGTTCACCCCAAGCCATGGAAGCCTCTTTATAGGAAGGGTTTTCGCCGTCACGATATTGGGAGGCCTTGGAAGCGTAACAGGCGCGTTCATAGCTGGCATAATCCTTGGCGTGGCTGAGGCTATGGCAGCCATTCTTCTCGCGCCCTCTTGGTCTCCCTTGGTAGCGTTTCTACTGCTTCTCATAATACTGGTGGTCAAGCCCAGTGGGCTGACTTGGAGATGACATACCTGTGGCAGAAGATAACAATGGTTATGGCTCTGTCGGCGTCGTTTGCGATACTTTTTGCGCTTCCATACCTTGGCATTTCAGCGTTCATGGTGTCTTTTTTGCTGTCTGTGTTCATCTGGGTTACTCTGGCTGTTAGCTGGAACATACTGTCTGGTTACACAGGTTACTTCAGCTTCGGACACACAGCCTTTTTCGGCTCAGGCGCGTTCGCATCGGCCGTCGCCGACTTCTACTTCAGCATAGATTATCTGCTCACAATTCCCATCGCAGGCGTTGTGACAACGGGGATGGCTGCGGGGCTGGGGCTTGTCACCTTCAGGCTTAGAAGACTGCGCGGCCAGTTGTTCGCCCTTACGACAGTGGTCTTGACCTCGGTCTCCTCAATAGTTGTGATAAACAACTGGGGAAGCGGGATTGTCATGTACTCGGTTAAGGCCTTCTGGCCCTTCCTCAACATACCCCATGTCTTCTACACGTTAGCGTTGTTGCTGTGCTTCGCCAGCATCGGCATCTCGATGGCCATCTACAGGTCTAGGCTTGGGCTAAACCTTTTCGCGATAAGAGATGATGAAGAAGCCGCGGAGGCCATAGGAATCAACACGTTCAACAACAAGATGCTGGCCTTTTGCATCAGCTCACTACTCGTCGGCATAGCTGGAGCGATTTTCGCTGGCTGGATAAAATACGTCTGGCCGGAAACAGTTTTCAGCATAAATTACTCGTTGTTCCCAATCCTGATGAGCATAATGGGCGGCGTGGGAACCTGGGTCGGCCCCATCATCGGAGCCGCGATACTTACGACAATCTTTCAAATCGTAGCTGGAGGGGAGGCTGTGTTGAACAACATCATCCTAGGCTCGTTGCTTGTTGCTGTGATGATATTCCTTCCGCACGGCGTTTACAACCTCGTGCTTTCAGGCTACAGGAGAATAAGGCGCTCCGCGAGACTTTAGGCCCGTTCTCGTTTAAAACGCTTATAAACAGCATGTAAGCAGGTGGTTGATGATGTCTCTGCTGAGGGTGATGAACGTCACCAAGTCATTCGGAGGGCTCAAGGCGGTCAACAATGTTTCGATAGAAGTTCCACAAAACCTGGTTCTCGGCTTAATCGGGCCGAACGGCTCGGGAAAAACAACTTTGGTCAACATCATCGCGGGCTTCTACAGACCTGATTCAGGTGAAATTTTATTCAAGGGCGAAAGGATAACAGGGCTCAAACCATATCATATCGCCAACAAAGGCATCGTCAGAACTTTCCAGCTGACAAGAGTGTTCAAACAGCTCACAGTGCTACAGAACCTGATGACAGCGCTGAACTCTCACAAGGACTTCAACCAGCAGCAAGTCTCTGAGATCCTTACCATGCTGGACCTTCAGCACAAAAAACATGTGATAGCGGGAAACCTTTCATACGGTGAGCAGAAACTTCTTGAGATAGGTAGGGCTCTCATGAAAAATCCCGACCTGCTTATCTTAGACGAGCCGACCAGCGGGATTAGCCCCACTATAATAGGGAGGCTAACCCGGCTTGTGAAGGACTTGAAAATGCTGGACAAAACAATCCTAATCATAGAGCATAACCTTAACGTAATCAGCACAATATGCGATAGAGTGGTGGTTCTGAACTATGGGGAGAAAATCGCTGAAGGAACGTTCGAAGAGATTTCACAAGACCAGCGTGTAATATCCGCATACATTGGTGGGTTTACTCCATGAGTTTAGAGATACGGAATCTGACGGCTGGGTATGGGCATACAGAGGTCCTGCACGGCGTGGATGTCACCGTTGAAGCAGGCAGGATAACGGCGATGATAGGGCCGAACGGAGCCGGCAAGACCACGCTGCTGAAGACCATAATGGGGTTGGTCAAGTGCAGGAGCGGCAGCATCATGTACAAGGTTGACAGCCGAACCGAAGACCTCAAACTTTCTGGCCCACACACTCGCGTAAAATTAGGAATATGCATGGTTCCGGAGACTGGCAGAGTCTTCCAGAAGATGACTGTTTTGGAAAACTTGAAGTTCGCCGCCTACACCATTAAGGATAGGACGACGATAGCCAAGAACATGGAGATGGTGTTCCAAATCTTTCCGATACTGGATAAGAGGAGGAATCAGCTGGCTGGAACTATGAGCGGCGGGGAGCAGGCTATGCTGGCTATCGGGAAAGCCTTGATGCTCAACCCTAAGCTAATTCTTTTGGACGAGCCGTCGCTGGGGTTGGCGCCGAAAGTAGTCGCCGACGCATACTCCAAGCTGAGGGAGATTAACGAGCTGGGGGTAACGCTCTTCATAGTGGAGCAAAACGTGGATAAGGCGTTGAGCGTAGCCACACACCTTTACGTGCTAAGTCAAGGCAGGATAGTCTTTTCAGGAAACCCCAGGGACATTAAGAAAGAGACGCTTTTCGCCCAATATTACGCAGGCTATGGTGAGGTGGCACAAAAATAGTTAGACGGATGAGTGATGGTCGACAGGAATGATAGGGGAGCGTATACCGCCTGAGGAGAACCTGCGTCACGTCACAGGAAGAGGGGTGTATGTTGATGACGTGAGGGTCAGTGGTGCGGTGTACCTCGGCGTTGTCAGAAGCCCATACCCGCGTGCGCTCATCAAGAATGTTGATGTTTCCGATGCATCGAAGATGTCAAAGCTCGTTATCCTCCAGTCCGACCTTAAAACAGCCCTGAAAACGCTGCTTCTGCCAGCCATGGGCCCGCCGGACGTAAAGATGGCGAAAATGCCTATTCTCGCATCGGACAGCGTGAACTTTGTAGGCCAGCCAGTGGCAGCCGTTGTCTGCGACGACCTGTACAAGCTGCATGACGCGATGGACCTTGTCTCAGTCGATTACGAAAGGCTTGAGCCTGTGGTCAACCCTAAGAAGGCTTTGGACGGCGGGGCACCTGTTATACACCCTGACATTGGCTCAAACGTATGTGTTTACAGGGAGCTTGGCGGAAATACTGCAGAAGCCTTCAGCAAAGCTGATGTTGTGTTGGAGGATGAATATGAGATTCATAGGGTGGCTCCTGCGCCGATGGAGCCTCGAGCAGCCCTTGCCGTCTATGAAAACGGTAAGCTTACCATGCATGTATGTTCACAGGGAGTTTTTGTCTTCAAGCAGCTTTTGCTCGAAAACCTTCCGCTTCCAGAAAATTGTGTACGGGTTGTTCAAGGAGATGTTGGCGGAGCTTTCGGAAGCAAGACCCCGCCCTACCCAGAGCATCTGCTTATCGCATACGCTGCTATGAAGCTTGGCAAACCCGTCAAATGGGTTGAGACACGCAGAGAGAATCTAATGGCTTCAGTGCACTCTAGGGATTTACGGGCGAGGGTCGCAATCGCTGCGGACAAAAGCGGACGCATGATGGGAATTAGGGCTAACATAACCACAGACGTAGGTGCCTACGCCTTCTTCGTTAACCCCTTGTTCGGAATCTTCACAGGACAGCAGGTAACAGGACCCTACGACATCAAGGCAGCCCACGTCAAGGTTACGGCTGTTTACACCAACAAAACGCCAACAGGGCCATACAGGGGCTTCAGCAGGCCCGAGTCTGCTTTCATCTACGAGAGAGCGGCGGACATGCTGGCGGATGAGCTTGGGCTCGACCCCGCCGAAGTCAGGCTGAGAAACCTCGTGAAGCTGGAGAACATGCCCTACAAGACACCTCTCGGAATCGAGCTTGACCCCGAGGACTATCGTGACATCATGGCTAGGGCGTTGGCTCTCTTCAACTACGACCAGCTCAAGATGGAACTGGAGGCTGAGAGAAAGAAGGGTAGGATTGTGGGGATGGGGCTGGCGAACTACATCGAGCTGAACCGAGCTAGCTTTGGACGTGGTGAGTCGGCTCTGGCCAGGCTGGAGCATGATGGCACAGTCTCCATCATGACGGGAGCAGGCCCGCATGGACAGGGTTTGGCAACCATTCTACGGCAGATGGCCGCATGGGAACTGGGCATAAGACTTGAAAACACCAGATTCCTGCAACCCGACTCTGAACTGATGAAAGCAGGGGTTGGCACGTTTGGAAGCCGCAGCACCGTAATCAGCGGCGAGGCAGTCATAACGGCTGCAAAGCGCTTGAAACAACTGATAATAGAAAGTGCGTCGTCGCTTCTCGACATACCCCAGTCCCAGCTCACATATTCCGGCGGACAGGTAACAATCGCAGACAACCCATCCACCGCCGTAGACCTGAAGTACATAGCTGAGCGGGCTGGGCCGCTGGAGGCCGAAGTTTTTGTCGAAGGGAAAGACATATTCTCGTATGGTGTTCACATGGCTGTTGTCGAGGTTGACGCGGAGAGCGGTGCCGTGAAACTGCTAAAATATGCGTGTGCTGACGATGCTGGACGTGTAGTCAACCCGCTTCTCGCCGAGGCACAGGTGATAGGGGGTGTGGCGCAGGCAGTGGGACAAGTGTTCTATGAGCAGATTCTCTACGACGAAGAAGCTCAGCCACAGACGTTAACACTGTTTGACCTAGGAGTACCGACAGCCCTTGAAACAGCAAAGGTCGAGTCCACACTCTTTGAATATCCATCCCGTTACTCGCACGGAGCCAGAGGCGTGGGCGAAGCCGGAACTATTGGCGGTCTTGCTACGCTGGTGAGAGCTGTTGAGAACGCCATAGGCAGGCGTGTCAGGACCACAAACCTCAAAACCGAGAGAACATGGCGCATGACAAACCTTCGATGAATGACCAAGTCATCGGAATGATGCGGCCTAAACAGTTTGATATTTTCAGGGGTCGCTAGCATGGGTTAGCGGTAGAGAAACGAATAACTAGATGCTTGGTTTGAAAGGTGTCCATCCGGGAACTTCCCTTCCCATGGTGTCTACGTATATGCTGTCGCTTGTCATGGGCTTGCCTGAAACTCTGTCGTGGAGAAAGTCTGCGACGATGTGGAGCCAGTATACGTTTGGGAGAGCATGTATCTCGCCCTCGTATGTCAACATCTTCTTCGGCCCAGCAAGCTCCTCGAAAAAGGCGTATGCATCGGTTATTGGCGCCAGCTCATCATCCTCTCCAGCAACTATCATGAAGGGCTTCGTAATCTTCCTCCCAAGACCCTTCACCGACAGCTTGGAGGCAAATGCATCAAACTCCTTTTCATCGTATATGTTGGTCATGAACATGTACCGCATCTTGAAAGACGGCGACGCCGAATTCAGCAACGTTTTGTGACCGGGTTCGAAGCATGGCATGGAGACGGCTGTCGCCCTTAGCTGTTCGTTGTTGTATGAGGCAACTTGGACAGCCCAGAAAGAGCCCATGCTCACACCGTAGACGCAGATGTTTTCGGGGTCTACGTCTTTTCTGGTCTTCAGATAATCTATGCAAGCTCTTCCAGCTTTGGCAAAGTTATCCTCTGTCAACGGTATCTTACGCTTTGGGTTGAGCGATTCACCTATGCCGGGCCCGTCTACTGAGAGAACGCCGAATCCTCTCTCGAGAAACTTGTCGCCGTAGAGCGGATGCATCAGCTCCTTGAACACATCCATGCCAGGGATGGATATGACCCACGGAAGCTTCCTCCCCTCAGAGCCCGAGGGTTTATGCAGTATTGCGGCGATGCTCTTCCCCTCAAAAGGTATCTCAACCCTTTCCATGGGATGAGGCGCATACCTTATCACCTTGTCGTAACAGTGGTTTTTCCTCTCGTGGCACATGACTAGGTTTGGGTGGTTGTCGTCATGGATGGGCCATGTGGCGAACGCATAGAAAATCGAAGCCCAGAAATAGTGTTCACGGGAGGTTACGTAATGTCCTTCCTCCTCGCTGGCCTTCGCCAGCTTCTCCTTACGCATAGCCACCTTCAGATACTCCCGATGTATGTCGCTCCATCTTCTCACACGTGAAGCGACTTGCCGCAGCTCAACCGTGCCGTCCGCCGAACCTGCTATGCTGATAGAGTAGGCGATTCTGCCCTGGTCCCACTCCACGCCGATGACGCGTATTATGTTGTCCAGAACCCATTTCTGCGCAAACCATCTCTTCATTCTGTCCGGAGCTGCAGCCATAGAACCCGGAAACTGAGGAACATATTTAAGCGTTTGTGGATGAAGAACTGCGTTAAACATGCGACGCATTTTTCAAAAAATTTAAATGCGCTTATTCACAGCCATAGCTCATGAGTTACTACAATCTCGGGGAGCTTGGTTTTCCTGAGGATACGCCGCTGGGAAGGCTTGATTACGACAGGATGCTGCGTGACAAGCTTGCAAGAGCTCGGGAGAAGATGCGCCAGTATGGTCTCGGCTCTGTTGTATGCATGACCGACATCAACGTGGCATACTCAACAAACATCCCACCCATATTCCCGGCTACGGGAGCGATAGGAGGTAACAGATATGCGATTCTTCCGATTGAGGGACAGCCTGTCGGCTTTGAAGAATGTAACACAGCTTTCGTTCTCAAGCAGTGTCTCCCAAACATCCGCGTAGAATACGCAATACCAGGCTCAGGCGGTCCCCATTTAGCCAGCGCAAGAGAAGCCCAGGAATACCTCACAAGAGAATGGGCTGAGCAGATAGCATCTATCCTGCGTGAGTACAAGCTTGACAAGGAGAAGGTGGGAATTGACGTCAACTCGCCGCCGTTGATTGAAGCTTTGAGGAAGGCGGGCTTAGATGTTACGCCCGACGGCGGTAAAGCACTGCTGGAGGCACGGATGATTAAGACGCCTGTGGAGCTGCAGTGCATCAGGGCGCTGGCAACAATCATAGACGGCGTTTTCGCCACGCTCGCCAAAAATCTGAGAGCAGGCGTAACCGAGAAAGAAATCTACGCCAAATGCATCTCATATGCGATAGAGCAAGGCATAACACCCTACGGAGGCTTCATAGTCTCAGGTCCGCACACATGGCCTAAGGACAACACAAGACCGTTCAGCGGGAGGAGGATAAGGCCTGGAGAGGTCGTGTACGCCGACTTCTTCAACTTCAGCTTCAACGGCTACAAATCATGTTATTACAGAACGTTCGTAGTGGGCAGGGCTTCCAAGGAGCTGAGGGAGACGAACGAAAGAGTCTACAACTGGTTAAAAGAAGCTGAGAAGAAGGTCAAGCCGGGGAACACCACTAAAGATGTTGTGGAGCACTGGCCCGATGAAGACTATCTCTGGTCCGAGAAACCTCCCTTCATACGGACGGAGAGAGACAAGCTGTCCACCTTCTGGATGAACATGGGTCATGGAATAGGCATGGGATTGTACGAGCCTCCGTTTTTCTGGAGACCTGTCGCTCTGAAGTGGCCACAGAAACTCGAGGCAAACATGGCCATCGCCCTAGAAACCCTTGACTGCACTCCCGACGGCAAATTAGGCGTCAGGATAGAAGACATGATCATAGTTACCGAGACAGGTCACGAAGTAATCAGCAAGTGGCCTGCTGAAGAGGTTACGGAAGTCCCGCTCTTCTAAACCACGGCTATCGCCTCAAGCTCCACCCTTGCCTCTCTCACCACCAGCGACTTGACTTCAACGGTAGTGGTTGTCGGAAGGTCATCGCCAAATATTTCCCACATAACCTCGTTCACCTGGTCCTGCTCCTCGATTCTCGTCAGATAACGTCTCATCGAGACAATGTTTTTAAAGTCTCCGCCCACGGCGTTGAGCACCAGCTTTATGTTGTTGAAAGCTCTTCTGGTCTGTTCTTTGATGTCCTCGGGTATTTTGAGTTCTTCCGGGTCGTGGGGATGCTTGTGATATAGGGGGAGAGCGGTCATGCCTGCGATGAACAGCAGCTTTCCACCCTTCACCAGAACGCCCGGAGAATAGGGTGTACGGTGTTGCGGAGGCTGGGGATGTATTACTACTTTGTTCATGTCTTGCTAGCTTGTTGAGAGAGATATAAACATCCGCAGGTTTATGGCAAACCATATTACAGAGCGAAGATTTGCTGGAAGCTATGCCCGTCACCTTACATCCGCTGTACCAAAAGCTTGGAAGCATAGTCAAGGATAACAGACGTTTGCTAAGCCAAGCTGGAGGCTCCGTCAAAGCAAACCATGCTCGGTGTGCAGTCCAGCGAAGTGGACGGTATAGCAAGTCATTCAGAGGTTTCGTTCACGTAAGTCTGATGAACGCTAGTTTAGACAGGCTCCATCCGAAGTTCTGGACCCATATTCTCTCGCATGCTTTCTCTCAGCTCGGGTTTTGCGAGCTAACGCAGTATGTTAGATATGCAGCCTACCTTCGCCTCAGCCTGGCTAACGTAAACATGATGAGCGGGTTGGCTGCCGATGAGGCGGCTGGGCTGGTTAAACGGGTTAGACGATGCTGCGTGGTGTACAACACGTTGAAGCGGTGAAGGTTGTGGAAAACATCAGCCTAAACGGCCATCCTCGGACTACCTACGTAAGCGGCTCAGCGCAGAACTCTGGCGGCACTCAGTCGTTAGAATCTACTCCACGTCAGGCTTCAGAACCCTGTTCTGAAGGTCCTCCCTCCATGGGACGAGGACCTCGAACAGCACTAGACCCTTCTCACCCGAGAACAGCCAGTGTTCTTCGTTGGAGCCTATGTAATACATGTCACCCTCGGACAGCGGGAACTCGCCGTTCTCAGCGATATATTTGCCGCTGCCCCGCACGATCAGCCCGTATGTCACATGCGGATGTTTATGCTTGGGGAAGTTAGAGTTTGGCGTCAGCTCAACCAAAACAGCCGTTGCCTTATCATCCGCCGAGACATACCTGCCCTTGAGAGCTTCCGTAACCTGCTTCCAAGCCTCGGGCTTCGGCCGCCAAATCTTCATGGGCGTTCGATTGACAGACGGGGCTTATAAATGTTGTTTTTCACGGTTGCTGGACAGTTTATTAACATAGACATCAGCAAACCGTCTATGACGCTGCAGACTATAGGTTTCATAGGCCTCGGCAACATGGGATACCCTATCTCCGTCAACCTTCTCAAAGCAGGCTATAGGCTCGTCGTCCATGACATTTTAGAGGATAGGGTGAAGAAGCTGATTGAACAGGGTGCGTCGGCGGCCAGCACGCCGAAAAACCTCGCTGAATCAGCCGACATAGTCATGACATCTCTCCCGACGCCGGATGCGCTCGAGCAGGTTATGGCTGGTAAGGACGGCGTGCTTGAGGCAGGGCGTGAGGAGCTGGTGGTTGTGATGCTGGACACGATTTCACCCACCTTAGCCAGAAGGCTGGCAGGCATAGCAGCTGAGAAGGGGGTCAAGGTTTTGGACGCGCCTGTGAGCGGCGGCCCCTACATGGCCCGAGAGGCAGCTCTAACCATCATGGTTGGAGGTGAAAAAGAGGTCTTCGAGAAATGCAGGCCCGTGCTTGAGAAGATAGGCAGGCACATATTCTACATCGGCGGAGCCGGGTCAGGTGCTGTGGTGAAGCTTGTTAACAACCTTCTTTCACTCGGAAACGTGGCGCTGATGTGTGAGGCCATAATCCTCGGCGGGATGGCGGGCGTCGACGGCAAGACGCTTTACGAAGTCTTGTCTAAGAGCACCGGAAGAAGCTTCGCGTTAGAGTATAAGCTGCCTAACATAATTGCGAAGAGACGTTTCGACGGAGGGTTCGCCATCGACCTCGCCTGCAAGGATTTGGGGATTATTTCAGACCTCGCCAAAGAGCTTGGATATCCCCTCTTCATCGGCTCGTTGGTTGAGCAGTTGTACAAACTCGCCAGAGCGATGGGTTTGGGGCGCGAGGACCATACAGCCGTGGTCAAAGTGTTCGAGAATCTTGCTGATTTGACGGTTGAGTTCTGAAGAGACTTTATATATCTCAGAAAGGTTGAACGTTGCCATGAGCTCAAAAGACGAGGTGATCAAGTATTTCGAGAAAGAGCTTGGCTGGGTTCCTGAGTTTGTGCAACTCTTGGCGGATTACACGCCCACGGCTTTGAAGGGGATGCTGGAGTTCCGACGTGGGTTCATGGCTGAACCGCCGGCAGGAGCCCTTCCCAAGATAGTAAAGGAGCTCATCTTCATCGTTCTCGACACAGTCGCCCACAACGTTGAAGGAGGCAAGGCTCACGCCCGGGCTGCGGTCAAGGCAGGCGCCACCGTGGCTGAAATCGCCGAAGCATTAGTCATGACGATGTATCTAATGGGTATTCCGACGATGGAGGTTGCTGGAAAAGAGATTTTGAAGGCAGCCGTAGAGGCGGCGAAAGCCCGTTAGACTACAGACGGAGGCCAGCCAACGTCATCATAAGAAGCGCAAACCACAGAAGAATCACGTTCAACGTGAGACCTCTCTTCACCTTTCCGAGGTTCTCAAGATATTCCGGGCTGGCTGTCTCGGGGTTGTTCAACATCATCTGCAGCAGCTTTTTTCCCTTTGGTTTGAAATAGATGTTTGCGTTTAAAAGTGCGGCGAGGGATGCGAGACCTCCTACGAAAAGCATGGCGCCGTACCTTGTGGTTAACACCGCCAGCGACAGCAGCCCCATATAAACGACAAGTCCGACGCCGCTCAGAACCGTCGCCAGCCCAATGTACAGAAACCATCGGAAAATTCTCGGAAGCAAAACAACCGCCAGCCTCGACCGGCTCTGCTGGTTTATTTTCTCGAGAGAGGGAAGCAGGAAGAGAACGATGAAGCTGTCGCCGCCAGCCCACATCACCGCACCTATAATGTGAACGTACTTGAGCACGGCCAGTTCAAGATAACCCAGCATGCCATCGTCCCCTCGAAAGCTCTCATAAGCCTTTCCCATAAACAGGCCAGCATATTTATCCTCGAAAGTCGTTTGCCGCCCATGTTCATAAAGGCTGTGCAGTCGACCGCGATATTGGCGGCGTATGTCGTGTACACGTGGAGCAGGATCTTCTTACCTGTCGTGATTGTCGAAGTGATGCAGGAGTTTAGTCTGGACGTTGCTTTGGCCGGTTTGCTCACGACGTTGAACGGCTTGGGGCAGGGTGCGCTCAGCCTTTTCGCAGGCCACATAACCGACAGGATGGGTTACATCCGCGGCCTGACGCTCGGCATGCTCATAACCGCTGCAGCAAACCTAGTAATCTCCATAGGTGTCACGCCTGTCGAAGTCTTCATAGCCGCCATCTCCTCTGGTGTGGGAATATCGTTCTGGACGGCGGCAAGCTATCCACTGATGACAAAGGTTTTAGAAGGCAGGCTTAGCCTCAGCTCGGGGCTTATCGTAAGCGCCTTCGGCCTCGGCGCATTCACAGCCCCTACAGTCGCCGCCTACATACTGCACGCATACAACGGATGGCGCTATCCATTCATCTTTTTAGCCGTCAGCACAGTCATACTCATTCCCGTGTTGCTGGAATTGTTACGAGGCCTTAAAACCCGGCCGTCACGCGGAGAAGCCGGGCTCAGTAAAACGATATACTTTGGACTTTTCAGGTTCATCCCATCTATAGTCGGCCTGGCTTTCATGCAGTTTGCATACTTGGCTCTGTATGTTGCCTACCTCCGGCTGGCCCATGGGTTTGACCCTCAGGCCGCAGCCTTCGCCGTATCGCCGTATGGGCTTGGGATATTGTTAGGTGGAGTGTTAGGCTCTTATCTTAGCATGAGAGTTAGAGGGGTTGTGTTGGTTCTCATAACATCCATGCTGGCGATGTCCCACATGCTGTTCATTTTCAACACAGTGCCAAGCTTGTTGTCAGCATCCCTCACAAGCCTATTGCTAGGCGTGGTGCTGGGTGGAATCATGTTTCAAACTCTGATGGTCGAAACACAGCTTTCAGTTCCCAGCAATCTTCTGGCTTCAGCCACAGGTTTCTTCTATACGGTGCTTTCTTTCGCGTCAACATTGCCGGGATACATTTTAGGCATCATGGTCGGCTATCTGGGATGGCAGACAGCCGGCACAATCTTCTACATTATAACTGGCGCCCTAACATCATCAGGCGCTCTCATAGCCAACATTGTAAAGCAACAAAAGATGCATTAGCCTTCGAGAGCATAACCTCAGTTGTACAGAAGAAACTCTGCAGTAAGGTCGTATGGTCTTTACGGAACTTTTCATTTTCTAGACGAGTGGATTTTGAGATGCTTAACATGTGTTTCGACGTAACTCCATCCGACTTTTTCAAAACCATCAACTTTTCCGGAGCTAGCTGACGCGTCGTAGAGTTTGGCTTCCGTGTTTTCGGCGAGATGTGTGAGCAGTTTTTTAGCTATACTCAGCTTTTTCCTTTTACGAGTTGTTTCGTCGCTGGACAACTTCGCTGGCTTTGAGTATTTTCCTATTTCGCCGTCGAAATCCATGCCAGCCATGACGATGTTTCTGACGCCGAGCTCCTCGCACATGTAGACGGCTCTGTCACCGTCCGTGAACCCTCCGAAGTTTTCCAACACTCCCACGGGCTCTGTCTGCGTTGTTCCAACGACCGCTGGGAGATTGGGGATTAGGAGTTTTATCCTGTCGATGTTGTCGCCGTGGGCGTGGACTACGAGCAGGCTGCCTTTCTCAGCGGCTTCAACCAAGGCTTCATCGCCGCCGTCCAAATCCGTTACAACCACATCAGGCGTCACGTTTCTTTCTAAGAAGGCTTTGCAGGCACCGTCGGCGGCAACCGTCAGCACCAAGCCAGCGCCTACTTTTTCAAGGAATTCGTCGATGTCTTTCTCTAAGGATGGGCCTGCTCCAAAAACAACCGCCCAAGCATGTCTTTTGAAAACCATGGTCAGATGCTCTCTGCTAAGGTGTTTCTGCTTTATCATGTTTGAGAGGAGTTGTGCGGCTTCATAGTCTCTGGACCTATCTATACCTAGCTCCATGCAGATTTCTGCGTAAAGCTTCAGCCATTCTTCCAGCTTCAATTAAGGTTCTTCCTTAGTTTACCGAAGGTTGTGCGTAGGGTTGACTCGAGGTTGTGCTGATGTATGCTTTCTAGGGATTTAACCCTTATGATTACATGGTTTTCATCGGGTATTTGCGGAAACCTTCTGACAACCTTTTCAGCCACATGTCTGACGACGTCTTCCACAAACCTAGGGCTCTCTACAGCTTCGAGGACTAAGGCTGCTTCGTCATGTCTTTTGAGCAGCTCCAAAGTTCTGCTGCTGAAAGATTTTCGCAGCACTTCGAGAAGGTCTTCGAAAGCTATGCTGCCGTCGGTCTCTACGAGGACGCTGGCGTAGCACCTCTGCATGTGGGTTACGCCTGGTGTTGAGCCCCCGCCGTTAGCTTTGGCGTAGATTTCTTGGATGACTTGCTGTGCGCACGGACATGCTGTGATGCCCGTTGTCTTCACTCCGATGAAATTCCTGAGTATTACAGCTCCGTTGAAGCGTTTGGCGTAGGATTTGAGAATGATGTCAAAACTTTCCAGCGAGTCGTTCATACTTACGGGAGTTTTCTCCGCGTTGAAGAACTTCGCGTTCACGACTGAGTACGCTCTCGTAGAGTAGCTGTGGTTTTCCAGAAGCTTTCCAGCTATCAGGGAGGCCAGTTTGTGAAAGGTTGAGCCGTCAACCCTCAAAGCAGCCCATTTTACAGCTTCGACGGAGCGGGAGGCGTGAATGCCCCGCTGGCTTCCTGAAAGGTTCACAGCAGCCTTTATCCGCGGGATGGCTGCAAACCTCACACCGTTCAACTCTATCTCGCCCAACGGAATGTAAACATCGGACACGGCAACCCAGTCTATCCCCACAGAAAAGGGAGCCTCCTCAGACTGCACGTCTCTGGTTAGTGTCATTCGGCGACCCCCGTTTTCTGGACCTTATAAACATGCCTTCACGCCACACATCCCCAAATCTTTGGAAAAGCTAATTAGAAAATCCGGGGTTCACGGCCGCTGTATGTATTTATGTGACTGGCGGGGCAGTTTTATTGGATGCTGTTCCGCGAGCTTGTAGATTACTATGAAAGGCTTGAGGCGACTACTAAACGGCTTGAGATGACGGATATTCTCGCGGAGCTTCTTGTGAAAACCCCGGCCGACGTCATCGACAAGGTTGTTTACATGACTTTGGGCGAGCTTTATCCTGCGTACAGAGGGGTTGAGCTTGGTGTTGCGGAGAAGCTTGCTTTGAAGGCTGTGCGACAGGTTTCGGGGGCGGATGAGAAGACGGTGAACGAGCTTCTCTCACGCCACGGCGACGCAGGAACGGTCGCCATGCTTTTACTCAGGAACAAGGAGCAGATGACGCTCTTCGCCCAAGAACTGACCGTGGAGGATGTTTACGGCTCTCTTGAAAAAATTGCAAAGTCCACGGGTCCAGGCGCGGTTGACGTCAAGACAGCTATCCTGTCTGGGCTGCTGTCGCAGGCAACGCCTCTCGAGGCCAAACACATTCTGCGGATTGTGACGGGCAACATGAGGCTCGGGGTTGCGGACATGACGGTGCTCGACGCTTTGGCCAAAGCTTTCGGCGGCGACAGAAATGTTTACGAAAGGGCCTACAACCTGAGCTCCGACATAGGGCTTGTAGCCAAGACGGCGGCCAAGGAAGGGTTGGAAGGAGTAGCCCGCTTTAGCGTAAATGTAGGCATTCCCGTCAGATGCATGCTGGCCGAGAGGCTTTCATCAGCCGAGGAGATTCTTGAGAAAATGGATGGAAGCGGGTTTGCTGAATACAAGTATGACGGTGAAAGGATGCAGATACATAAGGCAGGTGTAAACGTGTGGGTCTTCTCACGCAGGCAGGAGAACATAACCCACCAGTATCCAGATGTTGTCGAAATGGTTAGGTCGCATGTGAAAGCGGGGGAAGCCATTCTAGAGTGCGAGGCGGTCCCGCTCGACCCTGAAACAGGGGAGATGCTGCCCTTCCAAGAGCTCATGCACCGCAAGAGAAAGAAGGAGATAGAGAAAGCCGTTGAAGAATATCCGGTGGCCCTCTACTTCTTCGACATACTCTACCTAGACGGCGAAGACCTCACCACGAAAACCTTCCTAGAGAGAAGGAAGACGCTCGAGAAGATTGTCGAAGAAGATGAGAGGATAAAGCTGAGTAAAGGCTTGCTGGCCGACTCGCCACACGAGATTGAGAAGATATTCGCAGAAGCCGTAGAGGACGGGTGCGAAGGGGTTATCGTCAAATCTGTCGCGGAAGACAGCGTCTACAGGGCTGGAGCCCGTGGATGGCAGTGGATTAAGTTCAAACGCGACTACCGCAGCGAGATGATAGACACCGTCGACTTGGTGGTCGTTGGTGCTTTCCACGGGAAGGGAAGGAGGAAAGGCCGTTTCGGAGCCTTGTTGATGGCCGCCTACGACCCGGGAAGAGACGTTTTCCAAACAGCCTGCAAGGTCGGCTCAGGCTTCAAGGACGAAGACTTGGAAAGGTTCACCGAAATGCTCAACCAGCTCAAGATACCTCATAAAAGCGCCCGCGTCGACTCGCTCATGCAGCCGGACATCTGGGTGGAGCCGCGGGTTGTCTTGGAGATAATAGGCGCGGAGGTTACCCTCAGCCCTGTTCACACATGCGCTCGTGATGTGTTGAAGGAGGGTTATGGTCTAGGCATAAGGTTTCCACGGTACACCGGCAGGCTTAGGGATGACAAGAAGCCCGAGGACGCCACGACTCCCGAAGAGATAGTTGAGATGTATAAGCGTCAGCTGAAGAAGATAGAGGCTGAATAGCTATCTTTGTTTTCTGACGAACAGTATCGCCAGAACGCCGGCTAAAGCCACCATTATCAGCAGGTTGAACATAGCTGTCGTGGCGAGCGACGGTATCGTCATCACTTGTACCGTTGTTGGTGTGAGTTTGACAGAGTAGGCTGTTGCAGAGCTTTCGCCAGCGAACACGATGGTTGAAACAGCCCATGCAAACACGTATGCCGATGAAACAGAGATTCCAGACATCCAGCCTGTCAGCACAGCTCGAAGCGAGATGCTGGAACCTGGCTCAGTTTTTGTCTTCTGCATTCCGAAAACCTCCCAGACAGGGAGGACTGGGAAAAGTTTTGCAAACAGCAGGAGGATTAACGCAAGCCCTGCGAAAGAGCCTGCGGTGAGCAGAAGCTCCACATAGGTCGGTGTGTATTGGGGAATGGCTGACTGCACGGTTGGAAGCCTCATGTAGTTCATCAAGCCGGGCAGAACTATCAACACCCTCTTAACCCACATAGCGGGAAGCGTTACAGCAGCCATCGCCACAACAGTTTTGAAGGTTTTCAGCCTCGGTATGAGGAGGACGACGCTGGCGAGAACGAGGGAGGCGAGCACATACCATGTGAGCGGGCTGTACGGGCCTGTCCACGAAAACTCCGAAACCATGAAATCTTCGGAGGCGGCTGCATACCTGATCGTGAAAGTCTCAGCGAGGAAGAAGTAAAGATACCCCAGCAAGAAAACCAAAAGCATGTTGCCGAGGTTTACGAACGTTTTGTCCGGCATTACCCCGCTTAAGCCAAAACGCCATCTAACAATCGCTGAAACAATTATCACCAGCGATAGGCCTGACAGCAACGCTCCTATGATGAAGTATGGTCCCATCATCGCATCGTTCCAAGTCGGCACAGCCTTCATGCCGCCGAAAATCCATCCGGTAACCGTGTGCATCATCACAGCTATGGGGACCGTGACTAGTGCGAGGATTTTGAGACCCGACTCAAGCAGGTGGAGCTGGTCTTTGCCGCCTTTCCAGTCGTAGCGTAACAGCTTGTAGAGCCGCTGGAAACGGCTTTCGTTCTCCGACATCACGGCGACGTCGGGTATAAGGGCGACGTGGAGGTAGCCGAGGCCTGTGAGAAGGTAGAACAGCAGCACTATGACGTCCCAGGCGACCGGCGACTGTACTCTTCCGAACAAGGGTATGTAGGTGAGGGCGCGGAACAGCTGGCCGACGTCGAACAAGATGTTGAGAGCGGCTATGACGAGGCTTCCGACGGTTATGACCTCAGCAATCCTCGTAACCGGCTTACCCCACTCAAAGTTCAGCAACCTCATGATGGAAGAGATGAAGGTTCCAGACATGCTGATGCTGATGAAGAAGACGAAGTTGGCCATGTAGATGCCCCAGGCCACTGGCCTGTTAAGCCCTGTGACTCCAAGCCCTTGAGTCAGCTGCTGGAGCCAAGCGTAAATGGCTAAGCCGATGATGACGAGCAGAACGCCGAGGGTTGCGTAGGCAGGTCTGCTGAACGAACCTGGCCTGTAGTATTTTTCGACCTCCGACGCCATCTAAACCCCCTCCTGCAGATATATCACCTTCGGGTTAGTGCCCAGCTCCTCGAACAATCTGAACGCCCTCTTGCTCTCAGCAAGCTGCGAGACAAGGCTCTCAGGATCGTCCAAGTCGCCGAAGACCAACGCCCTGCCCGTGCAGCTTCTCACACATGAAGGCAGGTAGTTGAGTTCTCTGAAGTCAAAGTCGCTCCACCTCTCCTCAGGCTCCGCCTCGCTTACTTCGTCATCCTTCATGATAAGCCTGCGCATCAACGTGTCAACTGCTTTGCCCACTTTCTCATCCGTGGTCAAACCATCTTTAACCGCTTTGGCTAATGCGGCTGGAAACGTTCCAGCCTCAATATCTCTCCTTAAACGAATAATCCTGTGGACGCAGAACGTACATTTCTCCACAACGCCCGCAGGCCTTACAGGAACTGTTGGGTTGAGATAATCTAGATAGGTGTCCGGCCAGGATGGCTCACGCCAGTTGAAGTATCTGACGCCGTAGGGACATGAGACCATGCAGAGCCTGCAGCCGATGCATCTGTTA
>Ga0209289_100137_pt1 | contig 44164 bp, 38 predicted proteins | sample GXS110809BmetaG_FD_184121 | JGI IMG/M metagenome (GOLD analysis project Ga0209289, IMG submission 184121) | Hot spring microbial communities from Gongxiaoshe hot spring, China to study Microbial Dark Matter (Phase II) - GXS 110809B (SPAdes)... ... | reverse complement strand
ATAACCCCTGTTACCCCCCTTCCCCTTCTGCACCCCCAGGACCCAGCGGATTGTCAAACATCAGGCCGATCCTCAGGCAGCCTCACTTTTACCCAAATCCGGCCAAAAAGTCAATGGGGAATTTTCCAAGACACGGCGGCCAGACTATCCAGACCCGGAAGGCACCAACCCCTGACTTCGCCCGCCCACAAGACTCCAACCACGTCGGCAACAATCGCCGCAACCGCGTCGCTCATTCCCCCGAGCTTGATCTTGACTTGTGCGCTGCCATTACGACTTCTCCACCAGGACGAAGGGAGCCCAAAGAAGGGATGCATGAACCGTCCTTCCTCAAGCATCTCCAGCCGCGCCCGCCGCAAAGCATCGGCTTTCCCTCGCCCCGCCTTCACGCGCTCGCCGAAGGGACATAGCTCACGGGTTCATCCGTTCCCTCTTTTGGGCGTTGGGCTGGTCTGAAGCCGTATCCTCTTAGCTGTCTCCACTCCTTGTCCACGAACGTCTGGACCACAACGCCTTGGTATCGGAAGATCCTCCTTGAAACCAGCAGATGAAGACATCGTGAGCCGAGAGACGGGAGATTTCGAGCTGGCCTTTGGCGGTCTCGGGGTAGGAGAGATGGGAGTGGAAATGTCTGGCTCATCGCACTTGGGCGGAGGCATGCGCTTCGTCTTGACAAATGAGTCCTTTTATGCGATCAGTATGCGCGTGAAGGTGGTTTGCAATCCACTGTGTGACTCCACAAAAGGAGAAAGGAGGATTTGCCGTGTTGGGTACAGTCGCATCTCGGAAAGTTTTGCTGATCGGCCTTCTGATCCTACTTACCATCAGCCGGGCAGGTGGGGTTTCCACCCAGTCTACTGCTTGGCAAAGCATCGGCCCAGAAGGCGGAGACATTCGCTCCTTGGCGATTGACCCAACGACCCCAACTACGCTCTATGTCGGGACACAGGGCGGCGGCGTGTTCAAGAGCACCGACGGCGGCGCAAGTTGGAGCGCGATCAACTCCGGCCTGACGAATCCCAGTGATCGCAATGTGTTTGCCCTGGCGATTGACCCAAAGAATGCCACAACGCTCTATGCCGGAACAAATGGCGGCGGCGTGTTCAAGAGCACCGACGGCGGCGCAAGTTGGAGCGCGATCAACTCCGGCCTGACGAATCGCAATGTGCAGGCTCTGGCGATTAACCCGCAGAATCCCGCCACCCTCTATGCTGGGACATATGACGGGGTTTTCAAGAGCACAAACGGCGGCGCAAGCTGGAGCAAGGTCAACTCCGGCCTGACCAATACTCGTGTGCAGGCCCTGGCGATTGACCCGCAGAATCCCGCCACCCTCTATGCTGGGACATATGACGGGGTTTTCAAGAGCACAAACGGCGGCGCAAGCTGGAGCGAGGTCAACTCCGGCCTGACGAATCCCAGTGATCGCCGTGTGCAGGCCCTGGCGATTAACCCACAGAATCCCACCACCCTTTATGCCGGGACGCAAGGCGGCGTGTTCAAGAGCACCGACGGCGGCGCAAGCTGGAGCAAGGTCAACAATACTTCCTTTGTGCTAGCCTTGGCGATTGACCCGGCGACCCCCACCACGCTCTATGTCGGGACACAGAACGACGGCGTGTTCAAGAGCACCGACGGCGGCGCAAGTTGGAGCGCGATCGACTCCGGCCTTACTGCTCTTATTGTGTATGCCCTGGCGATTGACCCGCACAATCCTACCACGCTCTATGCCGGGACATTTAGGGGAGTGTTCCAGAGCACGGACGGCGGCGCAAGCTGGAGCAAGGTCAACAATGCTTCCTCTGTGCGAGCTGTGGCGATTGACCCGGCGACTCCCACCACGCTCTATGCCGGGACAGATGGCAGCGGCGTGTTCAAGAGCACCGACGGCGGCGAAAGCTGGAGCGCGATCAACTCCGGCCTGACCAATACCCGTGTGTGGGCCCTGGCGATTGACCCAGCGAACCCCACTACCCTCTATGCTGGGACATATGGCGGCGGCGTGTTTAAGAGCACCGACGGCGGCGAAAGCTGGAGCGAGGTCAACTCCGGCCTGACGAATCCCAATGATCGCCGTGTGCAGGCCCTGGCGATTAACCCACAGAATCCCACCACCCTTTATGCCGGGACGGAAGGCGGCGTGTTCAAGAGCACAAACGGCGGCGCAAGTTGGAGCGTGATCAACTCTGGCCTGGAGAATCCCGACGTGGCTGCCCTAGCGATTAACCCACGGAATCCCACCACGCTCTATGCCGGGACAGCTGGCGGCGTGTTCAAGAGCACCGACGGCGGCGCAAGCTGGAGCAAGGTCAACAATGCTGCCTTTGTAGAAGCCCTGGCGATTGACCCAGCGAACCCCACCACCCTCTATGCCGGGACATGGGGCAGCGGCGTGTTCAAGAGCACCGACGGCGGCGCAAGCTGGAGCGCGATCAACTCCGGCCTGACCAATATCCGTGTGCGGGCCCTAGCGATTGACCCAGCGAACCCCACCACCCTCTATGCCGGGACGGATGGCAGCAGCGTGTTCAAGACCGTAGGGCTACCTTAAATGTCAAGGACTCGCGCCAAACGGTGCGCGAAGGGGCCCGTGCGATGACACAAGCAAGCCCTCAAGACAACGAAAAGCCGTTGGCCCATGTCCAGAACTGGTGCAGCAACGAAGGAGAGATGGCGAATTCCTCTATACTACGCACTCGTTTTAGACATGAGCCAAGCTGTTTTAGACCTTCGAGGTCTTCGCAGAGATCGAAGGTCTGCATGATCAGCCCGTGAACTCTCCCGCTACGATTTCCCCATCAGGATGAAGGGGGCCCAATAGAAGGGATGCATGAACCGTCCTTCCTCAAGCATCTCCAGCCGCGCCCGCCGCAAAGCATCGGCTTTCCCTCGCCCCGCCTTCAGATGCCGATAGAATCGCACCATCAACTCGGCCGTCGAGACATCCGCCACCTTCCACAAACTCACGACGACGGCTCCGGCCCCGGCGTAGAAGAACCCGCGCGTCAGCCCGATCAACCCCTCGCCCCGCATCTGCTTCCCCAAACCCGTCTCGCACGCCGAGAGCACCACCAGCTCCGCATTCAATTTCAGGTTGAAGACCTCGTACACCTGCAACAATCCATCCTCCTGAGCCTGCCGAGCGCCCGAAGGCAACGTCAGCACCAGGCCCGAATACGACGGCGCCTGCTCGTTGAGCAGCCCATGCGTAGCAAAATGCACGAACCGATAGCGATCGAGCGCTTCCCCTTTAACATTCTCCTCCCGCGCCTGCGCCCCCAGATAGAGCGTCACTTCCTCGGCCGAATAGAGCTTGGCGATGCCTTCCACTTCCCAACGGCTGGAGCGCAAAGGCGGGAGTTTCCTCAGCTCCCCAAAAGCGCTGTTCAGCGCTCGCCCCACGGCGCTCTCCACCCCCGCCTCCCCATAGACGGGATCGGCATAGGCCAGCAGCGTCTTCTCCGGCCTCCCCACCTCCGCCCTCGACACGCTCGCCCACACGCTGGCCGAAGGCGCATAGCTCACGGCATAGCTCCGCACCAGATACGGCAACCGACGCGGATCCTCCACCGTCACCTCCCCGCTGGTCAACAACACTTCAAACGGCAGGTAGTACAAAATCTCGTCCGGCACGAGGATCAATTCCCGCTTCCCCGCCAACCACTTCTCCGCCGGCTCCACCAACTGCTGATAGAGCCGCCGAGCGTTCACCACATAGTTTGCCCAGGCCGTCCGCAACGGCCCCGGAGCGATCGCCGCCCGCAACTTCTCCACCCGCTCCCGAATCTCCGCCGTCGCCCCCAGACGAATCGCTTGAAAGCCCTCCCGCGTGACGACGAAAAGAACCGCCTTCTCCCGACCCAACACATATTCCAGAAGCGCCGTCCGCTCATCGAGTCGGGCTTGAAGCGCCCGCACGCCGATCGGCTCCGGATACTGCAACTCGGCATAGCGCGGATGCCTCCGCCGAATCTCTAGCTCGACCTGCTGGCGCTCCTCATCGGCCCGCTTGAGCGCTTCCTCCAAAGCGGCGATCTCCGCCGCATTGGGACGAGCCTGCGCATGAGCGCGAAGAAGCTGACTCTGAATCCCCGCAATCCGCGCATGCACGGCCCGCTCCCGCTCCTTCAGCTCCGGCGCGATCCCCGCCGTGACCTCAATCCGCGCTTCGGTCAATAGCTCCAGCAGACTACGCGCCCGCGCCCGCTCGCTCGCCTCGAACGCTCCGAGATCGTGCCCCTTGCCCGGCTCCCGCTCGTGCAACTGCAGGAGCAGGTCAATGTAGAGTTCGTAGTAGTCTCAATTCGAGGCGAAGAACGAGGCGCGAAGCTCCGGCCCCGGAGCGGCAGCCCGCAGCGATTCAAGCAGCCCTATGGCGCCTTCCAGGTTCGAGATCGAACCCATTCCGCACGTAAGCCCGCGCGAGCGGACGATCCGAAATTAGCCTGGGGTGAGCGCAAGCGAACCCCAGGAACACGCGACGAAAAATCCCCCCCAAGCCCGCATGAGCGGGCGGCCCATGCAGTTGAACCAAACGGGTGTTCGCGGACATACGAGCGGCGACGGGATGGGTCGCCCCCTTCGGGGGCTTGGGGGGAATGAGTGGGGCAGTTGTCCTAGGGCTCGCTGCGCTCGCCCTAGACTAGATCCGAGCGCCTGCTACCGCAGGCTCAATCCTGGATGAGTCGGATTGGGGCCGAGAGACATCCGACCATCGTTCACGGGGAATGGTGAACGGTCTGAGGTCGGCGCCCGTGCCTCGCCCTAAGCTAGATTCGATTCGCCCGAGAACCCTGGGATACCTCATGCTAAGCGAGCCACTCCAGCAAGACGCTGGGCCAGCTCCCACTACGCATCGCTTCCTGGCATAGCGCATTCTCTCTGATCTTTGCGCTTCCGAACAAACAGCAGACGTCCTCCTGCGCGAGCCGAGGACCCGCGCAGGAGGCTTCTGCGTTGTTCATCGTTTGAAGATGAACGTACCATCGCCCGCTCCGAGCAACGTCACCAGCTGCCCGAACGGAGACCCGACGATCACGATGTCCAACTTCCCATCATTGTTGAAGTCTCCAACGTCGAGCGAAGTCGGAGCGGTCACAGCCCGAACTCGCGATACGCGCAACGGCGACTGTAAGCTGGCCGGAACGAGCGAGATATCACTAGTGGTGAAATTCGCCGCGGCGACACTTAGCGTTCCGGGCACGAATTCTCCGGTCACCAGCGCGATCGGATTCGACCCGACAGAGACGTCCATTCGGGTGAAATTCAGGGGTCGGTCTTGCGAGAGCAAGAGCGAGACTGTATCCGCTGTGAAGTTGGCCACTGCCAGGTCCGGTCGGCCGTCCTGATTGAAATCGCTCGCCACAAGCGCCACCGGTCCTTCCCGCACTGGCAAGCGCCGCGCCTCTCTGAACCCTCCTTGCCCGTTGCCCAGCAACAGCGCCACTTCATTCGAGAGCATGTACGAGACGGCCAGATCAACTACTCCATCCAAGTTGAAATCGGCCACCACGATCGCGCTCGGCCCATTCCCAAAGAGGGGGATATTGAACGCTTCGACGAACCGTCCATCTCCTCGCCCCAACAGAACTGTGATGTTATTCGAGGTGAAGTTGGATACGGCTATATCCGGACGGCCATCCCGATCGAAATCTGCGACCGTGAGCGCAGAGGGGTTAACTCCACCGATCAAGAAGATGGGGAAGATACGATCAAACGTCCCATCGCCGCGGCCCAGACCCACCGTAAGCGTGCTATCGAGGTTGTTCGCCGTCACCCAATCAGTCCTCCCATCGCCGTTGAAGTCGCCGATGCCGATGGCGATCGGACCGTTCCCGGTCATATAGGTGCGGAACCTCTGGAATGTCCCATCCCCCTTACTCAAGTAGATCATGACCTGATTCATCGCGAAGTCAGCAACGAGCGCCCCCCCGCTATTCACAACCTGCACAACTTCTTCGGAAGCCGACACTGCCGGTCCGCTCGCGCCTGTCAGCGTGAACGTCATCGCCGCTACCGCCACCATGTTCGAGCAGGTGCCTGTCGGCGTCGTGGGGCAGAAATCGCACTTATCTCTTGTACCATCCTGATCGGCATCAGGACGCGGGCAATCTGGACTCAAGCCCGTGCACTGCTCTTCTGCAGGACAATTGTCTCCGGGATGGCATGGTGTTCCCATCGGCTTGATCGGATGGGTGCACGTGCCGGCCTGGCACACGTCGTCAGTACACGCCTTCCCATCGTCGGTGCAGGCGGTACCGTTCGCTTTGTTGGTGAACGAGGTCTGGGATTGGTCTGGACGACAAGCCTGACACTCGTTGTTGGGGTTATTCTGCCCGCTCGTGTAGCATGTCCCGTTGATCAAACAATTCCCTGACTGGATCGAATACTGACAGGTATACGAGTTAGGGTCTGTTGACTGGCATGTGTCAGTGGTACAGGGTTTGTCATCGTCGCAATTCGGTGGGCTACCGGCTATGCAAACCCCATTCTGACACGAATCGTTCTGCGTGCACCCGTTATTGTCGGCGTTGCAGAGCGTGCCATTTGGCTTGTTGGTGAACGAGGTCTGGGACGTGCCCGGATCACAGGCTTGACACTCGTTCTGGGGATTGCTCTGCCCCCTCGTGTAGCATGTCCCGTCGATCAAACAATTCCCTGACTGGATCGAATGCTGGCAGGTATACGAGTTAGGGCCTGTTGACTGGCATGTGTCAGTGGTACAGCTTAAGCCATCGTCGCAATTCGGTGGGCTACCGGCTGTGCAAACCCCATTCTGACACGAATCGTTCTGCGTGCACCCGTTATTGTCGGCGTTGCAGAGCGTGCCGTCCATTGCGAACTGGCAAGTGGATGTGCAGCAAAAGCCCGGCTGTCCGTTGTTCGATCCGAGATCGCACTGTTCGCCGAGTTCGGGTGTACCGTTGCCGCACACTGCACCGCTTTCGCAGGGGATGGTGACGTTGCCCACGCTATCTTGAGCTGAGTTGAAGTCCTTGCGCTCCGAAGCATCATCACCGCTATCGAAGACATCGCTCCCACCTTGTCCGTATAAACTGTCGTTACCAGCACCCCCCTTGAGCTGATCGTTGCCATCGCCACCGTAGAGCGTGTCGTTAGCGTTTCCTCCGGAAAGCGAATCATTGCCATCGCCGCCTGTGAGTGTATCTATACCATCGCCTCCAGTGAGGCAATCATCCCCCGGACCACCATCGAGATCGTCCGCGCCGCCCTCACCATGTAAAATATCGTCGCCATCGCCGCCCGAAATCCGATCGTTACCTCCTCTGCCGAAGATCGTGTCATTACCAGCTTCGCCGCGGATGTTGTCATTACCGTCCCCACCGGTGATCGTATCGTTGCCATCGCCGCCCCAAATATCGTTATTGCCGGTTCCGCCGTCGATCGTATCATCACCGCCGTCGCCGTAGATATTGTCATTACCACCCTCGCCAAAGATTTGGTCGTTTCCATCGCCACCTCTGAGCTCCAGATCGTTGCCCGCGCCACCATAAATCGTGTCGTTGCCGCTGCCGCCCTTGATCCTGTCGTTGCCGCCGAGGCCATAGATCGTGAGGTCACTCGTAGACGAGGAGCAATCAATGGTGTCACCACCGTTCGTGCCCGTGATCGTAGTGCCGCTAATCGTGACCCCAGCGGATACGGTACAACTAACGGTTGGGGTTAGCGCTATGACGGCCGGATTGAGTCCGCTCGCCGGTTGTGCGAAGAGCGCCCAAACTGCCGCTCCGAGAATCAGCAGAAAAGGGACGATCCGCCCGTGCCGTCGTGGCCGACGGTATCGGTCGGGCCAGCCCCGCAATCGTGGGTGTACATCAAATGTGATGAAGCGCATTTTCCTGTCTCCTTCCTCTTGCCGAATTTTCCCACAGGTTCGACCCTGCGGGTTTCGGAGGAAGCCCTAAGAGGACCACAAGTCAGGGGGTACTCAGGGGCGGGAGAGCGTCACTTCAACAAGGGAACTTGTCGCCTCAAGGTGCCTCCCCCTGCATGCCTACTTTCCTCCTCCGGCCTGACTACTCCTTTTGCCCGGGTCCATTTCCTCCTTCCGCCGGAAAGCAGTATATGCATTGAGCCCGAAAAGTCAAGGAAGATTTTCAAGATGCAAGCGTTTCTTTTAAAAAGCCGGAGCCCGGGCACAGATATCGCTAAGCGTGAACCCTCCGAAAATCACGGGAGTGCGAGAAGCGCCTCCCCAGTGAGAGCTCGGCCTACGTACCTTTGGGCTCGGGAATTTCCGTTCGAGGCGTAATGTCGGGTACGGACGGGGGACAGTGCGGGAGGGCAGCATTCTGTCTCAGACCTTCGCAAGGTATAATCTGGAGCGTGGTCGGCATGGAGAAAGCGACTGAAGCGATCCTCCGGGACCTCGGGCAAGGGTTGAACATCGAAGAGAACTTCCGCTTGCTCTTCGAGCGCTACTACGGCCCGATCTACCGGTTCTTCCGAAGGAAAGGGATGTCGCCGGAAGATGCCCGCGATCTCACCCAGGAGGCGTTTTTTTCTGCCTATAGAGGGATGGGCGAGCTTCGTGAAAGCGCCCGGTTCGAGAAGTGGTTGTACAGGATCGCCAAGAACACATACATCAACGAGATGGAACGACGAGGGGCGAAGAAGCGGACGGCTGCCGAGATTTCGCTCGAGGAAGTCCAGGCGAGCGCGCCGGGCCCTTTTGACGCTCCATCCAGCGTAATAGCAACGGCCGACCCGATGGAGACGGTGCTGGAGAAAGAGACGCTGGACAAGTTGCGCGAGGCCATAGAGCAACTGCCCGTGCAGATGCGTCGGTGCGTCTACCTGCGCGTGGTGAAGGAGCAGTCGGTTCAGGAGATCGCAACCCTCCTGGGCATTTCCGTCAACACGGTCAAAGCCCATCTGCATCAGGCGCGGAAGACGCTGCGAGAACGGCTCAGTGTCCTGTTCGGCGAGGTGGAATTGTGAGCGGCCCTGCCACGACAGGGGACCGAGTCCGTCGTCACTTTGCGAAGAGCAGAGAGCTGGAGGTCGAACGATGAACGGAGAGCTGCGACGATATTTGCAAGCGCTCGACGGAGAATGGGAGGATCACCTGAGGCGCCATCCCGACGAGGACGAGATGATCGCCTACGTGCGCGGGGAGCTTGAGGCAGGGGACGCCGAGCGAATGAGGTCGCATCTTGTGCGGTGTGATGCATGCGCAGCAGCCCTCAAAGACGTGGCGGACTTCTTCGAGCCGATTCGAGAAAGGGAAGGACCGATCCCCGAGCGCGTCCGTCGCCGGCAGTGGAAGACCCTCTGGCGGCGCGTGCGGGCCGAGGAGCGCGCGATCGTTCGAAAGGACGTGCCGGCGTGGTTCCGCACGCGCGCGATGTTCGCCCTGGCGGCGAGCTTGTTCGTCATCATCGGGTTCTTGAGCTTTTGGACGTGGCACCTGCGACGAGAAATGCAGCGGTTGGCCCAGCAAGCGCAGACCGAGCGAATACGGCGGGTGGAGTTAGAACGCGAAAATCGTCGCCTTCAGGAACGAACCGGAGCCATTGAGCGGGATTACGAGTCGCGACTGAAAGAGCTGGAATCGCAACTAGCTCAGCTTCGGGAGCCTCAATGGAACATCCCCGTCTACGATCTCCTCTCTCGAGAATTTCTCCTCCGATCGGGGAGCGCGAGCGTGGTGAACCGCATCGTGGTCTCACGCACGGCCAGAAGCTTCAGCCTGGTCCTCACTGCGGAGGATCAGCCGAAATACCCGACCTACGCCATTGAAATCGTGGATCGGGATGGTCGCCTTCACTGGCGCGCCGGCGGAATACGCCGCGACCGCCACGGCGCGCTCACCGTGACGCTGAATCGCGCCTTCCTGAGCCCTGGGGAATATCAGCTGAATCTCTACGGTCAACGGGACAGGCGCCTTCAAAAGATCGCGGAGTACATCGTTTCGCTTCGTCATCTGTAGCGCGCTCCACTTCCCTTGAAGCTACGGCGCGAGTGAGCCGCTTGGCGCCGTCGGTTCCGCCCTCAAGACATGCTTCGAGGTCACGGCAAACGCTTTTTTGGCAAAAGGGGATGTCGCTCGCTCGCGACACGTCTTTGGCGAGCGCCCATGGCCCGGAGAAGGGGGGGTCGAGCGCCAGGGCTATAACTAAGCCATACATTTTCAGGCGTGTGCGTAGCATGGGGCCGTGGGAGGTACGAGGGCGAGGACGCCCTTTTGCTTGAGGATGAGGCCTTCTTCGGAGCGCGTCTGTCGCTTTGGAGCGACATTTTTTGATCCCCATTCGTGAACACATCCGATGGGGGGGAACATTCGGATCTGCTTGAGATTGCCGCCAACTTGGCGCTTTTTTGAGTAGGATGGCACGACGCTTGCTTTGATGGCTTGGCGTGAGGACGACGCCTAGACACAGCGAAGCGGCCGAGCACACAAGCAGCGATCCGAGGCCCGCTGCTTGGATCGCTGGCGGGATCAAGAGGCTATGCCTCTTGATCTGAAATGAGAGCCCCCGTTACTGAATTTCCCCCAACAGAACTCCCGCCCTCGCCCGAGGGCACGGGGGCTTCTTCTTTCGTTCGCCGCAGGAGGCGAGGGATTAAGCCTGGGCTGATGCCACGCCTTACGGGAAGGCCATCGAGAGTTACGGTCTTCGTCTCACTCTCGCCTTCCGAGAAGGAGGTGTAGCTGGGGGAGTGTCTGCGGGTGGGGTCTCCGAGGCGTTCTCATCGAGCTTCGGCGCTTGTCGGAGCATTTGGATGAAGAGGTCCATATCGTAGTCGCATTCGCGTGCCATCTGTTCGCGCACGGCGTGGAGGAACTCCAGGAATTTCGGCTTGCGATACATGGTCATCCCACCTCGGAGACGAGGAATTCCGGCGTGATGATCGTCGGCACGAAAAAGCCCGACGTCACATTGAACAACCGCACGCGCGCTTGACGGTAGACGTTCGCCAGATAGCCGAAATTCCAGGTGACCAGGAAGTCGATCTTGTAAAACGAGGCCACGGCTACATGGAGGGCGTCGGCCATGTACTTGCGTTGGAAGATACCGCGGGCGATGTATCCTTCGGCCAAGATGCCCACCTCCTCGGTGATCTCCAGTTGCGGGATGTCGCGGATCAGGTTCAGATATGCTTGTCGGCGCGGCTCGCGCATCCGTTCCAGTTCGCGCACCACCAACGGCGAGATGTAGGCGTCGTAGAGCGGGCGCTCATGTTCCCACCATCGGATCGTCAGGTCCCGGCGGAAGGGGTCCTCGTTATCGAGATACGCCCCGATGACCGAGGTTTCGAGATAGATGCTGATCTTCGCCACGTCACCCCTCCGAGGGCTTCTCACTCAGGGATCGAATCGCCTCCGTCTGCGGCACCAGACGAAGCCGCGCCCGCGAGAAATCAAACGTCACGCGGAAGTGCTTCAGGAAGCTCCCGCCCAAAATCCCCGCTTGCATGAATCCCGCCGATTCGTTCACGGCCCCGAGATCGAGGACGGGCGCGCGAATGTTCCGTTGCTCCAAGCTGTTCATCGAGAGCGACGGCAAGAGGATCAGGTCCACGTTCTCGATGACGCCTGCCGCACCGAGCACGCGAATCTTCGGGGAGGGGAGGATGTGCTTCTCCAAATTGTACTTCTTCACGACGTGCACGCCGACGACGGTCGCGCTCGCTCCCGTGTCGATCAGGAAGTTGACCACCTCGCCATTGTGCAGCTTGACCTCGGCGCTGACTAATCCCCCGTTGGTCGTGCGGAATGGGATCTCCGAACCCTCCTCCGCTGGCGTCTCAGCCGTCCCCGGTGGGGAGTCGCTCTCCAGAAGCAACACTTGCGCCGCATAATCGATCGTGAAACGGAAGTTGGCCAACACCGAGAGTCCGAGGAAGCCATCGGCCCGCAACATGTCCCCCTCCCCTTCGGAAGGGGCTGTGTGATGAATCGTTCGGATATAGATCGGGACGTTGAAGATGCGGATCTCGCCGAGGTCGAGCGCATCGAGCAACCCGTAGACGATGGGGAACTTCCCCCCCCCACCGACGGCGCGCGCTTGGCCGCCGCGCGCCAAGGGGCGAACGCCCAAGCGCTCCGCCGCTTCATAAGAGAGCACGGAGATGCTGGCCCCCGTGTCAATGACCAAGTTCAGTGTCACATTGTTCCCCGCGCGCGCCTGGATGAAGGGGCGATCTCGCTGCAGACGGAAGGGGATACGCGCCGCGCGCCCTCCCTCAATGCGATGCAAGTGCGTGATGCCCAAAACTGAGAGGGCCCGGTAGAAGGCGATCAATCCGCGATACCGCTCTCGCCGCTCCACGTCCATCCTGGGAGAGACGGCCAAGAACCTCTCATAATACTCGGCGGCCTCGCGGAACTTCTCCAAACGGGCCGCCGCGCGTCCGAGGGCGATCCAATAATCCGGCTCGCTCGGATCGAGCGCCGTCGCCCGCCGGAGCCGTTGATAGGACAGCTCCGTGCGATTCTCGAAGAAATCGATCTCGGCCAATCCGGCCCAGGCGATGGCTTCGCGCTCGTTCAGCAGAAGCGCTGCAGTGAAGGCCTCAGCGGCCTCGCGAAAGACGCCCGAACGCAAAAGCGCCAGGCCGATCACCGCACGCGCGCGCGCGCTTTGCGGGTCCTGGCGCAACACTTCGGCCGCTTGATCGAATGCCTCATTCAGGTTCCCGAGTTTCAAGAGCGCCAGGCTCAGTCCCAAGCGCGCCGGGTGATCCTTGGGGTTTTTCGCGAGCAACGCGCGATAGGCTTCCGCGGCTTTTTGATAGTCCCCTTCGCGCATCAAGCGCTCAGCTTGCCGATACCGTCGCCCAGCCGATTGCGCAGCTTCCGATCGTGGGGGGGATGCGAAAGCAGGTGCAGCGACGAAGCTAGAGAGCGCGCTGCCTTCACCAAGGAGCGCGACCAGGACCAGGCCTACTCGAAGGCCACATGACCAAGGGGGGGAATACCCCACGCGACGATGTGGTGTGCCGCCATTCACAAGCGCCCCTCAACACCGTCCGATCCCTCGACGTCAAACCAGAAGGAGATTTTAAGCCGCCGCGCTTGGGCTTGTCAAACACCTGCGGTTAAACCCGCTCCACGGCGGAGGGGAAGGCTCCCCTTCACCGCCAGGCGCAGCCGCGCCCCTTCCCCGTTCGGCCGAAAGGAAACACCGCTTTCGCCTCCTCGATTTCCCCGCGGCGAGGTCAAGTGGCGGGGATGAACCCCACGAGACGACGATTCATCCTCTCGTCACTTCTTCCACTCTTGCATGCCCGTGCCCTGGAAGGGCCAATCCGAGAGCATCTGGATCGTGCTCAACTGATTGGAGAACGCCACGAATTCGATTCCGCATTCGGGGCACTTAATGCGATCTCCCTTCTGCGGCCGCAAATAGGCCGGGCTCGTCGGGATGAAATACTCGGCTTTGAACCGCACGGGATCGTCCGGTCCCGTGTAGGTGTAGATGTGCGTGTTGCAGTAGGTGCAGATCACTCGTTTCATCCGCTTCCCCCTCCCTCGGAAGCTGCGGAGACGCGCGAGGACAGCTCACTGACGAGTGCGAGACCGGCCTCCAGGATCTGATCGCGCTTAGCGACGGAAGTGGCCTCGACGTAGACGCGTAAGACCGGCTCCGTCCCCGATTGTCGGAAGAGGATCCAACTGGCGTCGTCCAGGAGCAATTTCGTCCCATCGAGCGTCTGGACCTCTACGACGCGAAAGCCCGCCACGCGATCCGGCGGATCGGCGGTCAGCCGGGCGACGATCTCTTTGCCCTGCTCGACTGGCATGTGGAGGTCTTCGCGCCGATAGTGGAACTCGCCGAACGCGCGCCAGAGCGCGCGCACGGCTTCGGACGGACGCTCACCTCGCGCGATCAACGCCTCCAGCAAAAGGAGGCCGGCGAAGGTGCCGTCGCGCTCGGGCAGGTAGCCGCGCACGCCGATCCCCCCGGACTCCTCCCCCCCGATCAAGACCTCCTCGGTGAGCATCAGATCGGCGATGTATTTGAATCCGATCGGCACGACGCGCACGGGACAGCCCAAGGCGTCGGCAATACGATCCACGAGCACGCTTTGGGAGAACGTTCGGACGATGACCCCTCGCTCACCACGCTCTCGCACCAGGTGCCAGACCAAAAGGGGAAGGATCTGATGTGGCGTCAGGAACGAGCCATCCTCGCCGACGGCCGCCAAGCGATCGCCATCGCCATCGTGCGCCAGGCCGATCGTCGCGCGCGCCGCGCGTACGGCCTCAAAGAGCGCGCCGAGATTCTGCGGCATGGGTTCCGGATTGACGCCGCCAAAGAGTGGATCGCGCTCGGCGCGAATCGTCTCCACGCGACATCGGCCCCCACTGAGCAGGCGTTCCATATAGCGATCGGCGGCCCCATGCATCGGATCCACGATGATGTGCCAGTCCGAGCGACGAATCGCCTCGACATCCACAAGCGCGCGAAGCCGATGGAAATAAGCCTCATCGGGTGGATCGATCCGTTGGATGAGTCCTTCAGCCTCTGCGCGCTCGATCGGCCGCCATTGCGGCTGCGATCGTCCGAGTCGCGCTTCCACAGCCGCTGTCACCTCCGGGCGCGCCGAACCGCCAAACGATTCCTTGATCTTGAATCCATTGAACTCCGGCGGATTATGGCTGGCCGTGATGACCACGCCCGCGCGCGCTCGCTGCCGATGCACGTCGAAAGAAACAAGCGGCGTCGGCAGATCTCGGCGATAGAGGCCGACGCTAAGACCATTACCGGCGAGCACTTCGGCCACGCGCGCGGCGAAGTGCTCAGAGAGAAACCGCCGATCGTAGCCGACCAGGATCCTGCCATCCGCATCCGGCCCCGCCTCGCGGAGATAGTCGGCTAGCGCTTGTGCGGCGACCTCCACATTACCAAAGGTGAAGTCCTCCGCGATCCGCCCCCGCCATCCGTCCGTCCCGAATCGGATCGTCATAGGCGTCATCGCTCTTCCTCCCCGCCGATGAGGCTATAGTCGGTCACAACCGACTTATCGCCCAGAAACGTCCCCGGCGCGACCTCGGCCGCGCGCCCGATGTGACAGCCGCGCCCGAGGACCGATCGGCGCACCTCAGCATGCGCGCCGATGCGCGTCGCCGCCCAAATCACCGAATCCTCGATCCGCGCCTTCTCCTCGATGAAGCAATGCGGCCCCACGACCGAATTCACGATCTCCGCCCCCGCCTTCACCGTGCAGCTGGGATCCACGACCGAGAGCCGATCAATGCCCGCCGACTCATCAAACCGCTCGCCGCGCGGCGGTCGCACGGGAGAATATGTCCTCACCTTCCCGGCCAAGACGTCCAGATTCGCTTGCAGATAATGGCGCGGCGTCCCAATGTCTCGCCAATACCCCTCCCAGACGTAGGCGAACACCGACTCGCCCCGCTCCAAGAGCAGCGGGAAGAGATCGTACTCGAAGGAGAACGTCTTCCCCTCCGGGATATGAGCGAGCACCGACGGTTCCAGGACATAGATGCCCGCATTGATCAACCGCGAGGTGACCTCGCTCGCCCGCGGCTTCTCCAAGAAGCGCACGACGCGCCCATCTGCCGCCATCTCGACGACGCCGTACGCCGAAGGGTTTTCGACTGGCGTGAGGACGATCGTCGCCACGGCTTTCGTCTCCCGATGTCGCTTCAGGACATCGGTGAGATCGAGATCCGTCAGGATGTCCCCATTCAGCACGACGGTCGTCCCCTGCAGGTAGGCCTCGCAATTCTTGAACGCTCCGGCTGTCCCCAGCGGCGTCGCCTCCACGACATAGCGAATGGACAACTCGTGATCTTCACTCCCGGTCAGCACGTGCTCGATCCGCTGCGGTTGATAGGCGAGACACACCATCACCTCTTCGACACCCGTCCCGCGCAGCAGGTCGAGCTGATAGAAGAGGAAGGGCCGATTCACCAACGGTGCCGCCGGTTTCGGCACATGGACCGTCAGGGGACGCATTCGCGTCCCTTTCCCTCCTGCGAGGATGACCGCCTGCATGATCGCTCCTCCGATGACCTCAGGGAAGGTGAGTGTATCATCCCCGACGAAGAGTTTCAAAGTTTGGCTCTCGATCCGAATCCTATCACCGCCTGGCGCGAGTCGAGGAGAAACGCCAGAAAGGCCTCTAACTGCAGCGCGCACATGTGGGCCTTGGGCGAGCCGCGAGGCGAGCCCACGGACAACGGCGCCTCCCCATCCAACCAAGCCCACGAGGGGAGCTACCCCTTGGGTCGTCCCTCACCCGCATGGGAACGCCATCCCCATCTGCTTCCTCCGCGTGGGGCGCCCGCTCCTGCGGACTTGGGGGAATTTTCGCGCGTTCCTGAGGTTTGCGTGCGCTCACTCCCGGCTCGATTCGAATCGCCCGCTCTGCTGGCTCACGTGCGAATCGTTCTTTTCATCCGCCCGCCTCGCGTGAGGATTTACACATTAGTGCTGCGCCGATACAATATCGCTCTCCTTCTTCGGAGCGAGGTTGCGCGTGGAGGGAGACGGCTGATGATCGTGATGAAGTTCGGCGGGACATCCGTCGCAGGAGCGGAGAACTTGCGGCGAGTCGCCGAGATCATCCTCGCGCATCGGAAGCAGCGACCTATCGTCGTCGTCTCCGCGATGGCGGGAATCACGGATCTTCTGCTCGCGGCTGCGCATGGTGCGGCCGCCCGGCGAGATCATGAACTCGAGCGGAAGCTCCGCGTGTTTCACAACCGGCATGCACACGTGATCTCGGCGGTCGTCACGGATTCGAAGACGCGCGCGCGGTTACTCGCGTTGACGGATCAGTTCACCGAAGAACTCACGCGCATCCTCACGGGCATGAGCTTCCTCGGGGAAGCGACGCCGCGCGCTCTGGATGCCGTCGCGTCCTTCGGCGAGCGATTGCTGGTGGAGATCCTCGCCGGCATGTTGATCGAACACGGCGTGAAGGCCAAGGCGCTTAACGCGCAGCGGTTCGTCATCACCGATGATCGGTTCGGCGCCGCGACGCCACTGAAAGACCTCACCTATCGGAAGTGTCGCCGCGCGATCCTTCCCCTCGTGAAGCGAGGGGTCGTCCCGGTCATCACCGGGTTCTTGAGCAGCACGCGCGAGGGGATTCCGACGACCCTCGGGCGTGGGGGATCGGACTATTCGGCGGCGCTCATCGGCGCGGCCATCGGTGCGCGGGAGATTTGGATCTACACCGATGTGGATGGGATCATGACGGCCGATCCCAAAGTTGTGCCCGAGGGGCGTTCGCTTGCGGAGTTGTCCTATCGGGAGGTGGCGGAGCTGGCCTATTTCGGCGCCAAGGTCGTGCATCCGAAGACGGTTTTCCCGGCCATCGAACGCGGCATCCCCCTCCTCATCAAGAACACGTTCAATCCCGCGTTCTCGGGCACGCGCATTGTACCGCGCACGACGCCGGGCAATCCCATCGTCAAAGCGATCACTTCGATCGGCCCGCTCACGTTGGTGACGGTCGAAGGCGCGGGCATGCTCGGTGTACCCGAGATCACGGCGCGCGTCTTCGATACGCTCGCGCGCGAGGGCATCAACGTCCTGCTCATCAGCCAAGCGTCGTCGCAGCAGAGCATTTGCTTCGTCGTCCAACAGAAGGATGCCGAGCGCGTGCGGCGCGCTCTGGAAGAGGAATTCGCGCGCGAGCGGCGGCAGGGTGACATCAGCCAGATCGAGAGGCAAAACGGCGTGGCCATCGTGGCCGCAGTCGGCGAAGGGATGCGCGGCACGCCCGGCGTGGCTGGGCGCTTGTTCTCCGCGCTCGGACGCGAGGGCATCAACGTCATCGCCATCGCGCAAGGGTCGTCCGAACGCAACATCTCTCTCGTCGTCAGCGAACGCGACCGCGCGTCGGCCGTTCGGGCCATTCATAAGGAGTTCATCCGATGAGAGCGGAGAAGATCCCCGTCGGCATTCTCGGCGCGACCGGCATCGTCGGGCAGCGGTTGATCGCTCTTTTGGAGACTCATCCATGGTTTGAGGTGACGGCAGTCGCGGCTTCGGATCGCTCGGTGGGAGCGCGATATGAAGACGCCGTGCACTGGCTCTTGCCCTCGCCGATCCCGGAGCGCGTGCGACGGCTCGTGGTGAAAGAGTGCGCGCCTCCGCTCGAGTGTCGGCTCGTCTTCTCAGCTCTGCCGACCGAGGTGGCGGCGAGCGTGGAGCCGGAATTCGCGCGGTCCGGATACATCGTCTGCAGTAACGCGAGCGCCCATCGGCTCGAACCGGACGTGCCGCTCATCGTCCCCGAGGTCAACCCCGAACACCTGCAGGCCATCGTCCAGCAGCGCCGACGTCGCGGTTGGGAGCGCGGCTTCATCGTGACCAATCCCAATTGCTCGACGATTCATCTGACGCTCGTCCTCAAACCCCTCATGGACCACTTCGGCCTTCGGCAGGTCATGGTCACGACCTTGCAAGCGCTCTCGGGCGCTGGGTATCCGGGCGTCACTTCGCTCGATATCGTGGACAACGTCATTCCGTTCATTCCAAATGAGGAGGAGAAGTTGGAGACGGAGACGCGGAAGCTGCTCGGCCGATGGGAGGAGGAAGCCTTCGTCTTCGCGCCGCTGCGCATCAGCGCGCAGTGCACTCGCGTGCCGACGCTCGACGGGCATCTCGAATGCGTCTCGCTCGCTTTCGAGCGCACGCCGACGCGCGAGGAGATCATCGAAGCGCTCGCCTCGTTCGCGTCCGCGCCCCAGCATCTCCAATTGCCGACGGCTCCCGCCCGTCCCATCGTCGTGCGCGAAGAGGCGAATCGGCCGCAACCGCGTCTGGATCGAGACGCCGAACGGGGCATGGCCTCGGTCGTCGGGCGCATCCGCCCCTGCTCGATCCTCGATTACAAGATGGTCATCCTCGGGCATAATACGATTCGTGGGGCGGCCGGTGCCGCTTTGCTCAACGCCGAGTTGCTGGTCGCGCAGGGATGGCTCGCGTGAGCGAACCGCGCGCCCGCTTCGAGGCGGTGGGAGCGTGCCGACTTGCGGTATAATCCCTTCGTGGACATCGAGACGCTCAAAAGGAAGCTCACCGCTTTGACGCCTTCGGCCGAAGAGTCGCTCGAAGAATGGCCCCTCCAGGCCGCCGTCGTTCTCCTTCTTCGCGAAGTCGGCGGGGACGTGGAAGCGTTGCTCATCAAGCGCGTCGAAGACGCACGCGATCCCTGGTCCGGGCACATCGCGCTGCCGGGCGGACGTCGCGAGCCCGAAGATCGCACCCTTTGGGAGACGGCCGTGCGCGAAGCGCGCGAGGAAGTCGGCATTGACCTGGAGCGAGACGGTGACGTCCTGGGACGGTTGAGCGCCCTCTCCCCGAGCAATCCCCTCCTCCCCCCCATTCGCGTGACTCCGCTTGTGGTCCTCGTGCGACCGGATGTGGAGGTGACGGTGGGTCCCGAAGTCGAGCGCGCTTTCTGGATTTCGCTTCGCGCGCTCAAACGCCAGGGGCGCTCCGATCGCGTGGAGAAGCTCGTGAATGGGGAATGGCGCGTGTGGCCGGCGTATCCTTCGCCCTATGGGCCCATCTGGGGGATGACCGAACGCATCCTCACGCAACTGCTCACGCTATGGGAGTGAGGGCGCGCACTACGTCTCCGCGCGAGGGGAGAGGCCAGATTCATTCCCTCTTTTCGACGAACGGGGCACGTTCATCGGTCGTCCGCCGGGAGCGAATCTCACGGATCGTGTAGATCGGCTTCCGCTGCGACTCGTAGTACGTGCGCATGACGATCTCGCCGATCAATCCGATGGAGATCAGTTGTACACCCGTGATGATGAGCAACATCGAGAGCAACAACAACGGCCCGTGCTGTTGCAAGAGGCTGATGCCGTAAAGGAGTTTCTTCAACGCGAGATAACTTCCGATGAGCACGCCGCTGGTCAGCGCCAGCAAGCCCACCGGTCCGAAAAAGTGCAGCGGGCGCGTCATGTAGCTGAGCAGGAACTTGATCGTGATGAAATCCAACAGCACCCGGATCGTACGCGATAGACCGTATTTGGACTGGCCGCGATAGCGCGGGCGGGCGCGCACGGGGATCTCCGCGATTCGCGCTCCCATGAGGCTCGCCAGCGCAGGGATGAAGCGATGCAGCTCGCCGTAGAGGCGAATGTTCTTGATGACCTCGCGCCGATAGGCCTTGAACGTCGAACCGAAATCTCGAAGGGGCACCCCCGAGAGCCGCGCCATGATCCAATTGGCGACGCGTGAGGGGAGGCGCCGCGTGAGGAAATCCTCAGGACGATCCTTCCGCCATCCGCTCACGATGTCGTACCCCTGCTGCAGCTTCTCCAAGAGCCGGGGGATGTCCTGCGGATCATGGTGCAGATCGCCATCCATCGCGATGATAATGGTCCCTTGTGCGAAATCGAATCCCGCGGCGAGGGCCGCCGTCTGCCCGAAGTTCCGACTCAAGCGGAGGAGGTGCACGTTCGGATCCTCGCGATAGAGGGCCAGCAGTACCTCGTAGGTTTCATCTCGGCTCCCATCGTCCACGAAGATCACCTCATACGGCTCGCCGAGTTGCTCCAAGACCGGCCGCAACTCTCGATAGAGCGGCTCGACGTTCTCCGCCTCGTTGTAGAGCGGGATGACGATGGAGTAGGTGGGCGTCAGAGGCGCTCGCGTGGCCGAGGGATGTTCGCGACGGACAGGCGTCATCTCCGGGCTCCTCATGAGGACTCCTTCGGCAAATCGCGTCGGCGTCGCCAGAGCGTGCCCGAGCGCGTGTCTTCCAAGATGATGCCGCGTTCGTAGAGGAGGCGGCGGATCTCATCGGCGCGCGCATAATCGCGTCGCGCGCGGGCGCGCGCCCGTTCCTCGATGAGCGCTTGCAGCTCGGGATCGAGCGGCTCCGGCTCGATCTCGCCAAGGACGCCGAGGACCTGATCCACGCGGCGGATCCAGTCCAGGATTCGCTGCCGGTCGTCCTCCCGAAGCGCGCCTTGGATCACAGCGCGCGTGACTTCGCCGACAAGCGTATGCAGGGCGCCGAGCGCCTGCGCCGTGTTCAAGTCCTCATCCATCGCCTCCTCGAACTCGCGGGCCGCGCGTCGCAGCGCCTCGGCGATCGTGGGATTCGATCCCGGCTCGCCGCGCGCTTCGCGCACGCGCCAGAGGAAATCGCGCAGGTTCGCCAGCGTCGCCTCGGCGGCGCGCACGCCTTCGAAGGTGAAATTGAGTGGCGTGCGATAGGGGACCGAGAGCAGCGCGTACCGAATGGCCATGGGATCGAAGCCGCGCGCCAAGAGATCGCGCAGCGTGTAGAAGTTCCCCCGCGATTTCGCCATCTTCTCCCCTTCGACCAAGAGGAACTCCGTGTGCACCCAATACCGAACGAAAGGTTTTCCCGTCGCCGCCTCGCTCTGTGCGATCTCGTTCTCATGGTGGGGGAAGATGAGATCCACGCCGCCGCAATGGAGGTCGAACGTCTCGCCCAAGTATTTCATGGACATGGCCGAGCATTCCAGATGCCATCCGGGTCGGCCCGGCCCCAATTCCGTCTCCCAACGCGGTTCATCCGGCTCCTTCGGTGCCTTCCACAGCACGAAATCGCGCGCATCGGCTTTCTCATATTCGTCCACATCCACACGCGCGCCGGGCTTGACGTGGTCCGGTCGAATCTTGGAGAGCTTCCCGTATTCTGGGAACGCGGCGACTCGAAAATAGATCGAGCCCTCGCTCCGATACGTATACCCCCGCTCCTGCAACCGCTTCACCAGCGCCACCATCTCCGGGATGTGCTCGGTCGCGCGCGGCATGACCTCGGGCGTCTCCAGATTGAGCGTTCGCATGTCGTCGAGGAAGGCGGCGATGTACCGATCGGTCAGCTCGCGCAGGCTCACCCTCTCCTCGCGCGCGCGGCGAATGGTCTTGTCGTCCACATCGGTGAAGTTCATGACGTGAAGGACGCGATACCCCTTGGACTTCAAGTAGCGCCGGAGGATGTCCACTGAGACGAACGTCCGAAAGTTCCCGATGTGGCCGTAGTCATAGACCGTGAGGCCGCAGCTGTACATGCGGACCGTCTCCCCATCCAGGGGGGTGAAGACCTCCAGCTCGCCCGACAACGTGTTCCGCAACCGCAGCATGGGAGCGTCCCAAGGCCAGAAAAATACCTTCGCTTCCCCCGTGATGTCAACGCGGCGATCGGCCAAGAGGCGTCCGGCGGCGATTGACTTCTCGCCGCGCGAATGGCTTAATTGTGTAGCTCGATCCTCAAGGAGGCACGCGAGGGCGCATGTTGCTGGTCATTGACGTGGGCAATACGAACACGGCCCTCGGGGTGTATGAGGGCGAACGGCTCGTCGTCGTCTGGCGCCTGACGACGCAGCGCGAGCGGACGGTGGACGAGTTGGGCATCCTCTGCCGCACGCTCTTCACGCTGGAAGGGTTAGAGGTCTCCGGCGTGCACGCTATTGTGATCGCGTCGGTCGTTCCCCCGCTCGACTTCGCGCTGCGGAAGATGGCGCAAACGTACTTTCACCTGGACCCACTCTTTGTGGATTGGCGTACGCCGACGGGCATGCCCATCCTCTACGAGAATCCGCAGGAGGTGGGCGCGGACCGCATCGCCGATGCTGTGGCGGCATTCGCCAAGTACGGCGGACCGTGCATCGTCGTGGATTTCGGAACGGCGACGACCTTCGACGCCATCTCCCCACGGGGCGAGTACCTGGGTGGCGTCATCGCCCCGGGCATCACCATCTCGGCCGAGGCCCTCTTTGAGCGAACGGCGAAGCTGCCCCGCGTGGACATTCGGCGACCGAGCGCGATCATCGGCCGTTCGACGGTCGCCAGCATCCAATCGGGACTCTACTTCGGCTACATCGGATTGGTGGATGGGATCCTCGCCCGCATGCTCGAGGAGCTGGGGCCGGAGACGCGCGTCGTCGCCACCGGCGGACTCTCGCACCTGATCGGTCGCGCGTCGGCCTACATCCAGACGCTCGATGACAATCTCACGCTCGATGGCCTACGGATCATCTATGAGCGCGTTCAACGACACCAGGCCCGATGAAGGGAGAGAAGGCGGCGGGCTGGAGGAGCGATCCCCGAGGATGGAGGAGCGCTCTCGCCCCGCCGATGACTTCGTCGTGAACTACTTCAACTATTTCACCGAGGTCGAAGAGCACTTCGCGCGGCGGCGGGGAAAGCATCTGTTGCTCTCCACGCTCGATTGGGCGATGATCGAGACGTGGAAGGACATGGGAATTCCGCTCCATGTGGTCTTGCGCGCCGTGGATCGCGTCTTCGACGCCTATGAGGCGCGCCCTCGAACCCGGCGCATCAACTCGATCCTCTACTGTCAGCAGGAAGTGATGGCCTGTTTCCAGGAGTATCAGCACGCGCGCATCGGCGCGCGCGAGGAGTCCGATGGTGCGCCCCCGTCGCCACCGCCTTTCTCCCGCGAAATGGTCCTCGAGTATCTGGAGCGCAGTCGAACGGACTTGCGGCGTTTGGCCGAGGCGTGTGGCGAACCGGAGCTGGCCCCGTTGCGCGAGGCCATTCCACGAGTGATCGGACGGCTCGATGCCCTTCTGGAGGACGTGCGGGCGGCACAGGAGGTGGACTTCGAGACTCTGGAGCGGGAGTTGGGGCGGTTGGAGAAGATCCTGTATGATGCCCTGCTTCAGGGCCTTCCTGAAGAGCGCGTCGCCGAAGTGCGCGCAGAAGGCGAGCGCCAACTCAAAGAGTATCGAAAGCGCATGAACGACGAGCTCTACCAACAGACGCTCCGAAATTACGTCGCCAAGCGCTTGCGCGAGCAGTACGGTCTGCCGCGCCTCAGCCTCTTCTATCTCTGAACGGCCATGGGACATCCGCTGTTGGAGAGACTCCTTCGGCGAGAGGACCTCACGCGCGCGGAAGCGGCCGCGTTGCTCGAGGAGATGCTCGCGGAGACGGCGAACGAGGCCTTCATCGCCGCCGCGCTCACGGCGCTGGCGATGAAAGGGGAGACGGTGGAAGAACTCGTCGGGTTCGCCGAAACCATGCGCGCGCGCGCGCCGCGCATTCGCTGCGAGCGATCGGATGTGGTGGACACGGCAGGTACGGGTGGAGGCCGTCACAAGCCGTTCAACGTCTCGACGGCGGCGGCGGTAGTGATCGCCGCGGCCGGCGCGCCGGTTGCCAAACACGGGAATCGCGCCGTCAGCGGCCGAACGGGAAGCGCCGATGTCCTGGCCGCGCTCGGCGTGCGCATTGATCCGCCGCTGGCGGTCGTCGAGCGTTGCCTGCAGGAGATCGGCCTTTGCTTCATGTTCGCCCCGCACTTCCATCGGGCGACGGCGCGCGTAGCGCAGGTGCGCCGTCAACTCGGCGTCCGAACGATCTTCAACTTGCTCGGCCCACTCACCAATCCGGCCGGCGTGCGCCGTCAACTCATCGGCGTATCCGATCCACAAATCATGGAGAAGCTCGCGCGCGCCGCCGAGCAGCTCGGTGCCGAACACGTGTGGGTCGTCCACGGAAGTGACGGGATGGACGAGCTCACCCTCGCGGGGCCGACGCACGTCGTGGAGGTGCGCCAAGGAGAGATCCGGCGCTTCCTCCTTGATCCCCAAGAGGAGGGATTAAGACACCATGATCTCGTCGCTCTACGCGCCCTCTCGCCCGAGGAGAGTGCGACCATCGTCCGCGAGGTGCTTGCCGGACGCCGACAGGATGCCGCGCGCGATCTCGTGCTCCTCAATGCCGCCGCCGGCCTCTACCTGAGCGGACATGCGCGCACGTTGCGCGAAGGGATCGCGATGGCAGCGGAAGCCATCGCCACGGGGGCAGCCTGGGAGAAGTTGCGCGCCTTGATCGCCCTCACGAATGAAGCGTCTTCGGCCGAGGAGACCGCGTGCGAGTCCATGAGCGAAATGGGGGGAGGCGATGTCCGACATCCTGAAGGAGATCGTCGCGCGTAAGGCCGAACGCTTGGCCGAGGCGAAGCGGAAGAAGTCGCTGGCCGATGTGCGTGCGGAAGCGGCCGCTCGTGAAGGAATCCGCCCCTCTCTCCTTCAGGCGTGCGCCCGATCGGATCGCCTCAACATCGTCGCCGAAGTGAAACGCGCTTCCCCCTCCCGCGGTCTGCTGCGAGAGGATTTCGATCCGGTCGCCCTCGCTCGCGAATACGAGCGCAACGGAGCCGTGGCGATCTCGGTTTTGACCGAAGAGGACCACTTTCAGGGAGCGCTCGAGCATCTCCGGGCGATCCGGCGCGCCGTCGGCGTGCCACTGCTTCGGAAGGATTTTCTCTTCGATTCCTATCAGGTCTACGAGGCCGCAGCGGCCGGAGCCGACGCCGTGCTTTTGATCGCCGCGCTGCTGGATGTGGCGCACCTTCGGGACTTGCGCCAACTCGCCGAGGAACTGAAGTTGGACGCGCTCGTCGAAGTCCATGATCTCGCCGATTTGGAGAAGGCGCTCGCGGCTGGCGCGCGGCTCATCGGCGTGAACAATCGCGATCTGCGCACGTTCGCCGTCGACCTCGCCGTCTCCTTCGAGCTGGCTCGCCGCGCGCCTCGAGACGTCGTGCTCATCAGCGAGAGCGGCTTGAGCACGCGTTCGGAGCTGGAGGAGTTGCGCCGCGCCGGATACCGCGCCTTCTTGATCGGCGAGCACCTGATGCGCGCCGCGCACCCGGGCGCAGCTCTTCGCGCGTTGCTTGAGGAACCGGAGGCATAGGCCGATGGTGCGGGTGAAGATCTGCGGCATCACGAACGTGGAGGATGCGTTCGCCGCCGTCGAAGCGGGCGCCGACGCCCTCGGATTCAACTTCTATCGGAAGAGCCCGCGATATATCGAGCCCGAGCGGGCGCGGGCGATCATCGAGCAACTGCCGCCATTTGTCACGCCGGTGGGTATCTTCGTGAACGAGGACGATCTGGACGCGATGGCGCGCATCGTCGTCGAGGCGGGGCTCGCCGTCGTTCAACTTCACGGAGACGAATCGCCCGCCCTCTGCCGACGAGTCGCTGAGCGGTGGCGCGTCATCAAGGCCGTGCGCGTCGGTCCCGAGTTTCACCCGCACGAATTGGCGATGTATCCGGCCCACGCGATCTTGCTCGATGCCGCTCGGGCGGGCGCGTATGGCGGGACGGGCGAACGCTTCGACTGGACGCTGGCGCGACGAGCGAAGTCATTCGTCCCTGCGCTGATTCTGGCCGGTGGCCTCTCGCCGGAGAACGTCGCCGAAGCCGTTCGTTGCGTCCAACCTTATGCCGTCGATGTGTGTACGGGTGTGGAGGCGTGCCCTGGAAAGAAAGACGTCGAGCGAATGCGCGCGTTCATCGCCGCGGCGAAGGCAGCCGGCGCGCGCGGCCTTCCAGAGCGCGAAGACGGTTCGAGCATTTTCGAAGGAGCGCGATCATGAGCATGGCCTCTTCGCTTCCCGACGCGCGAGGGCATTTCGGCCCATATGGGGGACGATTTGTCCCGGAGACGCTCATGCATCCGTTGCAAGAGCTGACCGAAGCCTACATGGCGGCGCGCGAAGACCCGGACTTTCACCGCGAGCTGCAGGAGTTGCTTCGCACCTATGTGGGGAGACCGACGCCGCTCTTCTTCGCCCGGCGGCTGACCGAGCATCTCGGGGGTGCGAAAATCTATCTCAAGCGCGAAGACCTCTGCCACACGGGTGCCCATAAGATCAACAATGCGCTCGGCCAAGCGCTTCTGGCCAAGCGCATGGGGAAGACGCGCGTGATCGCCGAGACCGGAGCCGGACAGCATGGCGTAGCGACGGCGACGGCCTGCGCGCTGCTCGGCTTGCAGTGCGTCATTTACATGGGGACGGAAGACATGCGGCGCCAAGCGCTCAACGTCTTCCGCATGCAACTGCTCGGAGCGGAAGTGCGCGGCGTGGAGGCCGGAAGTCGCACGCTCAAGGACGCCATCAGCGAAGCCTTGCGCGATTGGGTGACGTATGTCGAGACGACCCATTACCTGCTCGGCTCGGTGCTCGGGCCGCATCCCTATCCCATGATCGTGCGCGACTTCCAATCGCTCATCGGGCGCGAGACGCGCGAACAAATTCTCGAGTGCGAAGGGCGCTTGCCCGATGTCCTCGTCGCGTGCGTCGGCGGAGGGAGCAACGCCATCGGCCTCTTTTATGAATTTCTGGCCGAGCCACAGGTGCGGATGATCGGCGTAGAGGCCGGCGGCCGCGGCCATGCGCTTGGCGAGCACGCCGCGCGCTTCGCCAGCGGTCGGCCCGGCGTCTTGCACGGCACCTATACGTACGTCCTACAGGACGAAGATGGACAGATCGCCCTCACGCATTCGGTCGCCGCCGGATTGGACTACGCTGCCGTCGGACCGGAGCATGCATACTGGCGGGATCGGGGACGTATCGCGTACGTCTCGGTCAGCGATCGGGAAGCGCTCGATGCTTTTCAACTGCTCGCACGCTTGGAAGGCATCCTCCCGGCTTTGGAGAGCGCGCATGCGCTCGCTTACGCGTGCCGTCTCGCACCGACGATGCCACGCAATCAAATCCTCATCGTCAATCTCTCCGGTCGGGGCGACAAAGATGTGCAAACGGTCGCCGACTGGCTCCACCGTGAGGGAACGCCGTCACCATGAGTCGGATTCGAGAGCGGCTGGAGGCTTTGCGACGAACGGGGCGGAAGGGGTTCATCCCGTATCTGACCGCCGGCGATCCGGATCTGGAGACGACCGCGCGCTTGATCCGAGCCCTGGAGGAGGCGGGCGCAGACGTCATTGAGCTCGGCATCCCCTTCTCCGACCCCATCGCTGATGGGCCGATCATTCAACGCGCTGCAGAGCGGGCATTGCGTCGGGGCACGCGCCTTCGCGACTGCCTGGACATCATCGCCGACGTCCGTCGGCACTCGGACATCCCGATCGTCCTTTTCAGCTACCTCAACCCCCTGTTACAATTCGGGCTCCCGCGCCTGGCGCGAGAGATGGCAGTCGTGGGCATTGATGGCGTGCTCGCGACCGATCTCGTCCCGGAAGAAGCCGAGGAGTTTCGACAAGCGATGGGCGCGCAGGGAATCGAGACGATTTTCCTCGTCGCGCCGACGAGCCCGGACGAACGGATCGCAACGATCGCGCGTTCGGCCTCGGGCTTCATCTACGTCGTCTCGCGCACCGGCGTGACGGGAACGCGCGAGCAGCTCTCGGAGGCGATGCGTCCGACGGTCGAGCGCGTGCGCCGCCATACGGATTTACCCGTCGCCGTCGGCTTCGGCATCTCTCGACCGGAGCACGTGCGGGAGATCTGGCGCTATGCGGATGCGGCGGTGGTCGGCAGCGCGCTCGTCCAGCAGATCGAGCGGCATGCCGGAGAGCCCGATCTGGTCGAACGTGTCGCCCGTTTCGCCCAATGGCTGAAGACCGGAGCGGCGGAAACCCCAGACTGAGGAGGTCACACCGTGGATATCGAAGATTGGCGGCGGATGATCGACGAGATCGACGCACAGTTGGTCGAGCTGTTGAATCGGCGCTCGCGCTGCGCCCTCGAGATCGGGAGATTGAAACGGGCGCAGAATCTGCCCATCTATTCCCCAGAGCGCGAGCAACAGGTGTTAGAGCGCGTGCGACGCCTCAATCGCGGCCCGCTCGATGACGACGCGTTGCAGCGCCTCTTCGAGCGCATCATTGATGAATCGCGCCGACTCGAACGGCTCGCCGCGGAATCCTCCGATGGTCTGGACGAGCCGCGCCGGGGATAAGAAGGAGGGAGCAGAGATGATCATCGTCATGGAGGAGAATGCTACCGAGGAACAGATCGCGCGCGTCATTGAGAAGCTCATGCACCTGGGCTTTGACGTCCACCGCTCGACGGGGATCACGCGGACGGTCTTGGGGGCCGTCGGCCAGAAGATCGTGGACGCGCGCGAGCTGGAATTACTGCCCGGCGTCGCCGAAGTCCTCCGCGTGACGACGCCCTATAAGCTCGTGAGCCGTTCCTTCCGGCAGGAGGATTTGGAGATTCGCCTTGGCGATGTCGTGATCGGCGGTCGCGAGATCGTCCTCATGGCCGGCCCCTGCGCGGTCGAAAGCCGCGAGCAGGTTTTGGAGATCGCCGACGCCGTCAAACGCGCGGGCGCGAAGATCCTGCGCGGCGGAGCGTTCAAGCCGCGCACTTCGCCCTACAGCTTCCAGGGGCTCGGCGAAGAGGGTTTGCGCTACTTGCGCGAAGCTGCCGATCGCTACGGTCTGCTTGTCGTCTCGGAGGTGATGGAGATCGCGCAGATCCCTCTCATGTCCGAATACGTGGACGTCTTGCAGGTCGGCGCTCGCAACATGCAGCACTTCAACCTGCTCAAGGAATTGGGCCGACAGCCCAAGCCCGTGCTCCTCAAGCGTGGTCCAGCAGCGACCATCGAAGAGACACTGCTTGCGGCTGAGTACATCGTCTCCGGCGGCAACCCGAACGTCATGCTTTGCGAGCGCGGGATTCGCACGTTCGAGACCTCGCTCCGGTATACGCTCGATATCTCGGCCATTCCCGTCTTCAAGAAGCTCACCTACCTGCCCGTGATCGCCGATCCAAGCCATGGCACGGGACGGCGCGATAAAGTCCCGCCCATGGCCCGCGCAGCCGTCGCTGCCGGCGCCGATGGCCTGCTCATCGAGGTGCACCATCGGCCTGAAGAAGCGCTCTGCGATGGCCCACAAGCGCTGCTGCCCGAACAACTCTACGAATTAGTCGGACAACTCCGGCAGATCGCCGCCGCCGTGGGACGAACGTTGTGAGCGCACCTTCGACGCACAAGCGGCAGGGAGGACGCGCGGAGCTCAGCAGAGACGATCTCTCCGACGTCTTCTCAGAGGCGTTTCCCATCCCCCGAGCCGGAGGGCCGAAACTGCGCCTCCTCGATCTGCATCCCGTAAGCGATTTCCGTGAACCGAATCTCTTGCACGAGTCGCCCGTCCTCGTACCGCTCGACACGATATGGCACGAGCGTCGTCTGTACGACGCGGAAGTCGTAGAAGGAGTCCCGAAATCGAATCGGTTTCCTCACCGATGGGACCGAGACGTCGTATTCGAGGTGGAGGATACGAAACGTCCGCGCGCTGATGAAATAACGCGTGGTCGAGCCATCCGGCAAGGTGAGGTCGACGACGTCGACGTCAATCCCACTCCGTTTCTCTCGCCCGACATATTTCACTTCGGCCTTGTACTCGCGATAGCGCAAGAGCGTCTCGTAGTTGTGCTTCAGCTCCGCTCGAAACGCCGCTTCCGTGCGCAAGCGTAGGACGATGGGCGCTCCGTTTTCCGTCCCCCATACGCGCTCCCCATCGTAAGTGATGATGAGCGTCGGCGCGTTGGGAAACCGCAGCTCGACCTGCCGCAACTCATCCTGTTTCTCCAAGCGATGGAGGAAACGAATGGTGATCTCCCCCTCGCGGGTGCTACCGTCCTCCAGATAGGCCTTCACGAAGCCACGCAGTTGCCCCTTCTGGCGCAGCAAATACACGGAGGCCTCCCCCCCATAGGCCGCGATGGTCCGGTGCACGATCTCCAAGGCCTTTTTGTCTTGAGTCGCCGACGGGATCGGCGCTCCCATGAAGAGAAGCCAGAGGAGCCCAACGGCTGAGCGGCATCTCCATCTCATACGCCTGAGAGCATACGCCGAGCGCTCACCCTCCGGCAAGTTATGGCCGAGAACGAAGCAGCCGGGGAGAAAACAGAGCACTCACGTCCACGAGATATTCGACGTCGGTCAATTCCCCCGTCTTCGGATCGTAGAGCTGCATCCGAAATCGGTGCAGCGTCCCGTCGCGCCAATGCTTGATGGGAAGGACACCGTGCGCGATCTCCCAGCGCCCGATCTTGTACCGATGTCGCTCGACGTCCCAAATCCAGAGGCGCAGTCGCTCGAAGTCCGTGCCCGGAACAGGGGCCGTTCGATGCGCATCGAAGGTCAGGTAGTGATAGGAGGTCCCGATCTCCGGGTCCTCGACTGAGGCCAGCTCATACCACGCGACGAAGACATACTCGCCTTGCAGATGGCGCAACCGATCCGGGACTTTCAATTCCACCAGAGGGGCATATACCCACCCCACCCGGATGAGGAACGATTCGGGCAGCCGCACGCAGTACCAGAGGTCTGAAGGCGGCATGGGTTCGAGGGATCGAGCGCGGCGCGCAGGCGGCTGATAGCGCCGCGGGAGCACATCCTGTCCTAACCGCGACGTCCGTTCGCGACGCAGAACATCTACGGGCGTTCCAGCGGGCGCATAAAAGAGCACGTTCTCTTCCGATGCGCGACCGGGCGTCAGTCGAATCGCGGCGCTTCCCACAAGCTGCCCGAGCGCCTGCCGCTCGATAGGCGCCATCTCCCGTTCCAACGCTCGCGCCCGCTCGAATGCCCGCTTGCTCAGCACGTGGCGCGCCTCCACCCATCCTTCGATCCCCCCTCGCGTCCGGACGCGCATCCACTCCCTTCCTTTCCGCTCCAGGATCTCCACCTCTTGGCCGCGTTGAAGCTTCGTCAGCTCGACGGCCAAAACCGCCGTCGAGTTCCGAACGGGCACATCGGTCGAAAGCACAATGCCTTCCTCCCCCTGCGGCCGGCGAACCGCCCGGTCACACCCGCTCAAAGAAGCCAGAAGGAGAATGGCGATCACTCCACCAATGGCGCGCACCTTCGTCCTCCGTCTGCAAAGCGCCGAGTGTAACCGCTCACCTCAAAGTGATCAAGCATGCCTTGTGTCATCGGACGCCGCATATTCGCGTGTGAGGGCCCCAGCTACGGAGAAGCCTCGCCCTTTTCCTCAGGTGCGCTTCGGGCCATCCGCCAGACGCGCTCGAAGATGCCATGAGTCGGCGGGCGATTGGGCAGATACCGGCTCTCATACCGCGTGAGCTCACAACGCGCGGAGGTCTCCTCGATGAGTCGCTGCGAGTACGCCCGACGTAATCGGGCATAGCTCTCCACGTCGCCGAGTACGGGCGCAATCTGCGAACGATACGTGGCGATGACCCGGAGCTTCTCCGAGAAGACCTCGCTGATCTCATACGGCTCCGGCACGAGCCAGAGCCGCGCGCGCGCACCGCGGCCTTCTCCGGCGAAACGGAGGACCAAGAACCCATACGTCGCCGCTCGCAAGGCCCAATGCCCGACCTCCGCGCGAACTGAGGCGAGCGTCATCATCGTCGCATACGCGTGACGCGCGCGCGCCCATGCGGAGCCGCGCTCGGCATCTTCGCCGATCCAGCGCGCGCCCATGTCCCGCAGCCGATGCTCCACCAGATGGGGGATTAATGCGTATGGGGCATCTTCGTAAAAGCACACTTCGGGAGCGCGAGCGTTCGCTGAAGACTTCGCCAGATGCCCGGCGACGCGCACGCCGGCCTCAAATACCACCCGATGATCAATATGCTGACCGACACCCAGAGGCCAATAGAGGCGCTGAGGACGCGCCCGCTCCACCAGCTCGACGATCTGCAGCGCCAAACGGGTCACCAACTCGCGATCCGCTGGAACGAATCGCGAGAACGCGCCCAGGAGCGTGTGATACGCGCGATCGCGAAAGATCGCCTCCGGATGATCGAGCCAGAGGAAATCCGCGCCCAGCTGCACCATCGCTCGCTCATCTTCCTGACGCCGTTCGGTCATATCGCCGACGCGCGCACGAACGCGAGGGGGGATCTCCCGACATGGCCCCGCATCCGCCGTGAAGACGGTGACGACGAGCGCCGATCGTCCTTGAGCGCGTTCGCATAGCAGACGCCCTCCACAGGAGAAGGCGACGTCATCTAGATGCGGCGAGATATAGAGGTCGTCGAACGAACGGTCTACGGCGGCGATCGAAGGATAGCGCATCGGCCCTTAGGTCGCTTCCGATCGTTCGGCCATCGGCTGCAGATCAATCACCACGAGCTTGGCATACCACCGCGTGCCCGTGATGCGCTCCCAGAGGGAGAAGCGTCGGACAGCGGCGATGCGCGCGCCATAAAATCGCCGATAGAACTCCGTCAGCCGCTCGTCCCCCTCCGCCTCGGCGACCGCACCTTGCAGGCCGCGCACGCCCGCCTCCCGCAGGTGCGCCATCACGGCGTCGCCCAATCGCCGCCCGATCCGCAGGAGCCCGAGCTTCTCTTCGGTGAAGGCTGGGTCTACGTTGACGTGCACGTGCCCCGGATACGCCCGCATGGACACAGACGGAATCTCGCGCCAGGCGCGCGTGAGCACCCACCAGAGCGTGCGATAGGTCTCCGACTGCCGATATCGCCGAAGTATGATTCCCTTCGCGATGCGCCAGAGGACGCCGGGTAGGATGCGCGTGACGAGGACGCGAAGATACCGCCGCGTGTCCTTGCAAGCGAGCGCGTAGCCGACGACTCGCCCTCCGACTTCGGCCACAAAACAGGATTCCAGCTCATAGTCCAGGTAGTAATCGGCGAAGAGGCGGCTCACAATCTCCACGTCCTCGAAGACCCGCTCGGTCGGATACCCAGGCAGGACCGAACGTTGGCAGATCGCGCGAATGCGCTCGCGATCTTCAGGCCGTGCCGCTCGCACGCGAACCTCAACGAACGCTGCGTTCACGACACTCTCCGCGCGATGAGGACGGCGTTGATCCCTCCGAAAGCGAACGAGTTGGAGAGGACGACCTCGAGCTTCTGCTCCCGTGCGCGATTGGGAACGTAATCGAGGTCGCATTCGGGGTCCGGCTCCGTGTAGTGAGCCGTCGGAGGAATGATCCCATGTCGCAATGCCAGACAAGCGGCGGCGAATTCGATGGCGCCGGCCGCTCCCATTGTGTGACCATGCAGGGCTTTGGTCGAACTAATGGCCAGACGCCGAGCGTGCGATCCGAAGACGAGTTTGATCGCTTCGGTCTCGATGCGATCGTTGACTTTGGTAGCCGTGCCATGCGCGTTGATGTAGTCCACGTCTTCGGGAGCAAGGCCGGCTTCGGCCAAGGCCGCCTGCATGGCGCGCGCTGGCCCTTCGACCGAAGGATCGGTGATATGGCTCGCATCAGCGGAGGTCCCATAGCCCACGAGCTCGGCATAGAGGCGCGCGCCACGAGCGCGTGCCCGCTCGTATTCTTCCAGCAGCAGGACAGCCGCGCCTTCGCCCACGACTAATCCCTCGCGATCCCGACTGAAGGGGCGACAGGCGCGGGTCGGATCCCCGCGCCCGCTCGCCAACACGCGCAGGGCCTCCCACGCTTTCATGACGCCAAAGGTGATGGGTGCATCCGCGCCACCGGCGAGCATGGCCTCGGCATATCCGTACCTGATCTGATGAAACGCCCAGCCAATCGCCTGCGCTCCCGAAGCGCAAGCCGTGCTGATGGCCAGAATGGGCCCGCGCGCCGAGAAGAACATGGAGATTTGAGACGCCGCCGCATTGTACATGATGCGGGGGATCGTGAGCGGATGCAGCCGCAAGTTGCGCTCGCTGTACACGCGCTCATACCCCGCTTCCAGCGTCCCCATCCCTCCAAACGAGGTCCCAATGGCGACGCCAAAGCGGTCGCACTCAGCTTCTGTCGGCGAGAAGCCGGAATCGGCCATGGCTTCCCGCGCCGCCACCAACGCGAATTGCGCGAAGCGATCGAGCAACCCCACCTGCTTTGTCGTGAAATGCGCGGAGGGATCGAACCCCTTCACCTCGGCCGCCACTTTGACGCCCATCTCATCGGTCGGAATCTGCGTGATCTCGCCAACTCCCGAACGCGCGTGAATCAGGCTGTCGAAGAATTCGGCCGCCGTCAGGCCGACCGCCGACACCACGCCGATTCCAGTGACCACAACTCGCCGCATATCTCCCCCTTGCCGCGCGAATTCCCCGAACGAGATATCTGCAACGCCGTGGATGAGGGCGGTGATGCGTTCCTAAGACGAAGGCTCCGCCGAGTATCCGAGGCCTTCCATCTGTCCGAAGACGGCCTGCAATCGCTCGATGACATCCCGCACCGAGCGCATGCCGATAGCGATGTTCTCCGGGATGGAGACCTTGAACTCTTCCTCCAGCTCGAAGACGATCTCCAGCCCCATGAGCGAATCCACACCCAGCTCCTCAAACGTCGCCTCCGGATGCACGCGTTCCGGATCGAGATGACATGCTCGCGCGATGGCTCGAATCACTCTCTCTTGCACGTTCATAGTCGCTCTCACCCGGTCGTCATGTGAGCCTCTTTAATATCGCAAATCCCCGGCGAAGTCAACGCTCCATCCCTGGTGGAGAAGTTTACGCAGAAAATTGCGCCCAAATCTCATGCGGGGAGCGAACCTCAAGGAAGCTTGAACCGACTCCGCCCACGGAGCCCGCCCCCGGCGGACGCGGAGGCAGGTTTACTTTCGTCCACACTCCGGCTTGGATCGCCGCAGACTTTCTTGCGGAAGGGGATGAGAAGGCTGGCGGCAGGAGGCGATTGGCTTTCTGCCGCCAGCCCTTCTTGTGCCATCAGAATTCGTATCGCAGCGCGAACTGCATGATGCGCGGACGCGTGAGCGTCCCCTCATACCGCCCGAAGGTGGCCGTGATGTCCGGGAAGGCCAGGAGGCTCCCTGTATCGAACCGCACGGAGTTGGTCACGTTGAAGACCTCCCACCGGAACTGCAGCCGGTGCGTCTCCGTGATCGGGAAGACCTTCATCAGGCCCATGTCGATCGAGAAGTAGCCATCGCCCCGAATTCGGTTGCGGAAGCCCACCTCGCCCGGACGTTGGAACCGGAGCATCTTCAGCACTTCGGCCGGATCGCGGAAAGCTGCCGGTCGCACTTTCCCATCGGGGAACTTATAGCTCCTGTTAGTCTCCCCAACGGGATAGTTCTTTACCCCCTCCTTCAGCTCGGCATTCCCTTGCAAGTTCCAGTTCGTCGCCCAGCAAGAACGGCAGTTGATGATGTTGAGCGGGAAGCCACTGGTCCAACGGAGCAAGCCCGTCGTCTGCCAGCCGCCGATGATCTGGTTCGCCCAGCCGGGCACGCCGCCACCCAAGGGCTTCCCTCGCCCAAATGGCAGCTCGACGATCCAGTTGGCATTCAATTGATGCCGCACATCGAAATCGGAGAAGGAATACTGCAGGCGCGGGATCCAGGAGTTGATGATGAAGTCGGTGTAGCCGCCGGAGAAGAAGCTCCCGAACGCCCCTCCGCGTTCCGTTCCCGAGGTCAGATCGAGCGACTTCGAGAGCGTGTAGTTGAAGTCGAACTGCGTACCGGCGCTGAAGCGCTTGCGCACAAGGAGCTGGAACGCATGGTATTCGGAGAACCCGATTGAGCCTTGCGCCGCGAGCGAGGAATATTGATCGTTCCAGAACGCGAAGGGCTTCCCTGCCGGATTATCGGGCGTTGCTCCAAAGCACGCCGGATTGCAGAACAGATCGAGCTCGTAGAGCGCCGTCTGGTAATCGGGAGCGTTCTCGCGGAAGAGCAGATAGATGGCCTGCGTGCTCGTCAAGCCGCCACCGGCGCGCGCTCCGGCCGTCGGGAAGAGGTTCTCCCAATACGGGATCCTCGGCACGGCGCTCACCGGGGTATTCGCCTCGATCAACCGAACGAGCATCTGCGCGGCCGTGAAGTAATCCATGCCGGACTTCGGATCCACTAGATTCATGGGCATAGCTAGGTCATATCGGGTGAGCAGCTTCCGCCCGCGACGTCCGACATAGCCCGCTTCGACGCTGAAGTTCTTCGGCAGCTCGCGCCCGATGAAGAAGTTGAACATGTGCGCGTAGGGCGTTCGCACGGTGTCGTCTATACTCGTAGTGATGGCGAAGAGCCCATACGGGGGGGTCTGCGGGAAGCCGCCCGGAGGCGCCGGTCGCTGGAATTCCGAACCATCGCGCGCGACACGCGGGACATCGAAGACGCCCGTGAAGCGCGGTGCGTTCGCCTCGGTGATCGTGCCCCAGACGGTCGTCAAGCTCGTCGTCAAGCCGAATGCTCCCTGTTGATCGAAGGTCGTCGCCAGCGCGTGCCCGATGCGGTCATACACAAGCCCGTAGCCGAAGCGGAAGACCGTGCGCCCATCGCCAAAGAGCGACCGCAGGAATTTCCGCGGGGACCACGCGATGGAGAAGCGCGGCGACCAGTTGTTGAAGTCCTTCGCGAAGAAGCCCGGCTTGCCATTGGCCGGACCGGCCAGGTCGAAGCTGATGCGCGGGAGGTCGTAGGAGGGGATCCCCTTGAGCATGCTCGCGCGTCGCAGCTCGAACCACTCGCCGAAGCTCGGCGTCGGCCGGACCTGTAAGCCGTTGGTCTCCCATGGCGGTGAGTAGAGGTAGTACCGCACGCCCGCCGTGATCGTGAGGTTCGGTCTCACGCGCCACTGGTCCTGCACGTAGCCCTCGTATTCGTTCGTGGCATACCGGCGACGAACGAGCGCGCCCTCGGGCAGAACGTTCCCTTGCTTGTCGTAGTTGTACCGCGCCGTGAACTGCGTGATCGTTCCCAACACCAAGATCGGGAATCCATCCGCCCACGCTGCGTAGAAGCCACTGGCGACGGCCGGCAGCGTCTGGCATCCCGGTTGCCTGCACCGCGGATGACCTGGAGCCGTGTAGCGGCCGACCCCAAGCAGCCAAGAGCCATTCCCCACGACCGTATGGAATGACGTCTCGTTGGTGAAGCGCGGGATGCGTGTGAAACGAATGTTGACCCCCGCCTGGACCGTGTGCGCGCCGCGGATCCAAGAGAGATCGTCCACGAGGTTGTGCGTGCTCGCGATGCGCCCGAAGGAGCTGGTCGGAGCCGGAATGTTGTTCAAGAAACGCAGGGTCACTTGCGTGCGCTGTTGCAAGCCAGCCGTCGTCGAACCCAAGCGCGTCAACCCATAGCGGAACGTGTTCACCACGTTCGGCTTCAACGTCGCATCGTAGCCGAGCGCGAACCCCTTGGAGTTAACGAGCGTCTTCTGGTTCGGCGGCAGTCCGGGATATTGAGGCTCGGAGTTGATCACGTCATCCTGGAGATTTCCGCGCCAGAAGAGCATGTGCCGACCAGCGCGATCAATGTTGAAATCGGTGCGAAGGATGTAGGTGTTGAAGTCGTTCTTAATCGGCGCCACGAAGCGAAAGCCCATGATGTTCAGTCCATCCCGCCCCGGATCGTTCGGCTCGGGGAACTGCTGCAGATACCGCATCAACGCCGGATTCGCGCCGATCCCCAAAGGATCGAGAGTAGCGGCCTCCGCCGGCGTCAACACGCGAATCCCGGCCGGGATGTTGAACGTGCGCCCCGCGACCGTGATCGTCGTCGCTGGACACTCGGCCGGATTCGCACACCGATACTGGAAGTAACCGTGACGAACCAGGGATGAGGGGACCGCGCGCAAGACTGGCTCCTCGCGCTTCTCCCGCAATCCCTCATAGTTGCCGAAGATGAACCATCGGTCCTTGAGGATCGGCCCCCCGGCCGAGGCTCCGAAGATGTGGTAGTTCAAAACGGGCGGCTCATTGGGCCGACCGGACTCGATCTGAGCGAGCTTGTTGAAGAACTCATTGGCCGAAGTCGCCGTGTTCCGGTGGTACCAGTAGAGAGAGCCGTGCAGCTCGTTCGTCCCGCGCTTGGTCACCAAGCTCACCTGAGCTGAGCTGGAGCGTCCCTGACTCGCATTATAGTTGGTCGTCGTCACGCGAAATTCCTGCGTGGAATCGAGCGTCATGCGCAAGACCGAAGTGTAGGCGAAGCCGAACTGCGGATCATTCACATCCACGCCATCCAGGGTCACATTCTGTTGATCGCTTCGGCTCCCGCTGATGCTCCCGCTGCGGACGTCCCCCGTGGGCAAGAACACAGCACCCGGCTGAAGGCTGAGCAGCTCCACCACGTTGCGGGCCAAAAGCGGCAGTTGCCGAATCTGCACCTCGCCGAAGGGATTGCCGATCGAGGCGTCGGCTTTATTGATGAGCGCTTCGCCCACGATCTCCACGGTCTCGACGACTTCTCCGACTTCGGTGAATTGCAGATCAAGCACCACGGGCATGTTCACCAGAAGTTGCAGGTTCGAACGAACGATGCTCTTGAAGCCCGTCATCTCTACCCGCAGGTTATAGGTGCCCGGGGGGAGTTGCGGGAAGGCGTAATACCCCCGCTCGTTCGTCGTCGTCGTTCGGGTAGCTCCTGTCGCGACACTGGTGAGCGTCACGGTCGCGCCGACGACGACCGCGCCTGTCGGATCCGTCACCGTCCCCGAAAGCGAGGTTGTCGCCTGCGCCCACGCCCGAGCGCTCAGTAACAGCAGAAACAGAAGCCCACCGACCGCGTTCCACACCCATCGCTTTCGAATCATAGGCGGCTCTCCTCCTCGTCGAGATTCAGGCCACATCGGCAGGGATTATATTACGAAAGGTTGCAAGTTTCAACAAAGAGTTGCGACCTTCAAGACGGGCGAAGCCTTCATGCTCGGCCTGTGGGTTCCCTCAAGGGGCGATCCAAGGGTGAGCGAGCCATTTCGGATCCCATTGCCGGTTCTTAAAGCGGCGATGGGAGATCCTTCTGCATTGCGCCCCGCGACCCGCAGACCGATCCATTGGGCGGCGTAGAGCCGCTCTCCGCAGACGTCACTTCCTGGGGAACTCCCGGTAGGAACCTATGAAGCCACAGGTTGAGCGCCGCGTTCAGGTTCCGGTCAAGCTCACAATGCCGCGCAGCGGAAGACCAAGCAGGAGAGGGCCGGCTCAGGGCTTCTTCACCTGCCGCATGAACACGGTCGGCAAGGCTCCGTTGCATTTCTCCCTTGTTCATGAGATAATCCCTGCTCCAAAGGCGAGGGTGATCAGGAGGAGCACTATGGCGATCCGATATACGGTAGCGACCATTAGCCCGAGGTATCATCAAGCGATCCTCGATTGGCAGCGAAGGAACTTCCCCGAGCTCGACATTCTGCTAGCATACTGGGAAAAGTATTTCCCCGGCTTGCCGCGATTTCAACTGGTCGCCAAGATCGGGGAGCTACGGTCCGAAGTCATCGAGGTCGGGAAATATGCCGGCCAGCCGAAGATCGAGCGAGCAGCCGAGATGGCCGGGAACATGTTCTACACGGCCCGCCGCATCATTCGCGCGCAATGCTCGACCGAGTTCGGCTCCATCGAGCAGCATCGCATGAGCCTGGACACGGCCCCCACTGAGGAGGCGCGCTTTGAGATCCTTCGGATCATGGCCGAAGAGTTGCGCCATGCCTATCAAATGTTCTGGGTCCTCGATCATGATCCGACATGGAAGCGGCCGGGACATGGGGACGTGGCTGCTGAGACGATCGAAGAGTTGCTCGCCATGCGCACGGGAACACATGTGCTCGATGCCTTCAACATCGAATTTCGAGATTTCCTGGATAACGCCGTCTACACGGCCATCATTGATCTGGTCGGGAAGTACCAGCTCGACATGATGCAGATTTTCAGTTACGCGCCCATGGCGCGCAGCATGGGGCCGATGCTCGGCGAAGAAGGATTCCACATGGGCTTTGGCCGCCGCGCCTTGAAGGAATTGGCCGTGGCGGCTACCCGTGGGGAAGGCGCCTATAGCCTGCAGGACGTGCAACGGGCCATCAACAAGTGGTATCCGCGCGGCTTGGAGATGTTCGGCAACGAGCGGACGGGCGAAACGGCCGTCGCCTTCGGTTTCAAGCCGAAGACCAATGGGCAGGCGCAGGCCGAGTATATCGCCGAAGTCGAAGGAATCATCGAGGGCGTGAACATCGCCCTCGTGCGCGTGCACCATCCGAACATGCCTCCGGATGAAGCCCGACGCTTGATCCGCGAAGTGCAAAGTTCGGGCGAATCCCGTAAGGGCATTCGCCCTGAAGACCTCCTCCTTCTCCCGGATCGCCGGTTCTTCCGAAGGCGCGGGCCGGAGGAATACGTCTTCCAGCCTTATGACCTGCGCGGGAATCTGCTCACCGAAGGTGGGCGCCCGATCTCTCCGGAGCAATATCTCGCCTATCTGGCTCGGGTCTTGCCCGAATCGTATCTGGCGAGCGAGGATTTTCACCGATATGCCGAGCAGCTGAAGGCGCATCATGAGCGAAGAACAGGCGAGCCATCACCCTTTTGGCTCGCGTGAGTGGTCGTGAGGTTGGCTACCGTTCGTCCAGGAAACGAGGGCTTGATCAAACCTACCGTAACAGGCGACCGGAGTTTCGCCTCGAGCGATCCGAAAGATGCGCCCGACTCACCCCGGGGGAGATTCGAATCGCCCGCGCCGGCTTATCATCCCTACTGCCTCACGCTGAACGTGCGTGCCAGAGGCGGGCCAGAAGAGTAATCTGCCCCACATGGTGCGCCGCGTGCTCGACAAGGTGATGCAGGATCACCGACCGCCGAACCGGAAGACGACGCCGGCCCACGGGTCGAAGCTCATCCAGCGCACGTTCGTCCAGAGTACGAACCTTCCCGGCAATCTCTTCAAACACGGCTTTCAGCTCCGCGAGAAGCTCCGCCTTCGACCGAGGAGTCGGGAGCCACTCCCGCTCTGCCATCTGCGCCAGAGCCTGAGGGTCATAGTCTGTTTCGAAAGCGTACGTGCTCAATCGCCGGGATGCTCCGACGAGATGTTGAATCCGCGCCCCCATCGAAGGCGCCGTCGAAGCCGGCTCCCACCACAGCGCTTCCTCAGAAATTTCGTGCAGAGCTGCCTCCAGAAGATACCGCGCCTGCTCTAACCCTTTGATGAGATCCCCCTGACGCGGGGGGACAGATGCATCATCTGGCGTCAACCACGGTTCCATCATCGGCCTCCTTCAGTGTGCGTGAAAGCATCAGTCTCTACCCACAGCCTTCAATTCTACTCCGCGATCTCGATGAACACTACATCCTCGTGACGCCAGGGGGGAATGGGCGGAAGAGGTGGATCGCACGCGCCGCGCTTGGTGAAGATGCCGAAAAGGACGGGCACGCGATACGGGCGCGGCGGATACGGCGTATATCCGTCTGTCAGCACAAGCACCACATCCGGCATCGGTTGCAAGTTCAAGGCAGCTTCGATCCCGGCGACCATATTCGTCCCCCCGCCGCCCGGCAGCTTCCGACAGCACGAGAGGAAATCCGATCGAGTGAAGACCTTGATGGGCTCATAAGGAACGGCGTCGCAGGGGATGACGGTGATCGGCGTGCGCAAGCTCTCCAGGACCGCTCGCACTTCGGCCAGCGCTTGCCCCAGCTCTCGCTCGGAAATTGATCCCGAAGTATCCACCACGCAGGCGATCCGCGGCAAGAAATCTCCTCGCAAGGATGGAGGAAAGATCGGCGCGTAGGCGAACGCCCGCCGATGCGGACGGTCGAAACTGTAGTCCACACGCTGTCCGGCGCCTCTGACGATGGCGCCACGCATGCGGCGCTTGAGCAGCTCGCGCCAATCCACTTTTGGTGCAAGCTTCTCTTCCGCCCACCGAATCCATCCGGCCGGAACGCTCCCTCGATCTTTTTGCTGCACGATCTGTTCGGCGACCGATCGCCGAACCACTTCTTGCTCCACGACCGACAGCGCCGGCGCCCGGGCATCGTCCTCAGCCAACTCCCACGATCGCCTTTCTCCATGCACGCCGCTGCCTTCATCGAATGCCGAGGAGAGTCCCTCTTCGGGTTGTTTCGGCTCCGAGGCCCGGTCGTCAGAAGATGGATGTTGCGTTACAAAGTTTTTCGAGGAGGGTTGTTCCGTCTTCGAGGCCCGGACGTCAGCCGATCCCTCTTGCTCTCCCGTCCCGGCTGAAGACGGCAACTGGCTCCTCTCCTGCAACCGGTCGTAGTAGAACTCGGCCAGCTTGCCTCCCGGCATGTTGAACTGAGAGGGGAGCAAGGGGGCAAAACGTTGCGGGTGCATGAGCCCCGGCAATCGGGCATCGTTGATCTCCAGATCGCTCGCGATGTTCCACAACTTGGCGCGCGCCTCCTTCTCCCGCGCGCGCTCGGCATGCTCGCGCAGCCGATGCGCAATCTCATGGAACCACACAAACCCCAACTCCGGCACGGCCTCCCTCCACTCGCTCTTTTCACGCACCAGTGCGGCCACCGCGTGCGGATTGAAGTAGACGCGCATCCCTTCATCCACGGCCGCCGGTCCCGGACAGGACTCCGTCAGCACCAATCGCGCGGCATAGAGGGCCGGCGCCAGCCAGGAGATCTGCTCGGCCGCATAGGCCCGCGCCATGCGCACGATCCTTTCGATCGCTTCCCTCTCCATGGCCCTCAATCCCTGACGAGCATCTCCACGAACGAGCGAAGCGGCGTCTCCTCGAAGACGCGATGCATGAGTCTCTGAAACTCCTTCAATCTCCCCATCTGTTGCGCTTTTGTGACTGCCCGATGCAGGATTTGCCCGCGAGCAATATGCTTCATCGGGATGAAGATCGTATCCACGCGATTGTTCTCGCATACCCGGAGCGCTAGCTCGAGGAAGACCGTCGTCGCCTTGAGGAAATCCACGCGCTGCTCGCTCGCACGTCGAAGCAGGGATGCTCCTAAAGCTGAGAAGAGCACGTAAAGCTCATCATCGCGCAATCGTGTGACATCCACTGTGGTCTGGCCTTCCAGCAAGCTGTCCGGATCAGGCAGGTGAAGGTTCTTCACGAATCCCATAAAGGCCACGGCTGGCCCCCGCCCCACACACCCTTCCAGGAGATTGGCGAACACAACGGTCCCCTCTTTGCCCGGCTTCGGCGCCTTGCCCAAGAGATCGCACGAAGCCATCAAGTGAATGGCGAACTCCCATGTGCGTGGCGAAGCGAACGCTCGGTCCTCATCCGAAGCCGATGAGCGCACGAGATTAGGGCTGCGCCGCAAGAACGCTTCCACGAGCAGCTTCCAGTGAAGGACGCACTCTCCATGCACAGCGGGATCAATTGTCGGAAGGTCAGGCCGGGGGAAGCCCTCGCGCAACGCCTCCAGGTATTCTCTCTCCCCCCACTCCCATCGGATATGCAGGAACCGGTTGCGCAAGGGAGGGGACAACTCCCATCCACTGCTCACCATATCGGGCGGATTCGCCGCCGCGACTACCCGCACGCCGGGCGGGAGATCGCGAAACCCCACCTTCCGCTCCAGGATCACCCGCAAGAGCGCCGCTTGAACCGACGGAGGCGCCGTCGTCAATTCGTCGAGAAAGAGGATGCCCTGCTGCGCCTGGTCAAAAGCGAAGCTCCACTCCGGCGGCACGAACCGCATTCGCCCGTTCTCGTGCATCGGCATGCCGGAAAAATCGGTCGGATCGTGAATCGAAGCAATGAGCGTGACCACAGGAAATCCCT
>Ga0209289_100136_pt1 | contig 44199 bp, 43 predicted proteins | sample GXS110809BmetaG_FD_184121 | JGI IMG/M metagenome (GOLD analysis project Ga0209289, IMG submission 184121) | Hot spring microbial communities from Gongxiaoshe hot spring, China to study Microbial Dark Matter (Phase II) - GXS 110809B (SPAdes)... ... | reverse complement strand
ATTCAGTGGGGATCGCTGAAAGTCTTTGCGGACGGGCGCCATGTGCGCGTTCGCTTTACGAGTTCTTAATTGAAGCGATGAACACGTTTATATCACAGCTTTCAAGAGTTGTGACCAGGACTCAAACGCTGAAGAAGCCCAAGAGTTGGATTTGTCCGCAGCCAGATAGACGACTCAACAGCTGACTCGATTATGAATCAGGTTAATGCGCGTGCCCCGGGTGCTCCTGTGCTCTTAGTCTATTGCGTAGCCAATGCCCTAGACAGTGCTGATTCTAAGAAGTATACTTAACTAAGAGAGGTGAAGAACGATGCGGCTTTGGGTGCTCAGCTTAATCGTTCTAGCAAGCTTGATAGGGCTTAATAAGGCAGAGCCCTTTACGCTCTCTCTAGAGCCTCGGATATTAAAGGTCTGTCAAGGTTGCCGTTATGAGTCTATCCAAGAGGCTATAGACGCTGCCTCGCCAGGAGATGTCATCGAGGTCTATCCCATGTTCTATAACCCCGTAGTAGCCTATTATCCGACAGCAGTCATCATCTCGAAGCCTCTGACTCTTGTGAGGCGAAACCCATTCCTCCTTGGGAGGTCTTACTCATACCAAAAAAGTTTCCAGAACAACCTGGCAGCGGCTTCGGTTTAGATCCGATCTTTGATATTAGAGCACCCAGTGGGCAAGTAGTTATTCGCGGCTTCGTGTTTCAAGACGAGGACATTGTCTGGCAGGGTGGAGCTGATCTTATCCTAGAGCGCAACCGCTTCCAAAGAACAACACCATGGAGTATTATGATTATAGGTTTAGAAGGGCCAGGACAGGCTCTTCTTATAGAGAATGAGATCAATGATATTGACCGTATAGAGATAACCCAGGGAGCCCAAGTTCTCTTTAAATCCAATCGCATAAGACCCAGACCAGATCTACCCCCTGAATGGGGTTTGATGTATATATTGGGATCTCAGGAGATAGACAAGCGCGCTAAGGTGGTCTTAGAACAGAATCTCATCGAAGGCTCCATTATCATCTCTTGTAGCAGTGAGACACGGCTCGATGACAATATTCTGATAGGGAGACCCGTAAGAGGAAAACAGCCTAGAGTTGGATTGATGATTGGCGCTTGTGATCAAGTACAACACCCCGGTGTGGTACAAGCCAATAGGAATCTCATCGCTCGCTATCAGATAGGGATGGCCATAGACTTAAGTGTTACAAGCAATGATTGCAGAGCGGCCACTGTTGAGGAGCTTCAATTAAGTGGCCAAGAGAATGTGATCGAGCAGAACGGCCAAGACCTCTGTCCTCCCGACTACCCCTGGCCGCCAGGGTTCAGGAAGTAAGTAGCTTTCAGCACTCAGCTATCAGCAATTGGCATCGAGCAAAAGCTGATGGCTGCTGAGCTAGCGCATCTCCAGCCCCGGAATCTTCAGACGCTGCTCAGCTATATCCAAGAGCTTGGAGATCACCAGCACACAGATTAAATAGATGAACGCGACAATCAGAAAGACCTCAAAGTACCGAAAGTTTCGCGATGCGATGATCTGCCCTGTAGCCATCAGCTCCGGCGCCCCAATAATGAACGCCACAGAAGAGTATTTCAGCGTATAGATTAATTCGTTCGACCACGGCGGGATGACGATTCGCAACGCTTGGGGGAGAATCACATAACGGATCGCTTGGAGGTTCGTCATACCGATAGCACGAGCCGCGAGCATCTGCCCGCGACTGATCGATTGAATCGCCCCGCGAAAATACTCGGCTTGATACGCAGCACTGTTGAGCCCTAGCCCGATGATCGCCGCCGTCAGCGAGTCCAAACGGATCTCGAAAGTCGGAAGCCCATAGTAGATCAAGAAGAGCTGCACCAGCACCGGTGTCCCGCGCACAAACTGCACATACGCCGTGCTCAGCCAATAGATCGGCTTGTTCCCATAGACACGCCCTAACGCTAAGAGAATCCCCCCAGCAAGCCCCAGCCCAATCGCCAATATCGTTAACTGAAACGTCGTCGCTGTCCCCTGAAGCAGTCGGGGCGCGATGTCGCATGCTAAGCGCAAAAAACTTCCCTCACCAAGCCCGTGACAGAGCTGCCCCCACGTATTCATAAGTTTGTTCCCCCATAGAGTTCGCTGATCTTGCTCAAAAACTGTTGCGTGCGTGGCTGCTGTGGGTGCAAAAAGACTTGCTCTGGCGGCCCCTGCTCGACGATCACGCCCTTCTCCATAAAGATCACTTCGTCGCACACAGACCGAGCAAACCCCATCTCATGCGTCACTACAATCATCGTCATGCCCTCTTCGGCAAGCTGCTGCATCACTTGTAAGACTTCGCCGATGAGTTCGGGGTCGAGCGCGCTTGTGGGCTCGTCGAAGAGCATGAGCTTGGGGTCCATCGCTAACGCCCGCGCGATCGAGACCCGCTGCTGCTGCCCGCCCGACAGCTGCGCCGGATACTTGTGGGCTTGGTCGGCTAACCCGACGCGCGCCAGCTCATGCATCGCCCGCTCCGTCGCTTCTTTCTTGGAGAGCTTCTTCACTTTTAATAACCCCAAGCGCACATTGTCTAACGCTGTTAAATGTGCGAAGAGATTGAAATCTTGAAAGACAAACCCGATCTGCTGACGAATCTTATTGATGTCCGTGTGGGGGCTTGTGATTTCTATATCTTCGAGCCAGATCCGCCCGCGGTCTGGCTCAGTGAGTCTATTGATACAGCGCAACAGTGTGCTCTTGCCTGTCCCCGATGGCCCAATGATTGCTAACGCTTCGCCCTGGCGCACGGTGAATGAGACCCCCTTGAGGACCTCTTCAGCCCCGTAGCGCTTATGGAGGTCTTCGACACGCACGATAGTCTTAGATGACACGGCCATGCTCCTCCCGACGCTGTCCCGTCAAGCCCGGCACGCCCCAGAAGCGCTCCGCCAGCTCCAGCAGCCACGTGCCCAGATACGTCAAGAGCAGATAGATCAGAGCAATAACGATGAACACGAGAAAGACTTCGCGGGTGTTCTGGATGATCTGCCAGCCTTTGCGGGTCAGCTCTGTGACCCCAATAGCAAAGACAAACGACGTGTCCTTCAAGACCCCAGAGTATTCGTTCGACCAACCGGGGATCGCCAAGCGCAGCGCCTGAGGGAGCACAATATAGCGCATGGTCTGCAGGCGGGTCATCCCTAGCGCTCGCGCTGCGAGGAGCTGGCCGGGCTTGATCGCGAGGATCGCTCCACGAAAGATCTGCGACTGATACGCCGACGAATGCAAGCCAAACGCCATCACAGCAACGGCAAAGGTCGGCAACCGCAGCCAACTCACATTATATATATCTGCCGCAAACGCTATGCCGTAGTTGAGCACGATCAGCAGGACCAAGATGGGCATCGCGCGGAAGAAGCGCTCATAGGCAGACATGAGCATGGCGATGGGGCGCGGGCCATACACCTGCCCTAGAGCTACTATGACCCCTAACACGAGCCCGACCCCCAGCAGGCTCACCGTCAACTCCACGGTGACGAGCATGCCTTCGAGCAGTTGCTTCCAGATGTCCCAGTCTCCTAGGAGTTTAAGGCTTTCGATGGACATCGTTTAAAAAAGCGAGGGCACGCCCGCCGCCGGGCGCACCCTCGCCGCTCTGTACGTCCCCTGTAGAGCACGACTCTACGGTTTCTTATAGGACTCCCCAGCCATGCACGCCGCGAGGTTCTCGGCATAGGCTTCGGGTTGGTTCTTGTCCAGCCAGCCCTTCAGATCGGCCCAGCACTGGGTAATGCGCTCCAAGTTGACGTCCACGCCAAAGTATGCTTCAACGAGATTGTTCCAGATGCCCTTCTTCTTCATCTCCTTCATGCCGTCATTGATCCGGGGCAGGAGCTTCAAGGGGTCGCCCTTGCGCACCAAGAAGCCAAACTGCTCCTCCGTCATGATGATCCCGACGATCTTGAGCACGCCCTTGGACGCCTTGACGGCGACTTTGGCAGCCGGCTCGTCCTCGACGACCGCTTGGATCTGCTTATTAATTAAGTCTTGTTCTGCCAACGGGTAGGTCTCGTAGAGCTTGAGTTCGACCTTGATCCCTTGATTGATCACGTTATCTTCGACCCACTGGGCGCCGGTGGTGCCGCGCTGCGCCCCGATCTTGTTGCCTGCTTTAAATGCCGTGATAATATTGAGCCCAGAATCGGCGCGCACGAGCACCGACTGATTGGACTCCCAGTAGGGATCAGAGAAGTCCACGACCTTCTTGCGCTCCTCAGTGATGGTGAACCCCGAGGCGCCGATGTCGCATTGCCCGGCTTGCACCGCCGGGATGATCGAGTCGAACCCCAAGTTCTGAATCGTGATCTTATAGCCCTTCAGGATCGCGATGATGCGCATCACATCCAGATCGAACCCGACAAACTCCCCCTTGGCATCGACCCATTCGAACGGCGGCCACGCGATGTCCGAACAGACCTTAAAGACTTGAGTCTGGGCTTGCGGGGCAAGCCCGCCGATCCCCAACGCCAAGGCCAACACGCCGACAACCACAACCCATCTGATAATCGCCCGCATAGTCTGCGCCTCCTTTTCTCCAGCGATTATACTCTCGTCGGGTAGCCCCAGTCAATAGCCCCTTGACGCTCAGTTGCCTCCTGTGATATGATACTCGCCACAGCGATGCACAAGTGAGGAGTTATGCGCTACAGATTCGTGATTCTCGGGCTTCTTGTGCTTGGTGGCTTTGTGCTTATTGGCGCCGCCCAACATGAGCTTCAGACCGGCACCTGCGAACAGATCTCTGCAGATTTTGGGATCGCTATCGTCTCGGAGAGCACACGCGATTTCGACAGCGTCGAGTGTGCGACACTCTATGCGATCTTCAAGTCCTTGCCTGTTCATATTCGCTCCGCCGTGACGCTCGTCAAGCGCTTGCCCCGAGATCCCGACGCGGCCGGACGCGCCTACGGCTCCACTATCGAGCTCTACGACGGCTTAGGGTGCGAGACCATCGCCAATTGTCGAGATTTCATGGTCGTCGTCTTCCATGAGATCGCACACGTCGTGCACTTCCGGGTATTTACGCCGCAGCAGGTGCGCGCGTATCGGCAGCTTTATCTGCGTTCTGGGTCCGAGCCCGCGAACTTCATCGGGCCGTTATACCGCGGGCGTCGCTACGCGACTACGAACGAATACGAAGACTTTGCCGAGCTCTTCGCAGCCTACACCGAAGACACCCAGCGGGTCGTCAACTTCGTGCGCGACCGCCTCTCCAAGAACGAGACGATCCTCTTTGAAAAATTAAAGATCTTATTCGACGTGTTGATGCGTCAGACCAACCCGCCGTCGGTGTTGGTCTATCGCAGCGAAGTCTGGGATGGGGCCATGCCCGATGGGGGCTTTCGCGGCGTGGTACGCCGGGCCCTGCTGCCCCGCGATGCGCAAGGGTTGCCCATCATCCCCGATGAGCCCGACTGGGAAGATTTTTAGTTGAGATAGCTCATAACCCCCTTGCGCACGATCATCACTGCGATTGCTGCTAAAATTAAGCTCGCGATCTTGGAGAGCGTGCGCATCCCGGTCTCCCCAAGAATGCGATTGATCGCATCGGAAGCCCAGAAGACTATCCCCGCGATGAAGATATTGGCGACCGTGGCCAGCACCGTCGGGATCAAGCCGTACTCGTCAACCAATAAGAGACTCGTCGTGAAGACCGCCGGGCCGGCGATCAAGGGAACTCCTAAGGGCACCGCGCCGATACTCTCGTGATCGCTCAAGAGATGCTTGCGCTCACCAGCTAAAAGGCCGCGCAGCGACAGCAGAAAGAGCAAGACTCCGCCCGCGACCATGAAATCAGAAACGGTGATCCCTAAGAGCGCGAAGACCCCCTTGCCCACACCAAGAAATGCCAACGCGACAGCAGTAGCTGTCAGGAGCGATTGCCAGATGATCGTGCGCACGCGAGCGCGCTCTAGCCCCGCCGTCAAACTGATAAAGATCGGCAGCGTCCCTAAAGCGTCCACAGCGACAAAGAGCGGCACAAAGCAGAGCCAAAACTCTACCATTGTCCCTCCCTCACGTCGTTGCTCCAGATTGCAATCCGCTCCTAGGCTGATTATACTGAAGAACCCCCAACTTGGGAATACGCAAAGGAGTCTAACCGATGAAGATCGCTCAGCTCTCTCGGCAGAATCTTTCGTTCAAAGACGGCACGGCTGTGATCTATCGTCTCGAAAATTTAGAAAAATCGGGCGTCGGGAAGATCGCGCACTTGCCGTTCTCGTTAAAAGTTTTGCTTGAAGCGTTACTGAGACATTGCGACGGGCGGGTCATCACCGAAGACGACGTTACAGCCCTCGCCCAATGGAATCCCAAAGCCGGGCGAGAGCTCCCATTTAAGCCTGCGCGTGTTTTACTTCAAGACTTCACAGGAGTCCCAGCCGTTGTCGATCTTGCGGCGATGCGCTCCGCAGTTAAAAGACTCGGCGGCGACCCCACCACGATCAATCCCCTTGTCCCCGTCGATTTGGTCATAGATCACTCCGTCCAAGTTGATTATTTTGCGTCGCGCTTGGCGCTCCAGCGCAACGCCGAGCTCGAGTTTGAGAGAAACCGAGAGCGCTATGAGTTTTTGCGCTGGGGGCAGAAAGCGTTCCACAATTTCCGGGTCGTTCCCCCAGCAACGGGGATCGTCCATCAAGTCAATTTAGAATTCTTAGCCCAAGTCGTGATGACCCGCAGGGAGAACTCAGAGCTGATCGCATTCCCCGACACGCTTGTGGGCACGGACTCGCACACGACCATGATCAACGGGCTAGGGGTGCTGGGCTGGGGCGTGGGAGGCATCGAAGCCGAGGCGTGTATGCTCGGCCAGCCCTTGTATATCGTGACCCCCGAAGTGATCGGATTTAAGCTCACGGGGCAGCTGCGCGAGGGAGTAACTGCAACAGATTTAGTCTTGACCGTGACGCAGATGCTGCGCCAAAAGGGCGTCGTCGACAAATTCGTCGAATTTTACGGGGACGGCCTAGCCCAGCTGTCGCTTCCTGATAGAGCGACGATCGCAAACATGGCTCCGGAGTACGGGGCGACATGTGGGTTCTTCCCCGTCGATGACGAAACCCTCAGATATTTGCGGCAGACGGGGCGTAGCCCAGAGCTGATAGACTTGGTCGAACGCTACTGCAAGGAGCAGGGGCTGTTCCGAACAGCTCAGACGCCCGATCCCCTATTTACGGACACGCTCGAACTGAGATTAGAAGACGTCGAGCCAAGCGTCGCTGGGCCCAAGCGCCCGCAAGACAGAATCCGACTCTGGGATGTGAAGCGTGAGTTCCGTAGAGTGCTCACCGCGCCTGTGAAAGAGCGCGGCTATGAACTGAGCCCGGAAGCGCTCGCTCAGAAGAACGAACTGCAGCATGGCTCGGTCGTCATCGCGGCGATCACGTCCTGCACCAACACTTCCAACCCGTCGGTGATGATCGCTGCGGGGCTCTTAGCCAAGAAAGCCGTGGAGCGCGGGCTGAGAGTGCCCCCGCACGTCAAGACGAGCCTAGCTCCCGGCTCGAAGGTCGTCACCGAATACTTACAGAGGTCCGGGCTGATGCCCTATCTGGAAGAGCTGGGCTTTCACGTGGTGGGCTACGGCTGCACGACGTGCATTGGGAATAGCGGGCCATTGCCCGAACCCGTCACCAAGGAGATCGTCGAGAAGAATCTTGTCGCGGTGGCCGTCTTGTCGGGCAATCGCAACTTTGAGGGGCGCATCCACCCGTTAGTGAGGGCGAATTTTCTCGCGTCGCCGCCGCTGGTGATCGCCTATGCGCTCGCGGGCACAATAGATATCGATTTGGCCAACGAGCCTTTGGGCACCGACAGAGACGGAAAACCCGTCTATCTCAGAGATATCTGGCCCTCCCAGGAAGAGATCAGCGAGGTCATCGCTCACTCTATTGACCCCAAGATGTTCACGAGGACATACGCGAAGGTCTTCGACGGAAATCCCCAATGGAACGCGATCACCGGCGTCGAGGGCGACCTCTATCGCTGGGACCCAACGTCCACATACATTCAAGAGCCTCCATATTTTAAAGATTTTTCGCTCACGCCCAAGCCCTTACAAGATATCTACGGTGCCCGCGTCTTAGTGATGCTGGGCGATTCCGTCACGACGGATCACATCTCGCCAGCGGGGGATATCCCCGTAGAGAGCCCGGCGGGGCAGTATCTGATCGCGCGGGGCATCGCGAAGAAAGATTTTAATTCTTACGGGTCTCGCCGGGGCAATCATGAAGTGATGATGCGCGGGACGTTCGCCAACGTGCGTCTGAAGAATCTCTTGGTGCCGGGAGTTGAGGGCGGGGTGACGGTGCACCTCCCTTCCGGGGAGCGTATGAGCATCTATGATGCCGCCATGCGCTATCAGGCTGAGGGGGTGCCTCTGATAGTGCTGGCGGGCAAAGAATACGGGACGGGCAGCTCGCGCGACTGGGCGGCGAAGGGGCCGGCGCTCTTGGGCGTCAAAGCGATTATCGCCGAGAGTTTTGAGCGCATTCACCGAAGCAACTTAGTGGGGATGGGCGTCTTACCGTTGCAGTATCAAGAGGGGCAGAACGCCGAGAAGTTGGGGCTGACGGGGCATGAGCTGTTTGACATTGTGGGCATTTCTCAGATTACAAAGCCCAGACAAGAGCTTGTAGTGCGGGCGAGAAAGCCCGACGGCAGCGTGACGGAGTTTCGAGTCATGGCGCGGCTCGACGTGCCCATCGAGATCGAATATTACAAGAACGGTGGGATTCTGCCGATGGTCTTAAGGCAGGTGCTTGCGCGCTAACACTCTATCTTTGATCGATGGGGATATAGTGTCCCAAGGGTGGGCCGACGTAGCGCGTTGTGGGGCGGAAGAGCCGATTGTCCTGGAGATATTCAAGGATGTGGGCCATCCATCCCGCGATGCGGCTGACGGCAAAGATCGGGGTGAGCAAAGCCGGCTCAATGCCAAGATAATAGCAGACCGTTCCCGAGTAGAAGTCGACGTTGGGGAAGATCCCTTTGGCTCCTAGGGCATCGATGACGAGCTTCTCCACGATCTGTTCGATCTCAAAGAGGCGCCTATCTCCTCCTCGCGCTGAGAGCGTCTGCACGTGCTGTTTGAGGATACGGGCGCGGGGATCGTAGGTCTTATAGACGCGATGGCCAAAGCCCATGATGCGCTCGTGGCGCGCCAACTTCTCTTTGATATAGGGTTCGGCGCGGGCGGGATCGCCGATCTCTAGGATCATGTTGAGGACTTGCTCGCTGGCTCCCCCGTGCAAAGGCCCCTTGAGCGCTCCCAGGGCAGCTGAGATCGCTGAGTAGACATCGCTGAGGGTCGAAGCAACCACGAGGCTGGCGAAGGTCGAGGCAGGAAACTCATGATCGGCCTGCAAGATCAAGAGGACATCGAAGATCCGGGCTGCCTCTGGATCGGGCTTCTTCCCGGTCACCATATAGAGAAAGTTGGCGCTGTGGGAGAGCGTGGGATCGGGGGGAATGGGCTCTTGGCCCTGGCGGAGGCGCCCGATAGCCGCGGTGAGCGTGGCTATTTGCGAGATGAGCTTCCTGGCCTTCTCCTGGAGGTGTGGGAGTGCCACGTCATCGGAGGCTGGATCAAAATGCCCCAAGGCTGAAACCATCGTGCGCAAGAGTGCCATCGGAGGGGCTTGGCGAGGCAACGTGTTCAAGATAGTAAAGATGTGGGAAGGCAAGGGGCGGTAAGCTGCTAAGGCCTCGCTAAAGTCTTGCAACTCTGATCGCGTGGGCAATCGTTTATGCAGCAATAAAAACGCGGTCTCTTCAAACGTCGAGAACTCTGCAAGCTCTTCGATGGGAATCCCCACATATGCTAAGATCCCCTTCTGTCCGTCGATATACGTCAAGGCGCTCTCAGCAGCGATGATACCCTCTAAGCCGCGGGAGAATGTCGCTTCAGTGCTCATTGTGAGTCAAGATTATAGACCCTGACATAGCGCCGTGCAAGAATTTAAAACCCTAGGATTGTCTCTGGCCGTAACCAGTGACACGTGTAGCCGTCGGGGTGTTTTTGTAAATAGTCTTGATGCTCTTCTTCGGCGCGCCAGAACGGGCCGGCTTTCTCGACCTGGGTCACAATGGGCGCGCCCCATTTGCTATATTTATTCAAACGCTCAATGAATTCTAACGCGATCCGGCGCTGTTTTTCCGTGTGATAGAAGATCGCCGAGCGATAGGACTCGCCGATGTCGTTGCCTTGACGGTTGGGCGTCGTGGGGTCATGCATCCGGAAGAAATAGCGCAAAAGCTGCTCAAACGGGAGTTTTTCACTGTCGTAGATGACTCTGACGGCTTCAGCATGCCCGGGGTGATAGCGATAGGTCGCGTTGGGGGCTTTTCCGCCGGTGTAGCCCACATCGGTGTAGACGACCCCTGGGATTTTTCTCAGAATCTCTTGCATTCCCCAGAAGCAGCCCCCGGCAAGATAGACAACTTCGCGGTTGGGGACAAGCCCCGCGAGAATAAACGGCTCTAAATAGCGTGCGTAGCCCTCAGCTTCCATCCGTAAGACGTGCACGAAGCGCAGCGCTGCTGAGTTAATACAGTAGCGCTTATACGTGGGCGGCGGGCCGTCGTCGAAGACGTGTCCTAGGTGCGAGTCACCATGCTTAGAGCGCACCTCGGTGCGCACCATCCCATATGAGTAGTCCGGCCTCTCGACGATATTTTCTGGCTCGATGGGCTGGGTGAAGCTGGGCCAGCCCGTGCCCGAATCGAACTTATCAAAAGACGAAAACAACGGCTCGCCGCTCACGACATCGACGTAGATGCCCGGCTCGTGATGGTCCCAATATTCGTTCTGAAACGGGGGTTCCGTGCCGCAGTTGCAGATGACCTCAAACTGCTCCGGTGTGAGAAGGCGCTTCAGCTCTTCTCTCGAGGGCTTCTTATATTGCGTCATGGAGACCTCCTGTCTCCATGTATTATACTATGTTGGCACACACGCTGACTATCGCTATAATCTCTGTGACCTGGTATGCGATTCTTTGCTCTTGGTGCGCTGGTAGGTCTCTGGGGCGTTGTGCCTGGTGTAGCCCAGTCTCAGGTGGTCTTGGTTTTGGATTGGCTTCCCAATCCCAATCACGTTCCGCTCTATGTCGCGCAAGAGATGGGCTTTTTCGCTGCTGAAGGCCTTTCGGTTTCGCTCCAAGCACCGACGGCGTTTGACCCCAGCGATCCAGCCAAGCTCGCCGCTGCAGGACGAGCAGATGTAGCGATCACGACGCCCATCAATCTCATCGTCATTCACTCTCAGGGCGTGCCCTTGACCGCTGTGGGCTCGCTCATCCAGAAGCCTCTCGGGGGGCTCTTAGCCCTAAAAGAGCGCGGCATTCGCACGCTTGCAGATTTTAGGGGACGTAAGATCGGCTACTCTTTGGAGCCTGAGGAGCCGGTCCTGTGGGCGGCGATGCTTGAGACTGCCGGCCTCAAGCCCGGCGATTATCAATTAATAAACGTGGGCTTCGACACGTTGCCGGCACTGCTAACGGGACAAGTCGACGCCATCGGTGCGTTCCGAAACATCGAAAAGATCTTAGTAGAAGTCCAAGAGCGGAAAGAGACGGTCTTCTTTGCCATGGAGGAGCACGGCATTCCTGATCATCCCCAGCTCGTCTTCATAGCTAACGAGACAGTGACCCAACAAAAATCTGAGCTATTGCGAAAATTTCTTCGGGCTGTCAGCCGTGCCGTCGCGCTGATTATGCAAGACCCCGATCGCGCGTTCGCGCTCTTTCTCAAAGCTAATCCTGATCTGCAGCGCGAAGCCGATCTCAACAGAAAATTCTTCGACGCGACGTGGGCGCTCTTTGCCGGCGCGCCCTGTCATAATGAATTAGAGAGATGGGCCAAGCTTCAGAATTTTCTCTTCGAGCGCAAGCTCATCACACGCCCAAGCGACCTCTCTCGACTCGTCTCTGTGAATCTCTTGCCCCCGGAGTGTGGCCGATGATCAAGGTCGGGTTTTATCAGTTCTGTCCGGTCTTTGGCGATGTGCGCGCCAACCTCCACAAGATCGCCAACACGCTAGAAGAAACTGACGCTGATCTTCTCGTGCTCCCGGAGCTGTGTACCACGGGGTATCTCTTCACCTCCCAAGACGAAGTGAATGAGCTTGCCGAGCCGATCCCCGGCCCGACCACGCTCTTTCTCGAGGACCTCACGCGGCGCAAACACTGTTGGATTGTGCTGGGCATGGCCGAGCGCGACCCCGTCTCAAAGAAGTGCTACAACTCCGCGGTGCTCATCGGGCCTGATGGGTATACGGCGACGTATCGCAAAGTCCATCTCTTCTTTGAGGAGAAGCTCTACTTTGCCCCCGGGGATACGCCGTTTCGCGTCTATGATCTGGGCATAGCTAAGATCGGGATGCTCGTCTGTTTCGATCACTTCTTCCCCGAAGCGACGCGGGCGCTGGCGCTTGCAGGAGCGCAGATTATCTGCCATCCGTCGAACTTGGTACTGCCGGGGAAGGGGCAGCAGATCACGCGCGTCCGAGCGATAGAGAATCGAATCTTCTGGGTCTTAGCCAATCGCTGTGGGACAGAAGAGCGTAGGGGTAAGAAGCTCTCGTTTACGGGAGCGAGTCAGATCGTCGCGCCTAGCGGGGAGCTGCTAGCGCAGGCCCCGCCCGAGGGAGACTCCCTGCAGATCGTCGAGATCAGCCCTGCAGAAGCCGATGATAAAAAAGTCACAGCGCTGAACGATCTCTTCGCGGATCGTCGCCCGGAGATGTACTAGCTGTCATGGACGAGCGTACGCTGCTACAGAGATCATCGGAGCTCTTTGCTGCTCAGGGGCGGCTGATCGAGCTGGCCTCGCGCGGGCGTGCGGTCTTCGTCGGCGACACCCATGGGGATTTAGAAGCCTCTCAGATCATCGTCGAGCAGTATCTCGATTCTGAGACGACGCTCGTTTTTCTGGGGGACTATGTCGACCGCGGGCCGCAGTCGCTCGAGAATATTCTCTTTCTGTTAGAGCAGAAGCTCAGGAACCCAGAGAATATCTTTTTATTGCAGGGCAATCACGAGGGCTGGAAGTACACGGAATTTGCTCCGGCAGACTTCTGGCACGAGCTTGACCAGGAGCGCCGAAGTGCCTTCGCCGAGACGCTGGCGCTGCTGCCCTTTGTCGTCTCGACGCCCAATGGGGTGCTTGCCACACACGCGGGGCTGCCTGATGTGCACGCTCTCGGCGAGATCAAAGAGATCGAATTCGGCTCAGCCCAGTGGCGCGCGATCACGTGGGGAGACTGGCAAGAAGTCCCAGGGTACTATCTTGGGGACTGGGGAAGTCGCCCTCAATATGGGGAAGCATACTTTCGTGAGATCATGAGGCGACTGGGCAAAAAGATATTAATACGCGGGCATCAGCCCCACGCGCCGCGCTATCTCTTTGGGAGGCGCTGTCTGACGCTGTTTACGTCGTCGGCGTACCCTGTGCCCAGAACTGTAGCGATTCTCGATATGAGCCAGCCCATCGAGAAGGCCGACCAGCTCACCCTGGAGATGATCTGAGATACTCTAGGACTTTCTCGAGTTCTACTTGCCAGGTCGTCCATTGTTTGTAGGGCCGAAAGCCCAGCTCATAGTTAATTTTGAGCATTGAGGCATTGGAGGTGGCGTTGCCGGTGCGCACCCGCTTCACTTGTGGGCGGTCGCGCAGTACTTTCTCCAGCATCGCTGCTTTCAGCCATTTCCCCAAGCCGTGCCCGCGATATTCGGGAAAGACCCCGGTGTCCCCTTGATAGAGCGTCTCCGGCTCAAAGGGGCTCCAAAAAACCTCAGTGTAGCCCGCGAGATTTCCCGTCTTCTTCTCGCGCACGTACATTGTCCAGCGCTCGGTCTTCTGCTCCGCAAGGGATGCTTCGATTTGACGGAGCTGCTCCCGTGTCCAGTGAACGTCTTCGATCTCTAAATTGTCTCTGGGTTCAGTGTTCATCACCTCGCGCAATTTCACAATGGCATCGAGTTCTTCTTCAGGGTATGGGCCTTCCCACAGCCCAAGCTCAAACTCGTCTTTGGGAGCGCGCTCCTGCCAGCGCCGCAGCAGCTCTCTATCGAGTTCGGCAAGATTGAGCTGATTCGTCAGGCTCACTTGTCCTGGTCGTGCCCCAAGACGCCTCATAAACGCTTCCCCAGCGGGGATCGCTGAGTCCGTTGACGTCATGAGCAGTCGACGCTTCTCTTGCTGAGCGACGTCAGCGATCAGTTTAAGTAAGCGTTTGGCCCAGCCCTGACGACGCATCTCCGGAAGGACAGCGATATCAAACCAAAGCAAATGTTGGTTATCTTCGGTGCGCCGGAAGGTCGCTATACCCTGAGCGACGATCTCGTTGTCGTGCCAGACGACCCAGCGTTGCCTCACGACAAACGGAGGCGTCGCGCGCAACTCCCGAATTGTCTCTTCGAGCTGGCTGGGCGGGTCCTCGGGCCACTCCTCCGCTTGGATGCGATTCGCAAAATCATTATACGCTTCAAACTCTGCTTGGCTTGCTACTTGTGGGTCAAAAGCTTTGATCTCAAATGCTTTCATAATACTCCTCCCTAATAAATATTGAGAAAGCAAAGAGGCGGATCTGGGCCTCACGTGACTAGAGGGCGTCATGCCCGGAAGTGCTTAGGCGAGGACTCCGGGGCGGACGCTCGTCGTGGAATTATTGATCATGCGTCTCACCCCCCTTCGCTGGTCCACAACCAGCCTAGAGCACCATACTGTAGCACATCGGTCCTGAGATGTCAAGACAAAGCAAGCGCAATCCTCACTCCTGATATATGTCATAGCGAAACGTCATTTTTTTGGTAAAATAAAGGGTGTATGGAAGGCCAAGAGCTCGGCAAGCTGCTGCCCTTGTGGTCAGCAGTGCCTTTTGTATTACTGTTACTTTCAATTGCGATCTTGCCTTTGACTGCTCCGCATTTTTGGGAGAAGAATCGCAATAAAGCTCTTGTCAGCGCACTCTTTGGTCTCCCTGTCGCGCTCTATTTAGCGACGTGGGTCAGCCCAGAGCTGGCGAGCTTCGCTCAGCAGTGTCTCAATATTGGCGTCCCCGTCTGCGTCAACGGTGCGGGGGTCGATGTCATCGTCAAGACCGCTCTCGAATATTTTTCGTTTATCTTATTGCTCTGGGCACTGTTTACGATCTCTGGAGGCATCGTGATCCGCGGGAGCTTCGCGGGCACCCCAGAAGTCAATACAATATTCTTAGCAATTGGGGCAGTCTTAGCCAGCTTCATCGGCACGACCGGTGCGTCGATGCTCCTGATCCGGCCACTGTTGCGTGCTAACGCCCCAAGACAACGTAAATCCCATATCGTGATATTCTTTATCTTTCTCGTGAGCAATACGGGCGGGCTGCTCACCCCCTTGGGCGATCCCCCGCTCTTTTTAGGGTTTTTAAAGGGCGTGCCCTTCGAGTGGACATTGAGGCTTTCCCCCCAATGGCTCCTCGTCTGCGGAAGCTTATTATTAATCTTTTATATCTGGGACTCCGTCGTCTTTCGCGCGGAAGACATTCGGCGTCCAGGCGATCTGGACGAGATGGTGCTCCCGCGCCAGCCCTTTCAGATCATAGGGGCGAGAAATTTTCTCTTGCTCGGCGGTGTCGTGTTAACAATCTATCTGCTTGGGACATTCCATCTAGAGCATGGGATGCACGAATTAGTGCTCTGCAGCGCTATGATAGCACTTGGGGCGTTGAGCTGGAGGCTCTCCGACAAGAGCTGGAGAGCTGAGAATCATTTCAGTTGGGGCCCAATCATTGAAGTCGCGGTCGTCTTTGCGGGAATCTTCGTGACGATGATCCCGGCGCTCTTGATTTTGAACGCGCGGAGCTCAGAGCTAGGGCTGAAAGAGCCGTGGCAGTTCTTCTGGGCTACGGGGCTGCTTTCCAGCTTTCTTGATAACGCCCCAACATATCTGGCGATGGCGGCGACGGCCGCGGGCTTGCAGGGGATCAGTGCAGAAACCCCCAATTATCTGGGTCAGCTCATCGAGATCGAAGCTGGGGCGACGTTCTTGGCGGCGATCGCGTGTGGAGCTGTCTTCATGGGCGCCAATACGTATATTGGCAACGGCCCTAACTTTATGGTCAAAGCTATAGCGGAGAGCGAGCACGTAAAGATGCCCAGCTTCTTCGGCTATATGGTCTACTCTATCGTAATATTATTGCCTATCTTTGCCCTGGTGACGTGGGTTTTCTTTCGCTAGAAAAGGAGGTTTCCTATGAAGACGCTCTGGACAGATCGGTACGCCCAACGCACCCAGAGGATGCAGAGCTCTGTGGTGCGCGAGTTGCTCAAGCTCACGGAGCAGCCGGACGTCATCTCGTTTGCCGGCGGCCTGCCCGCCCCCGACGTCTTCCCCGTCAAGGAGTTCCAAGAGGCGTGCCAGAAGGTCTTGGCTGAGCATGGCCCCCAAGCCCTGCAATATAGCACAACCGAGGGCTATCGCCCCTTGCGAGAGATGATCGCGCGCCACACAGCCCGCTATGGTATTGTCGTGAGCGCCGAGAATATCTTGATCACTAGCGGTTCCCAGCAAGCCTTGGATCTCATCGGGAAGGTCTTCATCAATCCTGGGGATCGGATCCTCGTCGAGAAGCCCACCTACTTAGGAGCCCTCCAAGCGTGGAACACCTATCAGGCTGAGTATATCACTGTCCCGCTAGACGACGACGGGATACAGACCGAAGGGCTTGAAGAAGCTCTGCGCATCGGCCCGAAGTTTCTCTATGTCTTGCCCAACTTCCATAACCCGGCTGGGGTCACGCTCTCGCTGGAGCGTCGCAAGAAGCTGATAGAGCTTGCGGATCACTACGGCGTGCCCATCATCGAAGACGACCCCTATGGACAACTGCGGTACGAAGGGGATCATCTCCCGGCGCTCTTTGTGATTGATAACGAAGTTCAGGGGCACAACGGCGTACCTTACAGCGGGAATGTTATCTATCTGAGCACGTTCTCCAAGACCCTGGCTCCAGGGCTGAGACTGGGCTGGGTCATCGCGCCGGTCGAAGTGATTAAGAAGTTAGTCCAAGCCAAGCAAGGGTCCGACTTGCACACCAGCACGTTCACGCAGATGGTCGCTTATGAAGTCGCCCGCGGGGGCTTTTTAGACAGACACGTGCGGTTCATTCGCCAGGTCTACCGCGAGCGGCGTGACGCGATGCTCGACGCTCTGGAGCGTTACTTCCCCGAGGGCATTCGCTGGACGCACCCGCAGGGTGGGCTCTTCTTGTGGGTGATCTTGCCGGAGGACCTGGACGCCTCGGAGATCCTCAAAGAAGCGATCAAAGAGAAAGTCGCGTTTGTACCGGGCGTGGCGTTCTACGCCGACGGCTCCGGGCGCAATACGATGCGCCTCAACTTCTCGTATATGACGCCCGATAAGATCGAAGAAGGGATCAAGAGACTCGCTCGCGTGCTCGAGCGCTTCGTCGCTCGGCCCGTGGTAGCGGCCACGCGCTAGCCGCGGAGCTTTTGCACCTCTTTCTTGATAAATTCTATAATCTCTTGGGTGGAGGTTCCCGGCCCAAACAGCCCCTTCACCCCCATCTGCTCGAGGATGGGCTTGTCTTCATCGGGGATGATCCCCCCGCCAAGCAATAAGACATCGGTCATGCCGTATTGCTTCATAAGCTCGGTGATCTTGCGAAATATAGTAAGGTGTGCCCCAGAGAGAATGCTCACCCCGATGACGTCGACGTCTTCTTGAAGAGCAGCTTTGACGACTTGTTCGGGGGTGTTGTGTAAGCCCGTATAGATCACTTCCATGCCGGCATCACGCAAGGCGCGGGCCACGACCTTGACCCCACGGTCGTGGCCGTCTAAGCCGGCCTTGGCCATCAGCACTCTGATCGGACGATCCATATTACACTATCACCGGCTCGCGATAGGCCCCATGCACTCTCTTTAAGATCTCCATGATCTCCCCGACGCTCGCATAGGCCTTGACGGCTTCTAAGATATAGGGCATGGTGTTCTCTCTGGTGCGAGCGGCTTCTTCCAAACGCTCCAAGGCGCGCTTCACCGCACGATTGTCGCGCTCGGCCCGGACTTTGTTCAGGCGCTCGATCTGGCGGCGTTGGACTTCCGGGTCGACCCGCAAGATGTTGAGCTTGCTCTTCTCGTCCTGGGGCATGACGTATTTGTTCACCCCGACGATGATCTGCTCCCCAGACTCGACTTGCTTTTGGTACTCATAAGCGGCTTGGGCGATCTCGCGCTGGAAGAAGCCGTTCTCGATCCCGGCAAAGACCCCTTCCAAGATCGAGCCGTGACCCATCTCTTCGATCTTTCTTATGTAGTCGAGGGCCTGGCGCTCCATCTCGTTGGTGAGGGCTTCGACAAAATAGCTGCCGGCCAGAGGATCGATCGTGTCGGCGACGCCCGACTCATACGCAATGATCTGTTGAGTCCGCAGCGCAATTCTCACGGCCTCTTCGCTGGGCAGGGCCAGCGCTTCGTCGTAGGAGTTCGTGTGCAAGCTTTGGGTGCCCCCTAAGACTGCTGCCAGGGCTTGGAGCGTCACTCGGATAATATTATTGAGGGGCTGCTGTTCGGTGAGGGTGCACCCGGCCGTCTGAGTATGGAAGCGCAGCTTCCAGCTCTCGGGGTTCTTGGCGCCGTAGCGCTCGCGCATCACCCGCGCCCAGATCCTTCGCGCAGCTCTGAACTTGGCGATCTCCTCGAAGAACGAATTATGGGAATTGAAGAAGAAGCTGAGCTGCGGGCCCAGTCTGTCTATATCTATGCCGCGCTTGAGGGCTGCTTCCACATAAGCCATCCCATCGGCGAGCGTGAACGCAAGCTCTTGGACAGCTGTGGAGCCCGCCTCCCGAATGTGATACCCGGAGATGCTGATGAGATTAAAATTGGGGGTCTCCTTGATGCCAAACTCGAAGATATCAACGATGAGATCGACAGACGGCCGTGGGGGGATGACCCATTCCTTCTGGGCGATAAATTCCTTGAGCATGTCGTTCTGGATTGTCCCCCGGAGCTTCTCCCGTGGGACGCCCTGCATATCTCCGATCGCGATATACATGGCGTAGATAACGGGGGCGCTGGGGTTGATCGTGAAGCTTGTGGTGACTGTATCCAAGGGGATCCCGTCGAAGAGAATTTCAAAGTCTCTGAGGGTATCGACGGCGACGCCCTCGACGCCCACTTCCCCGTCAGCGAGGGGGTGATCGCTATCTAAGCCCATCAGGGTGGGCATATCAAACGCCGTAGAGAGCCCGGTCTGGCCCTCTCGTAAGAGATACTTAAAGCGCTGATTGGTCTCCTCGGGGCCGCCGAAGCCCGCAAACTGTCTCATGGTCCAGAGCCGCCCCCGGTACATCGTCGGATAGACGCCGCGTGTGAATGGGTATTCCCCAGGGTAGCCCAGATCACGGTCGTAGTCGAGGTCTTTGATATCTTCCGGGGTATAGAGTCGTTTGATCTGTTGATTAGAGACGGTGATAAATTTCTCGCGGCGTTCGGGAGCCTTCTGTAAGAACGGTTGCAGCGTCTCGCGTTCCCATCGTTCTTTGGCGCTCATGCGGCCTCCTCCCCTAGGAAATAGCTCGATTCATTATAGTGAACAGAGTATAATATCGTCAATATGCGGGTACTGATCGTGAAACTCATACTTATAAGCTGGTGGGGGCTTGCCCTGGCGCAGGGGCCAGGGGCTTCGAAGATCGTCTGTGCGTATCCAGCGGCGGGGACGGCGCTGCCTTCAGGGTGCCAAGCAGCCCAGATGGTCCAGCTGGGAGTCCCAGGCGGTCTTATCACGTACACGATCTCGGGCAGGCTCCGCACCCTCAACCCCATCGTCGCACTCGATCAGGCCTCTCGAGAAATATCTCGAGCTCTCCATGCAGGGCTCCTCGAAGGGACAGCGATAAGCCCTGAGCCCGCCATTACCTCACGATTCACTCAAAGCCCTGATCGCACCGCCGTCACGTTTGCGCTGCGGCCGGGCGTGCGCTTCTCTGACGGAACGCCTGTGAGCACTGAAGACGTGCGCTTCACGTTTGAGAACTTGATCTACCCTCGAGAGATCGTCACGCCGTGGCGCGACGCGGTGCGCTGCGCCGATGGCGCTCTCCCCACGATCACTACCGTCAGCTCTCAAGAGATTCGATTTCTCTGCGCAACTCCCATAGGGCCATGGCAACTCTGGCAGATCGGCTCTGTGCCTATCCTGCCCAAGCAGAAGCTGCAGCGATACGAGCGTGACCCTGTAGGCTTTCATAACGCCTGGGGACTGCAGACGCCGCCCAGCCAGATGGCGGGGCTGGGACCATTTCGCCTGGAAAGGGTAAGCCAAGACAAGGTGAGCCTCAAGCGCAATGAGTATTACTGGAAGCGAGATATCCGCGGGACGACGCTACCCTATCTTTCCGGGATAACCGTGCTCATCGGGTCTCCGGAGCTGGCCTTGCAGCGATTTCGCAGCCGAGAGACGCACTTCTTCTACCCACGTCCAGCAGACCTTCCCCTCTTGCAGTCGGACAAGATCTCCGGGCGCCTAATACTCAACGATGATCTCTCCACCGGGCAGGCAGCCTTTGGCGGGCAATTTCTCGTCGTCAATTGGGATGCCACACAGCCGGCCTTGCGTGCGGTCTTCCGCGCGCCCGAGTTCCGCCGTGCCCTCAGCCATGCTGTACCGCGCGCCCAGATGCTGAAAGAGATCCTCTTGGGAGCAGGAGTGGAGCTTTACGGCCCTCTCAGCCCGGCATCGCCGTATTTCGTGGGCCGTCCCGGACAAGACCCGAAGATCTTAGAGAGATTTCACGCGCTGCGAACGCCCTTCGACCTCGCAAAGGCCACTCAGATCCTTGACGAGTTGGGACTCATAGATACCAATCGCGACGGTGTGCGGGAGATCCCCAAAAATTTCCTTGGCCAAGGTAATCCCGCAGGACGCTTGGAGTTTGAGCTCATGGCCCCACCGATAGGCCCGATATCGCCAGAGGCGCTCGCCCGGCTGCTCTTACCCGCGTTCGCTCAGCTTGGGATAAAGATCCGACTGGTCACCGCGGGCGAAGACTTTCTCAATCGCTTGATGAAGGGCCAATACGAGATGGCTCTTGTCGGCTGGGACGGGACTGGACGCTTGGCCGAGGGCCTGAGCGACTCCCTCCCCGACAGCCTCATGATTCAGCGCGCGACCTGGCTCTGCTCGGGGAGTCTGCACCTCTTCCATCCGGCGTGCGCTCAGCAGCCCACGGAATTTGAGCGTCGCCTCGACGAGCTCTTGCTGCGAGCTGAGCCGGCCTCCGCTCACGATGAAGCGCAGCTGCTCATCATGGAGGCGCTCCCCGTTATCCCCCTGGTGCAGGTACACGCGCTGCTCGCTTATCGCGTAGACGTGCTGCGCAACCACGAACGGCGCCCGACCTTGAAGCTCGACGTGCTCTTCTGCGAGCGTGGAACGTGTTGAAAATCCTTGACAGCCCTTGCTAGGCTACTTATAATCGAGACGGCGTCGGAGCGCCGGAGGATAGCCATGCACGAAATGTACAATCTCTTCTCACGGGAAGCACAGCAAGCCATCGGCATCGCCTACAAAGAAGCCGAAGCCTGGGGCCACGACTACGTCGGCACCGAACACTTGTTGCTCGCATTCACCAAGATGCGCACCTCCGAAGTCTGTAAATTCTTAGAAGCCCATAACGTCACGTATCAGCGCGTCGTTCGGGAGCTGGAGCGCGAAAACATCACGCGGGGACAAGCACGCTTCATCCCCACCGAGCTCCAGCCCACCCCACAGCTCAAGCGCATCATCACCCTCTCGTACGAAGAGACCCGGCGCTATGGCCATACGCTTATTGCGGCTGAAGATCTCTTGCTCGCCCTCTTAGAAGAGGGCCATAACGTTGCGGCGCAAATCTTACAGCGCGCGGGGATCGATCTTGCTACAGTGCGACGCTATCTCTCTCCCTTGCAAGCCAATCTCATGGGCGCTCGCGCCAAGCGCGACGACCGCAAATGGAAGAACTTTGAGTACGGGCGGAACCTGGTCGAAGAGGCCCGCGCCGGGCGGCTCGATCCCGTCATCGGCCGCGACAAAGAGATCAATAGTATCATCCAGACGCTCTCGCGCCGAAAGAAAAATAACCCCGTGATCGTCGGGGAACCCGGCGTGGGCAAGACCGCTATTGTCGAGGGCCTGGCGCAACGCATCGCGTCGGGGGATGTGCCCGCCCCGCTCCTGGGCAAAGAGATTATAGAGTTAGACATGGCCGCGATCGTCGCCGGGACGAAATATCGCGGGGAGTTCGAACAGAGACTGAAAGCGATCGTGAACGCCGTGATCGAGTCTGGAAACGTCATTCTGTTCATTGACGAGCTGCACACGGTTGTCGGGGCTGGCGGCGCTGAAGGCGCCATCGACGCGTCGGCGATCTTGAAGCCCCCCTTGGCGTCAGGGCTCATCCAGTGCATTGGCACAGCGACGCTTGACGAGTACCGAAAGTATATCGAGAAAGACGCAGCTCTCGAACGACGGTTTAAGAAGATCTTAGTCGAAGAGCCCTCCATCGAAGCGACGGTAAAGATTCTCAAAGGGCTGCGCCCGCGCTACGAAGCGCATCATCGGGTAAAAATTACGGACGGGGCGCTCTATGCGGCCGCCAAGCTCTCTGATCGCTATATTACTGATCACTTCTTGCCCGACAAAGCGATAGACTTAATAGACGAAACAGCGGCGAAGAAGCGCTTGGAGGCGAGCTCGTTCTCCCCAGAAGTGCGCGAACTAGAAGAGCAGCTTCGGGCTATAGTCGAGCAGAAGAACGCGGCGATCTTGGAGCAGAACTATGAGCGTGCGGCACAACTGCGCGACGAAGAACGTTTATTAGAGGAGCGCTTGCAGGAGTTGAAGCTCGACTTTCGCGAGCATGAGGCTGTCGTCACTGAGGATGACATCGCCCAGATGGTCTCCAGCTGGACGGGGGTGCCTGTGGGCCACATGAAGATGGAGGAATCCAAGCGCGTCCTAACGATGGAAGAAGAGATTCACAAGCGCTACATTGACCAAGACGAAGCCGTCAAGGCCGTGGCGCGGGCGATCCGGCGGGCCTATGCGGGGGTGAAGGACCCCAAGCGCCCCATTGGGAGCTTCTTGTTCTTGGGACCCACAGGGGTGGGCAAGACGGAGCTCGCCAAGGCGATCGCAGAGTTTCTCTTCGGCGACGAAGAGGCGATCATCAGAATCGATATGTCTGAATATATGGAGAGATTTTCGGTCTCGCGGCTGATTGGGGCACCTCCAGGGTACGTAGGCTACGAAGAAGCTGGAGAACTCACGGAAGCCGTGCGCCGAAGACCATACTCTGTCGTGCTCTTCGACGAGATCGAAAAAGCCCATCGCGATGTCTTCAATATCTTGCTCCAAGTGATGGACGATGGGTCTTTAACAGACTCTCAAGGGCGTCGGGTGGACTTCAGAAATACTGTCTTAATTATGACGAGCAACTTGGGCTCCAAGACGATCACGGATCGCGCGGCGCTGGGATTTGGCGCGTCCGACGAGGTCGACTCCAAAGAGTCATACGCCGAGATGCGCAGCCGCGTCATGAGCGAGGTGAAGGAATTCTTCCGGCCGGAGTTTCTCAACCGTCTCGATGACATTATCGTCTTCCACCAGCACACGAGAGAGAACATCTATAAGATTGCGGAGCTGAAGCTGCGCGAGCTTGCCGACAGACTCCGCGAGCGCGATATCCACATTGAGGTCACAGAGAGCGCCAAGGAGCTCTTAATCAAGGAGGGGTACGATCCCAAGTACGGGGCACGCCCGTTAGTACGCACTTTAGAGAGACTGATTGAGAACCCGATCTCTGATAAGATCCTCGAGGGCGAGTTTGCCAAGGGCGATCGCATCGTCATCGATGCCCAGGGCGGCCAGATCTGCTTCTCTAAGAAGGAAGAGAAGGCGCCCGAATTAGTGCAATGAAGATGTACCGCTGCCGGGACTGCGGCTATGCTTCGCTCAAGTGGCTCGGACGCTGCCCGCAGTGCGGCCAGTGGGATACCTTCACGGAATTCTCTGAGAAGAAATCGAGCTCTCAGACGATCTCGACTCCCCAGGCGCTTGGAGAGATCCCTCTTGAAGAGACCCAGCGCCGTCCAACACAGATCGCTGAGTTGGATCGGGTCATCGGAGGCGGGCTGATCCCCGGATCGGTCGTGCTCGTGGGCGGCGAGCCGGGCATTGGGAAATCAACGCTTTTATTACAAATTGCGGCGCAGCTCGCTCGTGGCGCCCCCAGCCCCGTGCTTTATATCTCTGGGGAAGAATCCCCCGGACAGATCAAGCTGCGCGCAGAACGCTTAGCACTTGGAGATACCCACAATCTCTTGATAGTCCATGAGCAGAATCTGTCGGCAATACGCGACCATGTGCTCCAGACGAGAGCGTCCGCTGTCATTGTAGACTCAATCCAGACGGTCTTCCCCGAAGGGGAGAGCGTCGGTTTGGGGACGACCTATCAAGTCGGACAAGCGACGTTTGAGCTGAGCCAGCTCGCGCGAGCTCAGAAGATCCCCATATTTCTGATCGGGCACATCACGAAGTCTGGGGACTTCGCCGGCCCCAAAGCGATCGAGCACATGGTCGATATCGCGCTCTATGTCGAAGGCGGGCGCGAGAGCGATGTGCGGATCGTCCGAGCTGTGAAGAATCGCTTTGGTTCAACTGAAGAGATCGGGGTTTTTCAGATGACCGAATCGGGCTTAAGAGAGATCACCAACCCGTCGAAGTTTTTCACAGAGCGCATCGGGCCGGTGCCCCCCGGCTCAGTGATCGTCCCCACGCTAGAAGGGACGCGCCCGATCCTAGTCGAGATCCAAGCTCTCGTCGCGTTCACGCGTTCGAACTATCCCCAGCGCCGCGCGACGGGGCTCGATCTCAATCGTGTCGCTCTTCTATTAGCTGTGATCGAGAAGCACTTAGGAGCACAGATCAGCGGGGAGGATATCTACGTAAACGTAGCGGGCGGGCTGACCCTGCGCGAGACCGCCGTAGATTTGGGAATCGCTGCCGCGATCGCCTCGAGCTTCAAAGAGAAGCCCATAGACGGCCAGACGGTGGTCGTTGGGGAGTTAGGGCTGTCTGGGGAGGTGCGTCGCGTGAAGAAGCTACGCGAGCGTCTTGCCGAAGCTGCCAAGCTCGGCTACGGGCGGGCGGTCGTCCCCGCTGGGGAGAGATTCGATCCTGCTGTAGAAATAGAGATCTGCGCCGTGCACACGATCCGCGAGGCGATGGAGGCGCTAGGAATCTAATGGGCGTTCGTGAAGAAGATTTTTTGAAAGTCTTAGAGAAGGTGGCACCGGGGACGCCCCTGCGCGAAGCGATCAACTCTATCGTGCAGATGCGCAACGGCGGGCTGATCGTGCTCGCGAGCCTAGAAAAAGCGCGCCAGGTCGTGCACGCCGGGTTTTTTCTTGATACAGAGTTCACGCCGCAGCGCGTCGTCGAGCTCTCGAAGATGGATCGCGCGATCGTCATCGACGAAGACCTGAAGAGAATCTATTACGCCAATGCGTATCTTGTGCCCGACCCGTCTATTGAGTCTGACGAGACCGGCACACGACACTTAACTGCTGAAAAAGTTGCGAAGCAGCTCAACGTGGCGACCATCGCGATCTCGGCGGAGCGCATGGGCAGGGTGACGATCTATTACGGGCCAATTAAGTATGTCCTACAAGATATTGCGGTGCTGAGCGCGCGGGTCAACCAAGCGTTGCGCATCTTAGAGCAATATCGCGTCACGTATAATGAGCTCTCTCACGAGCTGATGGCGCTCGAACTGGAAGGGCGTGTTCTGCCCTATCACGTCGCGAATATTTTACAGAACATCGTGCAGATCTTGGACACCGAAGAGGAGATTCAGAGGCTCTTTGTGGAGCTTGGGGAGGAGCGCAAGCTCACGGAGCTTCTCTTGGAATGGCTGATGGTGGGAGTCAAGGAGCAAGCTGAGCTCATTGTGCGGGATTTCCAAGTCAACAGAAAATCCCCCAAGACGATCATCGAAGAGATTCGGCGGCTTCCCCCTGAAGATTTGCTCTCGACGGAGAAGATTTTGGAGATTTTGGGGTACGAGAGCAGCGAGGAGATGTTAGACCGAGTGCTGCCCTCACGGGGGTATCGAGTGCTCAGCCAGATTCCCAGACTTCCGATGGCGGTCATTGAAGACTTGGTCAATGCGTTTGGGACGTTGCGGGCGATCTTGCGGGCGACTGAGAAAGACTTGATGGAAGTGAAGGGGATCGCAGAGGTGCGGGCGCGGGCGATCCGCGCGGGGCTGCGCCGGCTCAAGAGCACCTTCGGGATCGGGCGATGAGGAGCGAGCTGAAGAAGCTGCACAAAGCTGTGCGCTTTCTCCAAAGGCATATCGAGATCTCTCCTATGATTGGGATGGTGCTGGGGTCAGGATTATCCGAAGCGCTAGGAGAGCTTGAGCGCGAGCAGCGCTTCTTGTGGGAGGAGATTCCCTACTTTCCCAAGCCGACGGTCGTCGGACACGCAGGGGAGTGGGTCTTTGGGCTGTTAGAAAAAAAGCCTGTGTTGATCTCACGCGGGCGGGTCCACTTCTACGAAGGGTATTCCATGAGCGAGATCGCCTTCCCCATCAGGGTGATGAAGCTCTTGGGCATAGAGAGAGTCATTCTGACAAACGCTGCCGGGGCGATCAACACAGGATTGAAAGTTGGGGACTTTGTGCTCATTCGGGATCATATTAATACGATCCCGGACAACCCATTGCGCGGGGAGAATATCTCTGAACTTGGGCCGCGATTTCCCAATCTCCTCGATGCGTACAGTGCTCGATTGCGCGCGCTCGCCAAAGCAGCTGCGCAGAGTTTGGGTCTGGAGCTGAAGGAGGGCGTCTATATTGCGACGCCGGGGCCGATGTACGAGACGCCCGCGGAGATCGAAGCATATAAGAGACTGGGCGCGGATTTAGTCGGGATGAGCACGGTTCCCGAGGTGATCGCGGCGCGGCACTGCGGCCTGGAAGTCTTAGCGATCTCCGTAGTCACGAACATGGCTGCGGGGATCGGGACTGACAAGCTCACCCATGAAGAAGTCTTAGAGATCACGAAGCGCCGCGAGGGCGATCTGGCCAAGCTCCTACGGGCGATCGTAGCAAGACTCTAAAATGGCCTCACCATCAGCCACACCATGCTGATCGCAATTGTAGCTATCGTCACAGGCAGCCCAACTTTCAAGTACGTCCAGAAACTTATATGCACCCCGCGCTGTGAAGCGATCTCTAAAACGATGAGATTCGCGGCCGACCCAATAATGGTAAGATTGCCCGCGAGCGTCGAGGCCATCGCCAGCACCAGCCAACTCTCAGAGCCCGCTTCCACACGCACTAATATGGGCGCCAGCAGCAGCACCGCCGGAACGTTACTGACGAGATTGCTCACGACCACCGTCAGCACGACAAGAGCAAGCACGCTCACTATTCCCGAGGCGTTTACCCCCGGCCCAGCCCAACTTACTAATCTATCGAGCCAGCTCGTGGCCTCGACGCCGCGCATCACAACAAATAGCCCCGCGAAGAGCAACAGAAGAGTCCAGTCCACGTGCTGCAACGCGCGCCGCGGGCGATTGCTGGCGAGCACCAAGAGCAGGGCAGCGCAGCTGATCGCGGCCCACTGGGGCGGAGTTCCAAAGACCAAAAGGCCTAGGAAGAGCACCAGTGTCCCGAAGCTGACGCTCAGCAGCCCGCGCTGCACGGCGAGTTCGTGGTACTCCGGCAGATCGGGCCTCTCCAGCAGCGCCCCTGCAAGAGATTTCCTAAAAAACAGCAGAATCGCAAAATAAATGATCACTAAACTGAGCAGCGCCGCTGGCCCCAACGCGAGCAAGAACTTGACAAAGCTCAAGCCGCTGCGCAGCCCCACGAGCATATTCTGAGGGTTCCCAATGAGCGTGGCCATGCTGCCCGCGTTCGCCGCGAGCACTAAACCCAAGAGATACGGCACCGGATCGAGCTTCAATCTTTGTACTAAGCGCACCAAGACGGGGGTGAACATCAAACAGATCGTGTCGTTCATAAAGAGCGGCGAGAGCAGCCCGCTGGAAGCGATCACTAGTGCTAGGAGCTGGTGCTGGGTCTTGGCGCGCTTGAGAATCCAAAGCTCTAACAGCTCAAAGAAGCCTGCGATCTCCAAATGAGCAACTAAGATCATCATGCCTAGCAGAAAGACGATCGTGTCCAAGTCAATCGCGCTGTAAGCTTCTTGGGGAGAGAGCACCCCAAAGAGCGCCATTGCCACAGCCCCAATGAGTGCCCCCGCAGCGCGACTGATGTGCACTCTTGGAATCTTCTGAATCGCGATGATCGCGTAAGTAACGACAAATATCGCGAGCGCGATGAGGTCGTCCATAGCTCGATGAGCGTTACTTTAGAGCAAAACTTTTATCTCGTCAAATTGACGTCGTAGAGGCTATCGCGTATAGTGGGGTAACACCTTCCAAGGAGCTGATCCCTATGGACTTGCGCGAGGTGGAGATCAAGCGCATCGAGAAGATTGCCGAGCTGTTGCTGAAGGCTGCGCGTGCTGTGCCCACAGAGAAGGAGCATTGGAAGCCGATGCCTACGGGAAAATCTGCTCACGAGATTCTCGCTCATCTAGGGATGTCGAATTACTTCTTCGCGGCGCTCATCAAGGGAGCGATGCCTGCGCAGATGAGCGAGCCCAAAACGTACGACGAAGCGATGAAACTCTTTGAGCAGTCCAAGGCTGAGCTTATCGAAACGATTCGTTCTGTGGACCCCGCGCAGTTCAACGAGGAGCGCACCATGCCTTGGGGCGAAGAACGCTCGATCAAAGATCTCATCACAAGCCCTATGCCCCATATGGCCTATCATTGGGGGCAGATCGCGTATCTTCAGACGCTCTGGGGCGATCAAGAAAATCGCTTCTAATTATTTTAATGGGATCGCGGGCAGACGCTTGAGCGTTCGTGTGGCAGGATCAATAGTGATGCCCACCGACTCCAGGGCGGTTACTCCCAAGATGGGCTCAGCATCGTCAGGGCCGAAGATCACTCGTCCTGCCGTGATCTCCCCCATGAACTCGATCTGCACTAGCCCAAACTCGTATTCGTGCAGTGAGCCATCAGCGAGCTCGTAGGCCATCTTCCCTACGGGCTGAACGCCGATCTTGCGCAGCTCGGCTGCTGGGGCCAACGAATCTGTAGCCCCGGTGTCAACGAGAAAGTCAGCTTGGTAGCTGCCCCCACCAGGGCCGAGGGCCTTCAATGTCACGGTCACGTGCGTCAGTCCCATAGCGAGAAGAGTGTACTCTTTGGGAGAGGGCTGTGCAAGGGCTTGACTCCCATGCGAAAAGACCATACGATAAACGTAATGAACTTTCGTTGTCCTGACTGTGGCCAAGAATTCCCCGCGGCGACGCGCCAGTGGCGCTGCCCCTGCGGCGGCGTCTTGGAACTCTCCGAGAGATCGCGCTTTGAGAGAGACCGTATCGAAACGAAAATCTCGACGCTCTGGCGCTACCGCGCCATGCTTCCCCCTGTGAAAACAGAAAATATCGTCTCGCTTGGGGAGGGCTGGACGCCGCTCGTCCCAGCGCAAGCTTACGGGATCGAATTCTTGGCGAAGCTCGAATTTCTCGCGCCTACCGGGTCGTTCAAAGATCGCGGCACGACCGTGCTTGTAAGCCTTTTGAAAGAATTGGGCGTGAGAGAAGTCGTCGAGGACTCTTCGGGCAACGCTGCAGCGAGTCTGGCCGCATACTGCGCGCGGGCGCAAATTCAGTGCAGGATCTTCGTGCCCGCGAGTGCTTCCCCAGCGAAACTCAAGCAGATTCGCGCCTACGGTGCGGAGCTCATTCCCGTCGAGGGGCCGCGCGAGAACGCCTCCCAAGCTGCTCAGCACGCTGCACAAGTCTCTTATTATGCAAGCCACGTCTACAGCCCGCTGATCTTAGAGGGGACGAAGACCATCGCTTACGAAATATGGGAGCAGCTCGACGGACACGCCCCCGACGCCATGCTCTTCCCCACCGGACACGGCACTCTGCTTTTAGGAGCTTACTACGGCTTTCGCGATCTGCTTGAAGCCCAGCTCATAGACAGAATGCCCGCGCTCTATGCCGTGCAATCTGAAGCGTGCGCCCCGCTCTACAGAATCTATATAGAGAATCTCGCAGAGCTGCCCGATATCCCTCAGGGCGAGACGGTCGCTGAGGGGATTCGCATTCGTCGTCCTGTCCGTTGGAAAGCGATTATGAGAGCTATACGTGAGACGGGCGGCCGCGTCGTCACCGTGAACGAGAGCGAGATTCTCTCTGCGCAGCGCGACCTGGCGCGTCAAGGGCTCTACGTCGAGCTAACGTCAGCAGTGGCAGTGGCGGGGCTGAAAGCTCTCCCTCACGGGGGAGAGCGTCTGGTCGTTCCTCTAACAGGGAGCGGGCTGAAAGCACCGTTTTAGCGAATTTTTCGAGATTTTCAGGGATCTTGACTTTGAGGGTAGGGATATGCTATAATCTCTTATAAGCGAAAAACCTAGAGGTAGAGCATCTCTGCAAAGGGCAAACCCATCGCGAGGTGGGGGCGCAAAGCTCCGGGTCTCCCGCAGACGGCCGAGCTACCAGAGATGGAAGCTTGGAACCATATGGAGCCGTTGAAGGGATGTCCCCAAAAGAGTGAGGCCACCCTGTGTTTCCATACGAATCCTCGAGGGTGTATAGCGTGTATATGAATTAAGTCAGCGTAAGCACATATAGAGAAACGAGGAGGCGCTTGAGATGCGCGGCACTGCCATGCCCGCTCCACAAGGGAGCTCGATCCCAAACGCCCCAGATATTTATTATGAAGCTTTTGAAGCTAAAAGTCAAGGAGAGCCAAGCGCTCGCGGGGCAGAAGAACTCCTGAGAGAGCACCAACGTTTGCAGGCCTTGCTTGATGCTGTAGAACAAGAGCTGGCGCGGCAACGCGAGGTCCACGCAGCCCTTTGCCAGAAGCTCGAGCAGAAGAACCGGCATCTCCGCGAAAAGATCGCTGATCTTCAGCGTGAGATCACCAAACTCCAGCAAGAGAGCAACGCCGTTCGTGTTGCTCTAGAGGAGCAAAGCGATCATCTCACGTTCGGTTGGCAAGAGGTCCAGCTTCAAGCCCCAGCAAAACTCAAGTGCGTGGCAATCATCCCTGCCCATAACGAAGACCACACTATCGCGCCGTGTATTGAGTCGCTTGCTCAGCAGACTTATCCGTTAGAAAAGATCATTGTTGTCAACGACGGCTCGACCGACTGGACAGAATTGGTCGTTAATCATCTGCGTCAAAAGTATCCGCAGGTTGAGTGTATAAATAAAAAGCCTGACGGCTCGCTGCGCGCCGGCGCGATCAACTATGCCCTCAAGCGTCTTTCCGAGAGCGACTGCGATCTCGTGCTGATTGCCGACGCCGATGCCGTCTTCGCTCCGACAGTTGTCGAAGAAGCGGTCAAGCAATTTGAGCGCGATACGGACGAAGAGATCGGGGGTATATGCTCAGCCGTTGAGCTGGTGGGGCAGGGGCTGCTCCATCGCTTGCAAAAATTAGAGTACGGGGGCTTCAACGCGGACCGTGTGGCGACCTGGCGCAATATTATGATTATTCACGGGCTGTGCGGGGTCTATAGACTGAAAGCGTTGCGCCAGGTGCGGGGCTACACCGTGGGCCATCTTATTGAAGACTACGATTTGACAGTCAGGCTCAAAAAAGCTGGCTGGAAGACGATTTTCAACCCCAGAATGCACGCCAAGACGCACAGCGTGCCGACGCTGCACGCTCTCATACGTCAGCGCCTGCGCTGGTATCGCGGGGGCGTGCAGGTGCTTCTCGATCATGGGATCAATCGCTTCACAGCTCTTGATGCATTCAATCATATTCATTTTCTCTTGCTCCTAGGGGTCATCGGGCTGATTGTGGGGTTCTGGATGCAAACTTCGGGTGGCCGATGGACTCCTCATCTCTGGTGGCATCCCATTCCCTTGGCGGTGTTTCTCATAGGGTGGATCGGGGGACTTGTACAGCTCAAGTGGGTCAAAGGTCTCGATTGGAAAGATGTGCTCCTGAGATTAGTTCTCGTCCCTGAGTTGCTCTATTACACACTGCTTTCTGGTGTGCGTGTATGCGCGTACTTCTTAGAGTTCGTCTCTGCAAAAAGGCGATGGTAGAGCAAGGAGGAGGGTTGATAGATGTACTGCAACGTTCCAACTCTGGGCCTTGGGCAAGCCGGTGCTTTAGCCGCGATTGGGATCGGAGGGCTCTGGCTGCACGATAGCTTGCTCACGTTGTTGGCTATCTCGGCGTTCTTAGGAGCTCATTATCTGTATAGCCTGTGGAAGGGCTCCAAGGAGCTTGGAGAGGAGTGACAATGAAAGTAGGGAAGACCGTTGGTCTGTTAGTTGGGGCATGGCTGCTCTGTGTCTGGGGCCCTATGTCCATTTCTCATGGGCCCTGGTGCGGGCGTGTGCTCGCTCAGGGAGCTGATATAGCTTGGTATGGTCCCCCAATCTTGACGAGCGACCAGCTTATAGCCGGCTTCGATAAGCCAGGGTATCATTGGGGGGAGGAGTGCCGGCTTGTTGCGGCGGTCTCCTTGCACTTTGGCGATTACGAAAAAGTCTTCACCGAAGCGTTTCCCATCTTACAGCGTTATCAGACGCCGGCAACGACGTGGATTGTGACGGGCCGCATCGGCCAGCCGGGCTATATGACTTTGGAGCAAATCAAAGAACTAGCCAAGCACAACTGGGAAATCGGCTCGCATGGGGTGACGCACCGGCCCTTAATAGAGGCCAAAAGTGCCCTTGGAACAACACCGGGACTCAGTCCCAGTGAGATCCGGGCAGAGCTCGGAAATTCTAAGACTTTCTTAGAACTCCAGGGATTTTCCGTGTCGGGATTTCTCAGTCCCTTTGGGCTCTATAACGATCTTGTGTTGCGCGAGATCCAGCGAGTATATAAATACCATCGGTCGAATGTGTTTAGCGCTATTAACTCCCTGCCCTTAGCTGACAGTGGCCCTGGCAGCCGCTGGGAACTCGTCTACTTCCAGGTGAAACAAGACACACCCCCGCTAGAAGTGATCATTGAGATTGATCGCGTGAATCGTCGTGGGGGCTGGCTCATTCTCGACTTTCACGACATGGGCGACTACGATCCCTCCGTCTCGTATCCCCCGGAGGCATTGGAGCGAATCATACGATTCCTTCGAGCCGAGCTGAAGCTCTGTACCCTTGGGGAACTGCAGCGAGGGACGTGTCAACCGCGGCGGTGATCGCAGTGCTCCAAGCTTGCCTGCGCCTGGGAAAAGTGTCATAATCAGAATATGCTCGAGCGCATCTCATGGTGGCAGGCGCGGCAGCTCTTTCAGAGCACAAAAGTTGCGCTCGTTCCTGTGGGGAGCACGGAGCAGCACGGCCCGCATTTGCCCTTGGGTACAGATTTTCTCACGGCTCAGGCGCTGGCGCAAGCTGTTGCCCAAGACTTAAATATCATCTGCACGCCCGTCGTGCCTATTGGGGTCTCGGAGCACCATCGGCAGTTCTGGGGGACGCTGTGGGTCTCGCCAGAGACATTTCGGCGCTATATGAAGGAGATCGCACAGAGCATAGCATCGCACGGGGTGCGCCGGATCGTCTTCGTCAACGGGCACGGCGGCAATAACGCATCGCTGCAAGAGATCTGTCGTGAGCTTCGGACAGAGAATATCTTTGCTGTGGTATGGGCGTGGTGGCTCGACCCGGAAGTGCAAAGATTAACACAAGAGCTCTTTCGCAGCCGAGGCACGCACGCCGGGGCGATAGAGACTTCTATTATTTGGGCGATTGACCCGAGCTTAGTAGATCGTAGTCAGTTCGAACCTGCAGCGCGCGGGGCTTCTGAAATCTATGCAACGAGCAGAGACGGGGCGCAGCTCCCCTTAGACACAATAGATTTTTCGCAATCTGGGGCGACACTGGATCCGCGTGAGGCTTCCCAAGAAGCTGGACGAAAGATCTTCGAGAGAGCGTGCGAGCGGCTCAAAGCCCTTGTGCGATGGCTGGAGCAAGCTCCCGAAGAGAGTCTCGCCCTGAAGCCCCATCTGTCGTGATTACGGGGTTTTGCGAATAACTCGATCACCCTCAATCTTCTCGATAGAAGCACTATCAGCGAGATAGGGCCAGCGCTTGCGAGCTTCGGCGATCTGAGCGAGATTGAGCTCGACGGTGTAGACGCCCTCGGCGTCGTCGGCTTCACAGAGCACATCCCCGCGGGGGGAGACGACCATCGAGTGCCCGCTCACCGGACGATCGTCGGGGTAGAACGATTTGGTGTTGTTGGCAAACGCAACAAAGATCGTGTTCTCTGCGGCACGAGCGCACAGCAGCGATCTCCAGAGCCCAATGCGATTCTCCGGAATATTTGACGGGTTAAAGAGAATCTGGATATCGCGCTGTGCGAGCGAACGAATGAGTTCAGGATAGAAAAGATCGACGCAGATCGCTATCCCAAAGTGCGCTTGCTCTGTTGCGAAGACGGGTAGGTGCTCCCCAGGGCGCAGAAAGGCGCGCTCGCCCACGGCATGCGACGGAAAGATCTTCTCAGTATATCCCACCACGACGCCTTCAGGGCTAATGACATGCCCGCGAGCTATCGCAGAGTCTCTCAGTATAACGATGAGGCTTCCTGTCAATAGGGTGTACCACCCGCGCTGGGCGTAGCGTCCCAAGAGCTCGAGTATGTCGACAAGCTCTGATTCACTGAGGGTGACAACGCCAGCCCAGTTCTCTGGCAAGCAGACGATATCGACGTCGTGAATCCCCTCAAGCAGTCGCGTGACGGTTTGAAGGTTCTTCTCTTTATCGAGCCGGTCGCGCGCCGGCTGCACGAGAGCGACCTTCATAGGGCTTACTCTCGCTCTCCAAAGATCTTCGTGCCAATGCGTACGATGTTCGCGCCCTCTTCAAGCGCTACTTTATAACTGTTGCTCATGCCCATGGAGAGATACTTCATCTCGACGTTGGGGATATTTAAAGCCTTGATTCTTTCAAAGAGCTTTCTCGTCTCGCGAAAGTATGGGCGTGCATCGTCGGGGTTGCCGAAGCGCGGGCCCATCGTCATCAAGCCTAAAACTCTAAGATGGGGAAATTGCGAGACTTCGCGGATGAGCGCTTCAGCGTCTTCGGGGAAGATCCCGGACTTTTGCGGCTCGCGCCCGCTATTGATCTCGATCAGGACGGGCATGGTCTTCCCCAAGCGCGCACAGTGCTTCTCGAGCTCTTGCGCAAGCCTGACCGAATCTAGCGTCTCGATCATGTCAAAGATCTCAACGGCTTTCTTCGCTTTGTTTGTTTGGAGGTGCCCGATCATGTGCCACTGGGCACGCCGACCAATGACAGCAAAAGCTCTCTCAGCTTCTTGCACGTAGTTCTCGCCGATGATCCGCACCCCAGCTTCGAGAGCTTCTATAATCTCTTGAGGGGTGCGGCCTTTGGCTGCGGCCACCAAGAGCACCCCCGGAGGCAGCTCGGCTAAGAGCCTCTGCACGTTCTCACGGATCATGACCAATCTTGGAGCAATTGCGTCAGCAGGCGCACGCCGTACCCTGTGGCACCCTTCGTGTGATAGAGCCGGCTCTCGACGTCATATGCGACCCCGGCAATATCTAAATGCGCCCAGGGATAAGTGACGAACTCCCTCAAGAAGATCGCGCCGACAGCCGCGCCCGCTTGCGGCCCCTTGTTCGTGCTGTTCTTGATATCAGCGATCTCGCTCTTGATGAGCTCTTTGTACTCGTTATAGAGGGGCAACGGCCAGACGCGTTCCCCCGTCTGCTGAGCAGCTTTTTGGATCTTCTGAGCGAGTGTCTCGTCATTAGAGAAGAGCCCCGCGGCTTCCTTGCCCAGCGCGATAGTACACGCGCCAGTGAGCGTCGCTAGATCTATCACAGCTTGGGGATTGTATCTCTGCGCGTAGACGAGCGCATCAGAGAGCACCAGCCTTCCCTCGGCGTCGGTGTTGGTGACCTCAACGGTTTTTCCGTTCGAGATCCGTATGACGTCGCCGGGCTTCAGTGCCTTTCCAGACGGAAGGTTTTCAGCTGCTGCGATCAGCCCAACAACCGAGACGGGCAGCTTCAGCAACGCGATAGCGCGCATTGCTCCAAGCACAGCTGCTGCGCCGCTCATGTCGTACTTCATCGCTTCCATGCCCTCACGGGGTTTGATAGAAATGCCCCCGCTATCAAAGGTAATGCCCTTGCCCACCAACACGATGGGCGTGGAATCTTTCGTGAGATTGTACTCAAGCACGATGAGTCGAGGCGGCTCGTCACTCCCCTTGCCCACAGCTAAGATCCCCCCCATGCCCAACTTCTCTAGAGCTTTCTCGTCGAAGACTTCGCAGCGCAGCTCCAGCTCGTGAGCTAATTCTTGGGCGCAGCGCGCCAGTTCTCTTGGAGGCAAGCTCTGCCCTGGCTCATTCGCCAAGTCGCGCGCAAAGCAGACGGATTCAGCGATGATCTGCCCGCGCTGGGCACCGATCTTGAGTTGCTCTAATTTCTCAGCGCTGTGCTCGATGATACGCAGACGCTCTAGTTTCAGGGGCTCTTCGGGTTTCTTGAATTTCTCAAAGCGATACAAGCCCAGCAGCGTCCCTTCTACAGTCGCCTGGGCAGCTGTTTGCGGATCAAGTCCGCCGATGCCTGCCCCGTGCGTGATGGTCGTTAGCTCTGAAAGGGCTTTGGCAGCGCGTGCCGCAGCAGCGCTGATTTCGCGGACGACGTCCGGCGAAAATTTGTCGCTTGGCCCAAGGCCCACTAATAAGACGCGCTTCGCGCCGATCTTGCCATGTGTTCTCAACCAGAAGATCTCGCCCTTCTTGCACGAAAAATCTCCGTCAGCCAAGACTTCTGAGAGCACGCCGTCCAATGCTCTGTCTACAGCGCCCGCTGCCCCACCGGGGCGCTGCACCCCGTGAAAGATCCCTAGACAGATCACGTCTGTCTGAACTTTTGTGATATCCCCTTGCTCGACAGTGATGTGCATGATCGCGATCACTCCTTGGTAGCCCTCAAGTCTATCGAGTCCTCGATCATCTTGACAACTTGTTTGGGAAAGCTGATGCATATCATGCAACGGCATGGTTTAGATCATTGCGCATCTGTGTTGACAGTTTGGTAGAATATTCATGAGATCGCTTGCGGCACACCGGTGCTGACGAGCGGAGAACGGAGCTCTCTTATGGTTGGAGAACAGGTTCTAATCGAACGCACAGACTTCCAAAGGCTTCTCGATGCCCTGCACCAGCGCGGATACAACGTTATCGGCCCCACCGTGCATGATGGCGCTATCATCTACAGTGAGATCGCTTCTGTGGAGGACCTCCCCATCGGCTGGACGGACGAGCACGAGGCAGGCCGATATCGCCTAAAGCGCCGCAACGACCAGGCGCTGTTCGGCTACGTCGTCGGGCCGTACTCCTGGAAGAAGTTCTTGTACCCGCCAGTCTTGTCACTCTGGAAAGCTAAGAAGACCGGCAAGAGCTTCGAGGTGGTCCCAAACACCGACGAGCCCCCGCAGTATGCATTCATCGGGGTGCGGTCGTGCGAACTGCACGCGATCTTCATTCAAGACCGCGTCTTCACTAATGGGAAATTCACGGACCCGCACTATCAAGCGCGCCGTCAGAAGATTTTTATCGTCGCAGTAAACTGTGTGCAAGCTGGGGGCACATGCTTCTGCGTCTCAATGAAGACCGGGCCTAAAGCGACTGTGGGATTTGATCTCGCGCTCACGGAGATTATAGATGACCAGCGACACTACTTTGTCGTCGAGGTCGGTACGGAAAAGGGCGCAGAGATCTTACAGAAAGTGCCAACGAAGAGAGCCCAGCCCGACGATATTCAGACGGCCAAGGAGCGCATCGCCCAGGCCGCCCAACACATGGGCCGCCAGCTCGATACAACAAATATCAAAGAGCTGCTCTATCGGAACTTAGAACACCCGCGCTGGGATGAGGTCGCTACGCGCTGTCTCACTTGTGCTAACTGCACGATGGTCTGCCCCACGTGCTTCTGCACGACCGTTGAAGACGTCACGGCCCTGACGGGCACAGAGGCCGAGCGCGTGCGCAGGTGGGACTCATGCTTCACGTTAGACTTTTCATATATCCACGGGGGGAGCGTGCGAGCGTCTGCAAAATCGCGCTACCGTCAATGGCTCACCCATAAATTAGCAAGCTGGATCGATCAATTTGGGACTTCAGGATGTGTCGGCTGCGGACGGTGTATCACATGGTGTCCCGTGGGTATTGACATCACCGAGGAAGTCCGTGCTATTCGTCAGAGCGAGCTCAACAGAACTCAGTAAGGAAGGAGAGGATAGTTGTGACTACGTTGGAACGTCTGCTGGCGGAGCATCCGTTCTTTAAAGAGTTGGATCCCCGCTACATCCAACTCATCGCCGGGTGCGCCCAGGAAGTAGTGTTCAAGGCGGGAGAGTTCATCTTTCGCGAGGGCGATCCGTCTAATAAGTTTTGGTTGATTCGCTCAGGGAAGATCTCGCTAGAGATCTTTGCCCCAGGGCGAGGACCGATCATAATTGAAACCCTCGGTGAGGGCGACGTGATGGGCTGGTCCTGGGCCGTGCCGCCCTATAGAAAGCAATACGATGCCCGGGCGCTGGAGCTGACGCGAGCGTTAGAGTTTGACGCCATGTGCATTCGCGGCAAGTGCGACGAAGAGCCAAAACTCGGCTACGAGCTCTTCAAGCGTTTTGCGCAGATCATCGGGCAGCGCTTACAAGCGACGCGCTTGCGCTTGATTGATATCTATGGCAGTCACAGTTAAGCCTCAGCAGATAGCTTTGGCGGTCTCAACGGATCCCATGCTGCCCGTGCCGTATCGTGTTCTGCGCGTGCGGCGCGAGACATCGGACACATTCACGTTCGAGTTCGGATCTGTCGATGGGAGTCGGTTCCCCTTTGCGCCGGGGCAGTTCAATATGCTCTATCTCTTTGGCGTGGGGGAGGTACCGATCTCCATCAGTGGGGACCCAGAACGTCCCGAAATTTTAGTCCATACAGTGCGCGCGGTAGGAACTGTGACCAAGTCGCTCTGCAAGCTGAAGCCCGGAGATATTATCGGGGTACGTGGTCCCTTCGGGAGCAGTTGGCCCGTCGTCGAAGCTGCAGGCGATGATATCGTCATCGTTGCTGGTGGGGTGGGGCTTGCACCACTGCGCCCTGCGATCTATCACATCTTGAACCATCGTGGGGAGTACGGGCGCGTGGTGTTGCTCTACGGCGCGCGCACGCCGGGAGATATGCTCTATAAAAAAGAGCTGGCTGAGTGGCGCGGGCGCTTCGACGTCCAAGTCGAGGTCACTGTCGACGCTGCAAAACCCGACGAATGGCGTGGCAACGTCGGAGTGGTCACGACGCTCATCCCCAGAGCGCATTTCGATCCGCATCACGTGACGGCGCTCGTCTGCGGCCCGGAGATCATGATGCGCTTCACGATCTTAGAGCTCCAGAAGCGCGGCCTACGTGACGATCAGATCTATATCTCCATGGAGCGCAACATGAAGTGCGCCATCGGCTTGTGCGGACACTGTCAGTATGGGCCCAACTTTATCTGCAAGGACGGCCCGGTCTTTCGGTTCGATACAGTGAAGGAGATCTTCGGAAAGCGAGAGATCTGATATGCCCAAAGCGAAAAAGCCCAAGGTCGCAGTATGGAAGTTCGCCTCCTGCGACGGGTGTCAGCTCAGTCTGTTAGATTGTGAAGATGAGCTGCTCGCTGTTGCGGACGCCGTGGAGATCGCTTACTTTCTCGAGGCATCACGTGCGGTCGTCAAAGGGCCGTATGATATCTCGCTTGTGGAGGGCTCGATCACGACCCCTCACGACGCCGAGCGCATCCAAGAGGTCCGGCGCGTCTCCAAATTTCTCATTACTATCGGGGCGTGTGCCACGGCTGGGGGCATCCAAGCCCTGCGCAACTTCAAGGACGTCAAAGAATTTATTTCGATTGTCTACGCGAGGCCCGAATATATCAGCACTTTAGAGAAATCGACCCCTATCGCTGAGCACGTCAAAGTGGACTTTGAGCTGCGCGGCTGCCCCGTGAACAAATATCAATTGTTGGAAGTGATCAATGCGTTTCTGAACCGACGCAAGCCCAACGTGCCGTCGTATAGCGTGTGTCTTGAGTGCAAGCGACGTGGGACGCCCTGCGTGATGGTGGCGCGGGGTACGCCGTGCCTTGGGCCGGTCACCCAAGCGGGCTGTGGCGCGATCTGTCCGGCCTATCATCGCGGGTGCTATGGGTGCTTTGGCCCCAAAGAGACGCCGAACACCGCGTCGCTAAGCGCGTGGTGGCGCAAGCTCGGCGTCCAAGAGCAAGACTTAGTGCGAGCGTTCCGCGGGTTTAATGCTTACGCTGAGCCGTTCCGAAAGGAGAGCGAGGCCTATGAGCAACAATAGCAAGACTATAAGAGTGGACTATCTGGCGCGCGTCGAGGGCGAAGGCGCGCTCTATATCAAGATCAAAGGCGATACCGTCACGGACGTGAAGCTCAAGATCTTCGAGCCGCCGCGCTTCTTTGAAGCGTTCCTGCGCGGGCGTAACTTCACCGAAGCGCCAGATATTACAGCGCGGATCTGCGGGATCTGCCCCATCGCGTATCAGATGAGCAGCTGTCACGCGATGGAGGACGCCTGCGGCGTTACTGTAGACGGGCAACTGCGTGCGCTGCGCAGACTGATCTATTGCGGTGAGTGGATTGAAAGCCACGTGCTGCACGTCGCGATGCTGCACGCGCCAGATTTCTTGGGCTACGAGAGCGCGATCCACATGGCCAAAGATCATCCTGATATCGTTCAGAAAGCGTTGAAGCTCAAGAAGATCGGCAACGAGATCGTCGCGCTCTTGGGCGGGCGCGAGATCCATCCCATCAACGTGCGCGTCGGGGGCTTTTACAGAGTCCCCACCAAGAGCGAGCTTCGGGAGTTAGTGCCCAATCTGCAGTGGGCGCGCGACGCCGCCTATGAGTTCGTCCGCTGGACGGGCACGCTGGAGTTCCCGGATTTTGAGCAAGACTACGAATTTGTCGCGCTCAGACATCCCGATGAGTACCCGTTTAACGAGGGGCGACTCGTCTCCAACAAGGGCTTAGATATCGCGATCCGTGAATACGAAGAGCACTTTGTCGAAGAGCACGTCGAGCATTCTAACGCTTTGCACTCGGTGATCAAAGGGCGCGGCAATTACTTTGTCGGACCGTTGGCGAGATATAATCTCAATTTCGATAAGCTCCCGCCCTCGGTGCAGAAAGCCGCCCAAGAAGCGGGCTTGGGGCCGGTCTGTAGGAACCCGTTCAAGAGCATCGTTGTGAGAGCCGTCGAGACGCTCTACGCCTGTGAAGAAGCGCTGAGAATTATAAGTGAATACGAGATGCCGGAGAAGCCCTATGTTGAGGTGCGCCCGCGAGCTGGAGTGGGTTGCGGCTGCACTGAAGCGCCACGGGGCATTCTCTATCATCGCTATCGCATTGACGATCAGGGCATTATCTTAGATGCCAAGATCGTCCCGCCCACGTCGCAAAATCAGAAGACGATCGAGAGCGATCTGTGGCACTTCGTCCCTAAGAACATCAATCTCTCCAAAGAGCAGTTAACATGGAAGTGCGAGCAGGCGATTCGTAATTACGATCCGTGCATCTCCTGCGCCACGCACTTTCTGAAGGTCGAGATCGAGCGCGAGTGGATTTGACGAACATCATCTAAGATGCTGATCTTTCTCAGCGCCTTCTTGATCGTTTGGAGGTAGAGTAAGGTTGTCTTGAAAGGAGGGAATGCGATGACGCGCCGATGGAGTGAAGAAGAGATTCTCGACCAGGCAGCGTGCGTGATGACCGAGTGCGGCGAGCAGGCAACCCGATGCATGATGTTGCAGATCGTGCTTGATGAGCTGATTGAGAGCGTGGGGCCGTGGAAGCTCGCGCACTTTATGGCAACAACGAAGAACCAAGCCGCAGCGACGGCATTGGGTAAGTATCTCGAGCAGCACTGGCCAGACTACGCCCACAAAGTGACGGAGATGCTCGAAGCGGCCTCATGGCAGAAAGGGGAAGAAGAGCTGGAGCGCGAGTTCGGCGGGGATTGAGCCTTTGCGCTACAATATGAGCACCATGAAAGCGATGGTGCTCAAGAAGCTCGCGCGACTTGAAGAGAACCCAGCCCCTCTAGAGTTAGATACGCTGCCTGATCCCACCCCAAAAGAGCACGAGATTCTCATAAAAATCTCGGCGTGCGGCGTCTGTCACACGGAGCTTGACGAGATCGAAGGGCGCACGCCGCCATCACGATTTCCCATCGTCTTAGGGCACCAAGTCGTGGGACGTGTTGTCGAGCTTGGCCCTGGCTCACGAGTGTTTAAAGTCGGCGACCGCGTTGGCGTCGCGTGGATCTATTCATCGTGTGGGCGTTGTAAATTCTGTTTGCAAGGTGAAGAGAATCTCTGCTACGACTTTAGAGCTACAGGGCGCGACGCCCACGGCGGCTACGCCGAGTATATGACCGTCTCGGAAGAGTTTGCCTATCCCGTCCCGGAAATCTTTTCTGATGTCGAAGCCGCTCCGTTGCTATGCGCGGGAGCGATTGGGTATCGCTCGTTGAGATTGACAAATCTCAAGGACGGGCAGAATTTAGGGCTAACGGGCTTTGGGGCGTCTGCGCACTTAGTGCTTCAGCTTGCTCGCTATCTCTATCCCCGTGCGAAGATCTTTGTTTTCGCGCGCAGCGAGTCCGAGCGCGCATTTGCGCGAGAGCTCGGTGCTGTCTGGGCCGGCGACATCGGTGCAGAATCTCCGGAAAAATTAGACGCAATTATTGACACGACGCCCGTGTGGCGCCCCATCGTCGAGTCGTTAAAAAATCTCGAGCGTGGCGGACGGCTCGTCATCAACGCGATTCGCAAAGAAGACTCGGATAAGAGCGTGCTGGCGCAGCTCGACTATGCAACGCATCTATGGCTAGAGAAAGAGATCAAGAGCGTAGCCAACGTCACCCGGCGCGACGTGCGCGAGTTTTTAGAGTTAGCCGCGCAGATCCCTATCAAGCCCGAAGTCCAAGTCTACAAGCTTGAAGAAGCGAACCAAGCTTTACTCGATCTGAAGGCGCGCAAGATTCGCGGGGCCAAGGTCTTGAAGATCGAGGGCTCTGTTTGAACTTCTAAACGGCGTGCACTAGACTTAACTTAATAGAGGGGATCCCACATGGCTAGCAAAGTTGCTGAGATGACAGCGGATGAGCTTAAGGAGATAATCGAAGCCGTTGTCGAGCAGAAGCTCTTAGAGTTGCTCGGCGATCCTGACGAGGGGATGGCTCTTAGAAAGTCTGTTCGGGAGAGGCTGCTGCGTCAGAAGCGATCTGTCGCTAAGGGAGAACGTGGTGTCTCACTTGAGGAAATAGTCCATAAGCTTGGTCTGGAGTAGTCTTCGTGTATCGCGTTCAGATACTCGATGCAGCTATTCGCGAGCTTTCTCGGTTAGACAAAGTTGTAGGTCGCCGTATTGTAGATCGCATCAACTGGCTGGCAGCTCATCTGGATGAGATTAAGCCTGAGGCGTTGGCAAAAGATTTTAAAGGTCTTTATAAGCTGCGTGTGGGCGATTATCGAGTTATTTATGAAGTGCTTCATGGAGAACAAACTATAGTGATCCATGCTATTGGGCATCGCCGTGAGATCTACCGAAAGCGATGATCACTGGAAGAGCTGTCTATCCCAGCTATCTCGCTCTGTACGAGCGCGGAGAGCTTCACCGTCGCGTGGAGGAGGCGCGCAGGCGCTTACAAGCGTGCACGCTCTGCCCGCGCGTCTGTCGAGCTAACAGACTCCAAAACGAGATTGGGCAGTGCAACGTCGGGCGCTGGGCGCTAGTCTCTTCGTTTGGCCCGCACTTTGGTGAAGAGCGGGTCTTACGAGGCTGGCACGGCTCTGGAACAGTCTTCTTCGCCGGATGCAATCTGCGCTGTCAATATTGTCAGAATTACGAGATCAGCCAGCTTCTAGACGGCGCGGTCGTCAGCCCGGAACGCCTCGCTGAGATCTTTCTGGAAATCCAAGAGATGGGCTGTCACAACCTCAATCTCGTC
>Ga0209289_100135_pt1 | contig 44809 bp, 37 predicted proteins | sample GXS110809BmetaG_FD_184121 | JGI IMG/M metagenome (GOLD analysis project Ga0209289, IMG submission 184121) | Hot spring microbial communities from Gongxiaoshe hot spring, China to study Microbial Dark Matter (Phase II) - GXS 110809B (SPAdes)... ... | reverse complement strand
AAGATAGGGAATATAAGATAAAAACCAAGATATGTTGAGGCTGGCAATGAAGGAGAATTGACATCATATTTATGGAGACGAAATCAAATCAATAGCTCATCTAAACTGTGCGTTTTTAGAAAGAATTAAATCTATAGTAAATCGCGAGAATCTTTTGACAAGAAGCGGGAAATTTTGTGCTTAATGATTATGCATATTTTCTAAATTTAGCAATCTACTATATATTACTTATTTTTCCTTTGAGGAATTTTCTAAGATTTTTTCAATGTCTTTTATACTTTTTGCTTTAATTATAGCTTTTTTTATCCTTTTCAGTTTTTCTAAATCATCTATTTCCTTAATTTTTTTAATCATAGCTTTTGCCCTTGAACCGAATTTAATTTTCATACCAAGAAGAATCGCCTCAATCATCCCCACTTTCTGCCCTTTTTCAATTCCTTCTTTTAGACCTTTTTCAATCCCTTCTTTTAGACCTTTTTCAATCCCTTCTTTTAGTCCCTTCTCTTCACCCATTTTGAACAGTTCTGTCTTCGTTATATCTATGGTTGAAAAATCTTCCATTGCTTTTAACACCTCCTTATCCCTCTTTACAGCAAAACTTAGCAAATATATTTTAGATAATATTGACAAAAATTTATCTTCGTCAAGATTGTAGCTTGAAAGCTTTTGGATCAGTCTTTTCACATCTATATCGGAACTAAGTATCCCAAAGGCATTTATGTTGGGATTTGAGCTTGATAGAAATATTTCCGATGGTATCTTTGATAAATCTATAACTTTGAATGAGTATTCTATTCCACCTACGGGAGTTTTCTGAACGAGGGATGATTCTGTAATTTGTCCTAATGTAAAGACGATCTGCCAAATCTCGGTATCAGGGAATTGATTTTTTATATCTACAAAATAACTCAGCATTCTTATTGGGAACCATTTTTGATAATAGAGTTGGAACTCTATATGTAAGACAAATTTTTTACCATTGTATTCGGAGATATAGAGTTTATCAACTCTTTTTTCTCTGACCTGGGGGAATTCAACATTTTTAACTTCTAAGATTTTAAGATTAAGACCGATGATAAGGGGGAGGATTTCTTGCTCTACACCGAGGATTATTTCTTTGAGAGAGGTTTCGTATCTCATAAATAATTTTTTGTTTTGTGATGAGTGTAATACAAGTATGGTAGGAATTTTATGTAAATGTTTTGAAGATGCAAAAGATCATTTCGTAATCAGTTAAAGATTTCGTAAAAATGGTATGATTAGTATGTGGAAATTTTCCAGCAATGAGCATTTTGATTTAAAGATTAATGTTTGAATTTCATGGTGATTTACTATAGTTTTTTCCTAAAGATTGTCTTGAATTTTCTTCATACAATATTTTGGATTTTGTTGAATATCAAATCACATATTTTCAGGAATTTTGGGATGTCTTGAGAGCGGAAAAACATGCCATAAGAATTTGTGTATCAAGGACTATATTATTCTTTGATAGTGCATTTCCTAACTTTTCAAAAGAAAGTTTAAAAACTTTTCTAACCATCCTTCATAAAAAATATCCTCCTATTCCTTTCCCAAGACCGAACCCTTGAAAGAAAACTCGAATCTCCTCTACATTATAGCACTGTAAAAGTTCAGGAAAGTACTATAATCAAGATCATCTTTTCTCTGATTGCTTTAAGGTAAAGATTGAAAACAAAGATAAATAGTGGATTCATATAAAAAGCTGAAAAAGAAGAATTTATATTTCTTGTTTTGAAAATAATCCTACATTGGAGGTTAGCTCTATGGGAGATGGAGGTGAAAAATTTACTTGTCTTGTAACAGGTGCGTGTGGATTTTCTGGTTCATACATGGTTGATATACTTTTGAAGAAAGGCTACAATGTGATAGCGACGGATAGGGAGGATGCTCCAAGAAGGTGGCTCAACCCAGAAGTAAAATTCATACCGTCTGACCTTACAGATATAAAATCTCTTGAGAAAGTTATGGATTCTGTTGATGTTATATTTCATCCCGCTGCTGTTTTCAATTATTCGGCTCCTCTTGAACTTCTTATGAAAGTTAATGTTAACGGAACTAAAAACTTGTTAGATGTAGCGGTTCAGAAAGGTGTTAAAAAATCTGTGATCTGGAGTACTGCGGGCGTTTATGATGTTAGCAAGTCAGAAGGTATTCCGATAACTGAAGAAGGTCCTATAGGTCCTTCTAATAACTACGAGTATTCTAAGTTAAAGCAGGAGGAGCTTGCTATGGAGTATCATGCTGCGGGGAAGATAAACATAACTGTGATAAGACCTGCGCCTATATACGGGCCAAGAAATTTTTATGGATTTGCTAACATAATTTTTGGTTTTGCAAAAGCTCCGCTGCCGATTATACTAATCCCAAAGATATCAAACAAAGCTGTATCTGTTCATGTTGAGGATGTATGCGAAGCGGCTCTTTTTCTTGCCCAAAGGGAGGAAGCAAATGGTCAAATTTATACCATAGTAGATGATTCTGACTACACTTTTTCTGGTATGGTTTCGCTTATAGGGAGTCTTGTTGGGAAAGAGATTGTTGAAATTCCAATAAGTGTGAATGCTAAGGTGCTTTCTTTTATTTTTGTTCAGATTGCGCGTTTCACTTCTGTTGTGAAAAAATACTTTCCACTAATTCTAAATAATCCCTACCTTGAGGTTCTCAAATATCTTGAGGAAGATACTGCAAGATATATAGAGCATTCTTTCAGGTTCTCAAATGCAAAGCTCAAATCTATAGGGTATAAACTCAAGTATCCGGATCTAAGGGATGGGCTCCCACCAACAATAAAGTGGTATAGAGATTACGGTTATCTTTAAGGAGGTATTTTTTATGGAGTATTTTCCATATGTAATTGGAGCTTATTCAATATTTTGGATATTTTTCTTGGTTCTTGTTATTTATGTTTTGAGGAAGTGAGCGGGCGACGGGACTTGAACCCGCGACCTACAGCATGGCAAGCTGTCGCTCTACCACTGAGCTACGCCCGCACGCTAATAAAAATAACCATTTCTACCCAATTTTTGTATATATTCTGAAATTTTATCGTTAATCCAATGGATGTTAAAATAGTCGGTGTTCTTTCTTACTTCCCTCTTGAGTCTGCATACATAAGGGGAGCGAAAAATTATAACGATATAATTGAAGTAAGAGTAGATCTTATCGGCGAAAAATATGAAGAAGCCTTGGCGAAATTCTCTAAAATAAAGCCAGTTCTTCTTACCGTTAGATCAGAAAAAGAAGGTGGAATATATGTCCCATCAAGAAAAGAAATATATATAGAAAATCTTGATAAAGCAGATTATATAGATGTTGAACTTTCTTCTGTGAGTGATATGGAGCATGTTATTTATCAAGCTAAAGCCAAGAAGAAAAAGGTTATGCTTTCTTTTCATTCTTTTGATCGCGTGCCTTCTGAAAGAGAACTTGATATGCTTCTTAGGAATGCAGAAATTTCTGGAGCGGATATATTTAAAGTTGCTGTCTTTTCTCTCTCTTACAAGATAATCACTGACCTTTCTCTATGGATAAAAAAAACGATATTTAAGAAGACTATTGATTTAGCTGTTATGTGTATGGGAAATCCGAAGGTATCTTTGATATCAAGAATTGTATTCCCAGTCTTTGGTTCAAAGTTTGTCTATGGGAAACTTGGAAAGTCTTCCGCAGCGCCCGGACAGCCAGACTCTTTTCTGCTCTACAAAATCCTAAAAGAAGAAAAATACTCATGAATTATACAAATATTTCAAGCCGTTTTATGCTTAAGATTATGCGATATGAGGAGCTTTTCCTGAATACATATCAGAGGTTCAAATTTCTCGTAGATAGAGCTTCAGGATCTTTCATATACTCTGGCGGGAAAAAATATCTAGATATGATAAGCGGTGTTGGAGTGAATTCTCTTGGGCACCTTAATAAATCCGTTGTGAAGGAGATAAAGAAACAGATTTCGCTTCATTTACACCTTTCTAATCTTTTCTGGCAGAAAGCTCAAATTATGTTTGCTCAAGAATTTCTGAAAACTTTGAAAGGGAACTATAAATTGTTCTTATCAAATTCCGGTGCTGAGGCAACTGAGTCAGCTCTAAAAATTTCTAAGCTTCCATACGGGGGAAAGCGAAAGATGTTTTTGTGTTTTATCGGAGCTTTTCACGGAAGAACTTATGGGGCACTTTCTGCAACATATAAAGAAGATTTCAAGAAACCTTTTGAACCACTCCTTGAGGGTTTTAATTTCTTACCTTTCGACTTGGATTTGGTCTCCAAAGAACTTAAGAAAAATCAATATGTCGCTGTTCTGATCGAACCAATTCAAGGAGAAGGTGGTGTTATTGTTCCACCAGATGGATTCCTTAAAGGTTTGAGAACTATCTGTGATGAGACCGATACTCTTTTAATTGTTGATGAAATACAGACTGGAGTTGGAAAAACTGGTAAATTTTGGTGCTATGAGTGGGATGATATAAAACCTGATATTATTTTATCTGCAAAGGCTATTGGGGGGGGATTACCTTTGGGCGTTGCAGCTTTCTCGGAAAAAATAAGTCAGTATGTAAAACCCGGTATGCATGCCTCTACATTTGGAGGTAATCCTCTGGCATGTTCAGCAGGAAGAGTAGTTATAAAGCAAGTGAGAAAAAAAAGCTTCCTTCAATCTGTCCTGAACAAGGGAAAATACATAAAAGAAAAGATTCAAAAAGATATCGGTTTTCAGGTAGAAGGAAGAGGACTCATGCTCAGTGTGATTGTTGGAAAGGATAACACTGAACCATCTTTTATAAATGAGTTTTTCTTCAAAAGGCAAATCATAGTGAATTCTTTGAAAACTTATAAGGGAGATACGAGGATAAGAATCCTACCACCACTTACTATATCAAAGGCAGAGATAGATATCTTTCTCAATGTGCTTTATGATTTCAAACTGTCAAACAAAATTTAATTTCTATAAACATTCCACATCGTGATACACTTTAAGTTCTCATCCTGCTCATTGTTATCAAAATGATTTGTCTAAGTATGGAAAGTTGTGGGTAGGAGATTTCAACAATTAGAAAGAGACTGAACTAGTGAGAAGAAATCTTGTTCGCCATCAAGCTTACACAGTAGCGCGCTTACAGAAAGTAGGACACGGATAGAACTGTGCTTGCTTCTACACGAAAGGAAGAGAAAACAGAGGGTAAAGAAATTTTCCTGTAGCCCAAAAGAGAAGAACATGTAAGACAAAGCATTATCAAAAGCTACAATCAGTGGTTCTAAAAGATAAACATTCATCCTATTCCACACCTCTCTCTGGCATATTGTCAAAAGTTCGGTTGTATCTGAATGCTATCAACTATCTTCTATCTGTTCGTAGTTTCTTCTGTCTTCTGATGTTAAACTCAAGGGATTTCACAAAGATTATGAAATAAAGCTGGTATTTGGTAAAATCGAGTGTTTTTTTTTATATTCAAGCTTATGGAGATGCTTGCTGTTGAGCCGGAAATTCAGAAAGTAGATATAGATGAGCTTACCCCTCGTGAGGTTGTAGAATACCTTTCGCGTTATATAGTTGGTCAAGACGAGGCAAAAAAGGCTATAGCGATAGCTCTGAGGAATAGGGTAAGAAGGATGAAACTTCCAGAGAGCTTGCGCGAAGAAATAACTCCTAAAAACCTTCTTATGATAGGTCCTACTGGAGTAGGTAAGACTGAAATCTCAAGAAGGATAGCACGTCTTATAAATGCTCCTTTCATAAAAGTTGAAGCCACGAAATATACTGAGGTTGGATATGTCGGCCGAGATGTTGAATCTATAATAAAGGATATCGTTAATGTCGCTGTTTCGGAAGAAAAATCAAGAGCTAAAAAGTTAGTTGCGGACCAAGCAAGAAAGATGGCAGTTGAGAAAATTGCTTCTGAATTTATGAAGCAAAAAGGTATTCCGGAGGAAAACAAAAAAGATATAATCTTTAAGATAAACCAGGGATTGATTGATGAAGAACAGATATCAATTGATATAAAGGAGTCTCCTTCTGTGGATGTTATTGCAGCATCTGTTTTCCCGGGTATGGAGCAAATTGAGGAGCAGATACGGAATGCTTTGTCGTCTATTATTCCCGGAAGAGTTGCTAAAAAGACAATGAAAATCAAGGACGCTTTGAAAATTTTTGAGAGCAGATTTGCTGATGAACTTGTGAATATGGATGAGATAATACGAAAAGCTTTATGGAGGGTTGAAAATAGCGGTATAGTTTTTATAGATGAGATAGATAAACTCATAAATCCTCGTGGTGGGCATGGACCAGATGTTTCTGGTGAAGGAGTCCAAAGAGATTTGCTACCAATAATTGAAGGAACAACAGTTAATACAAGGTATGGACCAGTTAGAACAGATTTCATTTTGTTTATAGCCGCCGGTGCATTCCATCATTCAAAGCCTTCAGAGCTAATCCCAGAACTCCAGGGAAGGTTGCCCATAAGGGTTGAACTTAACTCTCTCACAAAAGATGATTTCGTGAGAATTTTGAAATTTACAGATAATTCCCCAACTAAACATTACCAGATACTTCTGAAGACAGAATCTGTTGATATCCATTTCACAGATGAAGCTATAGAGAGGATTGCCTATTATGCTGCTTTGATCAACGAAACTCAAGAGAACATAGGAGCTCGCCGTCTTTACACGATTGTAGAAAATGTTATGGCAGATATATCATTTGATGCGCCTTATCTCAAAGGTCAGAAAATTACTATAACAGATAAATATGTGGATGAGAAAATCGCTCCACTTGTGAAAGATGAAAACCTCTCAAATTACATACTCTAAATTTTTTGCTTTGTCTAATATTTCGATCTTCTCAGGAGACTTAAATTTTTGATAAAATAAAAATCAAGCTCTGATATTCATTCCTTTCTGATTGCACTTCTCCTCATTTTAACAGGGAGAAATTATCTATTTACGAATGTTTTTTCAGTGTTCAGGACTAACAAACAAGGCATTTGACCATCAGAGTAAGAAATTCACATATCGTCAATATGATCTTGGTAACCCAAGTATGTGTTCTGCGGTCAGGTTCAAAATCATTTCGTTTGATAGTGGAGCAGTTTTAAGGAGTCTTGCAGATTCCATAAGTATCACAAGGTGGTTATCTTCAAGGAATCCAGCTCCCCCAAGCGTCTGTATGGCTCTATCTACTGCGGACATAAAAAGTTCGGCTGCAAGGTATTTTGACGAGTTCGCAAGAAACATGACTTCCTGGGGTGGAAATTCGTTGTCGTAAGCCCAAGCTGCTTTATATACAATCAACCTTGTGGCTTCCTGTCTTATTTTTACATCTGCTAAAGGATGTTGTATAGCCTGATATGAACCTATAGGTCTTTTTCCAAATACTGTTCTTTCTTTTGCGTAATCTACAGCTTTTGTCAGGCAATATTCACTTAATCCTACAGCTGATGCACCAGCTAAAATTCTCTCGGGATTGAGTCCATTGAACAAAACCCAAACTCCCTGATCTTCTTGCCCTATCAGGTTTTCCGCAGGAACTTCTACATCTTCAAACTTCACAACACACTGGTTCATTCCTTCTATACCTCGTGTATTCATCTTGGTTATGCTTATCCCTTTTGATTTCAGATCAACTAAGAAGACCCCGAGTCCGAACATCTTAGGTAGTCCCCTTCTTTCTACCTCTTGGTATGGGGTTGTTCTTGTAATAAGCATTATGTAGTCTGCGACATCTGCGCCTGTTATCCACACTTTCTCACCGTTTATCACATAATATCCGTTTTTCTTTGTAGCAATTGTTTTTATCCTGAACGTGTTTGATCCTGCTTCTGCTTCTGTTACTCCAAGAGCACACTTTATTTTACCTTCTGCCATTTTTGGTAAGAATTTCTTTTTGAGTTCTTCGCTCCCATTTCTTATCAAGCAAGATTGGGCGCAAATGGTCAGAACAAATAAAGCGTTCCCTATTGCATTTTTAGCCAGCTCTTCAGTTGTTATTGTAGCTCCAAGTAATCCAAGGCCGCTTCCCCCGTATTGTGAAGGAACTATTGCTCCAAGTAAGCCAGCTGATGCTATCTCATCCCATATCTCATATGTGAACTCTCTCTTCTTTATCTTCTCAAAAAGGATGTTTTTCTTACCCTCTAATTTCTTCTTTATCTTCTCTGCTGTTTCTTTTATCATCTGTATTTCTTGTCCAAGTGAAAAATCCATTTCCTTTACCTCCTAAATATTTTTTTGCTATAGAAAGATTAGAAAACAAAATTTCAGAAAAATTGAACAAGCGTTCAAAAATACAAAATTCTATTTGGATTTATTTTGTTGAGCAACCTGCTGGAGGAATCTGAAAAATATCTGTTTATGATTTTGTTAAGCTAAATATATAAGTAGATGGAAGATAAAGAGCTTTTTGATGAAGTTAGCCAGATTGTGAGCTCTTGCGTTCCAGTTTCACCTCATTCAAGGCGTAAGACAAAGAAGATAAGGGTTGGTAAGGTTTATGTGGGCGGTGATGCTCCAATATCTGTTCAAACAATGACGAAAAACCCAACAGAAGATACTCAGGCGCTTCTTCAGGAAATCAAAGAAATAGAAGATATCGGTGCGGATATAGTGAGAATATCTGTTCCAGATGAGAGATCTGCTTTATCTCTTCTTAAGGTTAGGGATAAGGTAAATATTCCTATTGTAGCAGATATACATTTTGACCCCAAGATGGCTGTAAAGGTCCTTGAAGATGAAACTGCAGACTGTGTGAGAATAAACCCGGGGAATATAAAGTCTGCAATAAAATCAAGAGAGCTTACTGCAGGCTATGATCTCCTTGAGCGAATAGTTGAGCTTGCTAAGGAGAAAGGTAAGGCCATACGGGTTGGAGTTAATTCCGGGTCGCTTGAGAAACCAATATTGGAGAAATATGGGAAACCAACTCCGCAAGCTTTGTGTGAGAGTGCTCTTTTGAATGTCAAGCTCCTTGAAAGACTTGGTTTTAGCGAGATAAAGGTTTCCCTCAAGTCATCGGATCCATACGAAACGATGATTGCATATTTTTTGTTTTCGTCTGTGTGCGATTATCCCCTACATGTTGGAGTTACAGAAGCTGGCACTCGCCTTTCTGGTGCGGTGAGATCTTCGGTAGCGCTGGGAATACTTTTGTGGCATGGTATAGGGGATACAATAAGAGTATCTCTTGCTGCTCCAGCGGTGGAAGAAGTTATAGTTGGAAAGAGAATCCTTGAATCACTCAAAATCAGGCCGCAAGAAGGAAGGGTTATAGCCTGTCCAACATGCGCCAGAACTCAAATAGATGTTGTCAGAATAGCTGAAGAAGTTGAGCAGAAAATGATCAAGGAAAAAATAAATAAATCTGTTGCAATTATGGGATGCGTTGTAAATGGTCCTGGAGAATCTTATGTTGCAGATTTCGGAGTTGTGGGAGGTGGAAGTTCCGCAGTTTTTTATGTCGGCGGAAGACCACAGTTTAAAACGACGAAAAACTCGGATGAAATAGTTAGAAAGTTGATAAGTATTCTTGCTGATAATAGCACTGAGCAAAAGAGAGGTTAAAATTTCATCCTATTCATGAATTTTTATTTCTTTATTATTTATAAATTATCTTTTAAACCATTTGGTAGTGTATATGGTGATGAGCGATTTTTCTTGTTCCCTTGTTGCAATTTTTCATTAATTTTAACAAAATATAACTTTTAACACATAAGTTATACTGAATAAACACTATCTGTGGTTTATCTATGATGTTTTTTCAGATCCTTGAAAGGAAATTTATAATGAGGGATTTTAATGTAGATATTATAAATCTTGATTATATCAGGTTAATTGAATAAACGAATGTATAAACAAATAAGCTGAAAAAGCGTGTATTATTTGTTTCCTGCGTAAAATTTGTATTATGCTCGATAATATCATTGATCTTCTATTCTCGTTTTCTTTGAGATTTTTTGCTTGTCCATACTGTGCGGCAGACAATGCGGCCAGAAGTAACGTTTCAACTTTTGAGTCAATTATAACTGGTGGAGGTGTTTTAATTTTATCTTTAATTGTAGGTGGCTTCGTTCTTATTTATACTGTTAATTATATGAAGAAGGGTGGAAAATAGATTGTGGATAAACTCCTATGGTTTTGTTTAAATTTATTATTATATGAAAAATCTGGGAGAGCTATCTTTACACATAGGAAGAGCCTTATCTAAATCGCTTATTATTTTCCCATTTTGTCTAATTTCTCCAGAGAATTTTATATACCTTGCGTTCATTTTTCTCTTGTTTATTGTAGAGTTCTTTTTGTTGTTCAAATCCAAAAGAGTAAAGGTCCTGGTTATAATTTTTACTTCTATTTTCTCTTATGTAATACCGTTTTCTATGAATATAGATTTTGTTTTTTTTGCTTTTTTGATCTGTGATTTTATTTGTATTCTATCTGTTTATATAAGGCCCCTGGTTGTATCTGTACCTGTTGCTGGACTGATTTTATTTTCCATCTTTTTCCAGCCCTTCGTTTATATACAGGATTTTTTAAGTAAGAAGGATAAACCTTACTATGAGTTTGAAGATAAAAAGATAGACCTGATAAAAGTGGATCCAATGATGGAAGGCACCGAAAATATTACTTACAGTAATTGGCAATTATTGGCTAAAATTATTTACGGAGATGAACTTTTTCTTCTCAGAGTTCAATCTGTGGATGATAGGGAGATTGTTATTATTTCTATCATATCTGCTCTATCGTTTTTTTTAATTTCTTTCTATATTTCTAGATATATCATTGATGCAAGAAGAAGCAATTCTGGTGAAAGGCGTAAGGAATATCAGAAAAAAGATGAGCAAGATTTGCAAGATTATTCGTATAGTGATTCTTCCGCATATGTTGAATATCTTAGAGATTCCCTGTTGAGGATTAGAGAGAATCTAAAGAATGAATTGGAGGATATAAATGCCTATGAGAGAGATGTTTCAAAATTTGAAAGATTAACTGAGAAGGTAATCGAGCGAGCTCAAAGGAATAAATCAGAAATTCTTTCAACTCTGAAGGATTATTCTATGAAGATAAAACTGAAAGAAGACTATTCCAATATAGTAGATAAGATTTCAGAATTCATTAAATTGCTTGGAGAAATTCGTTCTTTTTCGGGTAATTTGTTGTCTGATATCCTTACCTTGAAGGAAAATTTTTTACGATATGAAAGAGATATAAACAGGAGGTTTCGTGAATTTGAGAATCTCTTTCATGAGATATTTTCTCCATTGGGAGGAATTGAAAATCAGGTGAATTCGCTGAGACTGAACTTTCATGACACTTATCAGGATGAAATCTTTAAGAGGTGTGAACAGATGATATCTGAGATGCAAGGTTTTCTTAAGAACCTTTCAGAAATTTATGAGAGTTTTCACATATTACATTTAAATTCACAGGTTAGGGCTCATAAGATACGAGATAAAGTCCCAAGTTTTGAAGTTATACCGCATGCTATATTCATGATGCTTGGGAAAATGAGAGAACTTATGTCTAACATTGAAACGGAGCTAAAATCTTTTGAAAATTTTATTCAAGAGATCAAGAGATCCCGGACACAATTTTCTCTCTCTGTAAATTTTCAAGATATTTCAAATAATGTGGTTGAGATGAAATCTGCTGTGGAAAGCATAGTTTCCCATGTGAGCTCTGTTAAATCTGCTCTTATAAGTAATATTAAATCTTATTTATCTGTCTTGAATGATTCTGAAAGTTCAATAAATTATTTTTCTAGGGTAGTTTCGGATATTCTTTATGATATAGGTAATGCCTTTCCTGCATTTAGCTATGCTTTATCGCAGGTTCGGACGGAAAATGACAACCTTGTTAAGAATATTGTAGATTGGGTGAAAGATTATGAAACTAAGCAAAAATAACTTGGTATATATTTCCAGAAGTTTTCTTCTTATCTTTCCGCTTTTGGGTATGTTATTGATCTATGATACAACAAGATTTATTCAATTTATTTCTCTTTTGAATTTGATAATTATTTTTTCTCTTTCTTATGTTTTGCAAGGAACCAAAAAATTTTTCCTTCTTCCCTTACTGATTTTTTTCTATGCTTTTTTCTTTGGCTTTACGCTGTCAAGCTCATGGTTATTGAAAATATCTCCCGGATGGGTATTTATTTCTCTTTTGGTTATATTCTCTATTTCTGTTCTGGTTTCTGCTATCGCTTCGTTTTCTGTTTATTCCGAATTATACAAAGAGATATCAGAGGAGATCCAGACCGAACCAGAGCATAAGCAGGAAACTTCTGAAAAAGATGCCGGTCTTGAAGCGGAGATGGCATATATTAGAAGCAACTTTATTTTGATATCGGACGACATATCTGGAACAGTGGAACCAAAGCTCAAAGCTATAAATGATTCTTTGGAAAAGAGAAAACTAGAACTTGAACAAAATTTTCAGGATTACACAATTATTTCAATGAATCTTTCCGAACTCTTTGATTTGTGCATATCTATGAAAGACAGGTTATCTTCTTTTCTCAATTATGTTAAAAAGATTTCTTCTATATTGGGGAGATATTCTGAGGTATCAAATTCTCTGAAGATTGATAAGATGAACCTTTTTTCTTTTTCCAATCAGGGTTATTCTGACTTATACAAAAATCAGATTTCTGATCTTCATGATAAGGCGAAAAAATTGGAATCTTCTTTAGATTCGCTTCAGATTTTCTTAAAAGATTCGGATGAAGAAAATGGTTTAGATATTCGATCAATTGTTCTATCAATTAAGCCATCAATCATTGAATTTTTCAGGATTAATTATATTTCTTATGTTGTTTCACTAAAGACAGTTCAGATAGCTAGTACATCTGGTAGCAGTTTGGTTAGGAAGTCTCTTTTGGCTATAATACAGGATATAGATAGTTTCTCGTTCAAACTTAGTGTTCAGATAAACAACATTCTACAGCTTTTTTCTGATTTTGAGCCTCAGATATCTTCGTTTGATGCAAGTATAAGGGAGAATATGAGAAATCTTACTCACCTAAGAACTAGAATTCGCCGTATAAGGGATATGTATTATGGATCTGTGCAAAGAAGGTTAATGTCTTTTGAAGAGAAGTTTTTAAACATTTCTAATATCTTCTTTGAGGGTTCCTTTGAGAAGATAGAAGAATTGAGAAATAAAAATGATCTTTTCATTAAAGACTTAGAGAAATCAAAAACATTGGTATCTTCAATTCTTATGGATTATTCAAAGATGCAAAGAGATATTGAGGCTATCTTGAAAGAATTAGATAATTTTACAAATCTGATAAGTAAATATAGGTCCATTGTTGGTGGAGAAATATTACAGGAGTTGAAATTGTCTGGTTACCGTATACCGCGCATCCATAAAAGGACTTTGATATCAAGAAGAATATTAGATGAAGTTAATGAGTTTATCTCTTCTTACGATGCTCAAAAACGTAATTATTGATTTCTTCTGTTTTAAGGGTGTGAAGTTTTATCCTCTTGAATCTATTGGAGAGTAGGGCCTCTCTTTCTCACCTGAGTATATTATTCTTGGTCTGTATATCCTATTGTCTTTTAGCTGCTCTAGTATATGGGCTACCCATCCTATGATTCTTCCTGTGGCGAATATTGGTGTAAACATAGGTATGCTTATCCCAAGATAATACATAACTATTCCCGAATAAAAATCAACATTTGGGTATATCCTCTTTTCCTTCAGATTTTCTATCATTATTTTTTCTATCTCTTCCCCTGTTTTTATCCACATTGCTACATTTTCATCTTTTTTTGCTATGTTTTCTGCTATTTTTTTGAAGATAGCTGCTCTAGGATCATAGTTCTTATATACTCTGTGTCCAAAGCCTGGGATTTTCTCTTTGTTTTTCAATTTGCTTTCAATAAATTGTCTGAGATTTGTTTCTGGAGTTATTTCTTTGGTAAGCATTTCCATGACCTGTTCATTTGCTCCACCATGTAGAGGTCCCTTCAAGCTTCCTATTGCTGCTGATGTAGCCGAATATATATCTGTGAGCGAGGATATAACAACTCTTGCAGAAAATGTCGAGGCATTGATTTCATGCTCTGCATGGACTATAAGGACAGCATCAAATATCCTTTCATCATCTTTTGACGGCATTTCTCCTCTATGCATCCATAACCAGTTTGCAGCGCATGATATATCTGGTTTTGGTCTTATCGGTTTTTCTCCTCTTAAAACTCTACCAATGGCAGCTGTTATGGTATGAACTTTTGAAACAAGTTTTAACGCTTTTCTATAGTTAGCTTCATCAGTATTTATTTCTGCTTCTTCATCAAATACCGCTAAAGTATCAACTGCTAATCTCAATACTGTCATAGGATGAACCCCATATCTGGTCGTTCTTTCTATTATCTCATATGTGAAATCTGGGATCTCTCTGTAGCTGTAAAGGATTGCCTTAAATTCTTTTAGCTCTTTTTTGGTTGGGAGCCTGTCATTTAAAAGCAAAAAACATACTTCTTCATAATTTGATTTTTCCACAAGTTCTTCAATTGGTATTCCAGAGTAAGCAAGATACCCCCTTTCTCCGTCTATATAGCTTTTTTTAGATTCACCTATTATAACTCCCTCCAGACCCTTTGAGTATTTCCCGTTTCTATCTTGAGAACTCATAGTAATTATAATTTTTAGGTTAATAAGTTTTTTTAGCTTTTGTCTGAAATTCTTGAAGTATTGATTTTATTTTTTGTTCATATTAATAAACATTCTGAAACAAGATCTTGCATTACTTTCTTACTCCATCTTGTTGAATGTATTGCAGAAATCACAGAAGATTGAATTTCTTTTTTCCTTATCTATTTTTCCAAAAAACAGTAACAAATTTGAAAATAGTCTTGGTCAATTTTACAATTCTGATGCTTTTTGTCCAATATAAAAAATAAAAATCCATTTAATTTTATTTCAAGAAGTTAGTAGTGTTGTTTTTCACGGTGTTATAACATTTTCTTACTGGTATTTGAAAGGTGCCGTATGTAAGAACAAAAATTACAAAATAGAATTGCTCTGTTGCAATCATGGTCAAAATACTGATTATGTATTTTGCTTTTCATTCTCGGCGCACTAATTTTTTGGTTTGATGGATATAACAAAGAAGAAAATATTTTGCCTCTGTTTTGTAGTCATTATTTCATTGATATATCGTAAACTTCAGGGGTTTTTGATGAATGCAACAAAGCAAAATAGAATACAAAATAGGATGTTAATGATGATTTCCTAGGTTTCTACATAACTGTGGAGAGGAGATTAACGTTTTCTTTCAAGCAGGAAGGAAATAGGAAATGTGCTATTCCAATTTCTGTGGTGATTTAATCCAATGGCGATAAATGAGGTTTAAAAATTTTTCTTTTTAGTTTTTACATAAAGATAAATTTTTTCTTTAACCAAAGAATTTATGTATAGGAAAATAAATTTGGATGGAAAGAGTTATGGGATATATTCAATTAGAGATTTCAATGAAAAGCTACCATATTCATTGAGGATACTTCTTGAAAATCTGATAAGGTACAAAGACATAATGGGACAAATAGTTAAGGATGAGCATATAGATTCATTAATTGGCCGGAAAAAAGGGCAGGAGATTCCGTTCTTCCCGGAAAGAGTTATACTTCAAGATTTTACCGGTGTTCCACTTATCACAGATATTGCTGTTATGCGAGATGTTGCCGTGAGGCTTGGGAAGAATCCCAGATTGATAAACCCAATAAAAAGATGCGACCTTGTTATTGACCATTCTGTTCAGGTTGATTTTTTTGGGACAAGTTATGCTTTTGAGTATAACACGAAAAAGGAATTTGAAAGGAATAGAGAAAGATATGAGTTCCTCAAATGGGCTCAAAAAAGCTTTAAAAATATAAGAGTAATTCCCCCTGGAGCAGGGATAATACATCAGGTGAACCTTGAGATGCTCGCAGATTTGGTAAGAGTTGAGCGAATAAAAGGAAAAGGCTTGGTTCTTTTCCCAGATACACTTTTAGGAACTGATTCGCATACAACTATGATAAACTCTATAGGAGTTTTGGGCTGGGGAGTTGGAGGTATAGAAGCTGAGGCTGTTATGCTGGGGGAACCAAACTACATAGTTGTTCCAGAAGTCATAGGAGTTAAGCTTGTGGGGAAACCAAAAGATGGAATTACTGCTACAGATATAGTCCTTACCATAACTGAAATCCTGAGAAAGAAAAATGTTGTGGATAAATTTGTTGAGTTTTTTGGTCCGGGGCTAAAGAATCTTTCTATACCAGATAGAGCAACTATATCTAATATGTCTCCTGAGTATGGAGCAAGATGTGGATTTTTCCCTCCTGATGAAGAGACTATCAAATACTTGAGAATCACTGGAAGACCTAAAAAACATATAGTACTAGTTGAAACTTACCTGAAAGAAAATCTTCTTTTTTATGATGGCTCTGATAATATAGACTTTGACGATGTTGTTGAAATAGATCTTGGGAAAGTAGTTCCGTCTGTCGCGGGGCCATCAAGACCGCATGATAGGACATCTTTGGAAGATCTGAGGAGCAAATTCATTTCATACATAAAGAAGGAAAAGAAATCAGTGGAGATAGAAGTTAGGGGGCAGAAAGTTAGAATAGAAGATGGTTCGATAATACTCGCTGCAATAACAAGTTGCACGAACACATCTAATCCTTATCTTATGCTTGGGGCGGGCATTTTGGCAAAAAAGGCGGTACAAAAAGGTTTGAGCGTTCCACCTTATGTTAAAACATCTAATGCCCCAGGTTCTCTTGTTGTTAGAAGCTATCTTGAAAAATCTGGTCTAATGCCATACCTTGAAGCTCTTGGATTCCATATAACAGGGTATGGTTGCACTGTGTGTATAGGAAATAGTGGTCCAATAAACCATAGGGTTGAAGAAGCTGTTAAGAAAGAGAACTTGATCGCAGTTTCTGTCTTGAGTGGGAATAGAAACTTTGAGGCAAGGATACATCCTCTGGCTCGTGCTAATTTCCTTATGTCTCCCCCTCTTGTTGTTGCATTCGCTCTGGCAGGTAGAATAGATATAAACATGAACGAAGAACCAATCGGATATGACCCGAACGGAAACCCAGTTTATCTCAAAGATATTTGGCCAACAAAGGAAGAAATAGAAAATTATGTTTCCATTATTTCAGATCAGATATTCAAAGAAAAATATTCAAGGATCTTCGAGGGAACTGATGAGTGGAAAAATCTGTCTGCTCCAGATTCAGATACCTACCCTTGGGATGTGAATTCAACTTATATAAAACCACCTCCATTTTTTGAAAATTTTGATCTATCTGAACCTGAAAAAATTAATGATATAACTGGCGCAAGAGTTCTACTTATTCTTGGCGATAGTATAACTACAGATCACATTTCTCCTGCAGGAAACATAGATGTTAATTCTCCGGCTGGAAGATACCTTTTGGAGAGAGGAATAAAACCTTCTGATTTCAACAACTATGGTGCGAGACGAGGAAACTGGGAGGTTATGGTAAGGGGAACATTTGCCAATATAAGATTGAAAAATTTTATGGTTGATGTTGAGGGAGGATATACCATTTGTGATGGTAAAGTTGTTTCTGTATTTGAAGCTTCTGAATATTACAAAGCTAAATCTATACCACTTATTGTTATCGCTGGAAAGGAATATGGTTCTGGTAGTTCAAGAGATTGGGCTGCAAAGGGACCTGCACTCCTTGGAGTTAAGGCTGTGATAGCAGAAAGTTTTGAGACTATACACAGAAGCAACCTTGTGGAAATGGGAGTGGTGCCCCTTCAGTTCAAAGATACAAATGCAAAGGATCTTGGAATAAGCGGGAAGGAAACATTTAACATATACCTTTCAGATCTCCAACCTCAAAAAGAAGTTGAAGTCCAGATGATAAGAGAAAACGGAGAATCCGTTAAATTTAAAGCTATAGCTAAAATAAATACTCAAGTTGAAGTAGATTATATAAGACACGGAGGGATACTACCTTATGTCATGAGGAAAATTCTTCGTAGGAAAAGTAGAAAAAAGAATGGAGTACAATGATATAGGTAGGAGCATAAGCCTTGTTTATCAGAGGATAAAATCGGCCTGTGAAAGAGTTGGTAGAGATCCCAAAGATATTAGGGTAATTGCTATTTCAAAAACATTTTCTCCGGAGCACATAAAGGCTGCTTACGACTTTGGAATAAAAGATTTTGGGGAGAACTATGTTCAGGAAGCTCTTTTTAAGATAGAGAAGTTGAAACATCTGGATATAAGTTGGCACTTTGTTGGAAGAATACAATCAAATAAAATAAAGAAGATAATTGGTAATTTTGAATTTGTTCATTCCCTGTGTTCATTAGATCATGTGCTTGAGTTTGAAAAAAGGTCAAGGAGTAAGTTAAAAGCCTTTTTACAGATAAACATAGCGGAGGAAAAAACAAAAGATGGAATCTTAGTGAAAGATGTCTTAAGCTTTGTGGAAAAATTCTATGAGATTTCTCCAAAATCTTTGGAACTTATCGGTTTGATGATAATCCCTCCACCGAAAAGTCCAAGATTTTATTTCAAGCGCCTGAGAGAAATAAGAGATGAGCTTGTTGGGAGGGGGTATCCTATTACAGAGCTATCTATGGGTATGAGCGATGACTTTGAAATAGCCATTGAGGAGGGAGCTACATTTGTTAGGATAGGTAGAGCTATCTTTGGAGAAAGGCAATATAAATTTGGCTAATTTACATCTTTTTTATCTTTTTGTGTTTGATCTTGACTAAATTAACCTGATGAATGTAGCTGCATTTTTTGATTTTGATTATGTTATTGTTGAAAAGGACCTTTACCGGATGTTGGGAGAGGAGCTTATAAGGCGAGGAAAGGTTCCGCGTTTCCGCCTGTTTATATGGTATATTTGGCTTATAAAATATAGATTAAACCTCCTGAGTAGTGTCGATATAATAAAAGAGAATGTGAGAGATATTGAAGGAGAAAACGTCTCGCTCTTTTTTGATATTTCTCAGAGTATTTTTAAAGATGGGAAAAATAAAATTCTGCCTAAAGCTTTGGAACTTATAGATCAGCATAGAAAACTTGGACACAGGGTGGTTATACTATCTGGAAATTTTTCAATACTTATAAAACCTTTTGCTGAATATATAGGAGTAAAAGATATTGTTGCAATAGAGATTGAAACAAAAGACGGAAAATTCACTGGGAACGTGATTGAACCTATATGTATAGGCAGAGGTAAAACATACTGGATGAGAAAATTTGCACGGGAAAACAAAATAGATCTTACAGAAAGCTATTTTTATACAGATAGCTTTTATGATCTTGATACTTTGCTTTCTGTTGGTAATCCGGTAGCGGTTAATCCTGACCGCAATCTTGGAAATTTTGCCAGAGCAATGGGATGGAAAATAATAAAAACTCGTGTATGAATTTCAGAACTGACATTGAATTTTATAAAAGAGTATATATTTCAGGCAAGACTCCCTGGCCTTCTGATTTTCCAGAGGAGCAGTTTGTTAGGTTTCTAAATGATTATCTCCGAGATTATAAACCTTGTGTTTGTGTTGATATGGGTTGTGGTGAAGGTAGACATGCAAAGCTTCTGAAAGATTTCTTCAAAGATTCTTTGGTTTTAGGTTTTGATGTTATAATGGAACCTCTGAAGAACGCAGTGAAGAAAGCAAATAATTCATATTTTGCTGTTGCAAATGTCTTTTTCATACCAGTAAGATCTGAGGTAGTAGATTTAGCTTTGGACTTTGGCCTGTTCCATCACGTGAGAAGAAAGGATGGAAGATATTATAAAGAGGAGTTAAATAGGATACTTAAGCCTCAAGGTATTTTCCTTATAGGGGTTTTCAGTGAGAAATTCAAGCATTACGAAGGTGAAAGAAGAAAAAGAGATTTTTTATTCCATAGAGGACATTACGATAGGTTCTTTACTCCAAAAACACTTGAGCAAGAGTTTGATTTTTTGCAGAAGATAGAAATATGTGAATGGGGTAGAGGACTTGAGTGGTTCATATATGGAATTTTCAGGAAAAAATAAGCTTGATTGAGACCAAATAATAATGATTTTATGCTCTCTTCAAAAATCTTGAAAAATATAGAGTTCAGAACAGTTGAAATTTTTGAAGAAGATGGCTTTGAGGAAATACATATACCTATTCTTGACTTCTCACCGGACAAAAGAGCATTACACATAAGAGAAGATTTTACATATGAAGTTGTAAAGTTGATTCAGGATAAGAAAGTTTATTACAGGGGAAATATAATCAGAACATCACAATTTGGCAAACCAAAGGAGATATATCAGATCGGATGCGAGATAGTCAGAAGTGTTAGTTTGAAAGAAAGCGATGTAATTGATTGTGCAAAAACATTGAATAGAGTTATTCAGGAGATAGAAAAAATTACTGATCAAAAAGTTTTACTTATGATAGGACATTATGGACTAACCACAAGTATTTTAAAGGACAGTTCAAATTTATTTTTCGTAAAAAACATAACAAAAATATCTGAACTTGTATCATCTGGGAAATTAGATCGAAGATTAGCAAGAATTTTTTTCAAAGTTGTTAAGGATTTAGACGAGATAAAAGCAGTTATCAAAGATGTTCCAGAAGATATAGAGATATTTTCAAAAATTATAAAATCTCAGAAGGTATATAACCTATCGGAGAAAGTTGAAAAAGACTACTATGATGGGATAATATTTCACGGATTTTTGGAAGAAAGGAAAATTTTAGGTGGAGGTAAGTATAGGATTGATAGTAAAGAGGGTATAGGATTTTCTCTGAACCTGTTTTCTGTTGGAATAATCTGATGGATTTACTTCAATTTATTGATATTCTTGGAACCTTCGTTTTTGCAATAACTGGAGCTATAAGGGGCGTGGATAAAAAATTGGATATCTTTGGGATATTTGTTTTAAGTTTTCTGACATCGGTTGGTGGTGGAACCATCAGAGATATACTTTTGAATGAGGTTCCATTTTACTTCAAAAAGGAGTACTATGTCCTACCTATATTAGGTGGTGTTTTTTTCGTTCTTATTTTTAAAAGGATTTCCCGTTACAAAGATTTTTTGGTTTATCTTGATGCTTTAGGTCTTGGCGTATTCAGTGTGTCTGGATTTGATAAGGCTATGAGCTTAAATGTAGGATTTTTAGGCTCAATGATAAGTGGTCTTATAACTGGGATAGGTGGAGGTATAGTAAGGGATGCATTAGTCAGGGAAATACCATTGGTATTTAGGAGAGAGATATATGCAACTGCGAGCCTGTTTGGACTTTTGCTCTTTTACATACTTGGAATTCTTCATGTTCAAAAGAGCATATCTGTGTGGATTTCTGTTCTTGCAATATTTTTCACAAGGGTCTTATGCTATAGGTTAGGTATAAATCTGCCAAGACCAAGGTGATTATGATGTTTTGCTTTTGTACATTTTGTCTATAACATCTTTGTATTTTTGCATTACGGCTTTTCGCTTAACCTTTAGGGTGGGGGTTATAGTTCCATCTTCAACTGTAAAGTCTTCTGGAATAATTTCGAAGTATTTTATACTTTCAAAAGAAGCAAGGTTTGAGTTCACTTCATCTATAACTCTTTGTATTTCTGATCTCAGCTCATTTGATTGTATTATTTTTTCGTAATCTGAACCTATACCTTTTCTTTCACCCCACTTTATGACTTCTTCTTTATTTAGAGTAACGAGAGCTACACAATATGGTCTCATATCCCCTATCACGACGGCCTGGCTTATAAGCGGTAGTTTAGATTTTATGCTATTTTCTATTGGCGCTGGAGCTACATATTTTCCACCAGATGTTTTTATAAGCTCTTTTTTCCTATCTGTGATTTTCAGGAATCCATCTTTGTCAAACTCTCCTATATCTCCCGTATGGAACCATCCGTCTTTTTCAAGAACTTCCTCTGTTTCTTTTGGTTTTTTCCAATACCCTCTCATTATGTTCGGACCGCGTGCGAGTATTTCTCCATCTTCCGCTATCTTTACCTCAACCCATTTTAGAGGCTTGCCAACTGTTCCAAACTTGAATTCTTTTGTTGTGTTTATTGATATTGCCGGTGCTGTTTCTGTAAGCCCATATCCTTCAAGAATAAGTAATCCACAAGCCCAGAAGAATTCCGCTATCTCTTTTGAGAGCGGTGCCCCTCCAGAAATAAAAAACCTTATCCTTCCACCCAATTTTTTGTGTAGCTTTGAAAAAACAAGCTTGTGCGCTATTTTGTGCTTTAAAGCTAAGCTAAAAGGTATCGTGCCTTCTCTTTTTGCCTCATTATACTTCCTACCAACATTTATTGCCCAGTTGAATATTTTAGCTTTTATGGGACTTGCTTGGCTCTCTGATTTGACCTTTGAATAAACTTTTTCAAAAACTCTTGGAACGGATGGAAAGACAGTTGGTTTGACTTCTACCAAATTATCAACTACTTTATCTATACTCTCAGCTATTGCCATATTAACACCGAATTTGGGATGTACAAATTCAACAGCTCGAGCGAAGGAATGCGCGAGTGGTAGAAATAATAAAACTGTATCATCTTGAACTATATCCCTTATTTCATATAGCATTTCTACTGTTGATAGATGATTTATGTGGGGTTGAACCACTCCCTTTGGAACCCCAGTTGTTCCTGATGTGTATACTATTGTTGCTATGTCGTCAAGTTTTGTATTTTCTATGTTCGATTGTATTATTTTTTCATTTTTCTGTAGATTTTCCTCACCTATTTTCTCAAGAGTTGAAAATCTTATCAGTACACCATCCTCTTCTACAGATTCGTCAAACGATATTATCTTGTTTACAAGAGGTATTTCTTTTATGTTTTGCTTCATTTCTTGTATTATAGCTGGATTTTCTGCGAAGACAATCACTGAGTCAGAATCATTTATGATATACGATGATTGATTAAATGGAAGGGAGTGGTATATTGGAATTGAAACCCCCCCGGCCAGCATAGTTCCGATGTCTGTTATTATCCACTCTAACCTGTTGTATGAGTATATTGATGCTCTATCTCCTTTCTTGAATCCAAGTTCTATCAACCCGCTTGCTATTTTCTTGGATCTCTCATAGAATTCCTTCCATGTTATTGATTTCCATGAACCCCCATCTTTGTATGTATAAGCTATTTTATCGGGGGTTTCTTTTACCCTCCAGAGAAAAAGATCCGGTATGTTTCTGTATGGTATTTTTACTTCTTCCTTTATCATTTTTTCGCCTCCTTGTTTCTGCTTAACTAAAATAATTAGAAATAATTTAATAAAATATTCAGAAAATTCTTTATTTTTGTTGCGTGTTTCATTTATGCATTTCTGACCTCTTTTTTTCTATCCTTTGTTTTATCTCCTCAGCAATTTTCCCGTATTTGGTTTTTCGCAGCTCATCATCTTGGAATATCTGGTTTATTCTTTCTATTGAGGGTTCAAACATTTTCCTTCTTATGTAGAACTCTGCTATTTCAATGTGGTGTTGAGCGATGATTTCTAACATCTTCTGTTTTGTGCTTTCTATTTCCTTTATTCTTGGTTCATCTGGATGGTTTTTTATGAACATGGATGCAAGTTCTCTGACTTTTACTGCATATGTTATATCTCTGTCAGGTGTATCAACAAATTCAAGGTAGCATTTTATGGCCAGAAATAGCGCATCTGGTGCTTGAAAATGAGATCTATATCTTTGATAAAATGTTTCAAAGAGAGGTCCAGCTTCTGCATAGTTTCCTTTTTTCATCTTAACATAGGCTATTCCAAAGTTCGCCTGGGGCACATACTTTGATGTTGGGAAAAGTTCAATTATTTTTCTGAAATATTCTTCTGCTGTTTCAAGATCTGCAGTGAATATTCCTCCTTCTGTTTTCTTCATTGCTTCTTCATAGAGCTTTTCAGGTGTGTTTGGTGGTTCAGCAGTGGAGCATAATAAGAAAAGGAACAGAAGTGTGGATAGATAATAACTTTTCTTCATTCAACATTTTTTGTGCCGAGGGCGGGAGTTGAACCCGCACGGGGAAACCCCATCGGATCCTAAGTCCGACGCGTCTGCCAATTCCGCCACCTCGGCTCACATTAATTTTTATGTAAATAAATTAGTAAGTTATCATTTTATAGAAAAAATTATCGAACCTTTACTCCTGTATGAGGCTGAAAAAATTGTTACGTTACAAGATTTATTCTCAAGCACTTTATGCAATGAATATTATAACTTTAAAAAATCAAAATCAATCATTTTGATTTAAGTTTTTTGTAGAGTTTTGCCATATAGATTGCATTCCCAGCAAAATCATATCCTTTGTTTCCTAATTTCCCCCCAGCTCTATCTATTGCTTGATTTATGTTGTCAACTGTTAGTATTCCAAATATCACCGGCTTTTCTTTGCTGAGCATAGCTTCAACTATTCCTTTAACTACGCCCTGAACAACTCCTTCAAAATGATAAGTCTCTCCTCTTATTATGCAACCAAGAGTAAGTATTGAATCAAACTTGTCAGCTATTATTTTTGCAACTATCGGAATTTCAAATGATCCAGGAACTTCAAAAACCTCATACTCCACATTTTCCTCAGAAAATTTTTTTTTCGCTCCCTCAAGAAGAAGCTTCGTTATGAATTCGTTGAATGTTGATAGAATTACACCAATTCTTATCTTTTCCATAGCGTAAGATTTATTAGTTATTAGATAATAATCGTATGTGTAATGTGAAATCTTCAATTAAATATAAAGATAATCAAATCTCGGTTCAAACTTTGATACCCACAAAGCAGTAAGAAATTTTTGAAGAAGATCATAGTTTGGGCTTATCAGAAGATTTATTTTCATTATTTTGTGATATGTTTCAATGGGGACTTTTTCTCCTCGTTTTGGTAATTCTATATTGTTCATATCTCTTATAAAGTCGTTTACAGATTTAGCTAGGAGATTTTCAAGTTCCCTGTTCCTCCCTGTTTTTCCCTCAAGGAAATCGTATATTCCAAATATCACTGCTTTCAGACTCTTTTCAAAGTTAAGTTTCATCAATGTAAGGTAAATTTTCTCTATTTTATCAAAAATACCGAACATAGATTCTTTCTCGTATTTCCCTTTTTTTATGAATTCGTAATTGAAATGGAGCATGCTTCTTATGAAATAGTAAAGATTTATCGGCTTTTCTAAAATTCCGTAATTTCCTTTAACCTTGTGATATATGAAGGTAAATGGTGTGTAGATGGGATAGATACCGTTGTCTTTCAACCTTTCAAAAAATTCATTATCTTCAAAGTATAGAAAGAAATCTTCTCTGAAGAATCCAACTTTATCAAATATATCAGATCTCAAAAATATGTTAGCACCAGACAAAAATGCAGTTCTAAATAGTCCATAGTCTTCTTCGTCTTCAATACCAACCTCAGAGGCGATTTCCCCATTGTAATGAACCTTATCTGTTCCATATATTTTTATCTTGCAGGTTGATACTGGAACATCTGTGTAAAGTAGCGTCTTGAGTAGTTCAAATGGTGTATCTTTGTTTATGGCTGTATCTGGATTTAGTAGCCATATATATTCGGAATCAAGTTTTTCTCTTGCAAATTTTATTCCTACATTGCATCCGGCAGCAAATCCGTTATTTTCTGTTTCTATCGCGAAAAATTTATCTCCTAATTCCTTACCTATTTCCAAAACTTTATTAAATTCTTCTTTGTTTTCTGAATTATCAACGACTACGATTTTTATGTTTGGGTAATCCACTCTGATAATAGATGAGACAAGTTCTTTTAGATCATCTGAAGAATTATGATTGACAACAATTACAGAAATTTGAGGTTTTGAGTGGAGTTTTTTTGCCCTTTGAACGAAAAAATTTTTATCCTTTTGAGTATTAGAAAAATTGAAAAGAAATTTAAATCTATTCAATTTGAAAAATTTATACGGTGCAAGATGTAAAGGAATATCAGAGAACAATTTTTCAGGAATTGGAACATTTCCATATCCGAATTTTTTTGAAAGTTTTTTTGCAAAGTTCAGGATTGATATTTTGTTGACCTCATTACTACTTCTTTCACTTTTGAAAGAGACATGCCATATGTGTTTGATAAAGATTGATGGTATGACCATAGTCTTTAAACCTGCTTCTGACAACTTAAGACAGAAATCAAAATCTTCCATTCCAAGCATGAGATCTTCATCAAAGTAGCCTAATTTTTCAAGTATTTCTTTTTTTGTTGCTAAGCAAAATCCCGGTATAAACTTTGTTTCATTTTCAATTTCATCAAAGAAGTATCTTAACCAGGCGGGAGTAATTTCCCATATGATGTTTATATATTTTTTTATGTCTGATTTATACATAGCAGAGTCACTTATTGGTCCCACTGCGCCAATTTCTTGGTTTTTTAATTTTTCATAAAATATATCAAGCCAATCTGGTGTTAGGACTTCTGTATCTGGATTCAAGAAAACCAGAAATCTGTTTTTGCTTATCTTTGCTCCGTAGTTTGCAGCTTTGGTATAAAAGGTGTTTTCTTTATTAAATATACATCTGATTTTTGTATCGTTATATCTTTGAGCTATTTTTTTTAATATTTCTTGCGTTCCATCTTTAGAGGAGTTATCAGTTACTATGATTTCATCTCCATCCTTTAATGTTTTTATGAAACTCAAAATACATTTTTCAATAGTATCTTTGTTGTTATATGTCACTATTATTATTGAGAAAGGTTCTCTTGTTTTTTTCAGATTGATATATACTTTGTATGAAGCTTCTCTTTGTATTTCTCTTGCAAGTGTTAGAACCTCTTTATCTAAATTTTCAATGTATTCTTTTTTTTTGTTATTTTGGATCGTGTTTTCAATTATGCTTTTCAGATAAAAAGCTTCACTTAATACATTTTCTAAAGCCTGAGATCTCTCTTCCTTTTTCAGATCAATTTCCAAGTATTTCAGGAAATCATCTGAGAGAAATATGAGCTTTTCCTTTATTCCCTCTATTTGTTTTTCTATATTGAGTTGCTCGTTATCATCTATTCGGAAACCAAAAAGTTTTTTTGATGATAGAAATATTTTCCCACCTTTTAAGATAGACATCCATAGGAACCAATCAAAATTTACTTTGAACTCAAAGTTTCTGAATTTAGGAAAAACTTTAACAACTTCGGTCTTTCTGAACATGGGAAAAGCGATGCAAATGTTTGCAGGAATTAATAAAGCTTCTTTTATAAAGTCCTTCCAATCTAATATATTGTCATTGAATAATCTCTGGAAGTTTTTGTAATAAATTTTGAAAAATAAATCATTTATTATTGGGTTAGCTTTTCTATCAATAAAAACCGTGTTTGAGCATACCATCTTTATATCTGGAGATAGCGAGAAGGATTTTTCAAATGTTTCTATGGCTTCTGGGGAAAGTAATATATCGTCTTTTCCCATTGGTCTAACCATATCTCCACTAGATATCTGAATAAGCTTTTTGTAGTTTTCAGCTGATCCTATATTCTTCTCATTCTTTATGTATTTTATGAAAGGATAATTTTTCTGAAATTCCGATACAACCTTGAAATTTTCATCACTTTGCGGATTGTCATCTCCAATTATGATTTCATCGGGCAATCTTGTTTGTGAGATGATTGATTCAATCGCTTGCTTTAGATATTTTGGACGATTGTATGCTGGAATGACTATGGATATCCTTTTTTTTGTTTTGTTCTCTAACATTTATTCAGATTTTAGGCTTTCTAAAAATTTCCAGAACCACTCTTTTGGTTTCAGGTTTAGTAATTCTTCTTTATTTTTCATAAGGTCCTGGAAGGTGAGATTTTCTATTTCTTCATCTGTCATTTGGATTTTATTTTCTTGGATGCCTTTTTTTACGATACCCACACCATGGTCACAGTCAAGGACTGCACAAAATATATTTTCTTTTCTTCTTATGTTTATTATTGTTTTATATACTTCTCCAGACCATGCTCCTTGGAAATCAGTATATTTTGTAGCTTCTTCCCACGTAGGGGCTGCACAAGATTCCGATGTAGGTAAGCAATCGTGTAAAATTATTATACCGTTTTGATTGAGATATTTCAAGCTATTTATAAGATCTTTGAGAGATTGCTTGTATGTATGCCCTCCATCTATAAGAACTATATCTATACCGTTTTTCACTATTTCATCTGGTGGTTTTGCAAAAAATTCATCTGAGGGGATTTCATAAAATTTTTCGCTCTCGCTGTTTTCAAAACCTCCGGGGATCTTAAATTTTATATCAACTGCGAACTTGTTTTTACATCTTATCTGAAAAAAATTGATCCCTCTTTCAACACCTATCTCAACATAATTTTTATATCCCATTTTGTTTATGATATTTTGTATAACAGTTGTTCTGTTGATTATTTTATTTTTAAGCTGGTATTCTAGTATTTCGTTAAATCTTTTTTGTGATGTTTCTTTAAATCCGTAGCCCATTGGCATAACTGCCCACATGAGTTTTGACCTTATGAATTCCTCAGGATTTACTGAACTCATTTCAGCTCTCTTTTCCCAAGCTATTTCCCCAAGCATCCAAAAATCTATTTTCTCTGCTATTTCTGATAAGTAGTAAGCATGGAAAATGTTCTCATCTATTATTTTCTTACACTCAATTGCTACTGACTTAAGAAAATTCTCTATAATTACTCTGGAATCTACTGTTATCGTAAATCCCTTGATATATCTTAATAGTTCAGATATGAATTTCCCAGAAGCTGCAAGATTATTCAGATCAACGGGTCTTGAGCTGAGTAATAAAAGAGCTATTTCCATACCCTTTGTGAAATCCTTATTTTTTGCGTATATTTCCAGAGCCTTTCGTTTTATTTCCTGATTTTGCGGATATAATGCAATGCTTTTTCTTATAAATAAATCCATGGATGTTTTGTCTCCGTTTTCCATAAGAATGTTAAAAGATAGATCAAAATAGTTTTGTGTAAGTATATGGTCTTCTCGTGGAGGGACATCTATTGCTGATATATAGGCTTCAACTCCTGCTTTTTTATCTACAAGCTCATCAAACACAGATTTATCATTTCCATCAATTTTTTGTAAAACTGAAAAAGTGTGTTCCCATGGGAGAATTCCGGAAGAATGAAAGACTTCAATAACTTTGAAATTACTCCACTTTGCAAGAGCTCTTATTCCATCTGGAAGAATACGCCAACAGTCAATTGGGTGTTTATGTTCTGGTCCGGTAGAGGGAGCAATTAAGCATAAAATCCCACCGTTCTTCAAAACTCTCCAAATTTCTTTTATGGCTATCCATGGAAACTCCATATGCTCAAACGTTGCAGAAGATATTACAACATCTGCTGTATTATCTTCTAGCTCTCTCCAATCATACGGATTTTTTAAGACTAAATCTACATTTTGACCTTTTTCAATATCCACACCTATGTATTTCCATTTTGGTTTTTCAAAGAACCGACGTGGTGTTCCAAAGTTTTCTTGTCCCGGAGCTATCGCTGATCCTATTTCAATTATGTTCAATTCCTCATTCTCATAGCTACTCAAGTATTTCTTCACAAATGTTTCAATATACAGCAAAGACATTGGATCCATATATATTATTTCCTCCTTTTCAAGAAACCTTTGGGATTCCAAGTTATTGGGAACTCTATATCTCTGTCGGCATAAAAATCTGGATTTTCACTTAGGAAGGTTTCTACCGCCTCATATGGTCCCGGGAATGGTCCATAATATGCTGAAAGTCCGTGCCAGCATATTCCATCTTCTATTATTATGTATCCTCCGGGCTTTATTAGTTTGCTGTATGATCTTAGGATTTTTAAGGTATTTTCGTAAGTATGCGAGCTATCTTCTATAACTATGCAGTGGGAATCTCCGACAATCTTTTGGACTTCAGGAAATAGCTCTGTGGCATCTCCTTCTATAAGTGTGATTCTGGGATGTTTTCTTACTTTATCTGGAATCAATTTTTGGTTTATATCTATACCTATGACTCTTCCTTTCCCAATTAAATCGCATAGATGAGCTAATGCCAGGGTTGAACCTCCCATGTAATTTCCTATTTCAACAACGAAATCTGGTTTCGCTTCCCAAAGTATTTCTTGGTAGATCCAGAAGTCATATGGATGTTTTTCCACTTTCACACCAAACCAACTCGTTTTCTCTATAATTCTTTTTTGTATCATGGGAATGATCTGATATAGCGGTGAAAAAAGAATATCCTCCATGTTCTTCATACTTTGAATATAATTTTATAACTTTCGGAACAAAGCTTCCTAAATTCGGATTGGATCTAAATTGGTTGTATATTATGGTATTTACAAAACAAAAGGTTGAAAGAAGGAAGATAAACTGTTTAAATTTATATTTTCTCAAGCAATACTGAATCAAATTATAAGTCGGTGATATTAGACCTGATATGATTTTTTGAAGTTTTTTAACGGGTCGCAGGGTTCAGAGTATAAATGCCGTAAACTAAAAGGATTAAATTAATCTACAAAATTCTCTTTGAATTTTTTATTTGAGATTACCAAGCAACAGGGCAAAATGTTAATTGACACATAGAATGTAATAGGCTAAGTTGGAGGTGAGAGTATGGAAGGATTAGAAATATTAAAGAAGAAAGAGAAGCTTGCGAAAGCAATAAAGAAAGAAAAAAACAGAGAAGGAAGCTATTTGCTTAGAGCAAAAAAATACAAAGAAATAGGAAAGATAATATCTGTTCATTCAAAGCACATTATTTATGTCGATTGACCGTTGTGTCAAAAAATTTTTATCCTCCACTTACAATGAAGAGGAAATTGACAATTTTTGGTACATATTTATTTGACACAGCAATTAATATAACGCAGTATGCAGAAGAGGTGAGAATGTTTGAAACAAGGAAGAATAGGAGGTGTGAAAGCGTGCCAATAGTGAGTGTGCCATATAGGGGACTTGAGTTTATCAGAATTTTGTGAGAATCTTTTCCAAGATATACAAAATGAAAAGTCCAAGATACGATATTCCAGTCAAAGAGAATATAACTATTCCAGGGCTTTTTATCTGAGCTGATTTTGGTAAAAGTTTTCTCATTTTCACGTGGATGAAAAGGATTAGGAAAGAGAAGATAACCATTCCAACAAAGCCTATCATTGCTGATATTACTATGAGTTCTCCTGGGGGAGCTATTGGAAGGGTGATAAGGGTTATTATTGTTATAGCTACAAGAAGTATCTTGTAGAGCTTTTGCGTATCCTTCACGGGTATGAGCATTTTAATAAAATCTACATTTGTCTTTGCAACTGAGTCTGCGGTTGAGATCCATGTATCTATTAGGAATAAGGCCGACGAAAAAAGAAATATTTTTACACCTATATCTCCAAACCATCCTCTGAAAAATTCAGATTGAACTACTGCTATTTTATAACCTTCTGGTAATAATCCTTGAGGGTGAAGTATGGAGAATGCAAGGAAACATGTCATAAGTGTAGTTATTATGTTTCCAAAAATTCCTACAGATGAATCAAGGAATAAAGCTTTGTTCCATTTTTTTATCTCTGCGGAATCTTTTGAAGGAATGGCACCATATTCAAAACCGATTATTTTTTGAGACATTCCGAATCCTTTTTCTTTTATCCAGTATGAGTAAAAGAGCGACCAAAAGCCGCCAAGTCCCATAAATGTTATGGCTGTTATAAGTTCCTCGTAATCTTTAGGTTCTACAACGGATATTTTCAGTTTGAAAAATCCGATTATAAAGTCTTTAAGGTTTTTGATCACTTGGGGGTGAAGGCAGGAGATAAGTAGTCCGGTAGATGTTCCAACTGCAACAAACCACATGAATTTTTCAACGATTTGGTAGGTTTTCTTTGCCTTGATCAGCATTATGAACATGAGGATTATGAGGATATATCCGAAAATGGTAGATTCTACCTTTTTTGATAGTCCAAGTGGAATGAGTTCAGATAGAGCTGTTCCACCAGCTACTACGAATGAGCCGAACCAGAAAAAAGAGAGATTCATGAGTATCCATAGGACAAGAGTTAATTTTTTAGATAATCTAAAAAATCCTCTCCATATACTTTCGCCAGTCAGCATTGAGTATTTTCCAATATGATAGGTTAGGGGGAGCTGAATAAGGGCTGAAGGTATGAGTAGAGGTAAGAGAGCTGTTCCATATTTTGCAATGAAATATGGCCACCATATAAGTTCTCCTGAGCCTTGAGCTAGTGCTAACCATATTATCCCGGGACCTAAAGCCTTTTTTATACCCGGGAATTTGGGAAATTCTTGTTTATCAAAATTAAAATTCACAGCTTTACTTTCTAATTTTACTCTGGTGAAAAAGAGATTTTGGGATTTATTATTTTTTATTTTTTCTTTTGCGATTCTTTTTTCCCCTTACATCATTTTAGCTTTCAAGATTGCCCCATTGAACGAAGAGGAATGGTTCGTTGGAGAAAAACATTTTATTTTTGGATTTGATAAAGGAAAATCTGAACCTTTGATAACACCTTATTCGTGTCATGACCTTAAAGATTCTTCTTATTATCATTTCAGTAAAAAGGAGATTTCAGATGATTTATATATTGTTTTTTCAAAGCTTCCACCACTAGTTTTTCTCTGTGCTTTTGGTAGAACCTTTTATATTCTTGGATGGGGACATGTTGGACCAATTTCTCTGACATATTATAAGCTCTTTGAAAATATCTTCGGACCAGAGTCAATCTTATCTGCCAGAATATCTTCTTTGATAATCATAATCCTTATCGCCATTGTCTTTACCTATAAGCAAAAAAATAAGAAATCTTTTTTCTTTTTCTTATCCTTTCCTGTGTTTTTATTTTTCGTTCCTGTTGCAGATATTTACTACTCTTTGCTTTATCTCTTTTCTCTACTCTCCTTTTTTTCTATGTTAGAAAGAAATTTTAAAAAGTTCTATTTTTGGTCTTCTTTATCTATATTGACGCATCTGAGAGGCTTTGTAATTTTTTTATCTTTTTTTATATCATTCGTCTTGTTTTTCAGGTCAGACTTCAAGAAAGTTCTGGACAGATTCGCTGTTCTAATTCCTGCTTCTCTTTTCATTTACTTTCTCCCATCTTTTGCCAGTTTCAAGTTCTCTCAGGATATTTACACAGTTGAAGCTTTCTCTTCCTTTGAGATGATCAAGTTTTTCTTGTTAAATGTTGTAGGTAGGTTCTCTATTATATTCCAGCTCATTGGCACAAGATTTGGAGATGTTATAGTTTCTTCAAATATAGCTCTTGTTGTCAAAGAACTTGGTTTGCTCAAAACTCTGCCTTTTTGGTTCCTTATTTTTTCAATAGTGGTTTCTGTTTCTTTCTTCCTGCCTGCTTTCTTGAATAAGGAAAACTTAAAATATCTTGTTTTTTTCTTTACATACTTTTTATTAAGTTTAATTGCTGTTCCATTTTTCGGAGCAATGCCATGGCAGTTTATCCCTGTGAATTTCTTGATACTTATTCCTTCCTTCTCATTTCTTGAGAAGAATATGTTTTCCCTTTTTGTTCCTTTGTTTTTAGGTTTTACATTCAACTTATATTCATCTTTGAAACTTGAAAACATAATATCTGAATACGCTCTTTGGAAGAATCATAAGGAAGTTATTGAAGTTCTTCGGAACTATGTAGATGATAAGGAAGTTTTTGCTATAACAAAATCAAATATATTTCATCTCTACTACAGACAAGTTGAGGCGAAGTATTTTGTCCTCATGTCTGAAGAGAGGAAGCAGAAGATATATCTTGAATACCTTGCAAAGATCCTATCAAGGTATGATGTTATTATTTTGAGTCGTCATTTTTACGGGCTCGAGTATATTATCCCAAAGGATTATAGAGAGGTTTTTTCAAACGAAGTTTTCAGAGTTTTTCATAGGGATTAGTTTTTTTGAATTCCAGAAGGTTTTTGCTTTGGTTTCAGAAAAACGATTTGTGGCAAAATTTCATTTCTGAATTTGCTAAATGAATTTTCGGATAAAGATAATCTCCATATTATGAAGTTTTTGTATTTCGTTGAGAAATTAGGACATTTCTTTTTCAGAAGAAGAAGCTATGCTTCAATTCCCCTATTTGCTTTTTTCTTTTTGTTTGGAAGATCTTCGTGGCATTTTTTCTTTTTAGCTATGATATTGATAATTTCTGGAGAGTTAATAAGAATTTGGGCTGTTTCTTTCTCTGGACCGGCAACAAGAACCAGAATTATAAAAGCACCATTCCTTGCTGTTAGAGGACCTTATGAGATTATAAGACATCCTATATATTTTGGAAATCTTTTAGTAGGATTGGGTTTTACTTTTTCTTTGACTCGTAATTTCATTCACATACTTTTGTTTGTTGCATTTTTCATTGTATTTTATGGTTCAATAATCTTTGCTGAAGAAAGATTTCTTGAAAATAGGTTTCAAGAAGAGTGGGTAAGGTATAAAGAAAAAGTTCCTCTGATTATACCACGGTATTTTAAAAAGCCTTATTTTGGAGATTTGAAAACAGCTTTCAAATCCGAAAGGTCAACTTTCATAACAATATCTGTGATTCTGTTTTTAGCTTTGTTTAAACTCTTTGTTTTTCCTCGTTTGAATTTTTGGTAAATTAGACACAATTTTTTAATAAATAATAAATTTGGAGAAAATCTAAGCGCATTTATGAATCCTTATATAATAATCACATGGGTACATCTGAAATAAGTCTTCCTTTTGATAAGCATATAAGGACAAAAGGTATATCTTATGTCAGTGTAGAGAAATATCATGAGTTTCACAAAAGGACTCTTGAAGATGGTTTTTGGCTTTCCGTTGCAAAAAACTTAGATTGGTTTAAAGAACCTAGTATTGAAAAGATTCAGGAACCAAAGCATTTTTGGAAGTGGTTCCCTGATGGACTTTTGAATATGTCTTATCTATGCGTTGATGCGAATTTAAATTCCAGAAAAAATAAGGTAGCATTTTTCTGGCTTGGCGAAGATGGTAAGGAAAGGATTTTGACTTATGGAGATTATTACAGGTTGGTAAATAGACTTGCTTATGCTTTTTCAAGAAAATTTGGTATAAGGAAAGGAGACACAGTTTCTGTATATATGCCACCCATTCCAGAGCTTCCAGCTGTGCTACTTGCACTTTCAAGGATAGGAGCTGTGTTTTCTGTTATCTTCTCTGGATTCAGTAGTCAGGCATTGCATGATAGAATAAAAGATTCAAAGTCAAAGTTCATTGTAACCGCGGATGGATATTACAGGAGAGGAAAAAAAATATTCCTACAAGATAAGGTTAAGGAAGCTATCAAAGATACAGATGTTCAAGGCACTCTGGTTTTTAGAAGGTTAGGGGAAGGATGGACCAAAGATCAAATGGATTCGTTTGCCGATGAGGTTTTAGATGATGTGAGTCCTAACATATATTTCAAGCCAGAGGAGATCGAATCTGCTCATCCGCTTTTTATACTTTACACGTCTGGTACTACTGGTAAACCTAAAGGTATATTACATGATACAGGTGGATATGCTGTTTTGCTTTATGCTACTATGAAATGGGTCTTTGATGTTGAAGAAGATGATGTTTATTGGTGCACCGCTGATGTAGGATGGATTACTGGGCATTCATATGTTGTTTTTGGTCCTATGATGATGGGAACAACAAGTGTTATGTATGAAGGAGTTCCAGATTATCCCCACCCAGGTATATGGTGGGAAATAATAGAAAGGTATGATGTTAGCATATTTTATACTTCCCCGACTGCTATAAGGATGTTGATGAAATTTCCTGATGAATATGTCAAGCGTTATGAGCTTTCTTCTCTGCGAATTTTAGGATCCGTTGGAGAACCAATAAATCCAGAGGCCTGGTTTTGGTTTTTTGAAAATGTGGGGAGAAAAAGATGTCCTTTGGCTTCAACATGGTGGATGACCGAAACAGGAGGTATTATAATATCTCATACTCCAGGGTGGAAACTTGTTCCTTTGAAAGCAGGAACAAATGCTCTACCTATACCGGGGTGTTCTGTCTCTGTCTTGAGAGCTGACGGAACCGTGGCAGCTGATGAAGAAAGAGGTTTCCTTGTCATAGATAAACCTTTCCCGGGAATGCTTCTTTCTGTTTATGGAGATGATGAAAAGTATATTCAAACTTACTGGACAAAGTTCCAGGACAAGTTTTACACTGGAGATTATGCTATAAGAGATAAAGATGGCTATATATGGGTTCTTGGAAGAGCCGATGAGGTTATAAAGGTTGCCGGACATAGGATTGGAACTTATGAGTTGGAGTCATCTCTGGTTGGATATGAGGGAGTTGTGGAGTCTGCAGTTGTGGGAATTCCTGATGAAATAAAAGGAGAGGTCCCAGTTGCCTTTGTAGTCTTAAGGGAGGGTGTTTCACCTTCTGATGATTTGAAACAAAGACTTATGTCGTATGTTAGAAATTCTCTTGGAGCTGTTGCTGTTCCAAAAGAAATATTTTTTGTTTCAAAACTGCCAAAAACGAGAAGTGGAAAAATTATGAGAAGGCTTGTAAAGGCTGTATTTATTGGGAAAGAACTTGGGGATATTTCGACTTTGGAAGACGATGCTACGGTAGAAGAACTTTCAAAAGCTTATGATGAATTTAAAGAAGAATTATCAAGAAGTGGACTTTGAACATGGGAAGTGTAAAAGATATTCAAGTTATTACCGAGCCAACACAGGAAAAACCCGGGGAATGTGTATTTGTTTTTTCGGATAGGTTTTCTGTTTTCGATTGGGGTGTTATGCCTGACCTGATAGATGGAAAAGGTAAATCTATATGCCTTCTTGGAGCTTGGTTCTTTGAAAAGCTTGAAGAGATTGGAATAAAGACGCATTACATAGGAATGTTGGAAGATGGGAGAATCAAAAAATTAAAGGACTTAAGAGAACCTCAACATAATATGCTTGTGAAGTTTTTACGTGTTATAAAACCAAAAACAGATGGGAAAAAATATGATTATTCGGAATTTTTGAAACAGAAAGGAAATTTTGTTATCCCACTTGAAGTAATATACAGAAATTCTCTTCCAGCAGGTTCAAGTGTGTTTAAAAGATTAAAGGAAGGAAAAATTTCTCTTTCAGATCTTGGCTTGTCGGAGTTTCCAAAGGAAAATACGAAGTTGAATCGACCTTTTATTGATTTTTCAACAAAGTTTGAAAGTCAAGATAGATATCTAAATCAGCAGGAAGCTAAGGAAATAGCTGGATTGACGGTTGAGGAATTTGAGAAGATGAAGGAGCTCGTTTTTCTGGCAAATAAGCTTATTTCTGAATGTGTGGAAAAACTTTCAATTTCAAATGATGATGGGAAATTTGAATTCGGTTTTGATGAAAACAGGGAAATGATTTTCGTTGATGTTCTCGGGACTCCAGATGAATGTAGATTCACATATGATGGTATCCAGCTAAGTAAGGAAGTTTTGAGGTTTTACTATAGAAAAACTGACTGGTATAAGCAGATTCTTGAAGCTAAGGATAAAGATTTTGTAAGATGGAGAGAACTTGTAAGCCTGAAACCTCCGCTTCTGCCGAGGGACCTCAAAGAACTGGTATCTGAAATGTATATGTCCATGTGCAATTCTATAACTCAACGAGATTGGTTTAAGGTAAGAGACTTAAGTTTGATTGTTAAATATATCAGATCTTATATAGACTGAAGCTGTTCTGTATTTTTCAATCCTTATTGATATAAGATTTTTATTTTTATTATTCATATGAAGAAAGTGAAGGCAACTTTTTTAATTTGTTTTTTTATGTTTTTTCTTTACTCCTGCTTCAGTCATGATGTTGAAACGAGGATTGACCAAATTGAGGCCGAAGCTATAAAAAATAAAGAGATGATGGAGATTTTGAAAAATGATATCCAGAGTTTGAGAAAAATCATTTTAGATGTGGAATCACGCATTTCCAATCTTGAATCAAACATAGAGAGGATAAGAGGGAATTCTCTTAATAACGAAAGATTACTTAATGAGATTTCAAGGCTATCAAGGGAGATTGACGATCTGCAAGTGAGGATTAAGGAACTTGAGAGTAGAGCTAGGTTTTCGGAGATTGGATCGGTTAAGAAGATACCTATTTCGGAGGCGCAGGCTGTGGGTCTTATATCAGAAGCAAAAGAACTTCTTCTGAAGGGCGATATTGATAGAGCTTATGAGATAATGAGAACTTTGGTAGATGGAGGTTATTCATCTTATGATGCGAAATTTGTTATGGGGGATATTCTTTTTAGGAAACAAGACTATAGGGGGGCTATAAGGGAGTGGCTAGCTATAGTTCAGGATGAAAAGACTATCAAAGATAAGGAGATTTTGCCTCGCACATATCTTCGTTTGTCTAATGCGTTTTTAAGGATGGGTGATAAAAAAAACTCTGAACTTATGCTTCAGGCGATAATATCAAAATATCCAGAAAGCCCTGAAGCAAAAACCGCAAAGGATCTTTTGTCTCAACTAAAAGAGCAGAAAAGATAGCTGATTCTATATAATCTTTTTGACAAAACAAAAGGTAGTCGATAACATCCATAAACTATTTTTTACTGTGATATGAGTAAGATAGGATATATCTTTTTAGTTTTGACTTATTTGTTTTCTCCGGGGCAAATTTATGATTCAGGTGAGGATGTTATTAGGAAGATAATAGAGGGAATCAAAAGAACTACTGAGGAGCAAGGAACGAAGAGGGGAACTGAGGAGCAAGGAACGAAGAAGAAAAATGATCAGAAGGAGAAAAGAGAGGTTCGTGAAGAAGTTATTGAGAAGAATGATATTGAAGCGAAGAGCGATTATGAAGTTAAAAGTAGTGTTGCAAAGATTTACACTATAAAGGTTGATGGTGCGATAAGTCCTGCAGTAGCTAGTTTTATATTAGATTCTCTTGACAGAGCTATGAAAGGTAAAGCTAATTTGGTTATAATTTTACTTGATACTCCGGGGGGACTTGATCTTGCAATGCGTGATATCATAAGGGCTATTGAGTCATCTTATGTTCCGATTTGTGTTTATGTTTGGCCAGTCGGTGGTCGCGCTGCTTCTGCTGGAACTTTCATAGTGGCTTCTGCTCATATAGCTGCTATGTCCCCGGGAACTTCTATAGGAGCTGCATCTCCCGTTATGATGGGAGGGGAGAAAATAGATGAAAAGTTAAGAAAGAAAATAGAAAATGATGCCATTGCTTATATAAGAGCTATAGCTCAAAGGCACGGGAGAAACGCGGAGGCACTTGAAAAAACTGTTAAAGAAGCCTCTACATTCACACCAGAAGAGGCTCTTAAAAATAAAATTATAGATGTCGTGGCTGATTCAGTAGATGATCTTATCAAAAAAATATCTGGTATGAAAGTCTCAACTACTGCTGGCGAAATAACTCTCAACTTGCAAAAGTATGAGATAGTAAATCTTGAGCCAAATGTTAAACATAAGCTTCTTAAAGTCATTTCAGACCCGAATATAGCTTATATACTTATGACAATTGGGATATGGGGTATATTCTTTGAACTTGCGAACCCGGGAGCAATATTTCCTGGAGTTATTGGAGCTATATGTCTTGTTCTTGGACTCTACTCACTTCAAGCTCTTCCTGTAAATTGGGCTGGACTTGTTCTTATACTCCTTGCTATCGTCTTTTTCCTTCTTGAAGTTAAGTTGTCCTCATCGGGCGTTTTGGCTCTGACTGGTATATTGAGTATGTTTTTGGGTTCTATCATGCTTTTTGATTCTCCAGAACCAGTTTTTAGAGCTTCCTATAAAGCTATAATATCCACGACTCTTGCCACAGCTCTGTTTTTCATATTTGTTGCTTATAAAGCTCTTTCAGCACAAAGAGTAAAATCCATAGTCGGTTTTGAGGGTCTTATAGACCAAATTGGACTTACTATCACTGATTTCAAAGATGGAGCAGGTAAGATTTCTGTCGGTGGAGAAATATGGGATGCCGAATCTGAAGATGATATCAAAAAAGGTGATAAGGTAAAGATAATCTCGCATAAAGGAATGAAGCTTATAGTAGTAAAGGAAAAGGACAGATAAATCCAAGATAACAGTTTGAAAATAGGCTGAAAAGTTTATAATTTTTAACTTATGAGAAGAATCTCCCCATTCTTACTTTCCATTTTTATCATCTCATATGAATCTTATTCTTCTGATGATATACATTTGTTGGAAAATAATATTGCAAGATTTGCGTATGGTCTGAAGCTCCTTGCAGATTATGAATTTTATGACACTGCTATATACCTTCTTGAGTCTGGTATGAACACATCTTTTTCCGATTATGCAAAATACTACACAGCAAGGGCATATATGTTTTTAGGAGATCTCCGGAAAGCCCAAGAGTACTTCATTTCGATAAACAAAAATTTCCCTTGGTACGACTATGTACTGCAAGGTATATATTTTATTTCTTTCAGAATAGGTGATTTTTCTCTTTGTGAAGGTTTTAAAGATATAAAGGCTATTCCAGAAAAAGGCATACCTGAGTTCTATGAATTTTTATTTTTGTGTAATGAAAGATATGTAGCTTACCTCTGGGAAAGGGGAAGATATGATGAAGCTGAAAAGATAAAAGAAAGAATGAAAAAAATCCTTTATCTTTATCTAAAGAATATATATTCTCCAGTAGATTTTATCCCTTATAGGAAGAATCTGAAAAAAGTTTTTGATTTGTCTTTGAGGGCTTTTGGTAAGTCTCCAAATGAAGTGATAGAAAAAGATATGAAAGAAGATCTTGCAGATACTCTCTTCAAGGTGGGATCATATTCAGATGTTATTGATTGGTCTTCAGATGATTATAAACTTGCAAGAGTTTATTTTGCTTCTGCAAGATATAAAGATGCGATCAGTATGGCTCAGAAGCTTATCGGTAAGGAAAAGGATTATGAAAGGAAAGAAAAACTTACTTATATAATTTTGGTTTCATATGCAAGGTTAGATGACCGGGATAATTTTAGAAAATTCGCTCTGGATTATATAAGGAACTATCCGAAAGAAAGATTTGCAGGTGATCTTGCTATAAAGCTTGGTGTAGAGAGTTATCTTGAATCTCAAACTCAAGAGGCTGTGAAACTTGTCTCTTTAGCTGTGGGGAGTCCTTTTGATGATATAAAGGAAAGAGCAAAGTTTCTTCTGCGCTATACATTTGGGCAAGACATAAAGTCTGAACCAAAAGGTTTCCTCTTGCTTCTTAAAAAATATAAAGATGGACTTTCGTTCTTTCGTGTTGATAAGGAGCATAACTTTTCAGAGCAAAGAATTCCATCTAAGTTCGCTTGGGAAATATATTTTCTAAAGATATATCTTACGGATTCGGCACTTTCATTTCTAACTTCTTTTATAGTCTCAAACTCACGTTTTGATCGTGATGATATTTATTTCCTCTCACAAAGGGGATTTTTAAACTTTCTTCCTTTAAAGGGAGATTTTAGATCTGTTTTTGCTGTCTGGGTTCCACCACCTGTTTCTTTTTATGATGAAATTGATTCTGCCGCTCAAAGGTTTGGTGTTCCGGTCCCACTTTTGAAGAGTATTGCACTTATAGAATCAAATTTTAATCCAGCAGCTATTTCTCCTGCGAGGGCTATAGGGCTTATGCAGATAATCCCTACCACTGGAAAGGAGGTTCTCTCGGAGCTTGGTATCCCTTTTTCTATTGACCTTCTTTTTGATCCAGAGATAAATGCAAAAGTCGGAGCATATTACCTGAAGAAGCTTAAAGATACGTTTGGTTCATGGACACTAGCAATAGCTGCATATAATGCTGGTCCTGGAGCTGTTTCAAACTGGATCAAAAAGAATGGAAAAATTTATTGTGATTCTCCAGAACTTTTCATTGAGAGTATTCCATATAGGCAGACAAGATTCTATGTTATGCGAGCACTCTCTTACTACCTTGAATATTCAAAGTTCTTCGGCTATGAGATAAACCTTGATGATTTGTTCAGATGTTATTCCTGATTTTGGATATTTTAATTTTTTATCTATCCTTTTGGATTAACAATTTATTGTTGCTTTGTTGCAGACATACATATTGGAATTTTATTGGAAAGTGATCTGGTACTTTTAAATCTTTTGTATTTGAGAATACCTCATCAAGAGCTTTGTTTTTATGTATATTTTCAAAATGACAGAAACAACAAGAGTTTGTAGGTATGTTTTTGGGTGAGATTGGGAATGAAGCAATCTCAGTTTCTTTTCTTGTATAACTTGGGATCAGATTGTTGAGAACTTCAAGATGGTAATTTTTGATGAATGCAACAAATCAATTTATTGTCATAAGATACGTCGTTGATTGCTGTTTGAAAATTTCACATTTCTGTTGTTTCTCCATTTGTGATTTTTATGTTTTTGATAAATATGGTAGATTTTCTACGATAAGATAAAAGTTATTTATTTGCAAGTATTGTCACGCAAGAGACAGATCCTGGTCCTCCAAGGTTATGAGCGAGACCTATTCCGTTTTTTATTTTGACCTTTCTTTCAGGCTCAACTTTGCCACGCAGTTGGTTTACGACTTCGTATATCATGCGCAGTCCCGATGCTCCTATTGGATGTCCAAAGGATTTGAGCCCCCCTGATGGATTTATTGGTATTCTGCCGCCGATTTCTGTGTATCCGTCCATAATAAGTTTCCATCCTTTTCCTTTTTCTGCAAATCCAAGATCTTCATAATTTGATATTTCTGTCCATGTGAAGCAGTCATGAACTTCTGCGAAATCTATATCCTTTGGTGATACTCCAGCCATTTCATATGCTTGTTGTGCTGCATAAACTGTTGCTGGAAATCCTATATATTCAAAATCTGGTTTGAATTGAGGTCTTGCTGATGTTACTGCTAATCCGATTCCCATGATGCTTATGTAATCTTTTTTCAGATCTCTTGCCACTTCTTTTCTTGCGATTATAGCACATGCTGCTCCGTCTGTTACGGCACAGCAATCTAATAAACCAAATGGATATGATATCATAGGCGCAAGTAGAACTTCTTCTTCGGTTATGATTTTTCGGAGGTGAGCTTTTGGATTTTTAGCTCCATTTCTGTGATTTTTTACAGCAACCTTTGCAAGTGGTTTTCTATCTATTTTAAATTTCTCCATATATCTGACAGCTGGAAGAGCAAAAACTCCTGGTGCGGTGTTTCCTTTTATGAGTAGCGGGTGCCAGTCAATTCTAGGAAGACCACGATTTTGTCTGTCTTTTAATTTCTCTATTCCAAAAGCCAGAACTATGTCATATACTCCAGCTGCTACTGAAAAGACGGCGTTTCTGAACGCTTCCATTCCCGTAGCACAGTAGTTTTCAACTCGTGTTATAGGTTTGCCATAAAGCTTTATTGTGTCTGCAAGTGATGAACCCGCCATTCCTCCACCAAATCCCGGAAAAAAAGTCCCAAGCCATGCAGCTTCTATGTCTTTTTTAGATATACCAGCATCTTCTATAGCCTCCTCAAAGGCTTCTACACCTAAGTCCTCATATGATTTATCATATCTCTCCCCAAATTTTGAACAACCAACACCTATTATTACTACATCTTCTATTTTTCCTTTCTTCATTTTATTAATTTTTACGCTTTTTCATCTTTGCTGTTTTATTTTTGATTATTTTTTGAACACTTGTTCTATAAGCTTTTTTCTGGTTTGCGCTAAGCTCTGTATTTTAATCAATTTCTTATTTTCCGACTGATCCGTGATAATTGAAAATTTTCTGTTGGAAGGATATACGGCGTTGATGTTGTCTTTCAAATTTCGCCGATAATTTTTGACTTTGTGGGGATGTATATGAATAACTTACGAATATTTCGGTAAATTTCTAATAGTATCATCTTAGCTTTACATTTTTTGCTTATGGTGAGAATAAGGTTGCAGAGGTTTGGAAGAAAGAAAGATCCATTTTACAGGATAGTTGCAGCAGATTCTCGTTCTCCAAGAGATGGGAAGTTCATAGAAATAATAGGCTATTATGAGCCTAAGAAAAAGATTTTAAAGATAGATAAAGAAAGGTATCTTGATTGGCTGAGTAAAGGTGCTCAACCTACAGATATAGTTTCTGCTATTGTCAAGAATTTCAAGGTTGTATAATCATCTTGCTCTTTGAGGAAAGGATAAAAATATTTGATAAAATACAAAAACCTTCTATTTTTTATTATTCTTTTTAAAGTTAAAACACTATTAAAAGGAGGTGAAATGCTGTGAGTAGCGCACAGAATTCAGCTCAACTTGTTAAGGATATGGTAGAAAAAATAGCAAAAACAATAGTAGATAACGAACAAGATGTAAAGGTAAATATAGTTGAAGGAGAGAGAACAGCAATAGTTGAACTAAGGGTAAATAAAGATGAAGTTGGAAAGGTAATAGGAAAAAGTGGAAGAATAGTCAAAGCAATAAGGGCACTTGTTTCTGCTGCAAGTGCTAAATATAACAAAAGAATAATACTTGAAGTCCCAGATGCCTAAAGTTTATCAAACCCCCTCTTCGGGGGTTCTCTCCTACTACACTCTCAGGTTTAAGATTTCTCAACTTTGTAAGTTTCTATTCACTTCCAATTGGATTCTCTGGTGAATATTCTTTAAGATCGAACTGAGATTAGGGTAAATGGATGTGAGTTATTAGTTAGTTGATAATTTGTACGATATTCTTTCAAATTGCAAGTACATTATATTCATCACAAGCTTTGTTTGCACCTTCTGTAAATTCCTTACCAATGACAGCAGGGATACACTCTTTCCCAAGAACCTTAGCAATTATCATTGCCCTTTTTGCAGCCCTTTGGACATCTTCTTTATCTACGACAAAGGATATTTCAGCAGCAATAAGAACCTCCTTTGGTCCAT
>Ga0209289_100133_pt1 | contig 44911 bp, 39 predicted proteins | sample GXS110809BmetaG_FD_184121 | JGI IMG/M metagenome (GOLD analysis project Ga0209289, IMG submission 184121) | Hot spring microbial communities from Gongxiaoshe hot spring, China to study Microbial Dark Matter (Phase II) - GXS 110809B (SPAdes)... ... | reverse complement strand
GAGTGGATATCCAAGTGGGGTTTATTTCTATCGTCTTGAGGCAGGCAAGTTCGTAAGTGTTAAGAAGATGATGTTGATAAAGTAATTCTTCAGAGCCGGGCGTAAAAGCGCCCGGCTCTTTAATTTTGTTTAGTTTATCCCGTTTTCATCAAAATAAACACGGAGGGCTTAAATGATGAGGAAGATTTTTTTGAATATCTTCTTATTATCGTTTTTGTTTTATTCTACTATTTACTCGCAACAGGGTCTTATTTTTAAGCTTTTTGATAACCCCGATGTTCCCAACGGTCCCGTGTATGCTATACTTCCATATGGAGATACTGTTTTTGTCGGTGGAGCTTTTCATTTCTGGGGACCACCAATAGGTTCTTTTGGGGCGCTTGATCTCAAAACAGGTGATGTAGATACAAACTTTTTCAGGTTGTTAAATGGTCAAATAAATACAATTATTCCTGATGGTAAGGGCGGTTTTTATTTAGGCGGTTATTATACTCTTAAGGTTATGGGGAAAAATGGTCTCATAAAATCTTTTAGCGGAATCATTCACGTAAATTCAGATGGAAGCATTGATGACAATTTTAAACTTTCACCTAATCTTAGACTTAGAGAAGAAATAATCGTAAATAAAATGATATTGCTTGATTCCATACTCTATGTAGCAGGTAAATTCAGAATAATTGGAGATTCTATAAGAACTCACATTGCTGCGCTTGACGCAAGAACTGGAAAAGTATTGCCTTGGAAAACGGATTCAATAATTGTACAATATTTAGGGATCAAAGCGTTAGCTATTTCAGATTCGGTATTATTCATTGGCGGAGACATTCAAAAGATCGGAAACTCAACAAGATATGGAATCGCCGCACTCAATATCAAAACAGGGGAACTTTTACCTTGGAATCCTATGGTTAAATTTGGCTCATCTGCAGGCAAAGTTTATGCAATTGCCGTTAATGATGGAGATGTATATATTGGAGGTCAATTTGATTCAGTTGGGACATATAAAAGATTATCACTTGCTTTAATCAACAAAATAACTGGTGAAATTAAAGGATGGAATCCGGCAGCAACTTACAGCCAAGGTGACAACTATCCCGCCATTGTAAATGTTATCAAAACATACAATTCAAATTTATATGTAGGTGGTTCGTTTAATTACATTAATGTAGAAGAAAGAAATAAAATCGCTTGTTTTGACCTTTCAACAGGTCAATTAACCAGCTGGAAAGCAAATCTATCTTTCACACATCAGAATGTAATCACAGGCTCAGAAGTATATGATTTAGCATTTGTTGGAGATACCATATTTATTGCTGGAAATACACTAACAGGAATAGTAACCTCTACCGATACAATTTTTAGATACGGCATTATAGCTCTCAATGTTAATGGAAATGTAGTAGATTGGAGAGGCAGTGTCGTTGATAATGACGATGACGATCCCCCAGGTCTTCAGAGTATGATTGGAGCACTGGTTTTTTCAATACAACCATGGAATGGTAAATTACTTGTTGCAGCCAATCCTTCTACAAGGATAATGGGCTCGCTTGGAAGACAGGTAAAACAAAGAAATTCGCTTTGCGCAGTTAATGCAAAAACAGGAAAAATAATAAACGATTGGATTGGTCCTGAGTTTAATTTTGTTGAACAACCTTATTCTATAAATCAACAAGGAAATTATATTAATCAACCTGTTAAACTAATATCTGCTCTTGCTATAATGGATTCAACTCTTTATGTTGGGGGGAATATGGCTTTAACAGGTGGACGTTGGTATGACTATTTAAATGTAAGGGGCTATCCTGATATCTTTGTTGCGCTTGATTTAAAAACAGGTCAAGTTAAGAAAAAATGGAATTTCGGGACAGCAAATAATACGCTCAATTATTGGGCGGGTTACAATGGAGTAAAAAAGATAATACCAACTCCACGTGCAATTTATGTCGCAGGTGGTTTTGGTTATTATTTACCTGAAACAAGGGGACTCGTGATTATAGAACCAAGAACTGGCTCAATCCTGAATTGGAGCGCCAAGCTGTTTGGGGGAGTTAATTCAATAGACATTAAAAATGATACATTATTTGTTGCTGGATGGTTCACTAAGGTACTTGATACAATACCAAGAACATTTATGGCTGCATTTTCAACAAGACTTGACAGCGTTAAACTTCTTGACTGGCAAACAGACCCATTCCATGTTGGATATGACCAATACAATAGAATTACAACCGCACCGATAGATATAGCAATAGATGACTCAGTAATTTATATTTGCGGAGGTTTCACTATCACTGGCGATTCAACAAGAGAAAGAATTGCATCAATTTACACATATAATGGAAAAGTAACAAAGTGGAAACCTGAAATTCAATCTGGTTCTTATTACTACTCTTCGGTTGCTTTAACTGACTCAGTCGCTTATTTTGCCGGGTCATCGGTTGAAGCGTTAAGTAAAAAAACGGGTAAGAAAGTTAGTAGAGAGTGGCAATTACGGGGACATCCGACTTCAACTTCAAAAGTTGTTGAAGTTAATCAAAAATATAGGCATGTTTACATAGGTGGTAAATTTATTGACATCTTTGATGGTAATAATAGCTACCCAATTCCTTTCTTTATTGTCCGACCTTACGCAGAAGATATAGCAACTGCTATTGAGAAAACCCCACACATTATTCCAAATAATTATCAACTATATCAGAACTATCCTAATCCATTTAATCCTGCGACGAAGATAGAGTTTGAAATACCACAGAAGGAACATGTTAAGCTAACAATTTATGATATTCTTGGCAGAGAGGTCATGAAGGTATTTGAGGATGAGATTTCTGCTGGGAGGTACAGTATTAGTGTGGATATGAGTGGATATCCAAGTGGGGTTTATTTCTATCGTCTTGAGGCAGGCAAGTTCGTAAGTGTTAAGAAGATGATGTTGATAAAGTAATTCTTCAGAGCCGGGCGTAAAAGCGCCCGGCTCTTTAATTTTAAGAGTAAATCTCGCTCTCATCAAAAAGATTATCATCAACAGTTAAAATCCTTGCTAAAAAGATTATAATTGTAATTAAAGCAAGCGGAATAAGGGCAAGAAGAAGAAAGTTAATAATTTTCCTCACCTGGACTCACTTTTTTTATTTTTTATGTACTGATAGGCTTTATTTAAAACATTGATACTATTTTTATGCTTGATATATTTTAGTGCCTCATCAATAGTAACCCAAGCGTAATCTTCATGCTCATAAGATAATTTCACATCCTTTTGCTCTGTTTTGGCGAGATAATAATTTACAGTTTTATAAACTAAATTTCCTTTCAATCTGTAGTAATATCCAACCCCTTCTTTAAAACCCTCAATTATTTCTATTTGGTCAATTCCTGTTTCTTCAGCGATTTCCCTTTTAACTGTTTCAATTTCACTTTCTCCTTTTTCAACATTACCTTTCGGAAAATCCCAATGCCCAAGTCCATATTTTAAAATTAAAAATTTATACTCCCCTCCTTCCTCTCTATAAACAACTGCACCTGCCGAATGTTCACGAAGCAATTTCTTCTTTCAAATTATTTTTTATCTAACTAAATTTGTCAAAAAAATTTCAAATTCACAAAAAATGAACACTTTTGAAAGGATTTTGATAACGCGCCTTCGGTTTATAGGTGATGTCGTGCTAACAACCCCTGTTATAAGAGCGGTGCGAAACAAATTCACTAACTCATACATCGCTTACCTTGCTGATAAAAACGCAATCTCACTCCTTGAAAATAATCCATATCTTGATGAGCTGATACCGTTTGATTTCTCTTGGGGCATGAAGGAACAAATTAAATTTATCAAGGAATTAAGGGCGAAAAAATTTGACCTTGTAATTGATTTATTTGGAAACCCAAGAAGCGCAATTCTAACTTTTTTAAGCGGGGCGAGAACGAGAATTGGTGGAGAATTTGGATGGCGAAAATATCTTTATACCCACCCGATACCAAAAAGCGCCGAAAGAAAAAATGCGATAAAATTTCACCTTGATTATCTGAAGCCAATTGGGATTACATTTAACGAGCCTTTATCTGAAATTGACATTAAAACTGAAATCTTTCTTACAGATGAAGAAAGAAAATGGGCAATTAATTATCTAAAGGGGAAAGGGATTGACTTAAATAGAAAAACTGTTGGAATCCATCCCGGGGCAACATGGCCTGCCAAAATGTGGCTGAAGGAAAATTTCGCAATGCTTGCGGATAAAATCTCATCAAAACTTAATGCTAATGTAATCATCACTCATTCAAAAGAGGAAACAGAGTTAGCAATTGAAGTTTTCAACCTCACCAATAAAAGAAATATAACACTGCTTGACTCGCTTAATTTACGGGAACTTGCAAGCGTTTTATCTATGCTTGATCTATATATTTCAAATGATTGTGGACCTATGCATATTGCTGTTGCTGTTGGAACGAAAACAATTGGGATTTTTGGACCAGGAGAGGAAGATATATGGTTCCCATACCCCGAAAGCAAAGGCTATAAAGCTTTAAGGGTAGATGTTGAATGTCACCCCTGCCATCTTGATTTCTGCAATAGAAAGGGAGATGATTATATGAAATGCATGAAATTATTAACGGTTGATATGGTTTTCAATGAAGTGGTAAGATTAATTAAAAGGGGCTGAGAAATTCAGCCCCTTTTAATCATACGACAAATTTAATTCCCGCTTCAATTGCTTTTCTGTTTATCTCGTTTAATTCTTTTCTCTTAACAGTTAAATCAAGTGCGTCAAATATACTTTCCTTTGTTAGGATCCCTGTATAACCGATATATGCTCCGATCATAACCATATTTGCAGCTTTCGTTGAGCCAAGGTCATCCGCAATTTTAGTTGCTGGCACAGGGACAATTTCAACATCTTTTCTTGATGGCTCAATATCAATCAATGAATTATCATAAAATATGACTCCACCGGGTTTAACAGTTGGTTCAAATTTTTCAAGTGAAGGTCTATTCATTGCTATTAATACGGTTGGAATTGAGACAAGGGGCGAGGCGATCTCAGTTTCAGAGATATTAACATGACAATTCGCCGTCCCGCCTCTCATTTCAGGTCCATAAGATGGAAGCCAGGAGACATGATATTCCTCAAGCATTCCCGCCTGAGCAAGCACAAGCCCGAGCAAAAGTATCCCTTGACCACCAAAACCTGCAACTTTGATCTTTGGATTTTTATATTTTTCAGCAATTCTGTTTCTTTGATATTTTTTCACCCCCACGATCGTCTCACCATCAATGCCGATTGCTTTTTTGATTTCCTCAGGCGTTAAAATTTTCTTTTCAAACTTTACAGGTTCAACTTTATCTGAAATATCTTTAAAGACGCCAAGAGGGAAATATTTGGTCATAACTTCATTAATCCACTTTTCCGCGTCTGGTGGATTCATTCCCCAGCCAGTTGGGCAAGCGGAGAGCGCCTCAACAAAAGCAAATCCCTTGTTTTCAATTTGAATTTGAATTGCTTTTCTTACTGCTTTTCTCGCTTTTGCCATATTTTTTGCATCTGTTAAAGCAACCCGTTCAACATATACAGGTGCTTCAAGCGTTGCAATCAGCTCAGCCATCCTCAATGGATAACCTTCATTGTGAATATTCCTTCCACGAGGCGTCGTTGTCGTTTTCATCCCTGGCAATGTCGTTGGAGCCATTTGACCACCTGTCATCCCATAAATTGCGTTATTAACAAAGAAAACAGTTATATGCTCACCACGATTTGCTGCGTGTAAAATCTCATTTCCACCTATTGCTGCAAGATCACCATCACCTTGGTAGCTTATAACTATGCTATGTGGGTGAACCCTTTTAATTCCCGTAGCAACCGCTGGAGCTCTACCATGCGCTACTTGAATATGTCCAGTATCAAAGTAGTAATAAAGGAAAACAGAACAACCAACTGGGTTAATGATTATAACTCTATCTTGAATTCCAAAATCTTCAATTGCCTCAGCTATAAGTTTATGAAGTTTCCCATGACCGCATCCTGGACAATAGTGAGTGTTTATTTTATCTGCATCCGGTTTTCTTGTGAAAATATCATAAAAAGTGCTGGGTTTTTTAAGTATTGTTGGCGTTGCCATTTTCTCACCTCACTTTTGATGTTCAATTTCTTTTTCAATCTCTTCAAAAATAGATTTAACTTGCTCAACTATTTCCTCAGCTGATGGCACCATTCCACCGCATCTTCCATAAAACCTAACCTCACGCATCCCATTCAAAGCAAGCTTAACATCATCAACCATTTGCCCAGTGCTTAACTCAACTACGAAAAAGAGCTGTGTAGTTTTTGCAAGCTCTCTAATTTTTTCCTCTGGGAACGGGAAAAGAGTAATCGGTCTTAACAATCCAACTTTATATCCATCCTCCCTCATTATATCAACGACGCTCTTCAAAATTCTTGAAACAATCCCATATCCAATAAGAATCACATCAGCATCATTAGTTTTATATGCTTCGTATCTGACTTCTTCTTTTTTAATTCGTTCGTATTTCTCCTTAAGCCTCAGGTTATGCTGTTCAAGTTCCTCTGGTGCAAGATAAATGGATGTTATAAGGTTATGTCTTGTCTCAGCAGTCCCGTCAACGCACCATGATTTATCAATCTCTGGAATTTTCGGCTCTGGAAATTCAACTGGTTCCACCATTTGACCTATAAATCCATCAGCGAGGACATACACAGGGTTTCTATATTTTTCGGCGAGGTCAAAAGCAAGATAAGTTAAGTCACACATTTCTTGAACTGAGTTCGGGGCAAGGACGATAACCTTATAATTTCCATGTCCTCCACCTTTAACCACCTGGTAATAATCTCCTTGCTCTGGTGCTATGTTCCCAAGCCCGGGTCCACCCCTCATCACATCAACTATAACCATTGGAAGTTCTGCGCCAGCTGCATATGAAATACCCTCTTGCATTAAGCTTATTCCTGGGCTTGATGACGCTGTCATTGCTCTAATGCCACCACTTGCAGCACCAAATAACATATTAATTGCCGCAACCTCACTTTCTGCCTGGATAAAAACCCCTCCAACCTCAGGCATTAGAAGTGCAGCAGCTTCGGCAATTTCACTTGCTGGCGTAATTGGATATCCGAAAAATGCTCTACATCCAGCTAAAATTGCCCCCCTTACAACAGCTTCATTTCCTTTCATTAATTGTTTTGGCATTTTTAAAAGATCATTTGTTTTTTCTGCTAATGTTTTTAGCAGTTTAAATTAAATAAAGCGTTTTTTACGCCTTGCTTAATTAAATGAGGCTAAAATCTCCTCATCAATAACTGCACCACGTTTATAAACTGTTATAGCACCAGGTTCCGGGCAAGCGTAAAAACAAACACCGCAACCCGTACAACCATCTCCAACATATTCAGCATAGTGATAACCACGCGAATTGAACTTATCTGAAACCTTCAAAACATTAACTGGACATGTTTCAATGCAAAGAGTGCATCCTTTGCATTGTTCCTTGTTAATTTTAATAAAAGCTTTTTGAAGTGTTACTTGCATTTCTCCTCCACTTTCATTTTAAATCCAAAGGTCAATTTCGTATTCTTTCCGCTGGGAAAGATGAATGTTTTCTTTTGCCTTGTTTAAAATTTCCTTTATAGTTTCAACCTCCTCAACTATTCTATCCAGCTCCTCCCCAATCAACTCCACATAAATTTTCCTATCTCTTTTCTTGCTCATATCTATAACATAAGCCCATATCTCGTCAGTTTTTCTCTCAATTTCCCCAAGCCTTTTTATCGCTTGATTTATTAAAAGCATCACCTCTTCCTTTGAAGTTCTTCGGAAGTATTTTTTTACCCGCTGAATACGCTCTGTGATGTTAAAGTTCCTCATGAATGAATCCAAAATTTTATTTTCTCACTTAATATACCTTCATTTTAACTAAAATGCAAACTCTATGCCAGAGAAAATTTTATTTTAATTTAAGCAAAAATAAGCCCGAAAACTTTGGATTGTTCAAAAATGACACACCTTCAAATTTATCTGCACAAAATTTTTATCAAAATTTCAAGTCTTCCCGACCCAATTTTGTAAAGTATGACTTTTGAAATTAACAGAATGAATTGTAAATTAATTTAAAAAATTAAAGTGTGGCAGAAGAAATTATGATCAACGAAAGGATAAAGAATCAGATATTGCGTTCCCTGGCTTCCGGCTCAAAAACTTTCTGGGAAATAGTCAACAGACAGGACGGGACTTTAAAAGAGCTTTATCAAACCCTGAATAAACTTATAAAAGATAATATCATAAAAAGGGACGGCGAAAAATTTTATCTCAATAATCAAACCTCTTTAAAATTCTACCCAGATCCCCGATGTGAGCATTGTCGTGGTGGAATAGAGATAAAAGGCGAATATCAGAAAATTTTTGAAACTTATAAGAACATAGTTAAGAATCGCCCATTACCATCAATTGAATATGATCAAGGTTTCATAAGCGCTGAAGATGCAATGAGACGGGCTATTTTTATGTATGAAAGAGGAGATATTGAAAATAAAGCGGTTTTCATTCTCGGAGATGACGACCTCGTAAGCATAGCCATTGGTTTACTCGGTGTTTCCAGAAAAATCACCGTTCTTGAAATTGACAAAAGGTTAACCGACTTTATAAATGATGTCTCAAAAGAATACAACCTTAACATAAAAACTATAACGCACGATGTCCTTGATTCCTTTCCCAAAAAAGAGATGAACAAATATGATACATTCTTAACAGATCCTGTTGAAACTTTGGAAGGTTTCATTCTCTTTACATATCGTTGTATGCAAGCGCTCAAAAAGAGAAACTCCGCTGGATACTTTGGGCTAACACATATTGAAGCAAACCTTGAAAAATGGTATCACATTCAAAAATTTATACTTTCAACTGGAATGGTCATAACCGACATAATTCGTGATTTCTCTTACTACCCCGAAGATGAAAATCAATGGGTTGAAAACTATAATCATTACCTGATCAATAAAAAGCTTAAAATCGGGATACCAAATACAAACTGGTTTAGATCATCTTTCTTTAGAGTTGAGGCATACGATAAAATTAAACTTAAAAAACACCCCCGCTTAAAATCTACCTACAAACTCTATGTTGATGATGAAGCTTGGTGCACGGTTGAAAATAAGAACTGGAAATAAAGTTAAAAAATATACGATGAAATTTTTGGCAGATGCCTTTTCTCTATTTTGATTTTTAATGTTAGGTAATTATCAGTATCATATTTCACATCAAGGACTTCCCCAAATTTGTAGATAAGCGATATCGCCTTGGAATTTGAAATTTCAACTTTTCCTGTTATTTCAACATAATGATCGTCTATCATCTGGGAAATTTTTTCCTTCAATGTATGAATGTTAACCCCACGGGATGCAGATATGAAAACCGCGTCTTTATATTCATTTGCAAGGGAGTAGATTAAACTTCTATCCTGCAATTTATCAATTTTGTTGAAGGCAAGGATTGTCGGCTTGTCAAGTGAGTTAAGTTCCTCAAGCGTTTCTTCAACAACTTTTATCTGTTCCCTAAAATTCGGCGCTGATATATCAACGACATGAATCAAAATATCAGCTTCAACAACTTCATCAAGCGTTGATTTAAAGGAAGCAATGAGATGATGTGGAAGTTTTCTTATAAATCCAACCGTATCGGTCAGAAGAATTTTCCTTGTCGGAGAAAGCCTAACCACACGTGTGGTTGCATCCAAAGTTGCAAAGAGTTTATCCTCAACATAGGCATTTGCATCAGCTAATGCATTTAAAAGTGTAGATTTTCCAGCGTTTGTATAACCAACAAGCGCAACTCTAAATATATCTCGCCTGCCTTTTCTTTGAATTTTTCTCTGATTGTCAATTTCGCTGAGTTTTCTTCTCAAAATCGCAATTTTCCTTTTAACAAGTCGTCTATCTGTTTCAAGTTGCGTTTCGCCAGGTCCTTTCGTTCCGATACCACCATATTGCTTTGAAAGATGTCTCCATTTACCTGTCAACCTCGGCAAAAGATATTCAAGTTGTGCAAGTTCAACCTGTATCTTCGCCGGGGCTGTCCTCGCATGAGATGCAAATATATCAAGTATAAGGGTTGTTCTGTCTATAACTTTACAATTGATCACATCCTCAAGATTTCTGATTTGAACACCAGATAAATCATCATCAAAAATCACAACATCAATTTTTTCCTCCCCGACGATTTTTGCTATCTGTTCAGCTTTCCCCCTGCCGATGAAAAAAGCTGGATCTGGTTTTTCTCTTTCCTGATAAATTCTACAAATAACATCAGCCCCAGCTGTATCAGCAAGAAGTTCAAGCTCATCAAGATATTCATCCACCTGAGCTTTGGTCTGATGCGGGAAAATTACACCAACTACAATTGCTCTTTCTCGCTCCCTCGTATAAATTGACAAATCTGTTGTCCTTTCCTGACTTTATTTTCGTTCTTCATACTATAATTTAAAACACATCACCAAAAAATCAAGTTCATTTTTACTCAAAACCAAGCGAAAACTGGAATATGGTCGGACCCCAGAACAAGCCTTCTCGTTTTACACCCTTTAAAATAAAGCTCTTCCCAGCAATTATCCTCAATGCCCCAACTGGTGTATCAAAACCAATCTCAATCCCTATCCCCTGTCTTAAATCTTTCCACCTCACCGCTTCAAACTTTTCCCAAGCCGAACCAACATCGTAACGCAATGAAATAAAATTTTCAAAGATAATTTTAACTGGATTCTTAAACCTTGCCTCCACCCCACCAAGGATAACCTGCCTCCCGTAGTTTTCATCTTCCCTCATCCCAGCGAAAGAATTTAATCCAGTGATTGAACCAATGAAAAACTGCTGAGATAATGGGGTTGATTCATCACACAAGCCAAACAAAAATTTAAGTTTCAAAACTCCATATTTGAAATAAGTGTTGTAATTCTCATACGAAAAGAAAATTTTTGAATACGCTACATCAGAGCCTAAGAACTTTTGCGACATCTCGTAATAAGCATTCATATAAACGCCACGATTGGGAAAATAAATTTTGTCCCTTGAATCAACATTTATGCTTAACTGTAATTTTGCAAGTAAATTTTCTCCCTCTCTGAACTCAATCCTTGAAACATTCTTTGCAAGTGCCTTCTCCACTTGATACTTTAACAATGTATTTCCAATTTTCTCAAATTGTCCCCCGGCGGATAATTCAAATCCAGCGTAAGAAAATTTAATCTCGCCTTCATTTTTCAAAGAAAAACCTCCATCGCCCAAAATTCTTCTATAAGTATAAATCTTCCTTTCAGAATAATAGAAACTAAGTTTGTAGGTCAAGATTGTTTTGAACAATCGGTCAACTTTATATTCAAGTTTCAAAAGCGAATTTCTCATCCCGCCTTGAAATGTCAATCCAAAATCATCATTAAAGCCGAATGTATTTTCATTCCTGAAGTCGGAAAAAATCTGCCCACCACGTTCATTGTCAATTCTAATCCCAATTCTCAAAAACTGTGAAGATGTTTCTTGAAGATGGAGTTCAACCTTAACACTATCGTCAACCCTATAGTCAACCCTTATCTGCGAGAAAAGATTTGTAACCCATAGATTCCGCAATGTCTCCATCAACTTATTTTCGGTTAGAATTTCACCTGTTCCAAACTTAACATCACGAAAAATGACAAAATTTTTAGTTCTATTATTACCATAAACCTTTACCTCGGAAACATAGCCATCATTTAAATAAATGTTAATTTCACAGGTCAGGCTATCAAATTTCACACTTCTAATTTTTACAAACGGATAACCCGAAGCGTGGAAAACATGCAAAATTTTTCGTGAAATCTCATAAACATTCTTCTCAGAGAAATAAATGTCTCCGCTTGGATAAAAAACAAAGCAAGTATCCACAACCTCAACTGAACCCAAAACCTCGTCTGAAAACTTTGAAAAATCTATCTGGAAATTACCCATTGATTGAGGGTGAATAACCACTTTTTTAATTTTTGGGTTCAACTCCGTCTGGATTACAATCTCAGCAAAGCTTGAACCTTTATAAACTTCAACTTCAATTTTTTTATATTCACCCTGGGATAATTGACCATACAAAAACCTCACAATATCCCTGTCGGTAATTTCACTTTTATTTAAAACCGGGGTGATTGCATTGGCTGGTAGACCGTCGCCGTAAATTTTCAGTTTATAATTTGAAAACTTTTGAACTCCAGCATCACTCAAAATTTCACTTTTTGAGTCCAGAAGTGAAATTATCTCTTCTATTTTTTCCTCTGCTATTTCTTCGCCTCTTTTTATTATCAATTCCGCCTTTTCAAAATCCGAGGCAGTTAGATTTTCAAGGTTTGGATTCAAGACGATGTCGGACTTTTCAAGTTGAAATTTGTTTGAAAGTTGCATCATAATTCCAATGATTTGATCGGCTGTGTTCCACGGCAATTGAATTTCAGATGGGCTTCTCAATGGACTTGTCGCATCAACTGTTATCACGATATCGCATCCTAATTCCCTTGCCACATCCGCAGGTATGTTTGAGATCAAACCGCCATCAACAAGAACAAGTGAATCCATAAAAACAGGTTGAAAAACAAGTGGGATTGTTGAACTTGCTCTAACCGAATAAACAAGGTTTCCACTTGAAAAGATGATCCGTTGACCGCTTACCAAGTCAGTTGCGACAGAGTAAAATTCTGGCTTGAGTTCCTTGTAATTTGTCACATAATGGAATGGGGCTTTGAAAAAAATTTTCAGAAGTGATTCAGTTATGCTCTGTCCTGAAATCACATAAGAAGGCACCAAAGGTTTAAAACCTTTGAAACGAAAATAGAGGAAACTTTTCTCAATCAGATATTTTCTATCAAGAAATAAATTCGCTCTATCTTCCTTCTCCCCAAGCGTCAGCACATAATCCCAATTTGTTTGAAGAGCAATTTTTTCAATTTCTTCAGCTTTAAGCCCAGCACAATATAGACCCCCAACTATACTTCCCATACTTGTCCCAACTATACAATCAATGGGGATATTATATCTTTCTAAAACCTTCAAAACACCGATGTGGCTTAGTCCCCTTGCTCCTCCACCGCTTAAAACAAGCGCAACTTTGGGGCGTTTGAGCTCGTAATTTGCAACTCTGACTTTCCCCCCTTCATCATAAAATTTTATTTGCAAAACCTGCCGTGAATTAGCAACTGAAATAAACATCAAAAAGAGAAGCAAAATCTGGGACGTTTTCATCATCTCATTTGCGAGAAATTTCTAAAATTTTAAAAAACCTCCCCCGAATAGGGGAGGTAAATTTAAATCTCACACCTTAACATACTTTCTCACGACATCATAAGTATTGACAACATTTAATTTCTGCAATAGCAAGCTAAATTTCTTTTCAAGCGCAATTCCAATCTCATCTTTAAGTGACTGTGGCAGATCCCAAAATTCCTTCTTAAACGGACCAAACCCTTTCTTTCTCGTTTTGTAAATAAATTGTTCCTCCGTATCTCCCGATTTCCACTCATCTTTAAATTCTTTCTTCAAAAACTCATAAATCTCCTTCTTGAATTCATCTGGAAGCAATGAATAGATCATATTTTGAAATTCAGTTGCAAGGTGAATTTCTGCGGTTCCGACTTGTGGGAATTTATCAAAAAGTTCTTCGGGCAAAGTTGAAGCGCCGTGTTGAACTGCGCCTGATAAACCATATTCCCTTCTTGCGATCTCGGAAAGAACACGCAAAGTTTCAAAATCAATTTTAACTTGTGCTATCGTTCCATCTGGCAGTGGAACTCCACCATGAGTTGTTCCCGTTTGAACGCTTATCTTGCTTATACCCTTGTAATTTCCTTTTTCGGCAAGAAGTTTAAGATAACCAGCCATATAAGCTCTCAATTCCTCCGGAGTACTGTTTTTCCCACCAACTTCACCGATTTCACCGCCAATGGAAATTTCAATTCCCTGTGGTTGAAGTTTTCTTATGTATTCCGTCATTTCAGCGGCGACTTCGTAGTTTGGTCTTTGCTGTTCATCAAGTGTTGGCTTGCTTAAATCCACAAGCGTTGAACTATCAATATCAATGTTATAAAACTCTGCCTCAATTTCTTCTTTTACAAGAGATTTTAACGAGTCAATCTCTTTTTGCGGATCTTCAGCATATTTTTTCGCGCTAACCTGAACATGGTCACCTTGAATGAAAACTGGACCTTGATAACCTTCTTTCACGCAAGCAGCGAGAACACACGCTGTATATTCACTTGGTCTTTGGAAGGTATAGCCGATTTCTGATTTGGCGATTTCAAAAATAAACGCACCAACATTATGTTTCTTAACAGCTCTGACATAGGCTCTTGCCACATCATAAGTTAAACCACGAATGTTAACAGCTGGGACTGTAAATCCCCCAACTTCACCTCTGCCCATCGCCTCATAAAAACTTTGTATAGAAGCAGGGACTGCGCCCAATTTTCGTGCTATCTTGCGAATAAGATTGCGTATTTCAACTTTTAAATTTTCATCTGGATTAAAAACAGCGTTATAAACAAGTTCATCAATTGCCTTTTCCCTCAACCTTACGGGATCAACAACATTAACATCACCGTCAAACTCAACCACACCAGCAAGATAATTTTTCAGATCAATTAAATCTTTAAACATAACCACACCTCCTTTGTTTAAAATTTTTCAATTTTGTTTTTTGGGTCTTTTTGAGTAAATTTATCGTTGAAAATTTAAGAATTATTGAGTTTTTAAGCAAACTCTCACTTTTGTGTTCTATGTTAAAAGTTAAAAAAACAAATAACCGCTCTGGTTTATCCCCAAAAGATCACAAAACTTAGTGCCCCCTTCAAATTTAAAAAATCTCGTCTTTCCACAACTTAGCCTCAGACAAACTTTTTAAACCTCGCCAATATAAATTACAAAAAATATCTGGAGGTTTTATGAACAGAAAAAAAGTGATAATTATGGGCGCAGCTGGCAGGGATTTCCATAATTTCAACATGTATTATCGTGATAACGAAATCTATGAAGTTGTTGCCTTCACTGCAACGCAGATACCAAATATTGAAAACAGAAAATATCCACCTGAACTTGCTGGAAAACTTTATCCTAAGGGCATCCCAATCTATCCTGAAGAAAAACTTGAAGAACTTATAAAAAAATTCAAAGTTGATGAAGTCGTTTTTTCATATTCAGATGTTTCACATCAATATGTAATGGAAAGAGCATCAAGGGTGATTTCCGCTGGTGCAAGCTTTCGCCTTTTAGGGCTCAATCAAACAATGCTAAAGAGCAAGGTTCCAGTAGTTGCAGTTGTCGCAGTTAGAACAGGATGTGGAAAAAGTCAAACCTCAAGAAAAGTTGCAAAATTGCTAAGAGAAATGGGATTAAAAGTCGTCGTTGTAAGACATCCTATGCCATACGGCGATTTGAGAAAACAGGTTGTTCAAAGGTTTGCCTCAATTGAGGATATGCACAAGCAAAACTGCACCATTGAAGAAATGGAAGAATATGAACCTCATATTGTAAATGGTGGGGTTGTTTACGCTGGCGTTGATTATGAAAAGATACTTCGCGAAGCAGAAAAAGAAGCAGATGTGATAATCTGGGATGGTGGGAACAATGACATGCCATTTTTTAAACCTGATCTTACAATAGTGGTTGCAGACCCTCACAGACCTGGACATGAGCTAACTTATTATCCTGGAAGCTCAAACCTCAGAATAGCTGATGTTGTTGTGATAAACAAAGTTGATTCAGCAAGACCTGAAGATGTTGAAATTGTAAGAAATAATATAAGAAGTGTAAATCCAAAGGCGATAATAGTTGAGGCTGCTTCACCTATTTTCGTTGAAGATGGCTCCTTAATTCGTGGGAAAAGAGCTCTTGCTGTTGAGGATGGTCCAACGCTTACACATGGGGATATGGAGTATGGAGCCGCTGTTTTAGCTGCTAAAAAATTTGGGGCGAAGGAACTTGTTGACCCACGAGAATACGCCGTTGGTTCAATAAAAGAAACATTTAAAAAATACACACAAATAAAAAATCTTCTTCCAGCAGTTGGGTATGGAAAGGAGCAAATAAAAGAACTTGAAAAAACAATTAACAAAACCCCAGCTGATATTGTCATAATCGGGACACCAATTGACTTAAGGCGTGTCTTAAAACTTAACAAACCAAGCGTTCGTGTAAGGTATGAGCTACAGGAGATTGGAAAACCAGAACTTAAAGATATATTGATGGATTTCGCGAGGTCAAAAAAACTTATATAACTTTTTCGCAAGAATTACCTCTTTAAAACAAAAATGAAAACCTAAATGCGAAACAAAGATTTTATTTCCATTCACGATTTAACAGTTGAAGAGGTCTATCAAATTTTTGAACTTGCCAAAGAAATGAAAGCAAATCCCCAAAAATTTTCAAAATCTCTTGAGGGGAAAATCCTTGCGCTTATTTTTGAAAAACCCTCATTGAGGACAAGGGTCAGTTTTGAAGTTGGAATAAGACAGCTTGGTGGCGATGCGATTTATCTTGCTCCATCAGATATTCAAATGGGAAAAAGAGAATCAGTCTACGATGTCGGCAAAACACTTGAGCGAATGGTTGATGGAATTATGATAAGAACTTTCGGTCATGATATTGTGCTTGAACTTGCAAAAGCAGTTAGAATTCCAGTGATAAATGGTTTAACAGATCTTCTCCATCCCTGTCAGGCGATGGCTGATTATTTCACAATTCTTGAGAAAAAAGGGGATTTTAAAAACTTAAAAGTCGTATTTGTTGGTGATGGAAACAATGTTTGCCACTCACTAATGTTTGGTGCAGCAAAACTTGGTGTAAATTTCTGGGCTGCTACACCTAAAGGTTATGAACCTAAAAAAGAGATTTATGAACTTGCAATTGAAGACGCAAAACAAACGGGAGCAAAAATAAACATTACAAACAACCCTGAAGAAGCGGTAAAAGATGCGGATGTTGTCTATACAGATGTTTGGGCAAGCATGGGACAGGAAAGTGAAGCGGAAATTAGAAAAAAAATTTTTCAACCGTATCAAGTGAATAAAAAACTTTTTTCACTTGCGAAGCCAGATGCATTATTTATGCACTGTCTCCCCGCACACAGAGGTGAAGAAGTTACAAACGATGTAATTGACTCATCAAACAGTGTTGTCTTTGATGAAGCCGAAAATCGTCTTCATGTTCAAAAAGCTATAATGTATGAGCTAATGAAAAATCAATGAACAAATAAGGGGCGTACAAAATACGCCCCACAATTTAAAAAATTAAACCATCGTTTTCTATGCCCTCAAAAACAGCTTTGCTTGCAATCGGTGGAAACTCCCTCATCAGAGCTGGTCAAAGAGGTACTATAGAAGAGCAATTTGAGAATGCACAGAAAACAGCCGAATATATAGTAGAACTTATAAAAATGGGATTTAATCTCGTCATAACCCACGGAAATGGTCCGCAGGTCGGGGCTCAACTTATACGCTCCGAACTTGGCTCCGGACAAGTTTATTCAATGCCACTTGATGTATGTGTTGCATCAACTCAAGGTGAAATTGGATACATACTCCAGAATTCAATTCAAAAAGTGCTTTGGGAAAAGGGTTTTAAAAACCCCGTAATTACAATTATAACTCAAGTTGTTGTAAATGAGGATGACCCTGCTTTTAAAAAACCCACAAAACCCGTTGGACCATTTTATACAAAAGAAGAAGCTCAGAAAAAAAGACAAATCGGTTGGGAAATAATTGAAGATGCTGGAAGAGGCTATCGCAGAGTTGTCCCATCTCCAAAGCCTATTGATATAGTTGAAAAAGAAGCAATAAGACAATGTCTTAACGATGGGATGATAGTTATCGCTGTTGGTGGCGGTGGAATCCCAGTGATTAAAAAAAATGGTAAATACATCGGAGTTGAAGCAGTTATTGATAAAGACAGGGCTTCAGCAGTACTGGCAAAATATCTTGAAGTTGATTATTTTATCATATCAACCGATACGGATAAAGTTTATTTAAACTACAAAAAACCTGAACAGAAAGCGCTTGATGTCATCTCTGTGGATGAAATCAAAAAATTTTATCTTGAAGGGCATTTCCCACCAGGAAGTATGGGTCCAAAGATTGAAGCGGTGATTGACTTTATTGAAAATGGCGGAGAATGTGCAATTATAACATCTCCAGAAAACTTAACTGAAGCAGTTTTTGGAAACGCTGGAACAAAAATAATAAAATCAAAAACCTAAATTAAAAATGCCAAAATTACAGCATGTAATAGAAGCACAGCAATTCACACTTCCATTACTTCATGAGCTTTTTCAGACAGCAGATCAGATGGAAAAAATACTTGAACGTGGTGGAACGCTTGACTATCAAAATAAAATTATGGCTTCGCTCTTCTACGCACCATCAACAAGGACGAGATTTTCTTTTGAATCGGCAATGTTCAGATTGGGTGGAAAGGTGATTTCAACAGAACAAGCACATCTTTTCTCTTCTGTAATTGGAGGCGAGACGCTTGAGGATACAATAAGAGTTGTATCAAACTTTTGTGATGTGATTGTTTTAAGGCATACAGAAGTTGGAGCAGCAAAAAGAGCTTCACTTGTAGCTTCTGTTCCAGTTATCAACGCTGGCGATGGCAAGGGTGGGCAACATCCAACACAGGCATTACTTGACCTTTACACAATTTATAAAGAGCTCGGTTATATTGATGGCTTGAAAATTGCATTTGTTGGAGATCTTGAACAAGGTCGCACTGTCAGATCCCTTGCTTATTTACTCGGCAAGTTTGAAAGAGTTATGATTTATTTCATCGCTCCTGACTTCCTTCAAATAAGAGAAGATATTCAAGACTATCTGACAAGGCACAACGTATGGTTTACACTTGAAAGCGATTTAAATAAGGTTGTTTCAGAAGTTGATGTCATTTATGTCACACGGATTGAAAAAGAAAGATTTGGTGATAAAGTTGAAATCTATGATGAGACCGTGAGGAATTACTTTATTGATGGAAAACTTCTTTCAAAAATGAAACCTAAATCCATCATCATGCATCCATTGCCACGGTTAAATGAAATCTCGCCTGAGGTTGATGACGACCCAAGGGCTGTTTATTTTAAACAAACCAAAAACGGGCTATTGATAAGAATGGCTTTGCTGACCATGCTACTTTAATCATATAAACTTCATTTTCCCTACCCACATTTTGCCCTACTTCTTCTTGACAAATCCACTTGAAATTTTTTATCTTTAAATCAAAAAGGCAAACATGATTGATCTTAAAGGTCGTGTAGCACTCATCACAGGCGGTTCAAGAGGGATTGGTAGAGCAACTGCAATTTTATTTGCAAAAGCAAATGCCGATGTAGCGATAACATACCGTTCAAACGATAGCGCAGCAAATTTGGTTATTGAAGAAATAAAAAACATGGGAAGAAAAGCAATTGCTCTCAAAGGTGATGTGAGCAAAAGTTCTGATGTAAAAATGATAGTAAAGGAAGTTCTTAATTACTTTGGCAAAATTGATATACTTGTCAACAACGCAGGAATTTGGACATACGGCGCTATAGGAGAAATGCCCGAAGAAATATGGGATGAAACGATGAATGTTAATTTGAAAGGTGTTTATCTTATCACAAACGAAGTTGTGCCTATAATGAAAAAGCAAAGATGGGGTCGCATAATAAACATATCTTCAACAGCTGGACAGCGTGGTGAGGCATTTCACTCACATTATGCAGCATCAAAAGGCGCTATCATTGCATTTACGAAATCACTTGCAGTTGAACTTGCAAAGTTCAACATACTTGTAAATTGCGTTGCTCCAGGATGGGTTAATACTGATATGTGCGCTGAAGTTTTCAAAGATCCCGCCTTTGTTGAACAAGTCAAAAGCACGATACCACTTGGAAGAATACCTGAACCAGAAGAAATTGCAGGTCCAATCCTCTTCCTCGCTTCAGACCTTGCTAACTGGATAACTGGAGCAACTATAAGCGTCAATGGTGGTTCGGTATTATGCGGGTAAAAATTAAGTGAATTTAAAAGATGGAAAAATCAAAACATAACCCTAACAAAGATTTTTACGGTAAAAATTTATCCGGAATTGAAATCCTCGTTCGTTCGCTTATTGAGGAAAATGTTGAAGTTGTTTTCGGTTGCCCAGGAAACGCAGTACTTGGCATATTTGATGCTTTGATGGACATTGCCGGAGATATAATTAAAATTATATTCACACGCCATGAAGCGGGCGCAATTTTATCTGCGAGTGGGTATGCAAGGGCAAGTGGAAAACCTGGGGTTGTAATTGTTTCATCAGGTCCTAGTGCTTCAAATCTTGTCACTGGTATAGCTGATGCAAATATGGATTCAATTCCACTTGTCATTTTCACAGCACAAGTTCCAACAAAACTAATCGGGAACGAAACCTTTCAAGAAGTTGACATAGTCGGAATCACGCGACCAATTACCAAACATAATTTTCTGGTCATAAAAATAAATGAACTTGCAGAAACAATAAAATCCGCATTTTACATTGCAACTACGGGTAGACCTGGACCTGTATTGGTTGACCTTCCAAGAGATGTGATGTCTGAAAAATTTACATTCGTGTATCCTGATACCGTTAATCTTCGTGGATATAACCCGGTATATTCAGCTCACACTGGACAAATTAGGAGAGCAGCTGAGATTATAAACAACTCATCAAAACCCGTGATAATTGCAGGTGGCGGCGTTATATCAAGTAATGCTTCTGGAGAATTGCGTGAGCTCGCAAGAAAGATAAATTCTCCAGTTACAACGACACTGATGGGTCAAGGTGTTTATCCTGAAGATGATCCCTTATCCCTTGGAATGCTTGGAATGCATGGGACATGGTATGCAAATATGGCTGTTAATGAATCTGACTGTATCATTGCAATCGGTTCAAGGTTTGATGAAAGAACAACCGGTGATGTAAGCAAATTTGCTGTAAACGCAAAAAAAATTCATATTGATATTGACCCCGCTTCAATAAGTAAAAATGTTAAAGTTGATGTTCCAATTGTAGGAGATGTCAAAGACGCACTTAAAAAATTAATTCCGCTTGTCAAAAACTTAAACACAGAAGAATGGCTTCACCAAATCAAAAAATGGAAACAGGAACATCCCCTAAAATATGAACAGGGCAAAGAAATACGAGTTCAATATGTTATAGAAAAACTCCGTGAGCTAACAGGTGGAAATGCAGTTCTGGTTACGGATGTTGGACAATTTCAAATGTGGACAGCGCAGTTCTTTAAATTTTTATATCCAAGGACTCATATAACAAGCGGTGGGCTTGGAACACTTGGATTTTCCCTCCCAGCATCAATCGGTGTTGCAAAAGCAATAAAAGATAGACCCGTGATTTCACTGAATGGGAATAGAGGAATTCAAATGAACATTCATGAACTTGCAACAATTTCAGCGTATAATCTTCCGATAAAAATTCTAATCTTTAACGATGAACACATTGACATAACAAGACAATGGCAGGAACTTCACTGGAAGAAATCTTTTGATCAGATTTTAATTGATAAAGCAAGACCAAATTTCGCCAAAATTGCAGAAGCGTATGGAATTCAATTCTTCCAGGTTGAATTAAGTTATGATGTTGAACCAGTTCTAAAAAAAGCGCTTGCGTTAAAAGATAAACCAGTTATGATTGAATTTAAAACCATTTATGAAGAAAATGTTTATCCGTACATCCCACCGGGTGGCTCGGTAAATGATATAATTGAACATTAAAAAATTCAGAGGTGGAAAATAAATGAGACATACAATTTCAATACTCGTTGAAAACAAATTTGGAGTTCTCACCAGAATTGCGGGTCTTTTCAGCGCAAAAGGTTATAACATTGAAAGCATATCCGTCGGTCCAACAGAAGACCCAACTATTTCAAGAATGACAATCGTCACAAACGGAGATGACGATCAAATTGAACAAATAATAAAACAATTAAATAAACTCATAGACATCTTAAAAGTCGTTGATTTGACAAATGAACCTTTCGTTGAAAGGGAACTTGCGTTAATCAAAGTAAAAGTTAATCATTACACGAGAAGTGATGTGATTGAAATATCTGATATATTTAGAGCGAAGGTGGTTGACATTGGACCGACAACATTAACTATTGAGGTGACGGGAAGAAGTGATAAAATCACAGCAATGATCAATATGCTTGCTCCTTATGGGATTGTTGAACTTGCGAGAACTGGTGTGGTTGCGTTGAAAAGAGAATTCAAAGGTGAAGTTTACGATTCAAAAGAAATTAAAATCATAAAAAGAAAATCAAAACAAACCCAAAAGGACACGCAACAGAAAGGATAAAATTTCAAAATATGACTTCAAATGATGATGAGACAAAATATATAGTGCTGACCAAACTGTTGATATTATTAAATGCAAAATTTACCTTTGATAAATCGTTCGGCTTAACTACTGTATGTTGATAGACTAAAAGAGCCCCGATCAAAATTAACCCCACTGTATAAGCCATGCCAAGATTGAGGAGAAATTTCAAAGAGGCAAAAGAGATAAAGGTTAAAAAATGAATCGCAAATGAAATTTTCAATGCTTTTTTAATCCCAAATTTTTGCGGAATTGAATACAGCCCATGCTTTAGATCAAATTCATAATCCTGACATGCGTAAATTATATCTGAAGCCCCTATCCAAGTCATAACCCCAAAAGCGAGTATAACGGGCGGAAGGTCAAATCTACCAGCGATTGCAAGCCATGCCCCAACTGGTGCAAGTCCAAGCGATATCCCAAGGAAAAGATGTGAAAGCCATGTAAATCTTTTTGTAAAGGAGTAAAAAAATATAACAGCGAGCGCAACCGGGGAAAGATAAAAGCAAAGTTTATTAAGTTTGTAAGAAGCTAAAATAAAAATCAGTGAAAAAATCACTACAAAAATACTTGCCTCAAAAGTTGATATTTTCCCTGTTGGCAGCTCTCTTGATTTAGTTCTTGGATTCAAAGCATCAATTTTTTTATCCACAATTCTATTAAAGCCCATTGCCGAACTTCTTGCGCTCACCATTGCAACAAGAATCCAAAAAAGTTTCTCAGGTGTGACGCTATAGAAAAAAGATGAAAAAACCACACTTGAAAGGGCAAATGGGAGAGCAAAAAGAGTATGCGAGAACTTTATCATTCTTCCATAGCTTAGCACCTTTTCAATCAGCGCCCTCGGCTTCATCTTTAGGTGAATCTTCAGGTTCTTCAAGTTGATATTCTTCTATTTTTCTATAAAGTGTGCGTCTGTCAATCCCAAGGATTTTTGCTGCGTTTGACTTATGCCATCCCGTTTCGCGAAGCACTTTCAAAATATATCTTTTCTCCAACTCCTCAAGCGTTATCCTTTCGCCAAGCGTGAGTTCCTCAACTATATTTTCAACTTTACATACCCTTATGTGCTCTGGAAGATGCTCAACTTTTATTTCATCGCTCGTTGAAAGAACAACGAGTCGTTCAATTAAATTCTCAAGTTCTCTGACATTCCCTGGCCAAGAATATCTCATCAAGCATGCAAGTGCTTCTCGTGAAATTCTTATATTTGGTCTTCCCGCTTCCTCACCATATTTTTTCAGAAAATATTCAACTAAAAGCGGTATATCTTCAACTCTTTCTCTTAACTCCGGAAGGTAAATTGGTATAACATTCAATCTATAAAACAAGTCCTCACGGAATGTTCCCTCTTTAACTGCTTTCTCAAGGTCTTTATGCGTTGCAGCTATTACTCTGACATCAACTTTTTTAGGTTTATCACTTCCGACAGCCCTTATTTCTTTTTCTTCAAGAACTCTTAAAAGTTTTGCTTGCATTGCAAGTGACATATCTCCAACTTCATCAAGGAAAATTGTCCCTCCGTTAGCTTCTTCAAAAAGTCCTTTCCTTGAACTTATTGCTCCGGTAAACGCCCCTTTTTCATGCCCAAAAAGTTCCGATTCAAGCAAACTTTCAGGAATGGCGCTACAATTTACAGCTATAAATGGCTTATCTTTTCTGGGACTATTATAATGGATTGCCTTTGCGACGAGTTCTTTCCCTGTACCACTTTTCCCGTAGATTATTACATTGCTATTCGTGTTAGCAACTTGCTTTATAAGTTGAAAAACTTTTTGCATTTGAGGGCTTTTTCCAATGATGTTTCCAAACGAATATCTTTGTTGAACTTCCCTTCTTAAAAACTCAACCTCTTTTTTCAATGAAATTTGTTCTGCAGCTCGGTCAACGATCAAAACAAATTCTTCCATATTAAACGGTTTTATAATGTAATCATAAGCACCAAGTTTCATTGACTCAACAGCAGAGCTTACAGTAGCAAATGCTGTTATCATAATTACAATAGTGTCAGGAGAAATTGATTTTATCTGTTTTAAAATCTCAAGTCCGTTCATTTCGGGCATATTTATATCAGTCACAACAATATCAAAACCATTCAGTGTAAATTTCTCAAGTGCTTCTGTCGGTTTGGGTGATGTTTCTACAGTATATCCACGCCTTGAGAGAACTTTCTTCAAAAGTTCAAGCATTTTAACATCATCATCAATGACGAGAACTTTAATATTATACGCCTTTTGGTTCTCCTCCATCATCTTCTTTATCCTCCTTTTTTATGTATGTTGGGAACTTAACAGTAAATACTGTTCCCTTCCCGGGTGTGCTTTCAACTTCAATTTTACCGTTATGTTCATCAATTATTCTTTTACTTACTGCAAGTCCAAGCCCTGTGCCTTTTCCAGCCTCTTTAGTTGTGAAAAACGGCTCAAAAATTTTGTGTATATGCTCTGGTAAAATCCCAACACCGTTATCCCTGAATTTTATATTCACATAACCATCCTTTGCAAATGTTTCAATTTCTATCACTCCGTTTTGATTTATAGCCTGGATCGCATTCACAATTATGTTTAAAAAAACTTGATGAATTTGAGAACAGTCCGCATATATACTTGGAATGTCCTCGCTGAATTTCAAGTTCAACTTTATATTTGACTTTTCAAATTGATGCTTTAAAAGTTCAACCACATGATGAAGTTCATTATTTACATTGACTTTGGTATAATTTGGTTTTCTTGGTCTTGCAAACTCAAGAAGCTGTTTTATAAGGTTTGCAATTCTTTCCGCTTGCGATATTATTGTTTCAAGTTCCTCTTTATATGGATTGTTTTCGCCCATTTCCATCATTATATACTCCGCATTTCCTGAGATTACATTAAGAGGCGTTCCTATTTCATGGGCAATTCCTGCAGCTATTTGACCAATAAGCGCAAGTTTATCTGAATGTTGTATTTGCTTTTCAAGCTCTTTAATTTGTGTCACATCTTTAACGATAGCTATGCTTCCAAGAACTTCTCCGTTCTCATCTTTTATCAAGCTTCTGGATAAATTAACGATGATCCTCCTCCCGTCCTTTCTGATACGCTCGGTTTCATAATTTTCAACATAACCTTTCCGTAGGGTTTCTTCAAATAGCCACTGTAATTCACCTTTTTCCTTAAGTTCAGATGGTACGATAGGGTCAACTGTTTTGCCAAGCATTTCATCTGCGGTGTATCCAAAAATTCTCTCAGCACCCTTGTTCCAGAAGAAAATTTTATAGTCATTATCAAGCGCAATCACAGCATCGGAATAATTTTGTATAATTGAATGAACAAGCCTTTCATGGACAGAGCGACCCTTTTTGGCAAGATCAATTACATGATGAATATATTTGATTAAAATTTGATGAATTTTTTCAATGTCTTCTTGCCTTATAGACGAAAAATTCGCGGACAATTCCTCCCGTAGCAGGTTATCTATCTCGCCAAGAAATTCATCAAGTTTGCTAAGAATTCTCTGTTCCATTCCAAGATGAATTTTAAATTTTTCGTTTTAAAATTACGAACAAGATGAATAAAAATCAATTTTAGAAAATCACCCCAATTTAAGCAAACGGCTATTTTTATGCTTGATTTTCTCAAATTTATTTATTATTATTTGCACAAGTGTATTATCTTAAACAAAAACTAAAACTTTGGAGGTTAAAATATGGTCTTATCACAAGTTGTATTTGCGTTTTTATTTCAAGCGCAACAGAAAGGATTAGTTGAGCAGATAACCAATATTCTCGTTGAGAAGTATATTGAAGGTGGATTTTTCATGCATCCAATTCTTGCAATTTTAATTATTGGTTTGGCTCTTTCAATAGCAAAGTGGATTTCACTTGCCAAAGCTAGCGTTGATACGAGGAAATTCCTTGGAGAAGTAAAGAAAGCTCTTGACGAGGGTGGCGTTGAAAAAGCCCTTGAAGTTTGCCAAAAAACACCAGGTCCTGTTGCGAGCATCTTTCAAGCGGGGCTTCTAAGGGCAAATGAAGGAATTGAAGCCGCTGAAAAGGCAATAATAGCGTATGGCGGAATTGAGATGGCTTTCCTTGAAAGAGGTCTTGTATGGCTTTCACTTTTCATCTCACTTGCACCTCTACTTGGATTTACGGGAACGGTTCAAGGAATGATCGTAGCATTTGATTCAATTAAAGAAGCGAAAAACATCTCACCAGAAATCGTTGCAGGTGGTATTTCAATAGCTCTCTTAACAACGCTATTTGGGCTTGTCGTTGCAATAATACTTCAAACATTTTATAATTACTTCGTTTCAAAGGTTGACAGAATAGTCATTGACATGGAGGAAAGCTCAATTGAGTTAATTGATGCGCTTGCTGCGATGCAACAGGGCAAGAAGGTAAGCACAGTGGAAACAAAAAATGCAACAAAATAAAATTTTTACAAAGCCATGTTTAGAAGAAGAAAAAGAGCCGAAGCAGAGATTCCATCTGCTTCAATGGCTGATATTGCGTTTGAATTGATGATCTTCTTCCTGGTTGCAACGACTTTTGATGTGGATACAGGTATTGGTCTCGTCCTCCCCCCAGCTGCTGAAACAACAGAACAAGTAAAGGTCAAACAAAGTGATATCGCAAAGCTCCTTGTAAATGCAGCTGGTGAAGTTCTACTTGATGGAGAACTTATCACTGTACCGCAAATTAGAGAAACGATAAAGAACAAAATCAAAGCAAATCCAAAGCTGATCGTCTCCATCAAAACAGACCGTGAAACAAATTACAGCAGATATATTGAAGTGCTTGATGAACTGAAACTCGCATATAACGATTTGCGTGAAGAGTATTCTCTTAAAACATTTGGCAAGTCTTTTAAAGACCTGACGAAAGATCAACAGGAAGAAGTCAAAAAAGAGGTCCCAATTCGTATCTCAATCGCCGAACCAGAAGAAGTTAAATAAACGAGGTGATAAATAAATGAAATTTCAGAAAAAATTCGGACAAACGAAACCACGTGTTCCAACTGCATCCTTGCCTGATATCATTTTCATGATGTTACTGTTTTTCATGGTCACGACAACGATTAAAGTTTACGATGTCAAAGTTAGGTATATTTTACCAGAAGCAGCTGCTATTGAAAAAATTGAGAACAAACGACTTATTTCCTATATATGGGTTGGAAAGGATGGAAGAATCCAAATTGATGATAATATAGTTCAACTTGATGATATCATTGACATCATGTATAGAAAAAGGCAAGAGAATCCAAATGTCATCGTTTCGCTTAGAATTGACAGAGATTCAAAGATGGGGATCGTGATTGATATTCAACAGAGATTAAGAAAGGCGGATGCATTAAGAATTAATTACTCAACTTTGCAAAAGCTGTAATGTGTTTTAGCATAAAAGCTTTAAAAAGATTGTTAGATAGGTTCTTAACAAAATGAAAGGCAGGCGATTGTCCTGCCTTTTTATTTTTAAAAACAAAATCGTGAAAAAAATGGGGCTCAGAGAAAAACTTGCAGATGAATTAAAAAATGCCATGAAATCTGGCGATAAAATTCGGCTTGAAGTTGTAAGAATGCTCCAAACAATGATAAGAAGGAAAGAAATTGAAAGAAAGGGTGAAGGAAAGGAATTAACAGAGGAAGATGAAATTCAAGTTATAAAATCCGAGATCAAAAAAAGAAAAGAAGCGATTGAACTTTTTGAGAAAGGTGGTAGAACCGACCTTGCTGAAAAAGAGAGAAAAGAACTTGAAATTTTAAATGAATATCTACCTGAACAAATGTCAGAGGAAGAAATAACAAAATTCGTTGAAAAAGTTATTCAAGAAATCGGCGCAACAGGACCTAAAGATATCGGCAAGGTCATGGGAGCAGTGATGAAAGAGCTCCGTGGGAAAGCTGATGGCGCAATTGTTCAAAAAATCGTTAAAGAAAAACTTCAATCACAGTGAATTGGCTTGATTACATAATACTTTGCTTGCTTGCGATTTTTGTATACCGTGGTTTTAAAAAAGGATTTATAACAAGAATACTTGCCCTCGCTGGAGCTGTGCTTGGCATATGGCTTGGCGTGAAACATAACTTGAAAGTTGCCCAGTTTTTGAACGATATAGGGGTATCTGCTGATATTTCACCTTATCTTGCAATGTTTTTAATTTTTCTGACGTCCATCCTAACGGCAACATTGCTCGCAAGATTCCTGAAAAATGTTTCAATTTTCATTGAACTAACTGATAACATTCTCGGAGCGATTTTAGGACTTCTTGAGGGTCTTTTAATACTTGGGATTTTGCTTATCTTTCTTGCTTCAATTAATTTCCCATCAGAACAGGTCAGAAATACCTCAAAATTTTATAAGCCAGTGACGAAAGCAACCATTGGGGTTTACGATTTCATTGAGAAAAATTTTGGATCAAAAATTAGATTTAAAGAACAAATTCAAAAAACAATTGAAAAGATAAAGGGTGAATAACGAGACGCTAAATAAACTTGAGTTTGATAAAATAAAGCAACACATCCTCTCATTTGCGACCTCACAAATTGGCATTGAACTCATTGAAAACCTTTCACCATACACAAATAAAAGCATCATTGAGAGAGAGTTAAAATTGACAGTTGAAATGAAAGACCTACTTGCTTACGACGACCCATTTCCAATTGATGGCATCAAGGATATACGAATCGCATTGAGAAGATGCGAAATTGAGGAAAGTTTCTTGACGCCCTCTGATTTTCTTGATATAAAGTCAGTCCTTACTGCTTCAAGATTAATAAGAGAATATCTTAACAAGCGAGCACAGAAATATCCAAATTTGTGGGAACTTGCAAGGAATATATTTGTGAACAGGGTGCTTGAGTATAATATAGAGGAAATCATAGATGAAACTGGAAATGTAAAGGATAACGCAAGCCCAGAGCTTAGGCAAATTCGTGAGGAGATCCTCAGAAAGCAAGATTATGTGAGAAAAAGATTATACGCAATTCTAAAGCAAATTTCGGAAAAAGATTACACTCAAGATGATATAATTCCTCAAAGGGATGGTCGTCTTGTAATACCAATTAAAGTTGAACATAAAAGACATGTGCCAGGCGTTGTTCATGGAACATCATCAACTGGTTTAACTGTGTTCATTGAACCAGCTGAAATAGTTGAGTTAAACAACGAAATCTTGCAACTTCAATTTCAAGAGCAGAAAGAGATTGAGCGAATACTCCGGGAATTAACAAATAAGGTCAGAGAAAATTTACAATATCTTCAGACCAACATAAATATCCTCGCCAAACTTGATTTTATTTATGCGAAGGCAAAATTTGCACTTCAAATAGATGGCTATGCTCCTGAGATTTCCGATGATGGTCCAATCGTTTTAAACTCTGCATATCATCCCATTCTTTTGTTAAGGCATGGACGGAACAAAGTTGTCCCACTTGACTTTAAACTTGGTGATAGTTCATCTGTTCTTGTGATCTCTGGACCGAATTCAGGTGGCAAGACTGTTGCTTTAAAAACAGTTGGTTTACTTACAATTATGACCCAAGCGGGGATACCCGTGCCATTGAAAGAATCAAGCAAATTAAGAATTTTCAAAAAAGTTTTCATTGACATAGGCGACGAACAATCAGTTGAGAAAGATCTTTCATCTTTCGGCTCGCACATTAAAAATCTGAAAAAGATAATTTCCGAAGCTGATAACAAAACCCTTGTACTCCTTGATGAGCTTGGTTCCGGAACTGATCCTGCAGAGGGCGGAGCACTTGGAATTGCCATAATTGAAAAATTGAAAGCCAAAGGATCATCTGTAATCGTCACAACTCACAACAGCACAATTAAATTTTATGCCTATAACAATCCCGAAATTGAATGCGGAGCAATGGAATTTGACCATCAAACGCTTGCTCCAACCTATAGATTAAGAATTGGTGTTCCGGGAAGTAGCTATGCATTTGAAATTGCGAAGCGACTTGGACTTGATGAGGAGATAATAAACAGCGCAAAGAAAAATCTTAATGAACATCAAGTAAAAGCCGAGGAAATTTTATCACGCCTTGAAGCACTTGAGGTTGAATACAGAAAACTTGTAAACGAATTAAAGGAAAAAGATGAAAAACTTAACAAAATGATTTCGGAGTATAAACAAAAACTTGCTGAGGTTGAGCGTGAAAAGAAAAAGGCAAAAAAAGAAGCATTTGCGGAACTCAGAGAAATAGCTGAAAATGCGAGAGCAAAAATTGAAGAAGCGATAAGAAAGATAAAAGAAACAGAGGCTTCAAAAGAAAGCATAAAGCACGCGCACAAAGTCGCTGAACAGATAAACAAACAATTTCATGAATTGTCAAAACAGCTTGAGGAACAAAAAGATGAAATAATTGAGCTTAAACCAGGGGATTTAGTAAAGATGAGAGATGGAACACAAATCGGTGAAGTTTTGCAGGTTGATGGATCAAATGTTGTCGTTGCCTTCGGCGCTGTGAAAATGCTTCTAAAGACGGATGTGCTTGAAAAGGTTGAGCAAAAAGAAGCTAAAAAATTAACCTCAGCAATTGACCTTTTTGCGCCTGTATCAACGAAAATTGATGTGAGAGGAATGCGAGCAGATGAGGCGATAAATGCAATTGATAAATTTATTGATACGAGCTTTCTATACAGGTTGAAACGAATTGAAATAATTCATGGCAAAGGTACGGGAAAATTAAAAAAGGAGATAGCTGAATTTTTAAAACGACATCCGAATGTCAAATCATTCCGTTCAGGAAGCTGGGAAGAAGGTGGCGATGGAGTTACCATTGTTGAGTTGAATGTTGACTAAATCGCTCACCTTTCAAAAATAAAATATCAAAATCTATGCGAATCTTAATCGCAAACCGTGGTGAAATCGCAGTTAGAGTTATGCGAAGCTGTAAAATACTTGGAATTGAAACAATAGCAATTTATTCAAAAGTTGATAAAGATAAACCTTTCGTTGCGATAGCTGATTATGCTGAATGTATAGGCGAGGCAAATCCAATAGAAACATATCTCAACATGGAAAAAATAATAAAAGTGGCTAAAGATTTGAAAGCAGACGCAATTCATCCAGGATATGGTTTTCTTTCTGAAAATGAAGAATTTGCTAAACTCGTGCAGGATAACGGGATAATTTTTGTGGGTCCATCACCTGATGCAATTAAAAAAATGGGGGATAAACTTGAAGCACGAAAAATTGCAAAAAGCGTTGGCGTTCCAATAGTCCCGGGCTCCGAAAATCCAATAACTGATACAAATGAGGCAATCAAAATTGCCAAAGAAATAGGCTTACCAATCTTAATCAAAGCAGCAGCTGGTGGTGGTGGCAAAGGAATGCGAATCGTTTATGAGGAAAGTGAACTTGAATCAGCAATAAGAGGAGCCAAAAATGAAGCCATGTTCGCATTCGGAGATGATAGAGTTTATATTGAAAAATATGTTGAGGAACCACATCATATTGAAGTGCAAATACTTGCAGATAAATTTGGAAATGTCATCGCGCTTGGGGAAAGAGAATGCTCAATTCAAAGAAGGCACCAAAAAGTAATTGAAGAAACACCATCGCCAATCATCACCCCTGATTTAAGGGAAAAATTATTTGAATCAGCAATCAAAATTGCAAAAGCTGTAAATTACGAAAACGCTGGAACAATTGAGTTTTTAGTTGATAAAGATAGAAACTTTTATTTCCTTGAAATGAATACCCGCCTTCAAGTTGAACACCCTGTAACAGAAATGGTCACTGGAATTGATATAGTGGCTGAACAGATAAAAATTGCCCTCGGAAATAAGTTGAGTTTCTCGCAAGAAGATATAAAACCACACGGACATGCAATTGAATGCAGAATCTATGCCGAAGATCCATTTAATAATTTTCTTCCGTCAACTGGAAAAATCACCGAAATAAAACAGCCAAGCGGTCCATGGATCAGAATTGATGCTGGAATTGAAGCGGGAAATGAAATAACGATTCATTATGACCCGATGATTTCAAAGATAATAGCGTGGGGAAGAAATAGGATTGAGGCAATTGAAAGAATGAAGATAGCCCTCAACGAGTATAAAATTTATGGAGTTAAGACAACAATACCATTTTGCCTCTGGGTTATGAGCAATGAATTTTTCCGCAAAGGTAAATACGACACGCATTTTATTAAAAATTATTTTAATCCATCTGAGTTGAAAGAAAGCGCTGAAATTTCAACCGATGGCTCTATATCAACTCAAATTGCAATTGCCATCGCTTCAGGAATCTTGAACCTTGAAAAAATGCACCAAAAGATTTCAACAAAATTGCAAGCACAATCACCGAATTCAAAGGAAAATGTAAATAGATGGAAGCTCAAACGATATGAAAATTTCAGATGAGCAACTTACACTCATTAATCTTTACAAAAATGCAAAATTTTCGGAAAAGCTGAAGATTTACGCAAGAATAATTTTCAACTTCAATCAAATTAAAAAACATCTTGATAATTACATTCCTGAATCAGGTTCTGTTTTTGACTATGGTTGTGGGTATGGGATTTTCTCAAATTATATAAAGATAAAAAATCCAAAATTGAAAGTAGTTGGTTTTGACATTTCAACAACAAGGATAAACGAAGCCAAAAGATCATCTGAAAAAACGGATGTTGAATTCACAAACACCTTTGAAGATTTTGAATTAGATAATTTAAAACTTGTCCTTCTTATTGATGTCCTTCTTTTCCTAAAACACATTGAAAAGATTGAACTGCTAAAAAAAATTTACAATTCGCTTGAAACTGGCGGAATCATCTTTATAAAAGACACATTGAAATCAGAATCTTTCAGATTTAAATACACAAAATTTGAGGAGAAACTCAAATTAAAACTAAAAGTTTACGGGGATGATGTAAAACCAGAACTAAATTACATGACCCCTTCTGAATTCGTTGAAATTCTTACCACGATAGGTTTTGAAATCATTGATATCATACCTGAAAATCACTTCGTTTACCCAGGAATTTTCATCATCGCTCAAAAATAGAATAAGCTCTTTCAGAAAGAATTATTCCAACCGAAACTGCAACATTCAAAGATTCCGCTTTGCCGAATTTTTTTATTTTCACTGTTGTATCCGAGATTTTACAAAGTTCCCCGCTAACGCCATGGGCTTCACTTCCAAAAATTAACACAATTTTATTTTCGTTACTCAACTCATGAAAATCCATCTTCCCAGACGGAGCGGTGGAGAAAATTTTAAATCCCAAACTTTTCAATTTAATTAGATAATTTTTCAAATCAACATTTTGCAAGAAGGGAACATTAAAGACTGAAGCCATCGTTGCCCTGAGTGTCTTTGGGTTAAAGACATCAACGCTCATATCTGAAATCAAAACGAGGTCAACTTTAAACCAATCACAAACTCTGAAAATTGCCCCGAGATTCCCTGGATCGGAGATTCTATCAAGAGCGACAACAGTTGAATAATTTTTCCGCTGTATATTTTTCAAAAGATCGTTTTCGCTATATTCAAACATTTTTGCAACAGCGATGATCCCTTGTGATGTTTCAACATCTGAGATCTTTTCAAGTTCATCTTCACCAATTTCATAAACTTCAATTTTTTTGTTCTTGAGGTGATTCAAAAACTCTTGATTTTGTGGCGTCCTCAAAAATTTCTCAGAATAGGCAACATACGAAATTTCAGCGCCGAATTTAATCGCATCTTTTACAAGCTTTTCTCCTTCAATGATAAAAAGACCAGTTTTATATCTGTATTTTTTATTTTTTAAAAGTTGAATCTGTGCATATTTTTGCCTGCTTATTTTCATCTTCACCTCTCCTTGTATTCTCCCCAGATTTCCCTTAAGGCATCTGAAATTTCTCCGATAGTTGCATAAGCTTCAACGCATTCAATTATTAAAGGCATTAAATTTTCCCCGAGGAGCGCACCTTCTTTTAATCTCTTCAACGATAATTTCACCTTATCATTATCTCTTTCCATTCTTAATTTCTTCAATCTCTCTATCTGTTTTTTGATTGCTTCTTCATTTAATTTAAAAATTTCAATTCTTTGCCCTTCATCAGATTTAAACTCATTTACGCCGACGATGATTTTTTCTCCTGTTTCAATTTTCATTTGATATTCATATGCGCTTTTTGAAATCTCATTTTGAATATATCCAGATTCAATCGCTCTTATAGCTCCACCCATAGCCTCAATTGTTTCAATATATTCCCAAACTCTTCTTTCAATTTCATCTGTAAGATACTCAACGAAATAGCTCCCAGCCAATGGATCAACTGTATCGGTTACGCCACTTTCATAAGCGATGATTTGTTGAGTTCTAAGCGCTGTTCGTGCGGATTCTTCAGTTGGAAGGGCGAGGGCTTCGTCTTTTGCATTTGTATGAAGTGACTGACACCCACCAAGGACAGCAGCAAGAGCTTGGATTGTGACACGAACAATGTTATTTTCAATCTGTTGAGCTGTCAAAGTTGAACCAGCAGTTTGTGCGTGAAATTTCAATTTCATTGCCTCTTCATTTGTTGCTCCGAATTTCTCACGCATAATTTTCGCCCATATCCTTCTTGCTGCTCTAAACTTAGCAATCTCTTCAAAGAAATTATTGTGAGCGTTGAAGAAAAATGAAAGTTGCGCTCCAAATTTATTGACATCAAGCCCAGCATTTACAGCAGATCTGACATATTCAATTGCATTTGCAAATGTAAAAGCAAGCTCTTGAACTGCATTTGCCCCTGCTTCACGAATATGATAACCACTGATTGAGATAACATTCCATTTAGGAAGATTTTCATTACACCACTGAAAAATATCAACGATCAACTTCATTGATTGCACAGGAGGATAAATATAGGTTCCGCGGGCGATGTATTCTTTCAAAATATCGTTTTGAATCGTGCCTGAAATTTTCTTTAAATTAGCTCCCTGTTTCTTGGCTACCGCAACATACATCGCAAGTAAAATAGCAGCTGTTGCATTAATTGTCATTGATGTTGTGATTTTTTCAAGATCAATTCCATCAAATAAAATTTCCATATCCTGAAGCGAATCAATTGCAACTCCAACGCGACCAACTTCACCCTCAGCCATTGGATGATCGGAATCATAACCCATTTGTGTGGGAAGATCAAAAGCAACGGACAACCCCATTTGACCATGTTCAAGCAGATATTTGAATCTTTTATTTGTCTCTTCGGCAGTTCCAAAACCAGCATATTGACGCATCGTCCAAAGCCTTCCTCTATACATAGTTGGATAAACACCGCGCGTATACGGATACTCACCAGGAAAACCAAGTTTTGAAATATAGTCAAAATTTTCGTTGGGGAGATAAACACAGTCTATTTCAATTCCAGAATCCGTCTGAAATAATTTTTTCCTCTCTTTGAACTTATCGGAATTCAAAAACTTACTTTGCCATTCTTTCTTCAATTCTTCTAAATTTACCTTCATAATGATCTTTCAACTTTTGTTTCTAATTTCCAAATCCATAATTGAGGCAAATTTTTCAAGCGGGTTCTTTGGCTTTTGATTTGTATCTATAGATCACATTCAAAAGAACTTTCCCCACTTTCCCAAGCGATTGAGGTGAACATTTATCGGGTGTATCTTCAGTTGTATGCCAGTATGGATAATCAAAATCAATGATGTCAATTGTTCTAATTCCCGCCTCATTTAAAGGGATATGATCATCGTAAACATTGTATTTAATTTCATCTCTAAATTCAGAAATTCCAAGTTCACGGGCAATACCCCAAACATAGTTTACAACATCAGGGGCATACTTCACCGAGTTTGATTCTTTAAAGATTTGAAGTTCTTTATCCCCAACCATATCAAGCAAAATCCCAAATTGCGGAAGATAATTTACAGGTTTATTTTTTGCGAAATATTTTGAACCTATGCAAAAATTGTCAAGGTCCCCGGCAATTCCCAAATCCTCACCATCAAAGAAAACAATATCTACTCCTATCGGCGCTGGATTGTCTTTCAAAATTCGGGCAATTTCAAGTAAAACAGCGACACCACTTGCTCCATCATTTGCCCCAGGAACAGGTTGAATTCTCTTTGACGCTTCTCTTTCTTCATCTGCATACGGTCTTGAATCCCAATGAGCACATAACAGTATTCTGAAGCCAGATTTTAAATTAAACGAGGCGATTATGTTTGAAAGCTTAAAATTTTTCCCCAGGTATGAATGTGTAAATTCTTGCACATTTACAGCATCGGCATATTTTGAAATTTCATTGATGAGAAAATTCTTGCACTCCTCATGTGCATTAGAATTTGGAACTCGTGGACCAAAAGAGACCTGCTTTTTTAGGTATTCAAAAGCTGAATTCTCATTAAAATCAGGAATGTATACAGTATTAACATCGCCTTTTGGTTCGGGTTTTGAATTTTGCTCCTCCTTTTGAGAGTTGCAACTTAAGATAAAAATTAGCAAAATTAAAAGTAGAGCTCTGTGCATTTTATCCTGTGCTTTTATTCAAATGACAGATGTAAATTAAAAAATCAATTTCCAAATGGCAAATTACAGAGTTTTACATTCCTGGGATGTATCACCAGAAGAAGCTATAAAAATACAAAACGAGATGAGAAACCTTGTAAAGATTGAAAATTTACAAAGTCAAATTCGTTACATAGCGGGCGCGGATATTTCTTTTGACAAAGGCTCAAATACCGTTTATGCTGGGATAGTGGTTTTAAAATTCCCCGAACTTGTAGAGGTTGATCGGTCGCTTTTAATAACAGAAGTGAATTTCCCATATATCCCCGGACTTCTCTCATTCAGAGAATCGCCAGCATTAATCAAAGCATGGGAAAAGATAAAAATCATCCCTGATGTGGTCATTATTGACGGACAAGGAATAGCTCATCCGAGAAGATTTGGGATAGCCTCACATTTTGGAGTGTTAATTGATAAACCAACAATTGGATGTGCAAAAAGCTTATTGGTTGGAAAGTATAAAGAACCGGATGAAAAAGCTGGGAGTTACTCATATCTTTACGACTCAGGAGAAATCATCGGGGTTGCTTTGCGAACAAGAGATAATGTCCAGCCTGTATTCGTTTCAATCGGACATAAAATCACACTTGATGAATCAATAGAGATAATCATGCAAAGCATTCGTGGTTATAGAATCCCAGAACCAACACGACAAGCACATATGCTTGTAAATGCACTTCGTCGTGGTGAAATAAAACCTGGAACGAGAACAAAACCAGAACAAGATAGCTTATTTTCTTAAATTGTAAAGCAAAACTTGCTAAAAGATTGATCCACCCCTGACCTTTCTCTAAAAATTTGGAGAGGAAGTAAAAGATTGACTCACCCCCTATCCCACTCTCTAAAAATTTAAAGAGGGAAAAAGATTGACTCACCCCCCTGCCCCCCTCTCTAAAAATTTAGAGAAGGGAAAAGATTGACTCACCCCCTGTGTCCCCCTCTCTAAAATTAGAGAGGGGGAATTAAAGGGGGTGAGTTAATAGATACTTTCTTATAACCTCAAGCGGTGGGTTAAAATATCCATAAGCAAGATGAGGGAATTCATCCTTTAAAAGCTTCATAACATTTTTAACTCCAAGTTTTTCAGCACCCCCATCAACTCCAATTAACTCAATATACCAATCGGGATCTATATTAAAATTGCGCCATTGTATCATTGATATGTTTGTTTCTCTTATAAAATTCCTCAACATCTGATATTCCTCCACCCAATCAGTCAATCCAGGGAAAACGAAATAGTTTATTGAAACCCAACAATTAAATTTTCTTGCAGTTTTTATTGATTCAAGCACATCGTTAAATGTGTAATTGTTCGGTCTGTAATATCTATTGTAAATTTCTGGGATTACGCTATTCATGCTGACACGTATGCTATTTAATCCAGCCTTACATAGTTCTTCAATTGCCTCTGGCTTGCTTGCATTTGTGTTGATGTTAATAATCCCTTTCTTTGTTTTCTTTCTTATTTCTTTTATCGCATCTCTGATTATTTCCCACACAAGGAGTGGTTCTCCTTCACAACCTTGACCAAAGCTGACAACGGCTCGCGGTGCGTTTTCAAGATGTGGGACTGCAACTTCAACAATTTCTTCAACAGTTGGGATAAATGTTAACCTATTTTGTGTGCTTGGGATACCGCTTTCTTCGGGTTGATAAGATATACAGCCAATACAGTTCGCATTACATCCCGGGGAAGTTGGGATTGGTGCTTCCCACCTACCAAGGAAATAATTTCTTGCAGCAGGACAAAGATATCTCAAAGCGCAATTTTCACCAAGATGATGAATAAGACGGTTTTGAGGATGCTGTTTTAATTTTCTTTTAACATTCTTTATAACAAGATTATGGTCAAATTGATCGCAATCCTGTCTTTTATCTGGGTCAACTCTAACAGCTGGAACATAAAATTTGCCATTAAGCCATCCAACAGCGGTGTAAGCGAAAAGTGGAAGTATTGGTGCTTTATTTTCTTTCTTATAAGATGATAAAAATAACTGTGTATGAGCTGGAGCAATGAAAGCAGCAACAGCCCAGCCTTCTTCAAATGTAACAATTTCCCCAGTTTTTCTATCAAATCCAACGGGTTTTCGTCCTGGAAGTTCAAATAGCTGACTCCCCTCTGGAAGCACGATCAAATCTTCGGGATTTATTCTAACAAAATCAGTTCCTGTTCGCCCCGCCATCTCAATATCTGGCACATCGTAGATATTCCCCTTCCCATCACTATAAACAAGATTAGGAACTCGCTTTAAAGCCATGAGCTTAAAATCAAAAAATTTTAAATTCTCGTAAGCGCCATCAATGTAAATAATATTTCAACGGATTTGGTTCAACTTTACACTCTTCGGCAATTAAAAGATTTGAAATTTTACCCCTGTCTCTCAACTCAAACAATCGCGGGACAAGTTTATCTCTTAGCTCAACTGGTGTGATTGGATTTATATAAATGTTTGTTCCACCCTCAAAGCCAGCTGGGACATTTATCCTCCATTTTATCAGCACATGCCATGGCATTTTGTAAACTGAGTCAAAAGGTGTATAATACCATTCCTCGTTGCATGGAATTTGATTTCCCATTGCAGCATGGATAGCGTGGACAAGATCACTCATATCACGAAGCTCCTTTTCGCTCAATTCAAATGGTCTCCCTGCTTTTGATTTTGAATAAATAGCAATGGTTGGAAAACGATGACCAAATCCAGCAAAAGCGACAGCATTTTCGTTTTCAGCAAAAACAAGATTATGATACCCAGCAAAATTCACAGCATATTCGTTATAAACATTTGGATTTTCCCTCACCATAGCTATTTGCCTTTCTATCGTTGCACCCCAATCATCAAGACCAACAAGTTGTTTATGGAGATGGTCAAATGAAGCGCCAGCAGGTCTGAGCCAGTTTTGGAAAACAGCAATATATCTGACATAACGATTTGAGTTCATTATATCAACCATCGCATCAATTGTAAATTTGAAGTAGTAATAATGTTCCTCTTGCGTCAACTCCCCAGATGAGCACAAGTCACTTGTCCACTTCGCAGATTCAATATAATGCCGTTTTGCAATGATAAGTTCATGACAACCACCAAAAAAACTATCCGAAAGTTTCAATTTTTCATCCGCCGATATTGAGTTTATCTCATCAGGCGTTTTTCCCATCATTCGCAACTTATAATTAATTAGTTCAAGCACATGCTTGAGCCCAGCAGGATTTTCAAGATATGATTTTTTCCATTCTTCCTTTTCTTTGGTGAATTTATATTCATAATTTTTTCTCCAGTAATCAAGCGTAACAATTTCAAAAAGATTTCCGACCCTTCTAAACTCAGCCACACTTTCAAAATATCTATCAGGTGGGAGATAATCTATTCGTTTATAACTTCCATCAGGTAATTTCACAAGTCGTGATTTTTCGGGGGGAACCTCATAATACCTTTTCTGGCAAAAGGAACAATAATCCTCGGGTTGATGGACTTCAAGTGGTTTAGCTGTTTCGGGGATTTCATTTGTTATCGGTTTATTATTTCTCCCGGGCACCGACCAAACCTCGCTCTCCGTGAATGGGTTAATCTGTTTTACTGTTCCATCTGGCATTATCAAATAAAGCGGTTTCATTATAAGCAGAGATTTTATTTTTCAAAATGCACTCAAATATAAACCACAAAATTCAAAAAAGCAAGCCAGAAAATTATTGTAAATCAATCAATAGGTTCATTTCCTATTCCTCTTCTCTTCATTAATCGCTCTATTTCATCAATAGTTTTCGGTGCCCCAGATGAAAGGACAGCATAACCATCCTTAGTAACCAAAATGTCATCTTCAATTCTAACTCCAATGTTCCAATACCTGGGATCGCAATCAGCCCCGGCTGGTATATAAATTCCTGGCTCAATTGTTATAACCATCCCGGGTTCAAGGTTTCCCGGAACCCCGACATCATGGACATCAAGACCAAGATGGTGCGTCACACCATGCATAAAATATTTTCGTGCTTCATTTTTATCTTTGATGATTCCAAGCTTTAGCAAACCTTCGGCAATGATTTCAGTCGCCTTTAATTGAAGGTCAATAAAGCTAACCCCAGGGCGAACTAATTTTATTGTTTCTTCCTGCGCTTTGAGAACAATTTCATATACCTCCCTTTGCTCTGGTGTAAATCTTCCACTTGCAGGAATTGTTCTCGTTACATCTGCACAATAGTTGTGATATTCAGCCCCGATATCAACCACAATTAAATCTCCATCGCTGATTTTCTTACGGTTTGAACTATAATGAAGTATAACTGAATTTTCACCAGAAGCAATTATTGATGGAAAGGCTGGATATTCAGCACCAAGTTTTGTAAAAACATATTCAGCTATCGCTTGAATTTCATATTCATACATCCCCGGCTCACACGACATCATAACCTGACGGTGTGCTTTGACGGTTATATCCACTGCTTTTTGAATAAGTTTTATTTCCTCCGGTTTTTTAACCATTCGCATTTTGGCAAGGATAAATGAAGGGTCGGCAAATTGTAATCTACCTCGCTGTGAGCTCACTATAGATTCAAGTACTTCTATAATATCTTTCAATGTCCCCTCAAAACATCCAGCGGGATATGGGAAATAAATTGTTTTCGCTCTTGAACTAAAAATTATTGACCGTATAACATTTTTAAACTCCTCAATCGGTAAAGCAAGCTGAATTCCAAGTTTTTCCATAGCTCCTTTTGTTCCAAGCGTTCGCCCCGTCCATACCTCACGAAGAGAGTCTCGCTCCTTTAAAAACAAAACTTCGCGAATTTTGAAATCCGATTTTATGGTATCAAGCGTAACATCGTAGTATTTCCCCGTAGCTCTCGTGGCAAGCTTTAAAACCGAAGGAGCAAAACCAACAGGAACAAGAACGAGCACCGCATCTGGCTCTTCAAGTCCCGTCAGATAAAAGAAATTGTTATCTTGTTTAAATCTGTATTCAACATCATTTGAGCGTGTTTTTAAAGAATTTGAATAAAAAATTGCGATCGCTTCATTACCAATTTGCTTCATCAGTTCCTCTCTGTTTGCCTTGAAAAAAGAAGGTGGAAGCAAATCATAATCCTGTGAAAGAGATAGAGAAACAGCAAATAAAGTTAAAAGTAAAATTTTTAAAGTTCTCATTTTTCCCCAAATTTTTGTTTTAAACCTTTCAACCGCATACCTGTTTGAAAACCCTCATAAAATTCCCACCGAGAATCTTCCTAACATCTTCAATTGAATATCCTCTCTCAAGGAGTTTTTTAGTTATGTTGGGAAGAAATGTGACATCATCCATTTCAAGCGGGGTGATGCTTATCCCATCAAAATCAGAGCCAAGCCCTACATGATCAACTCCAACAAGCTTAGCAATGTAATCAATGTGGTCAATTAAAACATCAAGAGGTGGTCGCAATTCTTCGGATATTTTTAACATAAGTTGACGCCTTGCTCTACGATACGCCTGCTGATTATGCTCGTACAGAACTCTTATTGAATCAAATTGCGCTTTGTATTTCTTCTCAAGTTCTGTTCGCTTTGTGGTAAATGTTGAATCAATATACTCCGCATAGAAATTAACAAAAACAACTCCACCTGTCTGCGCAATTGCCTTGATTTGTTCGTCTTTCAAATTTCTGTAATGCGGACAGAGATTATAAACGCTTGAATGAGATGCTATAACTGGTTTTTTTGTCGTTTTTATAACTTCCCAAAAAGCTTGTTCCCCGAGATGAGAAACATCAACTATCATCCCAAGTTCGTTCATCTTCTCAATAACTTTTTTCCCAAATTCACTTAAACCTATTATCTTCAATTTGCTCGGATTCGTTGTCTCATCATATCCAGAGCTTGCCCAATCGGTGCTATTGTTCCATGTTAGCCCAAGATATCTTACACCACGGTTGTAAAGCTGTTCAAGTTTTTCAATGCTGTTTTCAATCGCATGTCCGCCCTCAACGCCTATTACAGCACAAATTTTACCCTGACTTAGTGCCTTTTCAAGCTCTGCTGAATTTACGACAATAGCAATTTTATCGCTATTTCTTTTAACAATTGAATATAATGTGTCAATCATATCATTTGCCCTTTTAAAAGCATTCTTTTCAAACGCAACTGGGTCAACCCAAACAGCAAAAACTTGTACATCAACACCACCTTTTTTCAATCTGACAAGATCACTATGCCCATTTCTCGTTTCAACTGTTATATCCTCCCCATTCATCGCCCTCAAAAGAACATCGTTATGAGTATCTGCAACTATTGCATCATAATGAAGTTTTAAATAATCAACTTTTTTATTATCCTGGTTCTCCTTCTGCGCACAGGCAAATGAAAACACAATTAACAAACTTAATAAAAACCTTCTCATTTTCTTTTCAGATTTTTGTTTAGATTATCCCTTTGAAGTCAAAATTTTCAAGATAATAGACGACCCTTTCAAGAAACCTACCTCCAAGTGCTCCATCAATGATTCTATGGTCAAACGAAAGCGTTAAAAATGCCATTGAGCGAATTGCGATATAATCAACCCCATCTTTTGTTATAACTACAGGACGCTTTTTAACAGCACCAACACCAAGAATCGCAACCTGTGGTTGATTTATGATTGGAGTTCCAATGATATTTCCAAAAACCCCATAATTTGTGATGCTAAATGTTCCACCTTGGATGTCATCAGGTGTTAACTTTTTATTTCTCGCCTTCATGACGATCTCATTGACAGATCTTGCGAGTCCAATAAAGTTTTTTTCATCAGCATTTTTAACTACTGGAACTATTAAACCATAATCCGTTGCAACCGCAATTCCAATGTTTATATATTTCTTTACAATTATCTTATCACCCTCAACACTGCTATTTATAAGCGGAAACTCCTTTAAAGCTTTAACGACTGCATCAACGATAAATGGTGTAAGAGTGAGTTTAAATCCTTCCCTTTTTTGAAATTCATCTGCATACCTATCAATAAAGTTCATGATCTCCGTCATATCACATTCAGAAATCGCAGAAACATGTGGAGATGTTTTCACACTTCTTAGCATATGTTCAGCCATTGCTTTAACAACATGGCTCATCTCAATTATCTCAACTTTTCCCTCTGGGTAAAATTCTGGCTTTGCCACTGGCGGTTTTATCTCTTCCACCTCCTCAACGACCGCTGGTCTAACTTCAACTTTTTTCCTTTTTGCTTCAATGTAATTTAATAAGTCATTTTTTGTTAACCTTCCACCATAACCTGTGCCGGGTATCTTCTCAAGCTCCTCAAGTGAGATTCCCTCACGCCTTGCAATCTCTCTGACGACAGGCGAATAAAATCTTTTCGTTTTAACTGGAATTTCTTCAGAAATAAAACTTGGGAATTCCTCACCTCTTTTGATTTCCCTTCCCCCCTCTACTTTAATTTCTTCCTTTTTTTCTCCTGTTTTTACTTCAACTTCAGATACCTCCGTTTCTATATATGCAATCACAGTGCCGACGGGGATTGTTTCATTTTCTTTATATAAAATTTCGGTTAAAATTCCATCCGCAGGCGAAGGTATTTCGGTATCAACCTTGTCAGTGCTTATCTCAAGCAAAATTTCATCTCTTTTAACCCTATCTCCTGGTTTTTTATGCCATTTGAGTATTGTTCCCTCTTGTAAGCTTTCCCCCATCTTTGGCATTATGACTTCCACCTTCATTTTATCTCCGAAATTTTGTTTTCATTTGAAAAAAGCAAGCAAAATCCCAATTAAAGCTCCTATTTGTCCAATCCAAAAAATAAACATCCATCGTATAAGCCGTGCATGATAACTCGCCATTTCAACTCGCAACTTTGATACCTCATCAGTTATCTTCTGCTCCAGCCTGGCTACCTCCTCTGTTATCCTCTTATCTAACTTCGCCTCTGTCTCGGCTATCTTCTGCTCCAGCCTGGTCACCTCCTCTGTTATCCTCTTATCTAATTTCATCTCTGTCTCGGCTATCTTCTGCTCCAACCTGGTCACCTCCTCTGTTATCCTCTTATCTAATTTTGCCTCTGTCTCAGCTATCTTTTGTTCTAATCTTGTT
>Ga0209289_100131_pt1 | contig 45196 bp, 45 predicted proteins | sample GXS110809BmetaG_FD_184121 | JGI IMG/M metagenome (GOLD analysis project Ga0209289, IMG submission 184121) | Hot spring microbial communities from Gongxiaoshe hot spring, China to study Microbial Dark Matter (Phase II) - GXS 110809B (SPAdes)... ... | reverse complement strand
CCTTCAACGCGTATGACGGCTCCGATGCGTGGCTCCGCCAGCGTTTACCGTGCAGTCGACGACCTGTCTACATGGGGGGTTTAAACGTTTGAAATAAGGTTTTTTAGCTGCGCGTCAACGGATGGGGCAGGTTCGCCGACACGTTAAGAGCGTTACGGTTGAGGGAGAAGTGGCATAAACAATGGAGGTAAGCTTCCTAGGGGGTGCGTTAGAGGTAGGCAGGTCGGCCATCCTAGTCTCCTACAAGAACACGCGCGTCCTTCTCGACTATGGGGTGATGTTAAACGACCATCCGGAGTTTCCGCTGCCTGTGGAGACGCGCAAGCTTGACGCGGTAATCCTGACGCATTCCCATCTCGACCATTCTGGAGCTATCCCGATGCTGTACATCAGCTATGCGCCGAAGATGTACGCCACGTCGATGACCAAACAGACAGCCGCCCTCCTTATTCAAGATTTCATAAAGCTCTCGGGATACCATCTTGTCTTCGAGAGGAGGGAGATGGAAAAGATGCTTTCGAACACACGGACCGTTTTTTACAGAGAGCCGTTCAAGGTCGGCGACGTTGAGATAGAGCTGCTCGACGCCGGACACGTACCCGGCAGCGCTCAGGTTATCGTGAACGGCGATAAAACGCTGGTCTACACCGGTGACTTTACCACGGTTAAAACGAGGATGCTTGACGGAGCCGAGACTGTTGTGGGAGACGTGGACGCTGTGGTAATAGAGTCTACCTACGCCCATGAGGACCATAGGACGAGGCAGGAGCTTGAGAACGAGTTCGTCAAGTCGTGCAGGGAGGTTGTTGAGGGCGGAGGCGTTGTCCTAGTTCCCGCCTTCTCCGTTGGAAGAGCTCAGGAGATTCTCTGCATCCTGACGGCACACGGGTTTAAGCATCCTGTATGGCTTGACGGCATGGCTAAAAAGACTATGGAGCTGTATCTTTCAGACAAAAGGTTTGTGGACGGCGTCGACATACTGGAGAAAGCAAACAAGAAGACAAGGTTTGTGCACGGCAGACGTGGCCGTGAGACCGCGTTGTCAGAGCCGGGGGTGATAGTTGCTCCGGCAGGTATGCTCAAGGGGGGACCAGCCATGTACTACGCCCCCTACATCGCAGAAGACGAGAAATCAGCAATATTCCTGTCAAGCTTCCAGATACCGGGAACTCCCGGCGAAATCCTTCTCAACAAAGGCGTTTTGGTGGTCGACGGCTCCGAAAAACCTGCCAACTGTAAAGTTAAACAGTTCAAGTTTTCAAGCCACGCCGGCAGAAGCCAGCTCCACGAATACCTGAAGAAAATCGAGACAAACGCAAAAATCTTCACAATACACGGCGAGCCGCAGCAATGTGGTCTACTCTCTAGCTGGGCCTCTTCACAGCTGGGAGCCTGGGCTGTGAGTCCCGAGAGAGGTCAAACGTTCAAGGTCTGAGGCCATGCGCTCGTTTAACCTGATTAAAAGCTTAATTGGCTGGCTGGCCGTGTAAAGGGTTGTGAATCATCTTCTCTATCTAGCTTCAAGCATCGTTTTCCACGTTTCGATGCTTTTGCTAACTTTTGGCATGGTTCGCCTGCTAACCAAGTTTAAGCAGGCAGGCCTAAACGTTGTTCGCTGGCCGCTAGCCTACGTTGTATCCGGCTTGATATTTCGTTTGGGTATGGAATCCGCATATTCGCTAAATTTTTTGACGGTGGAGTTGAAAGAGTTTGCGGAAGTTTCGGCGTTTCTTTTGACGATGTTGTGCTTACTCGTATTGTATTCGCTGATGACTCTCTTAAGGTCTGTTGGACGAGTCTACACGCCTTTGCTAAAATGGTTTCCCGCTATATTGATCTCCATTCCAGCCGTGACAACTCTCGCTTTCAGCGGTCAAAAAAGTACTATTGAGCTATTTGAAACAGGCCTGTACGTCTTCTCTTACCACATCATCTTGGCTTATATGTATGGTGTCCTCGGACGGGTTGCTGTAAAAATGGGTGAGGGCCGTGTCTTGTTTGCGTATGGCGCGTCAGTGGTTACCGGAGCCCTGGCTGTCGTCAATCTTTTATCCATCATGGGATTTTTAACAGGTACGGTACAGGCCGAGGTGTATATCAGCCAGCTGGCTAATTCCTATTTCGCTCTGTCGGCACTCACTATAGCAATGCTACTAACCTTCTTGCTCAAAAGAAAAATATCTCACCCCACTACCGTTGGCCAGAAAATTCAAACGGGCGTCACCATAGTTGACGAGATGGCTTGAGGCTGGTCTTCCCTATCCGTCGGCGATAGCTTTTTTCGGCCCTGCAGGCAGTGGGCGCACAACCATCGTGACCAAGATATCTTTGACCCGTATGCTCATGGGTGAAGGTGTTGTTTTTTTATCCGTAGACATGCCTAGCGCCAAACAGGCGGAAATTTTCGTCAAGCTCGGCGCAGACGTCCAATCTTTGAGGGATAACCGGCAACTGCTGATAATCGATACCAGCGGCAGAGAAGAGAGCCTCAAGCTTAACCCACAGGAAATAAGCATAGCCTTCACAAACCTTCTGAACAAGGTTGAAGGTGTGAGGAAATGGGTCGTCATAGATTCTTTCACAACATTGGTCGAGGAATTCGGGCAAGACACGGCCATGAAACTGCTAAGAACTCTCTGCCAGAAGGCACGCAGCTTGAACGCCGGTTTTATCTTCACCTTCAACCCTACGCATTCTCCGCCAGCACAACAGCCCTCGTTGAAGACTGCGTAGACGGCGTCATCGAGCTGGTGATGGAAGAGACCAGAGCAGGCATATCGCGGAAAATAAGGGTAAAATGGATGACGGGCTTACGGGATATTGGGATTTTGGAGAAACTTGGAGGAAATCGTTTAAATAATTGGTTCACAGCATCACTACCGTGCGGCGGTCGTCTAGCCTGGTAGGACACCAGCCTGCCATGCTGACGGTTGCAGAGCGCTGGGAGTCGCGGGTTCAAATCCCGCCCGCCGCACACTTAACATGCATGGCGAGGGGTAAGGGAAGCTGATGAGATGGTTGGTCTTGGTCGTGCTTCTTTCTCTTCCGATGTTGGCAGCTCTACCTCCACCGAGGTTGTTAAACATACCGTTTCAAGGAACGGTTGCAAGAGTTGACTCCGACGGTGGAAACCTGCTGGCAATAGCCTTCGCTGACAGAAACCTTCTAGGCCTTTACTTTGCCGACGCAGGCTCCTACGTGGAGATACCCGTCGACTCGCCAGTGGTCAAAACGGTTTTCCCAAAGGGGAAAGCAGTTGCGTTGCTGTCTCCGGGTGACAGGCTTGCTGTGATAGATGTCGCCTCCAAGAAAGCCACTTACGTGAGCCTTGAGACTACTGCGACAACCATAGCCGCGGACTTGGAAAACGTCTACGTGGCTTACGCACGCGCCGGCAAAATCGACAAGCTGTCTGCCGACGGCCTGCAGCCGGTTGAAACAATAAGCTCCACAATAGCTTCTGGACCCGACTATGTCTCCGTCCACGGAGGTGTTGTCTGGACGGTTTCGCCAACACTCAACACAGTATCATTCCATGGGAAAGATTCGGGAAACATCGTGGTTGATGGAGCGGTCAACAAGATTCTAGCGGTTAAGGATGGTGCATGGCTGGTGTTAACCGACGACACCGTGGTCAAGGTTTCAGGAACTTCGATAGTTTATAAGACGACTCTGCCGCGGGCAACTTTTGTCACGTCTGTTACGGCGCTGGATGACAAGCTGGTTTACTCCAGCGTCTCGCGAAGGGTCGTGGGAGTTGTCGACCAAACAGGATACCGTGAGGTCAGCATGCCGTCGTTTTCTCCAAGCTCCGTCGCTGCAGGCTCAGACAGGCGAATATGGTTCCTCGACACAGCCTCAAACAGCGTCGGCTACACCTTCGATTCAGATTCGCCGAAAATCCTCGACTGGTCGATAAAAAGGCTTGAGGACGGGTCGGCTGAAGTCAGGGCTAGAGTCTCAGACCCAGAGGGAGACCTGGCGTCAGTCTTACTCGTAGCTCTCGAGTACGGGGGAGTTTTCCCACTAGGTCCTGTTTCAACACCGATGAACTCTGTCCAAGGAGTTTACGTGGGAACTTACCGTCCGAGCGGAGGGGTCACGCGAGCAGAGCTGTACGTTAACGCCACCGACGCAGCCGGAAACCAGGCCTCTCAGAAGATAGGCGAGGTCGATTACAGAGCTTCAAACACGTCTCCCGTCATCACCACGCAGACGGGCCCGGCTCCGCAGATTGGCGGCGGCGCCTTAACTTCGCTAGCCGCTGAGCTTCTTCTCCTTGTCCCACTAATGCTTGTAGCAACTTTCCTCGTAGTGAACCGGCGAAGAAAAAGAAAACCTAGGAAGAAGAAGTAGGTCTTCGGGCGAGTCAATGTCCACTGCTGTCGCGAGCGTTACAAGGACCTTTACGGGATAACTTTTTTGTAGCTGGTTGAGATGCCGGATGAAACTGTGTTTGCCGAACATGGGCTTGAAAAAACTCGCCGTACCCAGATACAGAACGTTTGTTCCACTCAATTTCAGGTCTGGACAGATGACGCATCCATGTCGGCGGCCCAGCCTGCTAACCGTTTCCAACGATTGCCGGTTGAGAAGAGGCAGGTCAGGTAAAACTATCGTCAACGGAACGGTGGAAAAACGCTTCAAAACACTTGTCAAAGCCTTGTTCAGGTCGTTAAATCTGTCTTGTAAAACCCGCCAGCCCATCCTCAGCGATGTTTCAGCGACCGTTTTGTCGGATGTCAGACAAAAAACCTGGAATCCCGCCGTCTGGCAAACGCAGCCTGCATGAAGGAACAGTCTCAGCACAAGCTTCTTTCTTCCTTCGCCCGACATGACAGTGGAGAGCCTTGATTTAGCCCTCTTGAGGTTTTTCACCGGTAAGATGGCTACAGGCCTCAACCATCCATACCCAAGACATGGAGGCAGAACTTCGCCAGCCTCACCTTATCCTCAAGGCTCCCCATAACCGTGTTGAAGGAGATAGCCTTGACGCCTAAAGCTGCGATATCGTCCAAAAGCTCAGCGTCTTGTTCATCCACCACCAAAACGTCGAGAAAATCTTTGTACATCTCGGCAACGCCGAGAGAAGACGGTTCCACGCCGACAGCTTTCATCATCTCCGCGGCAGGTCCTCTGATCGTCTTGCCGCCAACTATGGGTGACACAGCCAACACCGTTCCCGAGAAAACACGTAGCTTGTCTCTGAAGCCTTGCAGCGAGAGTATCGGGCTGATGCTGACAACCGGGTTGCTGGGACACAGCACGACCGCTTTTGAGTTTTCGAGAGCTTCTAACACCTGTGCCGTCGGACGAGCGTTCTCCGCGCCTTCAAACCTGACGCCCAAAACCTTCAAACCATAACTGTGTTTGACGAAGTATGTTTGAAAACTCATCGTTCCACTCTCGGTTTCCACCAGCGTCCGTACGGGGTCGTCAGTCATCGGCAGCACTCTCCAGCCAGCGTTCAGCCTTGAAGCGATTTCCTCAGTCACCTCTGTGAGAGTAGCACCTTCCCGCAACCTCATCGTCCTGTAAACATGTATGGCCAAGTCTTTATCTCCCAGCTTAAACCATGTTTCGCAGCCGAGACGGCTCAACATCTGTAAAGCGTTGAACGTGTCGCCTGCCACCCCCCAGCCCTTGTCATAGTCAGCTATGCCGGCGAGGCTGTAGACCACGGTGTCCACATCAGGCGAGACATGCAGGCCGAAAAACTCCTCGTCGTCCGCCGTGTTGACCACCGCAACTCCTGCGGCTGGCTTCATCGCATGCTTGAGACCGACGAGCAGCTTCGAACCTCCCACACCGCCGGCAAGACACGTTAGCGTAACCGTTCACCCCATCTGTTTAAAAAAACAAACTCTTCCAAGGGCTTTCTTGCTCCAGCAGTCTCACCGCCCTTGATCCCGACCTCAACCATCGCCTGAGGCTCGACGTCTTCAGGCAGTCCCAGAACCTTTCTCACGGCATTTTGGGCGAAAAGTGGGGAACAACGCCAGCACGCACCGTAGCCTAAAGCATGAAAAGCCAACAGCATGTTTTGCACGGCCGCAGCAACGCTCTGAACACCCATAATGTATTCGAGACGGCTTCTTCTGCTGTCCCAATACTTGTCCATATCCCGCATGCATAGACATACGACGATAAGGAATGCGGCGCGGCGGCTTCTACTGTTAGAAGTCTCCACAATCGTCTCAGCCTTTGCAAACTCTATACCATCTGACATAAGGTCAGCCATCCACTCCCTACCCATCTCTTCAAGAAGCCTCTTCTTCGTCTCCGGCTCGCTGACGATGACAAACCTCCAAGGCTGGGCGTTGTGGGCGTTCGCGGCCCAGACACCAGCCTCAACAGCCTTAAGCACCGCGTCAAACGGAACCTCACCAACACCAAGCATCTTCGAACTCCGCCTACTCTTCAAAAACGCCAGCATGGTTTCCGACGACATCCCGCCCAACGAGTGCGATGGCTATATTAATCCTCGACGTTAGAATGTCGGACAGCGATGGTTGAGCTCTGGTTCAAGTATGGCAGGACAGAGATATTCACAGATGTCGAGGATTCGCTGGAAATCCTAAGCTCTCCTCAAACATGGTCTGCGACGGAACAGCTCAAACAGCAGGTCTCAAGCCGAGTCTCCGAGCGAGCCAAGACCCTTGTCATAGACTATCTCCACTCTGTTGAGGGGTTTGAGCAGGTAATCACCTCCACAGTTGAGGCATTACAGGAAGGTGTGGACACCGGCGAACTGGACGTCATGGTTACCTGCTGGCGCTACAACGAACCGCAGGTTGAGAAATCTCTCTTCAACCATGTAAAGAGTCTGTTAAAAGACCTTGGTCTAGCAAAAGTCGAGCATATCCAGAAGCTGACTGACGTCGACCTCGCCGAGGGATTGGCGATAACGCCGTCGGTTTACTGGGATTGTGAGCCCGCCGGCATCCCCTATTTCTTGAGAGACAGCACGCTCGGGCTTGTTGTCTCACCTGTCGTGGGATGCGGTGGAGTTGTTTCAGACGTGCTGGTTGGAGAGGTTGAAGAGGTTTATGCCAAGTCTTCCGAGATGGTGGAAAGGCTGTCCCGCTACACGTCGTCTAAAGCCGCCGAAATCCTTTTGATAGGAGGGCCAGGCTATCCTGTTGACAGCAGGCTCTCCTCATGCATCGACATCGCTTCGGCGGTGGCGAACGTTGAGCCTGGAAAAGTTGTCGTTCTCATTATTGAGTGCTCGGAAGGGCTTGGGGGAGACGAGTTCGTCGCCCTGCTGGCCGGCGGCAGCCCTCAAAACGACACGATGAAGGTTGCCGAAAAGCGTTTGGCCACTTGGAGGAAAATTGCTGACAAGCATAAGCTATGCCTCGTCACAGCGCTGCCTTCCACAGTAGTGACAAAGCTTCTCAACGCCCGTCAGATGGACACTCTCGACCAAGCCCTGACCTATGGCTGGCGTGTGAAGTCAAAGGAAGCGACTGTTTTGGCTGTTCCAAACAGCGTCGGCACATGCTTGACTGGTTTTTAGAAGATGCGGTTTAACGGAACATAGCTGAGTATGAGCATCGCAATCAAGCCGACGATGGATACCTTCCTCCAGCGTGACAGGGGTGAAACCTCGTCGAGCGGAGCCACGTCCACACTCCTCCCCATCATCAGTATCAGCAACAGAGCCATGAAGTAGTATCCTGTGAAGACCAAGACCGCAAGCGCGGCATACGAAGCTATTGTGTGCTGCCGTTTTGTTAGAAAGCTCCTGAATATCCGGCCCCCGTCCAGCTGCCATATCGGCATAAGGTTTAACGCGGTCACCACCATCCCCAGCCAGGCCGCGAACCCGACGCTCATGAAAAAAGGAACTTGGTCAGCCCTGCCGTACAAGAGCCTGATAAACGAGAAGATCACGGGAACCTCCACAACCGTGCCCTCTCGCGCAGCTGTTTCAAGGATAACTCTGTATTGGTCGGCTGGAATCCAGACAGCGGTCTCGAAAGCTACGAAGGTAACGACTACGGCGGTTATGAATCCGGCGATGGGGCCGCTTACCCCTATATCGAACATGTCATCCCTGTTTGCGAGAGGCTCTTTCTGAAAGATGACCGCGCCCAACGTGGGAATGATTCCGGGAAACCCGGGTATGAAGTATGGATTGCTCGCGGTCACACCATCAACCCGAGCCGATAGCTTGTGCCCCATCTCGTGTATGAAGATGATGGCTAGAAGGGCTGCTGAGAAGTAGAGACCGTTTAAAAAAACGTCGTCGAGCCCGTAGCCTGGTGTTACAATAGAATAGAGACGGTTGGATGACCTTAGGAAACCATCAAACGACACCGTCACAACGGTGACCAGCCCAAGAATCAGAGGAACTTTTATGTCGTTCTTCGAAGGTTTCAGGTATGGGAAAACCCGGAGCTTCACCACCCCGTTCTCCTTCCGCGCAGTCGCTATGTATCCGAGGTTCTTCAGCTGTCTCAAACATCTCTTGAACCTTTCCTTGATGACGGCCTCGCCTACTTCGAATGTCAGTATGCCTGCTTCATAGTAGACGTTTGTGACGGTGAAGTTGTTTCCGACAACCGTCTTCACCGCATCGACATCCGCGGCCATCCTCTCTGATAACTCCATGAAACTGTAAAAACGACGTATGCCCACTCTAAAAGGATTACTCACGATAAACCCATCCACAACCGTTTCAGCCTTGCAATACGCCGGCCTATGCCCCGAATGCTATAAAAGGCAGCCGCTTGTCGTAAAACTCATCGCGATGCGTCATATCAAACCGTCACCTCTTTTAGCCCGTAGAATATCCAGATTCGCTCTGATGACTGCCCCAACCGGGTGACTTCCAAGAGTAATGTCGCAAAACAGCGATATAGCCAGCTGGCTTCCCAACCTATTCCTAGGTGGTGTGAAGTTAAACCCTGCCAAGAATGCTTGTCAACGTCGTGTAGTCATGCTTCATCAAAAGATGTGCTGAGTTTGAGCTTGGAATACTCTGCTTTACTCGTTGGTTTCCTAAAAATGTACAAGTGTTCGTGGACGACCTTGTGAAAACCATAGGTCTCGAAACGTTGAGCGCGCCACAGTTCTCTAGTTGTTTTCATTTTGTGCTGCAACTTGATTATGTCTTCAGCAAGTATGAAGCCTGCTTTTAGAAACACCATCATCACCCTTGCCGATATTGGAACATAATGCTTATGCCTGCGAGTATCCCCGATAAGGATGGCACAATACCTTCCAGGTTTCAGAACTCTAAATGATTCTGATGCAATCTCTCGCATTTTCTCCAAGTAGGCATCCAGTGTGCGCATGTTAGATAAATCTGCGGCATGCCTTTCTTCACTATATGGAATTATGTTCCAATAAGGAGGATGAGTGGCGATTAAGTCGATGCTGTTGTCATTTATGGCATCTAGGTGCGCAGCATCACCATGATAAACTTTGATTTCTACCGGTGTCTGATTGTCGAGGGGTGTGTAATCAAAGTTTAGTCGGTCCATGGCTAGTATGCAAGCCTCGTAATTTATGTCCACGCCTATGGCGTTTCTGCCTAAGAGCTTAGCCTCCACGAGAGTCGTACCTGAACCAACCATTTGGTCGAGAACCACCTCACGAAGCTTTGAATACTTGAGAATTAGGTTTCTGGGAACGTAGGGACTCCAATTCCCTCTGTAGTCACCTGCGTGGGTGGCCCAGTCGCCTCTGTTCGGGAAGCTCCATACTGTGGTCGTTTCTGGTTCGTAGGATCTTGGCGGCCCATACATAGATATGCGGTGGGATTTTCCTACCTCTATATTCACACCCTCTATCGTGACAAATTTTTTCTTCTCGACATATTGCCTATATTCCTCCCAAGTTATGAGACGCATCTTAAGCTTGGGAACAGTATCTGAAGCCGTAGGCGTAGGGTTTGACGACTGGTCGAGGTTGTCGGTTTTTCCGACGTATCTCACCAACCTTGCGCGTTTGAGCATACTGAGTTGAGCATTTATTGTTCCAGAGCTGTATCCGGTTATCTGGGCCAACCTCTCCTTCGCTACAGTACCATTCTCCTTGATGACGGTCAGTATTTTTGAAGCTGTCTGTCCCCACCGTGGTATAATGCTGAGCTCGTCGGCTCGTGGTTCACGTACGAAAGGTATCTCCAACACGCCACCATTTGTTTTCCCGATACGTGATAAATTTTTAAGTGCTGTAAGTGGAGTTTACATGTTTTAGCCGACGGTCAGACAAACAATCCGTCCACAGAGCTTGTTCAGCCATGTGGGGCCGCCCGGATTTGAACCGGGGACCTCGCGGGCCCAAGCCGCGCATCTTAGACCATGCTGGACCACGGCCCCCATCAACGAGTGAAAACCCATTCTATAAATCTAATGGCTTACTCGAGACGTGGAGCGATAAGAAACTCTATTCTGCCCGCCGTTATCGGGAACGAGAGCTTGATGGGTTTGTTTGTTGAAAGCTCTAACCCCGTTTCGTTGGACAGCGATTTGCTGGAAGACATTATCTTTTCTAGGTATGTGAGGCTAAAGCTTGCGGAAACCTCTTTGCTGGCTGAGATCTCGTATACGAGGCTTCCGTCTTTCTCAAGCTTGGTCTGATGGCTTCCGACGTCGCTTTTGCTCGAGATGATGAGGGATGTTGGGGTTATGGTTATGCGCGTGTAGTCGCTCACAAGAGCTGCGTCGCTGACAGCCTCGTAGAAGGCCGATGTCTCAACCCTGCATTTTGCCTCGAAGCTGAGTTTCGGAACCGGTGAAGCTCCGCCAGCCGATTCTAAGGTGCTGAGCGTGAAGGTTCTAAGCTTACGGGCCGCTGTGTTTTCAAACACAAGCTTGAGTTTTTTCGCGTTGTCGTCGTAGTCGAGGGTTAAAGATTCGTTGCCAGCCCTCTTTAAAAACTTCAGCAGCTCCGTAATGTTGACCCTTATCTCAACAGGTTTCTCGCATGCGTATTCTTCGGCAGCTTCCCGGCCTAAGACGAAGTTGACCAGGCTGACGTGTGCCGGGTCCATGGCTGTCAGCCTCAGAGATTCTTGGTCGGCCATGAAAGAACCCTCGTCGACGACGGCGGAAATCGCTCTGACAAGGCTTGCGAAATAGTCTGCCGACGGAAGCTTCAGACGAAAGCCGGAAGCTGTTTCACCCATGCCGCAGATAAACCATCACCCAGCAATATAATGTTTGAGCGTACTATCCTTGAAGCATCCCAGTATTTCCCTGATAATGTTTGCAGGTCCTTTGGCCATCTGAAGCATAAATGCAACGTATTCAAGACATGCCCTCGCCTGGCTTGAGCCGTGTGAAGAGGAAGGTCAAGTTTGAGATGGAGACGGTGGATGGGGACAAAATATCTATCGTCTTCGAGGGTTCTCTGAACCGTGAGAAGCTTTTCCAGCTGGCTGACTTTCTGGAGCTGGTTGGAGGACCCTCGGACGGTCAACCCGAGTTTAGAGGCAGCAAGCTGACGAAAGTTGTCGACCTGATAGAGAAGCATTTCCCCTTCTCATCCTTCACTTCGAGAGACGTGGCCGACGTCTACCAGTACGAGTATCGGGAGCCCATTCCATTAAGCACGGTCTCAACCTACTTGGCCCGGCTTTCCGACAGAGGCTATCTTGAGAGGTCTGGGGCTGGGAACCTAGCTCGGTACAGGGTTCTGCATCAGGAGAGCCGTGTAAACAGGGTTTCGGACGTTTAGATAGTGATGGGTATCTTTTCCCGTTTTTCGAGAGCCGCTTGAGCCGCCGCAAGTCTCGCGATAGGCACTCTGTATGGTGAAGCGCTTACGTAGTCGAGACCTGCTTCGTGGAAGAACCTTATGCTAGCCGGGTCTCCGCCATGCTCGCCGCATATGCCAACCTCAAGCCTTGGGTTCGTCCTCTTACCCTCAGCTGCCCCATGCCTAACAAGCCAGCCGACACCATGCACGTCTATTGTTTCGAACGGGTTGGCGGGAAGTATCTTCTGCTGGAGATAGTCTGCCATGAACTTCGCCTCGACATCGTCCCTGCTGAAGCCGAAAGTCGTCTGAGTCAGGTCGTTCGTCCCGAAAGAGAAAAACTCAGCGACCTCGGCTATGCGTGCTGCGGTTATGGCAGCCCTAGGAGTCTCAACCATCGTGCCCACCTTATAGTTGACCCTTTCCCCGAGTTCTTTGAAGGTCTTCTCAGCGGCCTCGTCTATCACATGCTTCAAGTGCATCAGCTCGTTTTTGTCGCTGACGAGTGGCAGCATTATCTGGATTTCGGCTGTTTCGCCGTGGCGGCGTTTGACATCTATGGCAGCAGTCAGGATAGCTTTGACCTGCATCTCGTAAATTTCGGGATGGGTTATTGCAAGCCTGCACCCGCGGTGTCCCAGCATGGGGTTGTGTTCATGGAGCTGCTGAACCTTTCTCAGCAAAGCTTGTTTCTCAGCGAGCTCAGACTCTTTCCCCGGCTTGTTGACGAGCTCGAGCATCTCGCTGAAAATCTGGTCGGCTGGTGGCAGGAACTCGTGGAGAGGTAGGTCGAGCAGCCTGACGGTCACAGGAAGCCCCCTCATAACCGTGAAGATCTCCTTGAAATCGCCGACTTGGAAGGGAAGTAGCTTCTCTAAGGCTTTCCTCCTTCCCTCATCGTCTGAGGCCATGATCATCTCCCTTACTATGGGAAGCCTGTTGGGTGCGTTGAACATACGCTCTGTTCTGCAAAGCCCAATCCCCTCGGCTCCGAACTCTCTCGCCTTGGCAGCAGCCTCAGGCGTGTCGGCGTTAGCCCTCACGCCGAGCCTTCTGTACCTGTCCGCTATGCTAAGAAGTGTTTTCAGCTCCTGGGTTAACTCAGGCTCCACCATGGGTACTTCGCCGAGAAAAACCAGCCCTGAGCCGCCGTCAATCGTTATGAGGTCGCCGTGTTTCACAACGGTTCCGTCAGCGGTCTTGAAATAGCCCTCGTCCATGTATATGCGGATGCTCTCACACCCTACTACAGCAGGCTTACCCATCCCACGCGCAACAACGGCTGCGTGAGACGTCATACCTCCTCGCGAGGTCAAAACACCTTGGGCGGCGATTATGCCTTTAATGTCCTCAGGCGTTGTTTCAGGCCTCACAAGTATGACCTTCTCGCCCTTAGAACCTCTTGCAGCAGCCTCGTCGGTGTCGAAGACAACTATGCCCGTAGCAGCTCCCGGTGAGGCGTTGAGGCCTTTAGCTATGGGTGTTGCTTTGATGTCTGGATGAAGGCGTCTGTGGAGAAGCTGGTTAAGCTCCAGCGGGTCTATCCGGGCTATCGCCTCTTCAGGCGAAATCAGGCCCTCGTTGACCATGTCAACAGCTATCTTGACGGCGGCCTGCGCCGTTCTCTTACCGTTGCGTGTTTGTAGCATGTAGAGCTTTCCGTTCTCGACTGTGAATTCAAAGTCCTGCATGTCTTTGAAATGTTGCTCCAGCTTCGCCGCAATCTCATCTAACTGCTTGATAAGGTGTGGGGGCATTTTTTCAATGGGAAGCGGGGTTCTTATCCCCGCTACTACATCCTCTCCCTGGGCTTTTGGAAGATACTCGCCGTAGAGCTTTTTCTCACCCGTTGAGGGGTTGCGGGTGAAGCCCACGCCTGAACCTGAGTCCTCGCCGAGGTTGCCGAAAACCATGGCTTGAATGTTGACGGCAGTCCCTAAATCATCAGGTATTTTGTAGTACTTTCTGTACTCGACCGCGCGCGGGTTATTCCATGATTTGAAGACAGCTTCCACAGCCATCTGAAGCTGTTTCCAAGGGTCTTGGGGAAAATCCATCCCAGTGTGTTCTCTGACAACTTTTTTGAACTGCTCCACCAGCTTCTTCAGCTCAGAGGCAGGGATCTCCACGTCGGATTTGACGCCTAAACGATGCTTCGTTTCATCCAACAGTTTCTCGAAAACATCCCCCTTAACCCCCATGGCTATGCGGCCAAACATTTGGACCAGACGGCGGTATGCGTCGTAAACAAACCTCTCATCGCCGGTCAGTTTCACAAGACCCTCAGCAACTCTATCGTTCAAACCCAAGTTTAGAATGGTGTCCATCATTCCAGGCATCGAATACGGTGCGCCCGACCTAACCGATAGAAGCAGAGGTTTTGAGGGGTCGCCCATCCTTTTACCTGTCTTAGCCTCCAGCAGGGATAGCTTTTCCCTCAGCTCTTCAAACAACCTTTCAGGCACTCTGCCACCGTTTCTGTAGTATTCTTTACAAGCGGAAGTTAATATGATGAGGCCCGGGGGGACTGGTAAGCCCATGGCAGTCATCTGGACAAGCCCATATCCTTTCCCGCCCAGCTCAAACCTGCTAAGCCCCACAAAATCTTCAAAAAGGCCGATGAACCCCATATTCGGAAAACGTTTTCCAAGCTTCAATATAAGCTGCACTGTCGCGCTACCTGCTCCATAATGTTTAGAATGTCTGTAAGTTCTTTACCGCGACGCGGCTGCGGGTAGATGAGAGGCGTGACACCTACTCGCCGATATTCTTCAAGTTTTTGTGAGATGGGTGTGTCGCATAGTATGGCCACGCCTTCAACCAGCTCGTTAGGAATGCTTTCCGCCGCAGCGTCCCGCCCACCGTTTTCAAAAGACCTCAAAACCCTCTCTACCACATGTCCATGCCCAGCCTCAGCTAAGATCCGCTGGTATGTCGGTGCAAGGACGTAGAAGGCTATGGATTTTTTCAAGGCCGTCACCGAGTCTTGGGAGCTTGAGGCTGCGGCTAACACGAAGGAGTATCGCTTTACAGCTTGAGATGTTCTTCCAGCTCTTCGAAGGCCTTCGTCAAGCCATCTAGACACATAGCCAGCCGCGTTGGGGTCGAATAGGTTGAGTATAACGCCGTCAGCCATCATGCCGGCTAGCGTCAGCATTCGGGGGTTGAGCGCCGCCAAGAAAACTGGCGGCGGCTGTTGAACTTTGACCCAAAGCCTCACGTCGTCGACCTTATAGAACAACCCTTTTAAAGCGACTCTATCGCCCGAGAGGAAAGACCTGACCAGCTTGATGTATTCTTCCATCCTCTCCGTAGGCTTCGCAGGGTCTAAACCATGTCCCCGCCGGGTTATCTCTGGCCCCCCGCTCCCCAGCCCTAGGATAAAACGGTTGTCCGAAAGCTCTTGCAGGGTTGCGGCCATCATGGCTGTGGCCATCGGTGTCCGCGAGTAAATGCTTACAATAGCCGTTCCAAGCTTGATTCTTTCCGTTGAGTATGCTGCCAGCGCGATCATGGGGGGCGACGACCTGCTCATCTCCTCTGTGACCCAGAAGCTTTCAAACCCCAGCGACTCAGCTTTCTGCGCAACTATAGAGGCTTGACGGGCGGTCACGTCGACGCTTCTTACACACAAGCCTATCCCATCAACCACGTGAGACCACCAACCATTCTTTGATGGCTACCACATTCCAAACGATAAATAAGTGATTAAAAGAGTGTTGTGACATAGGTTTGAGGCGTAGGGCTTTTTTCACAGCCGCAGCTTCAACTGTTGCCGCTGCTGGAGCGATTAGCCTTGCCTTCAACGACGTGGGAAGGCTGGAGATTAGCTATCTTACAGCAGGTCTCGGATGCAAGGTGGTTTTTCTCCCAGACCTTCATCTACACGGCGACGGCGTCTATGAGAGAAGGCTTCTCGACACAGTAAACGAGCTGGAACCCGACGTAGCCATGCTCGGAGGCGATTTGGTGGACAGGTTAACACATGATATCGGCTTCGTCGAAAGGTTCATTTCAGCCATAAACGCTTCTGAGAAGTTTTACGTCCTTGGCAATCATGAATACTGGAGCGGATACGCGAACACAGTTAGAAACCTGCTGGACAAACACGGCTACAGGGAGTTGAGGGGGGCGGTTGAAAGCAGGTACGTAGGAAGTTTGTATGGTTTAGACTGGCGTGATGACAGGGTTTATCCCTTTGTCGAGAGCTATGGCTTGGTCGTAGTCCACGACCCCAACGCCGCAGACTACATTAAGGGAGACTGCATCATTCTCGCCGGACATACGCATGGAGGGCTGGTCATAAACAACCAAACTCTTTTAAGCAACTCAAAGTATGTCCGCGGCCTTTACAGGCTAGGAAACGGCACCGTCCTTTACGTCTCGCGGGGTCTCGGGCAAATGATACCTATAAGGCTGCTCTCGCCCCCTGAACTTCTTGTCCTTGTTTAAAACTCTTAATAACAGGCGATGAACCCTGTCAACGGATGCAGCAGGCGGAAAAGGCCAGTAGACCGGGAGCTCTTTTCAGAAACGTCAGGATTGAGGATTTGATTCAAGTCATGAACATAAACAGGATATGCTTGCCTGAAAACTATACATACGGGTTCTTCGAGGACTTGGCCAGAGATTTCCCCAAGTCTTTTTGGGTGGCGGAGGTGGACAGTAAGATTGTTGGATACATTATGTGCCGTGTAGAAAGAATCTTCTCCAAGTTTGATTTCCTCAAAATCAGAAAGGCTGGACACATTGTGTCTATCGCTGTCCTACCTGAATACAGGAGAAGGGGTCTGGCGACAGAGCTGATCAAGCTGGCCCTTAACTCGCTGACCGTTGAGTATGGATGTGAAGAGGCATACCTTGAGGTGAGAGTTTCCAACCATGCTGCAATCTCTCTTTACAGGAAGATTGGGTTTACACCCCGCGAGGTTCAGAAAAGATATTACATGGACGGTGAGGACGCTCTGCTGATGGCTGTCAAGCTTCAGCCTCTTTCATGAAGGTGTTTGACGACCTTCTTCGCCTCCTCCAAGTCCTTATGGCTGTCTATGCTTATCCACTCCTCATTATCGTAGGGCACAGCCTTTATCGCATTCTTCTCAACCAGAAGCGGGAAAGTCACCCTCTCCAAATCGCCTGAGTCGGGGAGATATTTGAAGATCTCCGATGTGAATGCGTATACACCGGCGTTTATGTAGTTGGGAAGCTGTGGTTTCTCGGTGAATTTTCTGACGATGAGTGTTTTCTCATCGAACTCGACGATGCCGTAGGGGGATGGAAGCCTAGTCAACGCGATGCACGCAATACACTCGTCCAGAACTTCAATCATCTTAAGCGGGTTCAGGGTTGTGAGGACGTCTCCGTTGACAACTATGAAAGACTTGTCAGATTTGAGGATGTGCTCCCCGTTTTTCAGGGCGCCGCCCGTTCCGAGCGGCTCGTCTTCAACGGAGTAGCCTATCTTGACCCCAAGCTTGCTTCCGCTGCCCAGCACCTCTATTATTTTCTCCCTCAAATAGCCAGCGCATACAACGAACTCTCTTATGCCGAAGCTCTTCAGCCACTCAATCTGCCAGACTATGATGGGTTTCCCAGCGACGTCCAGCAAGGGTTTTGGAAGATTCTCTGTCAAAGGCCTGAGGCGTTTTCCAAAACCACCCGCCAGCAAAACAGCCTTCAAAAACTATCACCTAACTATTCTGACGCGTTCACCTTCCTTCAAATCCTCTATGATGACCCCCCGGTCGGCGAGCTCTGACCTGATTTTATCCCCAAGGTCGTACAGCCCACGTTTCCTCAACTCTCTCCTCACATCCAGTAAAAGCTTTAGCAACTGTGTAGGCTCCAACCCTTTCACCTGCTCCAGGCTATCCTGGAACAGGCCTAGGATGCCGAGCATCTTATACAATGACCCTTTAGCGTAGACCACGTCTTCCCTAGCTAAACCTTGTTTTTCAATACTTGAGTTGACGAACCTTACGAACTCGTGCAGGCTTGCTATGGCGTTTGATGTGTTGAAGTCGTTGGACATAAAACCTACAAAATCATCCATATAGATGTCAACCCTAGACTTGAACTCTGCCGAGCCCTTCCCAGTTTCAGCGGTCTCCTCAAGAATATGGAGGTCGTCTAAAAGGTTTTTGATTCTAGACGCGTTTTCAGAGGCTTGTTCCATGGCTTTTTCAGAGTAGTCCAGCGGAGTTCGGTAGTGGGCTGACAGGATGAAAAACCTTACGGCATCCCTAGAATAATTCTTCAACACGTCTCGTATTGTCAGGAAGTTGCCGAACGACTTGTGCATTCCCTTGCCGCCGACTGTGAGCTCTCCCGTGTGCAGCCAATATTTCACGAATGGTTTTTTACCGGTAATAGCCTCAGACTGGGCTATCTCGTTTTCATGATGGGGGAATATCAGGTCTTGACCGCCTCCGTGGATGTCTATCTGTTCGCCTAAATACTTCATGCTCATCACCGAGCATTCGATGTGCCATCCTGGAAAACCTCTCCCCCAAGGCGTCTTCCATGACAGCGGGTAGGCCTCCGGCGCTTCTTTCCAGAGGGCGAAGTCGGCATGGTTTCGTTTCCTAGGGTCAGGGTCTATCCTATGTTTAACCAGCTCCTCGGCCTTTATTCCAGAAAGCTTACCATAGTCCGTGACTTTGCTCACGTCGAAGTATATGCTGCCGTCAACTTTGTAGGCGTAGCCTTTGTCCAAAAGTTTCTCAACAGCTTCTATTATGTCAGGTATGTGCATGCTAGCCCTCGGCTGTATGTCAGGTCTTCTAACGCCTAGCGCGTTCATGTCGCTGAAAAACTCCATCATGTATTTGTCAGCAACTTCCATGGGGTGTTTTTTCAGCCTTACAGCACCCTGCATCATCTTGTCCTCCCCCGTCTCACGTAGATGGCCTACATCCGTAACATTCCTAGCATACTTGACTGTATAGCCCATATACTCCAGGAACCTTATGATTGCGTCAAACGCCACATAAGTACGCGCGTGACCCAAGTGGGCCACGTCGTAGACGGTGGGGCCGCATACGTATATGGAGACAAACCCAGCCGTCCAAGGCTCGAAAACTTCAAGAGACCTCGACAGAGTGTTGTAAACCCTTATCCTTTTCAAGCCGGCTTTTCACCTACTGCGAAAAATATATTTTTGAACGTGAGCGTTTCAGCGAAAATTTTATAAGCTAGGATAAACACGATCAGCCCAGAAAGACTTATAGGCAGAGGCATACGCACACTTCCTGCCTATACGTCTTTCTTGAGGGTGAAAAGGCTTGGTTAGAAAAAGCTGGAGAGAGTTGGAGTTCTGTCCGGAATGCGGAAATGAGATGCTTGTCACTGACCAGAGGACGGGTGAGGTTACATGCCCCGTATGCGGTTATGTCGTCCAAGAAAAAGATGTCGACATGGGGCCCGAGTGGAGGAACCTTGACGACGAAGAGGGGAGCAGAAGCAGGGTTGGGGCTCCGCTGTCGCCTATGTACAGGGACCACGGTCTGTCGACGGTAATTGAGAGAATCGACGAAGACGCGGCTGGCAGGAAGCTGTCGAAGGAAACGCGGGAGAAAATGCTTAGGCTTAAAAAGCTTGACGCAACATCCCAGATAAACTCCAGCGAGACGAGAAACCTTCAGCAAGCCGTAAACATACTCCAAATATACTATGACAAGCTACGTCTCTCACAACCTGTGGCCGAGAGGGCTATGCTGATCTACAGAAGGGCTTTGAAGGCAGGGCTTGTACGTGGCAGGTCCATTAAATCGATAATGGCTGCAGCAACCTACGCTGCGTGCAGAATGCTTGGAACGCCCCGCGACTTGAGAGAGTTTGAACGCGCCTATCCGACGGTCAAACGCAAGACAATAGCTCAAGGCTACAGACTGCTTCTCAAACACTTGGGGCTGAAGGTTCCCGTCGCAGATCCATCAATCTACGTCAACAAAATAGCGTCAAAAGTCGGCCTCGACCAGAGAACCGTGCAGGAGGCTTTGAGGCTTTTGAACGAGGCTGTGAAGAAGAAAGCGACGGTCGGCAAAGACCCCGTAGGTATAGCAGCTGCGGCCCTCTACATGGCCTGCCAGGAAACGACTCAAAACCTTACGCAGAAAGATATAGCCAAGGCCGCTGGAGTGACGGAGGTCACCGTGAGAAACCGGTTCAAGGGTTTAAAAGACATCCTCGAAAGCGTGGCAGCCTAAATTACCTCTATATTTTCCTCGGATACACCGAGCTGGAGCAGAGCGTCTTTCGCCTTGTCGCGATGGTCGCCCTGAAGAAGTATCATACCATCCTTCACCACTCCGCCGCACGCCAGTACGGTCTTAAGCCGCGATGCTATTTCCTGCAAGTCTTTCTTCGTTCCGTTTAAACCCTCGATTACTGTCGTAGGCTTGTTCCACTTGCGTCGCTCGAGCTTTATCTTCACCCTCTGCTGTTCACGGCTTATCGTGCCGCAAACGCAGATCGATTTGGGGAGACCGCATGTGGGGCATATGTCCGCCATTACTTCTTCCTCTTTCTCACCTATCAACCTGTGTCAAAGGTTGTTTTTAAGCGTTAGCGCCTCCCACACCACGGTCATAAACCATCTTCTTTCTTCTGTATTCATACACGTCGTAAGCATACTTCGCCGGGACGCCGTAAACCACCACGTTCGGCGGTACATTCTTCGTCACGACAGAGCCAGCGCCAACTACAGCTCCATCCCCTATCTCAACGCCGGGCAGAATCACGGCTCCTGCGCCAATTATGGCTCCTTCACCTATCGAAGGACCCTTCAACGGCGACCCGACAGGGTAGGGATCGTTTGTCATTATCACGCCGGGTCCGATGAAAGCCCTGTCCATGACTTTTGTCAAATGCGGTAAATATACGCGGGACTGTATGTTTACGTTTTTTCCTAGGAGGACTGTGCCGTCGAGGAGCGTGTAGCTGCCAATTCGGGAGCCGCTTCTTATAACGCTGCCGGACCTTACGAGCACGTTGTGTCCAAGCTCCACTCCTCCCTCTATCATGACCTCGTCATAGATTACACATCCTCTTCTTATCACGCAGGCTGGCCCTATGAAACTGCCTAAGCTCGCCCTGTCAAGCATCTCCTCAACCGAGCTGTTTGAACCGTCAATAGACTCCATCAACCTTTTCCTCGAGGGGTAGCCGATGGTCACCCCGTCGTCCACCAACGACTTCTCGCCGACCTCTGTCGGACCATAGACGTATGAAAGCTTAGAAACATAACCGCAGACCTTAGCACGGGGTGATATGAACCCCAACATCATATTAACGCTAATCCGTAGGTATTTATTTTTTGCCTCGGTTGAAAACGTTATAAAACCGGGTTGCCGGGTGATATGTTTGAATGACTTCGTGGACTGCCCATGTGGAAAACGGGTCGGTTGCCCAAGTGAATGGAGTGCACACGTTTTACGTCGACGTCGGGAGAGGCGATGCTGTGCTGCTCATACATGGTTGGGGATCGTCTTCGTTTAGTTGGAGGAGAAACTATCGAGCTCTGTCCAGCTTTTTCAGGGTTATTGCGGTAGACCTGCCGGGGTTCGGTCTTTCAAGCAGGCTTCCAGCCGGCTTCCATCTAGACACGGTGTCCACCCACCTTGTCAGCTTGATGCAGAAGATGGACATCAACCGATTCTGTGTCGTCGGCCATTCGAGCGGCGGGGCGATAGCCGCTTACATAGCCGCGAGGCATGCCGACAAAGTCTCTAAGCTGGTGCTTGTCAGCCCAAGTCTTTTAGGCGGACGTACTGGAAAAAGGCCATTCTTCGTCGAGCTAGCCCGCAACAAGACTGTCGGCAAAATTCTGGTAAGAGTTCTCGTGAACAGATACTTTATCAAGAGAGCTTTGAAAAACGCGTATAACGACGACAGCTTGGTGGATGGTGAAACGGTCGAGGGGTACTTCCAGTCGGTCGTCAAGTCGGGCCCCGTGCTTCTCGAGGCGTTCAACATAATGGAAGAATTCAACTCAGCGTTGATGGATCAGGTGAAATGCGATGTGCTGTTTGTGCTCGGCGAGAAAGATTCATGGGTTCCGGTTGAAGAGAACAAGTCGATAGCTGAAAGGATTAGAGCAAGATTGGTTGTCGTTCCCGGTGCGGGACATGTTCCCCATGAGGAAAAGCCCGAGCTTGTCAACAACGTTATTATAGAATTCTTGAGGGACGGTTCATAGGATGGAGAGGAAGAAGACGGTCTCGATGCTTTTGGAGGTTCTGATGTCCAGCGTAAACTCCAACAACGTTCCGCCTAAACTGGGCTGGGCTGTCTGGAACAGCTTCCTCACCAACAGGCTGGATAAACCTTATGGGTTCAAATCCTTGGTCAGAGCGTGCAGACTCTGTGAGCCGGACAAGACAACCAAGCTGCTGAAAGGGGTGCTAACGTGAGGCCGTTTTTCTCTGTCGAGCTGGTCCCGAGAGACCCTGTATGGAAGCTTTTGATAGCCGCCAGAATTGTGGAAAAAAACGGGTTTGACGGAGTATGGGTTAGCGACCATTTCTTCAACAGGAACTGCTTCATGGTTTTATCTGCTCTGGCGCTCAACACAAGGAAAATATTTCTCGGGCCAGCGGTCGTCAACCCATACGTGACCCATCCTACGTCGATTGCTCAGATGACGGCCACGCTCTGGGAGCTGGCGCCGAACAGGGTTCGGTTGGCGGTAGGGGCAGGTGACGCACTGTCGCTCAAGCAGCTCGGCCTCGACAGGGAAAAGCCTGTCGAAAGAGTCGGAGAGGCGGTCAAGCATGTTAAGAAGGCGTTGACAACACCGGGTTGGCTCGATACATATCGTGCATCTGATGTTAAGGTGTTTGTAGGTGCTCAGGGTAGGAGGATGATGAGGATGGCGGCGGAAGTGGCTGACGGCGTTCTCGTCAACTGGTCGAGCATGGACAAGCTGCTGGAGGCGTTGAAGACGTTCGGATCAAGAGGTTTTTGGAAGGCGGCATACATCATAACTTCGGTCCACGACGATGAAGCGAAAGCCCGTAAAACGGCTGTGCCTTTCGCAGCCTATCTGATGGCCGGGGTTCACGAACAATATTTGAACGAGTTCGGCATCAGCGTTGGCTTCAGAAAACAGGTTGAAGAAGTGCTTCGGTCCAAAAAATGGGAAGAACTCTACGCCATCAGCAGCGGAGATTGGGTGAATTATTTCTGCGTCTGGGGCAAGCCCAAAAAGCTCGAAGGCTTCGCAGACGAGCTGGTTGAAGCGGGTTATGATGAGGTTGTTTTTGCAGGCCCTCTGGGGCCGAGATACTTGAAGGCTTTGAGGGACATCAGTCTAATATGTCGCCAAATCAGGAAAAAGTGGGCTAACATTGGCTGAGCAATTTTTGCTAACGAGGTCCGAGGTCGAAAAGCTCAAAAAAGAGCTTGCAGCCAAGCTGAGGCTGTCTAAAATCCCCTCCGACACCGAGCTCACCCTTCTCACTCAGGGGTTGAACAAACCTGTGTTAAAAAAACCGGTGAAAACCGCTTCCGGCGTCTCCGTCATAACCGTCGTGGCGCCCATTTTCAGCTGTCCACACGGCAAGTGTATCTACTGCCCCGGCGGAAGACCATTTGGAACACCTCAGAGCTACACGGGTGAGGAGGCTGCTGTAAAGAACGCCGCCTCGGTTGGATACGACCCTTACACCCAAGTTGCCGCCGCTGTTCGAAAGCTCAGTTCAATGGGCCATCTAGTTGACAAGGTTGAGCTCATCATAATAGGTGGAACGTTCACAGCAACGTCCTACGGTTTTCAAGCAAGATTCATTCAAAGATGCTTAGATGCCTTGAACGGAAGGGTTTCGAGAAGTTTGGATGAAGCTCTCTCATTAGCGGAGAATGCTGAGATACATGTGTCAGGCATCACCGTCGAGACGAAGCCTGATTGGGCTAAAAGAAACGTGGCGTCAAGGCTTGTTGACATGGGTGTGACACGGGTTGAGATAGGAGTTCAAGCATTAGACGACTCTATACTTTGTTTGGTCAAAAGAGGCCATTCGCTCGAGGATGTTGTAGAAGCTACCGCGGACCTGAAGGATTTGGCCTTCAAAGTATGTTACCATATGATGCCCAACCTGCCTGGCTCGTCACCAGCTAAAGACCTTCAAATGCTCACACAACTTTTTGGGGACGAAAGATACAGGCCCGACCAGCTCAAGATATATCCAACGCTCGTGCTACCTGGAACCGGTTTGGAGAAGATGTGGAGGGAAGGCGTATACAAACCCTACTCCGACGAAGAACTCGTTGACGTCTTAGCCGAGTTCATGAGAAAGGTGCCTCCCTACGTCAGGATTACACGGATACAGCGAGAGATACCTTTGAAGATTGCTTTAGACGGTTTGAGGACGCCTAACCTTAGGCAGGTTGTTGAGAAGAGAGTTGGTAGTGCCTGCAGATGTATCAGATGCAGAGAGCATGGTCATAAGCGCGGAAATGTGAACCCCATGAAGGCTGAGTTGAACAGATACATCTACAAAGCTTCAGGTGGTATCGAGTATTTCGTATCATTCGACGACCCAGATTCCGATGCTTTACTCGGGTTTGTAAGAGTTAGGATTCCAGGTCGAGCATTGAGGAAAGAGCTTGAGAACGCAGCCCTTGTCAGAGAGCTGCATGTATATGGCTTCCTACGCCCTGTAGGAGCGGACGCTGTAGAAAACTCTTCTCAGCACAGGGGTTTGGGAAGGTTTTTGATGGCCGAGGCTGAAAAGATAGCTTTCGAAGAACACGGTATGGAAAAGCTTGCGGTAATTAGCGGCGTCGGCGTTAGGAACTACTATCGAAAGCTTGGATACAGGCTTGAAGGACCATACATGTGTAAGGAGGCCTGAAAACAGAATTGACGATACAAGATATCCTTGGAAGGACATACGGAAAGGCAGGTTTTCACCGCACTGTTGCGCTTTCCGTTTTCCTAATTCTCTTCCTCCTCAGGCTTCAAGTTATAAACACGCCGTCCCCATCAACGGCCGTAGAGAACTGTATCGAGCCAACCGGCGGCAGCTTCCCAACAGAATGTGGCTTCGTTTTTGATGAAGCCCACTACATTCCCGCAGTACGAAAAATGCTGAGAGGCGAGGCAGTGAACAACGAGCATCCGCCGTTATCCAAGGCTTTGATAGCTTTGTCAATGCTTGCTTTCGGAGACAACCCGCTGGGCTGGCGGTTCGCGCCAGCCGTTTTATCATCAGCCTCTGTTGCATTGACACCTTTGATAGCACGGCATTTCACCGGAAGACGTGAACTTGCCTTGGCTGCAACGATTTTAACAGCCACAGATGTAATGTATTTCAACATAGGGTCTATAGCGATGCTCGACGGTCCAGCGCTTTTCTTCCTACTTGCAGGAACATTGCTGTTTCTACAGAAGAGACATGTGACGGCTGCAATTTTTCTAGGTCTAGCGTTTCTGTCCAAAACAGCCACATTATTCAGCGTTGCAGGACTTCTTGCCTACATCTTCATACAGTCTTATTCTAGGAAGAGAAGGCTTGTTGAAGCCGTTTATGAGTGGTCGCCTGTCTTTGAGAAAACAACGTTGATAGTCCTAGCTGTAGCCATTGGAGGATTAGCAGTCTACGACTATACCTTCAAAGCGTTCAACACGCCTTTCGCCCACCTCGACTACATCCTATCCTATCACAGTCAGCTCAGGTATAGCTGTAAAGAGTTTGAGCTGCCGTTGAGATGCACGGTCGTTGAGGCTGACGGCCGAAGAACAGTCGTTGACTTGCCGTTAAGCTGGATATCACCCATCTCACCGTTCGCCGCAGCACCATACCATATTGTAACAGTGACCGCGGGGGATAGGAGTTGGCATCCGGTAGCCTACTGGGGAATATACAGCCCTGTCTGGTGGACCACCGCCCTTGTCGCAGCCTACGCCGCCTACTTTCTCATAGTCAGCCGAGGAAGCGACAGCCTTCACACCTTCGTTCTAGCATGGATTGCTTTCAGCTACGGGCCGTATCTCTACCTCGCCCACGTTCTCAACCGTTATGTATACACGTTCTACTTTCTCCCGACAGTGCCGGCGATAGCTTTAGGTTTACCGTCGGTTCTCGCCGGCGACAAGTTTTCCAAAGCCGTTCTCTACGGCGTTGTCTTCGTGCAGATGGCGTGGTTTTTTATATACTTCCCCGTCAAGTCAGACCTCCACATACAAATCCTAGAAACGCTGAACCTTCCCAGATGATATGTTGACTTTGGAGGATGCGAGGAAAGCTTTGGCGAAGGGTTCGGTTATAATATTCGCCGGCCCATGCACGGTGGTTTACGAGGGACGTGCAACCTCCAGGCTCGGCGTGGGCGAGAGGCTTGTGCTTATCAAGAAAGACCGCAGCATCCTTGTTCACAGGCCTACAGGCCATGAGCCTGTCAACTGGCAGCCAGCCGGCTCGATGATAGATTTTCTCACAGAAAATGGATTGCCTGTAATAAGGGCAAGCAACGCCAACGAGTTGCTTAAGATATCGTTCACCGCCCAGCCTTCGCTGATGGTGTTCGACCTAAGGGACACCGCAGAGTTTGAGATGTATGCGTCGGAAGAGGATATGAAGAAAGCGGTGCTGGCAAAGCCAAGCCTCGTCGAACCCGGTTTCAAGCCGTTGGAGGAGGAGCGGCAGGTCAAACGTACAGGCCGAGTCGACATCCTCGGCCTGGATGCGTTGGGAAGGCTCGTGGTTGTAGAGCTTAAACGTAAGCCTGCAACCCCGGAAGACGTCAGACAGCTAAGCGCTTACGTCGAGAGCTTAAATTCAGAGTTCGGCAGGAAGCCGAGAGCCATACTTGCGGCGCCGTCAACAACAAAGGCGGCGAGAAGGGAGATGGAGAAAACATCGGTTGAGTTTAGATGCTTGACGCCGAGAAGATGCATGCAGGTGCTTAGGGAGGCTAAGGGGCTTGACAGCTATCTTTAGAAGAGCGTCACCCCGCGTTCCAGCACGAGGTCTGTGACTCTTCTCACCTTGCTCACCTCATCCAAAACTATAGCCTCAATTTCTCTGACAAGGTTTCGGTCAAACTTGTCCATCGGTATGGCTTGGACGGAGACGGTGAGCGGCTGGTCTATAGGCCTGCCTATCTGGCTCAGCATCCTCACATAAACCTCCCTCAAGTTCTTCGTCTCCTCGTATATCCGTTTTGCAGCCAGCCCAGCAAGGACGTTGTATATTTTGCCCACGTGGGAGATCGGGTTCTTGCCCGCCGTAGCCTCAAGCGACATTTGTCTGTTAGGTGTGATGAGGCCGTTGGCCCTGTTGCCTCTGCCGGTGTTGCCGTCGTCGCCGTGCTCCGCAGACGTGCCAGTGTAGGTCAGATAGTAAATTTCCTCGCTCACACCCTCCCCATACCTGTCAGCGGTGTTGACGAAGACCTGAACCTCGTTTTGAGGAGCGATCTTCACCGCCAAGTCTTCAACCTCGGATTTTATGGCTTCTTTGACGGAGTGGTAGTGACCTCTGTCCTTCGTCAACGTGCTGACTATGCCGTCTGCTATCGTTAAAGTGATCTTCCTGCCTTTTCTAAAACCCATAACCTTGACATCCTCTCCGCTCTCCTTCACCCTCGACTTGAAAGCGGGCGAGTTGAGATGCCGTTCAACATTGTACACAAGGTTTTCGAGCGGAGTGAGCGGGTAGAACCCGACGCCGTAGGAGGTGTCGTTAGCAAGAGGCATGTCCTGACTGCTTTCTACAACCGCTTTAAGGTCTGGGCTGCTCTCCCTAACCCTAATCTCAAGCTGGATGTGGGAATCAAAATCTAAGAAACGGAAACTCCGTTTAATCATGTACCTGACCGCCTGCGTGATAATCTCTTTGTAAGGAACTGTAACAACGCCCGTGTGGGTTTTTACGCTGGTCGACGCGCGGCCGGCGATTATTATCGTAATCGGTTCCTCAAGCCTTCCGTAGCCAAACCTGTTGTACGCCCTCCCTCCGACGAGAAGACCTTTGTCCACGTTGTGATGCAAAACCCTTCCAAACTCCTTTAGATAATATTTTGAAAGCATCACCGAAGCCTCCTCGCATGCGCTGTCTATGATGTAGTCTGGATGCCCAAGCCCTTTCCTCTCCACAAGCTCTATCTCCTGCTCCTCAACGGGAGTTCTGTCTAACGGCTCTACGGTCACGTAAGATGCGGTCACACGCTCCTCACTGACGCATCGAGCCTTAAGCCGCAATATTAACTTCTCAGAATTTTAACCTTCAGAACAGTGTTATTTTCAGCCCAAAACCAAGTACATTATGTTGTTTCCCCTTATTAACACCTTTGGGTATCCAGCTGTTTTGCTGTCGCCATGGTATTCGACGACGTGTTCGAGCAGAAGGTTCATGTATCCATCGCATTCAACCATCAACCCCTCATACCTTATCTCGTTCTTGAGCAAGACTTTGACAGGCTTGTTCAGGTTTTTCATGATTGTTGAAAGGGGTTTGACGGACTCCAAGATTCAGCACCTTGTCATGGCGGGAGCCCGAGACATAATTTTAGGTTGTAGGGCTGGCCAGCCTCAACTCGCTGAAACAAACGGTGCACACTATGTTTTCACCTACTTTCATCGATTCGTCTATCGGTGCGCCGCATACCGGGCATTGTATGGCCTTGGGGTCTGGTTTGTACAGCTCTGCGCCACATTGGCTGCACATTTTTGCACCTAAAACGTTGAGCGCACCACAGGTTTTGCAAACCTCGTCGACGCCACGCGTCACAACCACAACCCTGTCGGCGGCCGGCTTTGTTTGAACCGGCTGCTCCATCGAGGGAGGCTTCTGTCCAGGCCGGGATTCTGGGTAGGTTACGGTCCTGACCTCGATCACGGGGCTTTCCTCAGAAAGCATCGACTCAAGCTCTTTCTCAATCATGTTCATTTCATTCTGGTTTCTCATGCTTTGTCTCAAGGGACGTCTGACCGGGGTTATGGGCGGAGGGCTGTACTCGGGAGTCGCCCGCATGCCCTTGACGAAGATCAAAAGCCCGGCAGCGGTTACCGCCGCGCCTGCGGCTGTCACAACCAACCCCGTGGGAAGGCCAGGCGCCAATGGGTTGTCGTAAAACCGTTGAATCGGTGAGTCATAGCCTCCCGTCAGAAACAAAACCACTATGGGCAAGAGGACGAAAAAGACGCCCAGAACACCTAAGGCGATGCCGATCTTCGGGTTGACCATTTTCGTAAACCGCTCATCCCCCTTGGTTATAAGTGTTATTGACGATTGTTTTGAAGCCTATTCTCACGTTTACACCTTCAACATCCCACTCCCTTGAGAAATAGCCCGGGGGCATAGGTGTCCTGGTGTCGGAAAAAGTTATGACAGACCTTGTCTCTTCCTCGATGAAAGTCTTTTTCAGGCTTATGTGACGGAGAAATTCTTCGTCATCGACTTGGATGACGCATTCTATCCTGTCCAAAATGTTCAGGTCAGCTTCCTTCCTCATGACTTGGACGCGTCTTATGATTTCCCTGGCGGTTGCGACAGCCTCAAGCTCTTCGGTCAACGTAAGGTCTACGTAGACCTCCGCATTAGCGTCCTCAGCCATGGAATAGTTTTCAGGCACCTTCTTTTTTGACGTGAAGTATGATGCGGGTAGGAAGACTTCGCCGTCTGACAGCTTTACCGTCAGGCCTCCGGCTTCCTTCAGCTGCTGTATCAGAAGCTTGCCGTCGGTGACTTTTAGATACTCAATTAGCTCTGGAAGCTTTCTGACTAGCTTTGGCCCCGCTTGAGACAGGTCAGCTTCAACAACCCAACCGACCTCATCAAATTCAACGCCGGCAGGCAGCAGTTCAACCCTCTGGCAGTTTGCCGCTTCTCTAAGAAAGCTTTCAAACTCCCTGACGGCCTGGTAGGTTTTCTCGTTTTTCGACACAACTACAACACGGGCGACTGGCGAGCGGAGTTTCCTCCCACCTCTTTGACGGGCAGCCAAGACCGCGGCCAAAACATCCTTGACGACATCCATCTGCTCAAGCAGCCTTCTGTCGAGAAGCTTCTCATCTACCTCAGGCCATCTCTCCAGATGTATGCTTTCTCTGTCACCGTCTACTTTGATAAGCTCGTACAAAGCCTCTGATATGAAGGGTGCGAACGGTGCCAGGGCTTGGAGTGTTTTACGTAGTACATAGTAGAGGCATGCGTAGGCAGCCATCTTCTCGCGGGTTTGAGCCTCGGTCCACGCCAGCCGTCTAACCGAACGCAGGTACGTCCTGCTTAAGTCATCAGTTACAAACGACAGAATTTCACGAACGGCTTTATGGATTTCCATCTCATCGAGGCTTGAAGAGACCTTCGCAACCATGTCGTTTACCCTCGCCAAGATCCATCTGTCCTCGGGTCTCAGAACATCGAGGTAGTTTTCCAAACGATGGGTTTTGGCGTCGAACTGGTCAAGCTTTGAGTAGGTCGATGCGAAGACAAAAACGTTCCATAGTATGTTAAGGTTTTCAGCAGTTTGGAAGACCTCAGACGGGACGAAGTTTATGGTGCTCCACACCTCGGCTTTACTGGCGAGATAGATGCGTAGAGGGTCGACGCCGAACCTTTCGAACGCCTCCTCAGCCCACACAACGTTCCCCCGAGATTTTGACATCTTCTTGCCGAACTCGTCCAGAACATGCCCTTGGTTTAGGACGGATTTGTAGGGGGGAATTCCCTCGAGCAAGGTTGATGTGAAGAGAAGGGTGTAGAACCATCCCCTCGTCTGGTCGATTGCTTCGGTTATAAAATCGTAGGGATAGAGCTTTCTGTAGAGCTGGGGATTTTTCAACGCGTTTACGCTGGCGAAGAACGCTACACCGGAGTCCAGCCAGGTGTCGAGAACAAAGGAGACGCGTCTCATCATTCCCCCGCATTCAGAACATCTGAACACGTACATGTCTATCCATGGCCTGTGCAACTTTTTGATGGCTGGCTTTTCGACGGCGTCCTCAAGCTCTTTCATAGAGCCTACGACCTTCTTACCGCCGCAGCTCTCGCACTTCCAAACGTTCAAAGGCGTCCCCCATATCTTGCTCCGTGATATGCACCAGTCCTGAGCGTTGGCAAGCCAGTCTCCGAAACGGTTTGTTCCAGCCCATTCAGGCCACCATTTAACCCCCCTGTTCCCCGCTATCATTTTTTCCTTTATCTTCTCAACTTTTAAGAACCATTGGACGCTCGAAAGGTATATCAGCTTTGTGCCGCATCTCCAGCAGTGCGGATAGCTGTGGAGGATTTCGCCTCGTTTTACGAGCAGGCGTTTACGCTGCAGATCTTGAATTATTCGCTCCGAGGCTTCCTCGACTTTAAGACCTGCGTATACGCCGCCGTCCGAGGTGAAAACACCTGTGGTTGAGACAGGGCAGAATATGGTAAGCTGGTGCCTGACTCCTATGTCGAAGTCTTCGGGCCCATGGGCTGGGGCGATGTGGACGAAGCCGCTCCCCTCCACAAGGGTTACATGCTCCGACGAGACGATGCCGTGGCTGTGTTGCCTGTGAACTGGAACCTCGTCAGCCAGCGGATGAATGTATCTTTTCCCCTCGAGGCTTTTGCCAGCGACCGTCCTCCTTAGCTTGAAAGAAGTAATGCCCGTGTCCGCTGCAAACCTGTCCAAGAGTTTTTCGGCGACGTACCATGTTTCTCCTTCAACTTCGAGCTCGGCGTAGGATGCTTCCGGAGCTACTGCGACGGCTTCGTTTCCAGGCAGCGTCCACGGAGTTGTAGTCCATATTATAACGTATCCGCCTTCAACCAGAGGGATTTTGACGTAGACCGACGGGTCTGTGACCTCTTCGTATCCTTGTGCAAGCTCGTGCTGAGACAACGCTGTCTCGCAGTGCGGGCATACCGGCACAACTCTTAGGCTTTCGACAAGGTTGCCTTCCTCGTATGCTTTCTTGAGAAGATGCCAAACGTGCTCCATGTATTCGTCCCTGCGGGTCTCGTATGCGTTGTCGTAGTCGAGCCAGAGGCCAAGCCTTTCGCTCGCCTTCCTCCAATGCGATAGATAATGGTCGACGACTTCGTTGGCTTCCTCGACGAACTTTTCCAGCCCTATCTTCTCGATATCCCTTTTGCTTGTTATGCCGAGCCTTTTCTCAACCTCAATCTCTGTTGGAAGGCCTTGGCAATCCCATCCAGCTCTTCTCCATACATCGTGTCCCTGCATCGTCTTGTAGCGGAGAACGATGTCTTTGTAGACTCTACCGCGTGTGTGTCCCACGTGCATGTAGCCGTTGACGGTCGGTGGACCTTCCAAAAAAGAGAAAAGAGGCCCTCCCCTGTTTGCTTCCATCGCTTTCCGCGGTATTTCAAGGCTCTGCCATTTCTTCAAGACCGCTTGCTCAACAGCTTTTGGATCGTACCGCTTCAGGCCGGCCAGTTCCTTCATCGCCCTAAAAACCATCTGTAGGTTTTGCGGTCTTTAAATGTTAACACAAGCTTTTCAAAATGTATATAGCTGTCGGTTGCGTGCAGTGAATGTCATGAGCCGTGTCTTGGATGGGCTGCCTGTTTTTCCATCTCGAGCCCAGCCTGTTCAGGAAGGGCGGTTGAGGGTTTGCGGGCTTGTCGCTCGTAGGCTTGAGCTTTCTCTGTCGGATGTTTTGAAGCTTCCGCCGGCGGTCACCACATTTGATTTCAGGTGTCTGGAGGGGTGGGTTGTGCCTCAAACCGAGTGGCAGGGCGTCAAAGTAGGCACTTTGCTGAAGATGGCGGAGCCCTATCCCAATGCACGATACGCAGTCTTCAAGTCGGACGATTACATGGAATGCTTTCCTTTATCGGATACGGATAACATGCTAATCGCTTACATGCATCGTGGAAAGCCGCTGGCGCACGAGCATGGAGGCCCTTTCAGACTTGTGTTCCCAAACCAAGCCTGCTACCAGAGTATCAAATGGCTTTCTGAAATCGAGCTGACGAGTGATTATGTTGAGGGAACTGCGAAGAAGATAGCTTTGGCGAGGATTAGATAAGCTTCTCCAGCTCCTTCGCCATCTCCTCCCCAGGCATCTCCGGCGTGAAGATTTTACGAAGGATTAAGTTTTTGTCTGCTACGTATATTAGGGCCGAGTGAGAAACGTAGTTTCCGCTGCCTATTTTCTCAACCGGCCTTACATGGTATTTTTCCCAGACCTTAGCAAGATCTTCCAGGCTTCCCGTCAACGCGGTTGTACGTGGGCTGAATGAAGACACGTAGGCCTCCAGAGCGTTGGGAGTATCTCTGTAAGGGTCTGTCGTTATGAACACCATGGCCACGTTGTCGACCTTGTTTCCTAAGAGCCTTTCAAGTTCTGCGTATTTTTTCAGAACCATTGGACATAGGTCTGGGCAGTTGACGTAGCCGAAGAACAGCAGAACAACTTTCCCCCTCATCGACTGCAGGCTGACCAACTCTCCGCGAGTGTTTCTGAGGATGAAAGATGGTAGAGGTTGACCGCTAACCAGCAATTCTGTCTCCGCAGGTTTGCCGATGCTATCACCTTTGTAATTTGTGGCTAAAAAATAAGTCGCAACTATAATTATCGTCACCAGCTGCGCTGCCAGCAGTTTTTTATTTTTCATGTTTCTTTGAAGATTTTTCGCCGACGAAGACTAGCAGGCTTAGAACACCCAAGCCAGCGGCGAATACTACGAAAGCGGTTAGGTCGACCGTGAATCCTATGCCTCCTCCAGCGGATATGCCAGCCGCTTGATAAGCTATTAACACTCCTTTCATGTAAGGATGAATTCCACAGACATACTGATACTCGCCTTCTTTCTCGATTTTGAAGCTGAACTTTTCAGCGTTCTTGAGTAAAGGTGACGCGAAAGAGACGGGGCCTTTGACCGCTGCGATGTTGTGCTGTCCCGTGATCTCCCCAGACCCTATGCTCAGCACGTCCTCGTTAACCCATTCGACTGTCGACCCAACGGGAACTCTTGATATCTTAGGATAGAAGCTGTTCCCAACAATCTGTATCACGGCTCTCTCGCCCGGAAGGAATGTTCGGGATTCCTCCTGCGAAGTTGGCTCGAAAGGCGCTACGACACGCTTTACTTTTCCGTCGGGCTTTTGTGAGGAACCTTGAGGCAAGACCACAGGTGTCCGTGTTGCGTTGACTGATGACGCTATTAACCCGACAGCTCCCTTGATGGCTTGCGTGCCGAAGGCGTGAGACACTATGAGGAAGTTCCCTTCAGCGGGCACACGCCACTCGATGACGTATGAGTCTGTCGGGCCGACAGTCACAGTTTGCAGGCCCACCACTACGTTGGAGGGGTTGCCTCCCTGGTAGGAATATTCCCATATTCCTCCGACGGCGTGGAAGCTGGACGTCAGGCTTGGGCCTACGTTAAGAAAGTAGAACCTGACGTAGTCTCCTGGCCGGGCTTGTATGGGCTCGCCCACGTAGCGAAACACTTTACCGTTGAACATCACGTAGGCTGCTTTGCCGTCGAAGAAGTCTCGACCGTTGAGGTAAACCTCGTGCTGGATGAGGTAGACTTTGATGTCAGGCTCTCTGCCCAGTTGACGTTCAAGAAGATAGCTGCCCTTCCTAGGCTCGACCACGACCATGCCGTACATCCCAGCGAGAGTGTGTGTAAGAATCCCATGCCCTCCCGGGGCGCAGTGGTACATGTAAACTCCAGGGAAATCAGCCTTGAAAACAAGCCTACCCTCGCTGCCGGGAGCGATGTTCCCTACAAACTTGGATGTCTGCGTGTTCGCAGAATGTATTGAAAGACCGTGGGTATACTTGCCCTGATTCCTCACGATTATTTCAACAACATCACCCTCCTGGACTAAGATCAACGGGCCTGGAGACGTGCCGTTGAAAACGAAAGCCCTGAACACTACGCCTTCGTCGATTACTACGTCGGCTTCGTCCGCAACCAGCAGGAAGGTTTTGTCTGGTTTGGCGTTGGAGGGCGGGTTGCCGGGCACGCCTGGAGCATACTCGATGGAGGAGGCTGACGTCAAAGCCATCACTACCACGATAAAAGACAAGATGTGAACAGGCTTCATGGTTGTATCTACTGATGTGCGTTTTAAAAATCACTTATGCAACACTGTTGCGTCCTGCCTCAGCATGATTTAAACGTTGTAAGTTATTTTTTGCATGGCTATTATTTAAGCGGGTGTCCGCGGGTTAAGGTCATGGTTTTAACCCTCCATGTAGCTAGACTGCTGGACAGCTTGAGGACCTCGCCGACCCAGCTTGCGGTTGTGGTCAAGAACAGCAATTGCAAGGTTGTCCAGATGCTTCTGTCTAAGAACTTTGAGGGTACTTTTAAAAACATAAGGGTGGGCGAGAATACCTCGAGCCACTTGATACATCTCTCAAAACCGGTCGACGCAAGAGATGTTTTCCCACCTGACACCACGGTATACACGATGGGCCGCAGCTTTTTGTGGATAGACGCGCCCAGCTGTAAGGCCTGTAAGACTTTGTCAAGGAACTCGGCGATCCCCAACTACGTGATGTTCATAAAAGGGGTCGGCGTACTATTTTCGTTCCTGACCCCCGGACCCATAGTCTCTAAGAAGATTGTTGACAGCATGAAGGCTGAAGGGCTTGAGGTTAATGTTCTGAGGAGGTCTTCGCTGAACTTGCGGCAAGTTTTGACAGAGAAGCAAAGCGATGTGCTTTTCACGGCTATCTCGATGGTTATTTCTCGCCTCAAAGAGAGGCGAGTCTGAGGGACATCGCTGAGAAGCTGGGGCTGTCGAAGTCCACCGTCTCGAGGCATCTGAGGGCGGCTGTCAGGAAGCTTGCTCTTTCGCTTCCTACTGAAAGATTGTAGGCTGGCCCATCCGACCGTGGGAAACAAAGGTCTCCAGAGGCTGGCGATTCTTTCTTCCAATCACTTTACGCTTAGGGTATCCGAACCCTACGACGCACGCAATATGGTAGTCTGAAGGTATGGCGAACTTCTCCCTCATGGCTTTCTCGTTATACCCCGTGTAGATTCTCGACCCCACCCCTCTGTTCCACGCCGCCAGCTGCATGTTGGTAATAACCCGGCCAGCGTCTATCAAATGCCATGGATACTTTGGAGAGGTCAGAACTATGACCGCGCAGCTACACTGAGAGACCCATTTGCCGGTCGTGCTTATCTCCGCAAGCGTATTCAAGTCTTCCCGCTTGTCAACGAGTATAAAACGCCAGTGCTGGCTGTTTAGACCGCTGGGTGAGAGACGTGCCGCTTCAAAAATCTCCCGGACAACTTCGGCGGGTATAGGTCGTGGGTCGTATTCTTTGAGCTCAAGCCTAGTCCTTATGGCCTCGAAAACATCCATGTCGGATGTCTGCAAACCACAGCATAATAAGCCTTACTTCGTTTCAACGATGAAGCGCCAGAGCTCATCGTGGACGGGGCCTTGTATCCTCTCCTCACCGTTTTCTGAGAGTATCCGCATTCCCATTTTCCTTCTCACAACTCTTCCAATGACTCTGGCGCCTGTTTTTTCCATGATTGTCCTGCTCAACCGCGGCGCAGTTGCCAAAAGAGTTCCCGAGCTTATGAGCTTCAGCGGGTCTATGTCCACGGCACGGCAGATTTTCTCCACCAACGGGTCGACCAACACCTTCGACCTCTCTACGTAGAATCCCACGGACGACGCTTGAGCCATTTCATAAAGTCCGCCGACAAGCCCTCCCTCAGTGGGGTCGTGCATCGCAGAAACGCCTTCACGTGCGAAGGCCAGCGCCTCTTCCACAACGCTCGTTCTACGGATGAATCCGCTTGCTCTTGTTATGTCTTTCACACCGATTTTTTTTCTTCTCAAGAGATGCGGGTAGTCGGAGGCGATTATCGCAGCCCCCTCGAGCCCTACGGACTTGGCCATAATTATGTGGTCTCCGGGCTTTGCTCCGTGGCTTGTTATCGGCTTCTTAACTATCAGCCTGCCTATCATGTGACCGACGACGGTCGGGGATGTGACGAAGGGCGCTACCTCAGAATGGCCTGTGACCACAGCTACTTCAAGCCTGCGGCATGCTGAGTGAATCTGCCGAACAATTTTCGACAGGTCGCTGTAGCCGCTTCCCTTAGGCAGGAGGATTGTTGAGGAAAACCACGCGGGTTTTGCGCCTGAAACGGCGACATCGTTTGCTGAAGCATGGACGGAAAGCCATCCCACAAACCTTTTCGACCCAGTTATCGGGTCCGTGGAAAGCACGTAAACAGTCTTAGATGTTTTAACCGCCCCAGCGTCCTCGCCATAACCCGGCCATAGGACAACGTCGCGCCTTTGATGTCCGAGATTCTTGAGGACGTGCTTTTTCAGAACATCTTCCGGCAGCTTTCCAACGGGAAGCTTCCCCCCAAAGACCATGACAGCATCCTTCCCAGCTATTCGAGTGCTTGGAGTATTTGGGACACCTTCCTTGCGTCAGCTGCATTCTGAACCCTCATGAGAAAACGCAGCTTATCGTCGAAAACTCTGAAGCTTTGGGCCGAGATGTACAGCACGTTGTTGACGTGTTTCACGAGCTCAGCCATCCGGAGGTCTGGGTAGGTTTTCATGGCTTTGAGAAAAGGCTCGACCCTGTAGGAGGCGGGGATGAACTCGGGTTTGTCGAACGAAAGTCTCGGTATTCCCGCTGAGAACCTCGTGATAAGGCTTCGTAGAAACCCCGTCACATCCCTATTAATTAGAGGAGTGTCGCAGGGAAGCGCTAGCACGCCGTCTGTGTTAACTTTCTCAAAAACATGCTCAAGCTGGAAACGAACGTCAAAGCTTTCGTCAACAGCCTCTTCAACCTCGGCGTCGTATCCCTCAGCAATTGCCCTATATTCCTCTAGGCTTTTCTGATGCGATAAAATCATTATGTCCTTAGCGTCGTCGGGAACAGAGTCGAGGACATACTCTATCATGGGCTTGTCGTTTATCTTCAAGAGCCCCCTTCTGCCAAGACCGCCTGTGTTTGCGAAAACCGCCGCAGTGTACTCCATTTTTCAGCTTCCCATCTTTTCCTTGAGCAGTTGTATGGTTAGCGGCAGTATCTTATAAATGTCTGCTACGAAGAAATAGTCGGACTCTGCGGCCATCGGTGCGTTAGGGTCTATGTTTACGGCCACTACAGTTCGGGAATCTCTCATGCCGACAAGGTGTTGAACCTGTCCAGAGATTCCTAGGGCGACGTAAAGTTTTGGCCTGACCCGTTTTCCCGAAAGACCGATATGTCTGTCCTCGCTAAGCCAACGCAGGTCGCCTGAGATTGGCCTACTGCATCCGACTTCCGCGCCTATCAGACGTGCAAGTTCCTCAGCCATGGCTAGGTCTTCTTTTTTCTTGAACCCTCTGCCAACGGCTACGATGAAATCGGCTTTCTCAAGCTCCACGTGAGCGGTCTCAGGTTTGATGAACTCCAGAAACTCAACGGCAGGTGCGGAGACAGACACGTCGAACTTTTCGGCAAGCGGTTTTTTCTCGACGACTTCACCAAGCTCCGCCGTGTTCTTCAACGTCACCACCGCCGGGGTTTGCTTGAGCAGGAGCGTCGAAATGTAGCCTCCACCCAAGACAAGCCTTTTAGCGACAACCCCCCTGTCCGTCTTCTCGAGCGAGATGCATTCAGAAGCATAAGAAGCCTGCAGACGTTGAGCTGCTCTCGCCCCTATCTCGTTGGCCGTTTTAGATGCCCACAGCACCAGCAGGTCTGCTCCGGTTTTCTGGACAAGCTCTGCTAGGGCTGCTGCGGCTGCGGGCTCTCCTCCATCCCACAACGCCTGGGGGAGGAGCCAGATTTTCCCAACACCGGCTTTACCGAGAGCTTCAGCTTCATAAGCCGAGGGTTCTTTGAAGAAGGCGGCTGAAACCGTGGCTTCGTTGAAGTTTTTCCTTACGAAGGCGGCGATTCCCGCAGCCAGCTCAGGCTTTTCCGCAGAAACAACTACTTTCATCTCTTTCCCCCATGGGCCAGTATCGTTTCAGCAAGCTTTTCGGCAAGCTCTTCGGGCTTTCCTTCGAAGACTTGCCTACGCCTCTCCGTCTTTAGGGCTTTCACCTCCAGAACATCAGCCATGGGTTTTAGGTCCTCTTCCCTCAGCCCGAGTTCTTCACGTTTCACGTCGTTTACGGGTTTTTTCTGAGCCGCCCTAATCATAAGTAGGCTTGGCAGCCTAGGCGTGTTGATTTCAAGCCCCACTGTGACCACCGCGGGTGTTTTACATGACACAACCTTAACGCCCTCCTCGACAGATTTCCAAGCCTTGACGGAGCCACCAAGCCATTCAAGCTTGCTGACGTATGAGACGTGTGGGATGTTGAATATCTCCGCAAGACGCGGCCCTGTCTGGTAAGCGTTTTCATCCAGCGAAGCCTCCCCGCACAGTATCAGATCCCATTTCCCGACCTTCTTCTCTATTATCTTCGACAGGACAAAGGCCGTGACATGCCCGTCGGCTTTGCTCATCGCAGGGTCAGAGAAGACATAAGCTTCGTCCGCGCCCATGGCTAAGCACTCTCTAACCAGCAGTGTTTTGACGTCGTGACCTGCAGTTACTAAAACAACTCTCCCGCCGTGTTTCTCCTTAATCCTTATCGCCTCCTCCAGAGCGTTGAGGTCGAAGTCACTGTTTTTGAACTGGGCTTGGGCTAGCTGCGGCGCAAGCGTTTCCGGATGCGGCTTAAGCTGATAGACATCGACCGTCTGCTTAACGCAAACAACCAAGTCCGGCATAGCGCACGCCTCAAAACTACCTGCAAGCGGCAACTAAAATACTGTAGGGAAACGATTGTTTAAACGGTTTTGAATGATTAAAAATCGATTCCACGGATTTCTGTTCTTGTCTTGCATATATAGGGGCTGGTGTGAGGGCATGGCGATGAGGGTGGAACTACTCACGGCGCTTGCCTTAACGTTGTTCTTGCTGTCAAGCCCTTTGACGGCTTTTGCTCAAGAGCCTAATGATATTCCGTTAGGAAAGAGGATAACCGCGGAGCTGCGCAGCCTCATCGAAAGTCATAAAGACATGGTCAAGGAAGCCGTCGCAGAAATCAAAGCTCTTAAACAAGAGCTTCAAGAGCAAAAGTTCTCCATCATACGTCAATACCTTGATGAAGTTAAAAGAGCAAGAGATGAGATAAAGTCGCAGATAGACAGCTTGGTCAATCAGTTTCGAGCCGGCAACATATCGAGGGATGACTTCCTTTCACAAATGTACCTGTTGAAGGAGAGAATGAAGGCCTTGGCGAAAAGCTCAGAAAAGCTCGGTGAGCTGTTGAGCAGGTTTTCTAAAGAGGCGTCTCAAAAAATGAGGCAAACGATTGAGGAGCTGAAGCAGGCTAACAAGGAGTTCGGCCAAAGTGTTGCCGAAACAGCTAGGAAAATAGGGGAGACAGCTAGAGCTGAGGCTTTAGAACACGGGAGGCGGGCTGGCAACGCTACCCAAACCGGCACACAGCGTGGACCGCCACCACGTAATGAGCCACCATCCCAACATGCAGGCAGCGGAGCAAACGCAACGCAGACCCATACGCCGCCCGGCCGACGCAACCGCTAAAAATAACTTCTGCCTAACGCTTGATCCTGACTATCTTTTCACGACCCCTTTTAAATCTCATCACACGCCCGTTCTCCTCAAGAAGCTTAAGTATCATGCTGACTCTAGCCTTAGACATGCCCGTCTCATCCACAATGATTGACTGGGAGACCGTCCCACCGTGTCTTTTGATGATGTCCAGTATCGTCTGAATGTCCGTGTTTTCCACCGGCTTAGCCCTCTTTCTGGCGAAAAAAACAGCGGCCAAAACGGCCGCGGCCAACGTTAAAACTAACGCGGGGTTAAGCCATAAAGCCAGCCGGTTGGCTTCGTTTCCAGTTGTTGCGTGCGACAGGATCAGCCTCGGCTCACCGTCGCCGAAGCTTTTCCTACCATACCACCGCACTAAATTACCCACAACCTCATCCGGCTTAGGCGAAACATTCTCAACAACATATCCTTCAGGTATTTTAACGGTGAAGGATTCGCCTTCCATGAGTGACAAGCCGCCGATGAAAACATCGCCGACCGAAAGCACACCATCATTTTTCACAGCGAAGCCAAGCCATTTGAAGGATATGGTTACAACACCGACAGCACCTGTCAAGGTTTGTCTGACGTCAGCGGTTACTTTAAAGTCAGAAAGCTTCATCTCACGGCCTAAGATGCTTGAAGCCTCGGCGACGACCCGCTCAACCCTAACCTTGTATTCGGCCGCTGTCTCACTGGCTATTGTCTCGGCAGCCGCCTTGAAGGCCTCCAAGTCCTCGCCGCTTTTCAACGCATAACGGTGCTCTACATACCAGACGCCGTTGCCGTCAGCATGAACAGACACTTCATAAAAGGTTGAAACGGGGATGGCGGGGGTTGTTAGCTGAGGTAAAACTAAGAGAACCGTCAAGAGGGCCGTCGGCGTGAGACTTTCGTTTTTCAAACCGATTCGGCTACAACCTCAGCTATGTCTTTAAGCTTTATTTTTTCCTCCACCCCCATCACTCTGACAGCATCGCCGAACATCTGCATGCAGTAAGGACATTCAACGGCGAGGATAGAGGAGCCTGTGTTCAACGCTTCACGGAGTCTTATCAAGCTCTCCCTATCGCTTCGCCTGACCTCATACCAGTAGCTACTGCCGCCGGCTCCGCAGCAGAAGCTTTTCAACCTGTTTCTCCCCATCTCCACGAAGTTCTTGTCTCCAGCCACCTGCCTCAAAACGAGACGTGGTTCTTCGAAGATGTTGTTAACCCGCCCAACATAGCAAGAGTCGTGCAGCGTTATCTTCTCATACAACGGTTTTGAAAGCTTGATTTTTCCCGTCTTAAGAAGCTCCCCGATAACCTGCGTATGGTGGTAAACTTCCAGCTTTAAACCCAGTTCTGAATACTCTTTCTTTAAAGTGTTAAAGCAGTGGGGGCAGTGGGTGATCACTTTCCTTATATTAGCTTTCTTCAGCCGCTCGATGTTTGCGAGAGCCATCTCTTGAAAACGTCCCTCCTCACCCATTCTCCTGGCCGGGTCTCCTGTGCATGACTCATCCATTCCCAGCAACGCGAAGGACAAGCCGGCCTTCAACAATATTTTAGCCATGCTCTTCGCGATTTCACGGCTTCGGGCGTCATAGAATGAGGCGCATCCAATCCAGTAAACATACTCGGCGTCAGGTTTTTCCTGAAATGTTTTGACACCCATTGCGGCCAGCTCGGACAAAAGCTTCTCCTTCTCTGAGACATCCAGCCCGTAGGGGTTTCCATACCTCGCTAGGTTTGTCAGCATCATGGTCTTCTTTTTATCCAACTTCCCCTCAAGCGTCAGAGCCCTTCTCATCTCAAGGATGTAGTCCATGGGTCTTATCAGTACGGGGCAGGCTTCGACGCAGGCGGAGCAGGTTGTGCATGCCCAAACCTCATCCTCGTCCACCAAGCCTGACCTGAAAACATCAATATCCAACCCATTCTCAGACCAGGTCGAACCTTTCAGCTTCTGGACCACGTTTCTCGGTGAGAGTAAGGTTCCAGCCGCGAAGGCTGGGCATGCGGCTTCACAGCGTCCGCAGTCCGTGCAGGCGTCCAGCTCAAGCCTTTGCATCCAGTTCAGCTCGCTTAAGACTCTAAACCCAAGTTTAATCTCGGCTGAGGGGTCAAGCTCTTCAAGCTTGAACGGTGTCGGCATTTTCCCAAGTGGAAGCTGTCTTGGAACGTTTACAGCCAAGTGCAGCAACGTGGAGAACATGTGTCCGAGTGATGTGTATGGGATTAGCGCCACCATCATGAAAGCCACGACCGCATGGCTCCACCAGAGTCCTTGGTAAACGGGTACGATAATATGTTGAGGAATGGCTGCTGCAAGCATAGATGATAACATCTTCCCCGCGAAGCTCCATCCTGCCCAGTCTCTCGGCATTACGGCGAGTCTGATCCCTTCGAGAACGTAGCCTGACAAACCTATGAAGAAAAGCCCGGCAACAATCAAAGCATATTCAGCTTTGTATCGAAGCCTCTTCTCGGGAACAATCATCCTACGGTAAATCAAAATGACCAGCCCAGCCAGCATGCTTAAACCCATCAGGTCGAGAACAAGCTCGTAAAATAGGTAGAAATCTCCCTTCAGAAAACGGTTTCCAACAAGACGTGCCACGTCGTAGTCGAGAAAAACGAGAGACGTGCCGATGAACAGGGCGATGATGCCGGTGTATATCAGCAAATGCATAAGCCCGGCAAGCCGTTCGCCGACCACCTTTCTTTGAAGAAGGCCATACTTTGTAAGAAAACTGAGACCGGCTGCAACCGCTTTACCGAGCTCGCCGACGTTGTTTACGCCAAGCCTACGTAGCCTGTATACTATGCCGTAGACGAACAAGGCCGCGAAGGGCAGTAAGACGATGTACATGATGATGTCAGTTCCATGGGGCATCAGACCGTATGTTTCACGAATCGGCTCCAACATATGCAGCCTTCACACAACACTTAAAAAATCATCTTTTAATGGTATCGCCTGAAAAATCAAACTTATCAATTCCCAAAAAACATGTATTTTGTGAGTGAAGTAGAGCGGTTCGGGAAGGTTGCGGTGAAGGCCGCTCCCTACTACGGCGGAAAGCTTGAGATAGTTCCCAAGATACCGGTGAGGTCTTTAGAGGATTTTGCTGTCTGGTACACGCCTGGGGTGGCCGCCGTATGTAAGGCCATAGCCGCCGACAAGGAGCTGAGCTTCGACTACACCTGGAGGTGGAACACCATAGCCGTAGTGACAAACGGCACCAGAGTCTTAGGGCTTGGAAACATCGGCCCCGAAGCATCCTTGCCCGTGATGGAGGGAAAGGCGTTGATCTTCAAGTTTCTAGGAGGGGTTGACGCCTTCCCATTATGTCTAAACATCACCGACCGAAACAAGTTTGTTGAGGTTGTCAAGACTCTTGAACCCGGCTTGGGTGGCATAAATCTCGAAGACATAGCTTCACCCGACTGCTTCTACATCCTCGACAGACTACGACAGGAGATGTCCATCCCCGTCTGGCACGACGACCAGCTGGGCACAGCGGGAGCGACGCTAGCAGGCCTCTACAACTCGCTGAAAATCACAGGCCGAAAGCTTTCTAAAACCTCGATTGTGTTGTTCGGAGCTGGAGCGGCCAACATAGCCACCGCTCGCCTTCTAGAGAAAGCTGGGGCCAACATGTCCAAAATGATTCTTGTAGACACAAAAGGTATTCTTCATGCCGAAAGAGAGGACATGGATGAGCTGATGCTGAAAAATCCGTGGAAGTACGAGCTAGCCCTTAAGACAAACAAGGCGAAGATAAGCGGAGGTTTGCCGGAAGCCCTGGAAGGAGCTGATGTTCTGATAGCAGCATCTGTTCCAGGACCTGGGGTGATTAAGAAAGAATGGATTGGAAAGATGGTTGAAAACCCTGTGGTTTTTCTGCTCGCAAACCCTGTTCCTGAGATGTGGCCTTGGGAAGCTAAGGAGGCTGGTGCAGCGGTCGTAGCCACCGGCAGAAGCGATTTCCCAAACCAAGTCAACAACAGCCTCGTCTTCCCCTCAGTTTTCAGAGGAGCTTTAGACGTGCGAGCTAGAACGATATCGGATACGATGATTTTAAGGGCGGCTCAAGCCCTGGCGGAGTTCATACCTGAGGAAAAGCTTACGGCAGAACATATAATCCCGACGATGGAAGAATGGGAGGTTTATGTGTATGTTGCCGCCGCCGTTGCGGAGCAGGCTGTAGCAGAAAACCTCGCCCGAAGACCCCTCAGCTATGATGAAGAGTTTGTTAGAGCTAGGAAGGTCATCGAAAGGTCAAGGAAGGTTTTAATGTCGCTTATGGAGAGGCGTTTGATAAAGCCGCTTCCACAGGTTGACCAGCCATGAGCGAGGTGGTTTTCAGGAAAGCTGAAAAACGCGACATACCGAGCCTAGTTGACCTCAACATCAGGCTTAAACGTTTGAACGAGGAGTTCGACCCGCTTCTGAGAGTGAGAAGCGATATCGCTGACAAGTCGAAACAATACTTCGAAACGGCTATGAGCTCTCCCAACTCCCTTGTCGTTGTCGCCGAGGATGGAGGCCGTGTGGTCGGGTTCATCAAAGCCGACATACGTGAAAGAACTTTCTACGAGCCACGGATGGAGGGGAACATCGTCGAGTTCTATCTCCTTCCTGAATACAGGCGTAAAGGAGTTGGGGCAAACCTGCTTGAGTACGCCGTCAAACTACTCAAGGAAAAGGCTGAGATAATAACAGCCGAGTTCCCGTCGCTCAACGAGATAGCAGTGGAGTTTTACACCCGGCAGGGATACAGAGGAATAGTTAGCATCTACGCCCGTGAGAGTTAAAAGCAAGCCAGCATAAACCATGTTCAGGCTCCGGTAGTATAGTCCGGTCAAGTATGGCGGCCTCTCGAGCCGCAGACCCGGGTTCAAATCCCGGCCGGAGCAAAAGTCTACGGCCCAGACCGCATGAAATGACGTTTTGTGGGGTGGGTTGTAGGGTTTCCTGCTCCCTAGGAA